>ORMF010190921.1_pt1 | contig 19562 bp, 11 predicted proteins | sample 1779871 | NCBI WGS metagenome assembly ORMF01 (sample SAMEA104232316, study PRJEB22302) | groundwater metagenome | biome: forest; feature: aquifer; material: groundwater | place: USA | collected 2011-08-07 | depth 5.4 m | reverse complement strand
GCACGTGCAGGCGAGCAGTGCCCTGCCGCCGATGCTCGCGCCGGATGGCGACGTACAGGAACGCGGCCATGTAGACGCGCGCGATGGACGTGGCCCAGGCAGAGCCAGTCACGCCAAGTGCCGGCGCGCCGAAGCTGCCGTAGATCAGAATCGCGTTCGCCACGGCATTCACCAGGTTCGCGGACACGAGCGCAAACATGATCGGCCGGACGACATGGATGCCCTGCAGGTACCGGCGGAAGGCGGCATAGAGCAGCAGCGGCGGCGCGCCGAGCGCGATCACGAGCAAATACGGTCCGGCGAGCACCCGGATCTGCTCGTTGAGTCCCCAGTCCTCGATCGTGGCAAAGGCACCCCAGGTCACGAGCATCACGAACGGCGCAACGCAGAGCGCGAGCACGACGCCCTGATGCAGCCAGTGCACGCATTCGTCGAGGCGGCCTGCGCCCGCCGAGCGCGAGACGAGCGCATCGAGGCCGAGCATCAATCCCATTCCGAAAATCACGATCGCGGTGAAGACGCCGCTCCCCATTCCGGTCGCGGCGATAGCGGCCGGGCCGAGCCGTCCGACCATCAGGGTATCGACGAGGCCCATGCTCATCCAGCCGATCTCCGCGAGAACGACGGGACCTGCGAGGCGCAATAATGGGCGCAGTTCGCTTGTGGAGGTGGTCACGTGACCGAGAGTCCGTACGTCAAGTACGTCGAAGGCAAGGATACTGTGAAGTGCCTCGATGAAACGCCGCGGCTGATTGAAGCCACGGTACGGGGATGGTCGTCAGCGGAATTCGAGCGGAGCTACGCGCCCGGGAAGTGGTCCGCCCGTCAGTTGCTCACGCACCTTGCGCACGCCGAGATGGTGTTCGCAACGCGCCTGCGGTTCGCTCTTGGCAGTGACGACTACGTGGTGCGTCCCTACGATCAGGACGACTGGATGGGAATCGAGCCGCAAGCGACGGCCGACACCGCGCTTGCGGCGTATCTGGCGATTCGCCGCATGAACCTCGCGCTCTGCCGGACACTGACGCCCGGGCAGCGCGCGCGGCCGGTGACGCACCCGGAGTACGGGCCGATCGATGTGGAATGGGTAATGGTGACGTTTGCCGGACACGAGCGGCATCATCTGCCGCAGTTCGAGCAAGTGAGAAGTTCGAAGTTCGAAGTTGGAAGTAAGTGAGAAGTCGCTCGTCCTACTTCGAACTCACTTCTTCGTTCGACCTTCGAACTTCCCACTTTCAAAAAGTGATCCGGAGTCCCACCTGGCCAACGCGCTGCTCGGGCTGCTGGAAATCACCCGCGAAGGCGGTCGGCTGCATGAATGACGTCAGTGGCGCCCCGGCGCCGCTGAGGCGTCGCGTGTTCACCGGGATGAACGGATTCTTCGCGTTGAACAGATTGAAGACCTCGGCAATCGCCTCGATGCGCGCGGAGCCGCCGGCGTGGAACGCCCGGCTGACCCGCAGGTTCAACTGAGAGTACGGCGTGCGCCGGCTGCAGTTGACCGTGTCGCACGCCCCCACTTCCTCGAGCGTCGCTGTCCCGTTGGCGTTGAGACCGGTGTACTGGTAGGCGGACGCCGTCTTGTCGATGACGTTGCCGTCGGCGTTCAGGTCCAGCCCTTCGAACGTGTGCGTCGGCAGCGCCGACCGGTAGAGGAAGATCGGCGCGATGTTGATCCCCGCCGGGCCCTCGACGATCGCGCTGAGCGCCACGCGGTGCCGCGCGTCGCTGCGGGTTGACGGCGCGTCCTGCACCGACCCGAAAGGATTGCTGATGTCCTGAACGAGGTTCGCATCCGTCTCGTCGGACGCGCTGCCGATGTCGCTTGTCGACCTCGACATCGTGTACGACGCGCTGAGGTCGAGCCGATGCGACATGCGCCGGTTCACACCCACGATGAAGGCGTCATACAGGCTCTCGCCTTTGCTGATCGCCGTCCGGAACAAGATGTTGTTCGGCTGGATTGCGAGGTCCGCGAGGTTGCGGCGCCCGTTGACCAGCGGGTTCACGCGGAGCCGGACGTTCAGATTCCGCCCGTCGACGTGCACATAGTCCGCGGTCAATGCGGTGGCCGGATTGAGCTGGTGCACCCAGCCGATGTTGGCCTGGCGCGTGTACGGCTGCTCGAGTCGCGGAGATTGCACCTGGCCCCCGAGCGGCGGCAGGCTCGTGTTGACGGGGTGCAGCGACGCGATCGTCGACAACGGGTCGGACGCAAGAAAGAACGAGCCGTCCGGTTTGCGAAGGCCTGTCGGATTCACCGCCAGAAACACGACGCCGATCCCGCCGGCGGCATCGATCGCGGCGTTCAGCGCGTTCGAACCGGTGTACGCGAAGTCGGTATAGATGCCCCAGCCTCCGCGCACGACGTCGCGCGCGTCGCCCCGCGCGTCGTACGCGAACCCGAGGCGCGGCTGAATGTTGTTCTTGTCCGTTCGGGGAGATTTCCCGAAATCCTCGAGCGGCGTGCCCGCGAAGCGGCCCGCCGCGCCCGCGGCCTGCATGACGCGGAAGTTCGGGTTGTCGTCCTGGTTGAGCGGCATGTTGGTGACGTAATCCCAGCGAACGCCGAGGTTGAACGTCAGCCGGTTCGTCGCCCGCCAGTCGTCCTGTAGATACACGGAGTAGAAGTCGAGCGGGATGTTGACCTGCGCCGCGCCGCCAATCACCTGCACCTGCTGGACAGGCCCGTTCACGTCGTTGGCGCCCATCGTATAGAAGCCGCTGGTGCCGGACTTTGAGCTGATGAAGAGATGCGGCTCGTGGACCCAGTTCCCCCCCGCCTTGAAGTTGTGCGCCAGCCCGGCGAAACCCTTCGCGGTCCAGCTGATGTCGTCGCGGAACTGCCACTTGTCCTGCTCCGTCGACTGCGGCGCGTTCGGGTTCGCGCCGGCCGTGACGGCGTTCGGGAACGTCAGGAACGGGCGCGTGCTGCTGCCCGGGATCGCGTTCCTGAAGCTGGCGAACTGAAAGATGAACTCGTTGAGCGTCGTGCCGCCGATGACCCAGTTGTCGTTGACGTTCACCGAGTTGAACGTGTTCTTGCTGTTCGACCACGTCGACGGCGCCGCGCGCAGCGCGGGGCCATTCGGCTGCGAATTGGTGTCGCGGCCGTACCGGCCGGCGAGATAGTGGGTCTGGCGCACGTTGGCGGTCAGCTTGCCGGTGAACAGGTTCTCGCGAACCGGCGTGGCGAACGTGCCATCCTCGCTCGGGAAGAGGCCCATCGTATTGACCGTCTGCCTGGTGTCCTGCTGCGTGCGCTCGAACGCCGCGAAGTAATGAACCTTGTTCTCGACGATCGGGCCTCCGACGCTCCCGCCGTACTGGTAGCGGCGGTAGTCCTGCTTCGGCAGGCTGTTGATCTTCTCCGTCATCGTCTGGGCGTTGAGCGCGCTGTCGCGGAAAAGCGTGAACCCGCTGCCGCGGGTGTTGTTCGTGCCGCTCTTCGTGACGACATTCAGCACGCCGCCGTCGCTGCGCCCGTACTGCGCGTCGAAGCGGTGTGTGATGACATTGAACTGCTGGATGGCCTCGAGCGGATAGAGCTGCAACAGACCGCCGACGGTATCGTCGTTGTTGTCGCCGCCGTCGACAACGTAGTTGATGTTGCGCCCGTTGCCGCCGCTGATCTGTGGCGTGTACTGGGTGCCCTTGGTCGGATCGGAATGGAACCCGATGCCGACACCGGGGACCGTCGCGGCAAGGTTCGCGAACTGACGGCCGTTGAGCGGCAGACGCTCGATCCGCGTCAGGTCCACCACCTGTCCGACCGACGATGACGTCGTCAGGATGAGCGGCGTGTCACCAACGACCGTAATCGTCTCGGCGACCTGCGCGATGCGCAGCGTCAGGTTGAGATTCGTCGTTTCCGAGACGTTGACCGCGATGTCCCTGCGTTCCAGACTCGTGAATCCTGGAAGCTCCGTTACGACGTCATACGTGCCCACCGGAAGCGCGTTGAGTCGGTAAAGGCCCTGACCATCGCTGACGTCGACCCGGACCAGCCCGGTCGCCGTGCTCGTGGCCGTGATCGTCGCGCCGGGCACAGCAGTGTCCTGCGGATCGATTACACGGCCAGTGATCGTCCCTGTCGTCTGTTGCGCGAATGAGGGGCAGGCGGCCAGTGTCAGCAGGACAGCCAGTACGCGTGCAAGCGACGTCATCAAATCCTCCGGAATCCCATGCCTTTTGCTTATCGGCAAACCTCGAGCAAAGTATCTGCCTGGAGCCTGCACAGATTTGCACGCTTTCGCGCATGAACAATCGTTAAGATACGCGCCGCCGTATGAAAGGGACGGCGTGTAAGACTACGGCTGACATGTGGATAGCGATCGAGATCGTCTACGTCGTGGGAGTGCTGATCGGATTGCTGGCAACCGATGGCGGCCCCGCCGCGCGCATCGGTTTGGCGCTCGCCTGGCCGCTCGGGCCGCTCGCCTTCCTCGCGACCGTCGCGGGCCTGTTGGTCGTGGCCGCGATCGCGTTTCCCCTCTTTGGTGTCGCGCTGGCCGCGGCAATCGCGGCGGTATGGTGGGCGCTGCGCTAGCTACGACCGCCACGAAGACGAATTGTGGCTAGTCGTTCTTGCTTTCCGTGTAGTGCTGCAGCAGGAACTGCTGCGAGTCGAATGCGCCCGCCGCCGGCACCGGTTTGGAGTAACGTCCCGCCGAATCGAGCACCATCGCCCGTTCCGTGTCCTGCAGGTAGGAGTGCAGCACGACGTCGCGGAGGTGCTCCAGGACCTCCGTGTCGCGGATCGGCGTCAGCGTCTCCACGCGGCGATCGAGGTTGCGCTCCATCAGGTCGGCGCTGCCGATATACAACTCTTCGTGTCCGCCGTTGTGGAACCAGAAGAGGCGCGAGTGCTCGAGGAAGCGTCCGACGATCGAGCGCACGCGGATGTTGTCGCTGACGCGGGGGATGCCCGGCCGCAGGCTGCAGATGCCGCGTACAATCATATCGACGCTGACCCCGGCCTGTGACGCGCGGTACAGCACGCGAATCATTTGGTCGTCGGTGATTGCGTTGACCTTGATGACGATCCCCGCGGGGCGTCCGGCGCGCGCGTGGTCAGCTTCGCGCGTGATGAGCTCGCACAGCCGGGTCCGGAGCTGCACCGGCGCGACGAGCAGTGCCCGGAACTCCTTTTGGTTCGAGTATCCCGTGAGGTAATTGAACATGTCGGAGACGTCGCTGACGATCTCCTGGTCGCCGGTGAAGTATCCGAGGTCCGTGTAGATCTTGGCAGTCTCCGGGTTGTAGTTGCCGGTGCTCGTGTGCACGTACCGCTGGATGCCGTCGGCTTCCTGCCGCACGATCAGGCACAGCTTCGCGTGTGTCTTCAGGTCGGCGAACCCGTAAACGACATGGATGCCGTGCGATTCCAGCCGCCTCGCCCAGATGATGTTGTTTCTTTCGTCGAAGCGTGCCTTCAGCTCGACGAGCACCGCGACCTGCTTGCCGGCTTCCGCCGCTTTGATGAGCAGGTTGATCAGATGCGCGTTCGCGCCGATGCGGTACAGCGTCATCTTGATCGCGATGACGTGCGGATCCTTCACCGCCGCGCGGAGAAACGTTTCGACCGACCCGAATGACTGGTACGGATGATGGACGAGCACGTCCTGGTAGCGAAGCTGGTCGAAGATGACCTCCGGATCCTCGTCGTTGCGCCACGGTGTACTCGCCGAGAACGGCGCGTACTTCAGCTCGGGACGGTGGATCGTCGTCAGATGCAGCCAGTCGCCGAAGCCGAGCCGGTGCGGCGTCTTCAGGATCACATCTTCCGTGACCTCGAAATTCTCGGCGAGGATGTTGAGCACGCGCACTGGCATGGTGGCATCGACCTGCAGCAGGGAGATGGCGCCGTGACGGAGCTGCTTCAGGCTGCGGTCCACCGTTTCGAGGAGGTCGTCCGCCTCGTCTTGCTCGATCGCCAGGTCCGTGTCGCGGATGACCCGGAACAGATGCGCGCTCTTCACCTGCGTGCCGGGAAAGAGCTCCTGTATGTTCGCGTGGACAACGTCCTCGAGAAACACAAAGGCGCATCCTGGTCTCTCCATGATCGCGTCAGGGATCTGGACGAAGCGCGGCAGTACATCCGGTACTTTTACGCGGGCGAATTTGGTGCGGTTGCCGTGGCGGACGACGACCGCGAAATTCTTGCTGAGGTTCGAAATCAGTGGGAACGGATGGCCGGGATCGAACGCCAGCGGCGTCAGGACCGGGCAGACATCGCGCGCGAAGTACGAGCTGAGGAACCCACGAATCTCCGGGGTCCACGCGTCGGGCTCGAGAAACTCGATGTGCTCCGCCGCGAGCAGTCGGCGCAGCTCGCTCCAGCATTCAGCCTGATCCTCGAGCTGCTGCTTCGCCCGCGTGCGCATGGCGTCGAGCTGCTGCTCCGTGTTGTACCCATCGGCCGCGACGTCCTCGATCCCTTCGCGCAGCTTCTTGAGCATCGTGGCGACGCGGATCATGAAAAACTCGTCGAGGTTGGTGCCGACAATCGCGAGGAACTTCACCCGCTCGAGGAGCGGATGTGAGGTGTCGGTGGCCTGGGTCAGCACGCGCTGGTTGAACTCGAGCCAGCTCAGGTCGCGGTTGATGTAGAGCGCCGGGTTCTTGAGATCGGCCGGGTCGATGTCAGGATTGATTGCCCGTGGCGGAATGACGCGCAGCGCGGGCTTCGCGCGCGTGGTGGCTGGCGCGCGTCGCTCCGTGCGTTCGCGCCGCTCAGTGGCGGCATTTTCGCGTGGGGAATCCATCTCAATGAATCGGTTGAAAGAGGCCGGGGATCATAGCAGACCGGTGTGACAAGGCTGAGCTTGCTGCTTTTCCACGGGAACCTTCTGGAAACGGTGCAGGACGGATGCCGCTTTTCGAGACCGGAATTGTCCTTGGTTTCTCAACCGGCTGCCCCCTCTCGAGTCCGCCGGCGGGGACCCGATGCCGTACCATTCAAAGGAGATGCATCGAATCGGTCCGGCCATGCTGAAGCCGGGAGTTCGCATTACGGATCTGGCGCCGGAAGAATTGTCCAATGCGGCCACCGCGCCCGCGGGCCGGGTGATTTGCGGCAAGGCGCTGATTTTCTGGGACCCGAAGCTTCCCGGAACGAAGTACGGGAAGAAGCTCGACGCGATCGATACCGACCAGATTACCCCCGCGGGCGACTGTGTCTCTGAGAGCCTGGACACGCTCGACGAGCGCTGGAAAGCCGGATCGTTCCGCTACCTGATGCCCGATTTTCGCGAGCGCGTGCATCGCGGGGAGACTTTTGTCGTCGCCGGTGATCGCTTTGCGATCGGATCCTCCCGCGAGATGAGCCCCGCGGGCCTCAAAGGCGTCGCCGAGGAAGCGGGTCTCGAGATGGTGATCGTGTGCGGCAGCAACATGGGAGATATCTTCCGCCGCAATGCGCTCAACCTCGGGCTGCAGGTGGCGCAGAGTCCGGATGCGGTCGCCGACGCGAAAGACGGCGACGAGCTCGAATTCGATCTCTCGTCGCGCCGCCTGACCAACGTCACGCAAGGCACGACGTACGACCCGCTGCCGCTGACGCCGAAGGAAGATGAGATCCGGCAAGGCGGCGGCATCTTCACGATGGGACGCCGTGAGTTCCGCGCGTCTGCCGAACGTCGGCCGCTCGTCGAGTTCCCGGACGCGACGCTTGCGCGGGCGATGACGACGACCGAGCAGATTGTCTGGGCGCACCGCGTCGACAAGACCCGTCGTGAACTACGCCCCGGCGACACGCTGCAGGTCTATGCCGATCTCCTTCCCGCGTCGGACGGCACCGCGCCCTTTGCCATTCACACGTTCAACCAGATCACGGGCGGCAACACGATCTATCCGCGGCAGGCAGCGATCGCCAACGATCACTTCGTCTTCACCGGCCGCGAAGACGATGAGCGGCAGACGGGCATCGGGCGCGCCTTTGCGAAGGAGCAGCGGCTCGAGAAGCCGTACTACGCGACACCCGGCGACGGCATCTTCCACTTCTATTTTCCCGAGCAGGGGCTCGTCGCTCCGGGTCAGTTCATACCCGGCGCCGATTCGCACAGCCGCGCCTACGGCGCGTACGGCGCCGTCGGGATGGGCGTCGGATCGACGACACTCGGGTTCGGGTGGGCCGCCGGCTACGTGTACTTCACGCTGGCGCAGGCGCGCCGCGTGACGTTCAGCGGGCGCCTGCAGCCGTGGGTGAGCGGCAAGGACATCGTGCTGGAACTGCTGCGGCGGTGGGGCGCGCAGCAGTCACAGGGCATGTCCGTGGAATTCGTCGACGCCAATCAGCAACTGCCGATCGCGTATCGGAACACGATCGCCAACATGATGGCGGAGGCGGAGGCGCTCAACGGGATCTTCGCGGCCGATGACATGACGTACGCCTGGTACGAGGCGAAGGGCGTGCGCGACCTCCCGTATCCGCGCATCGCCCCTGGCGCCGACGCGCGCTTCGAGATCGACGAAGCGCTGTCACTCGCCGAAGTGCAGCCGATGATCGCGAAGCCGTTCAGCCCGGGCAACGCCTATCCGGCCGACGAGGTCGCGCGCGAGCGGATTCCGTTCGACAAGGCGTTGATCGGGTCGTGCACCAACGGCAGCTACGACGATCTGATGCAGGCGGCGCTCGTCATCTACCACGCGCGCCGGCAGGGCATCACGAGCACGGCCCGCACCCTCGTCGTGTTCCCCGGTTCCGGGGGTGTCGGCAAGCAGATCGAGCGCCCGGATCCGCGACTCGGCGGTGAGTCGATCGCGGAAGTCTTCCGGTCTGTCGGTGGCGAGATCCGCGCATCCTGGTGCGGGCCCTGCTTCGGTCAGGGGCCCGATGCGTTGATCAGCGGTGAGCGCGCGATTACGTCGTTCAACCGGAACTGGCAGAATCGTATGGGCGTGGGCGGTGAGGGCTATCTCGCCAGCCCCGCCGTAGTGGCCGCCTCAGCACTTGCCGGCTACATGGCGCCGCCGTCCGAGCTTGGCTTGAAATGGGACCCGGACGAGTATGGCATCGAGTAAGATTCGCGATGCCATGAAGCAACTGTTCGTCGCTCTGGCCATCGTCCTTGTCGCCACCCCGCTTGCCGCGCAGGGTCAGCCGCAGGCCCAGGCCCAGGCCCAGACCCAGGAACAGGCGCAGCAACCGACCTTCCGCACCGGCGTCGAAGTCATCACGGTTGACGTCGGCGCGATCGATAGAAACGGGCAGCCGGTCACCGATCTTCACGCACCCGAGTTCACCGTCAAGATCGATGGGCAGGTCCGGCGCGTCGTCACCGCCGACCTCGTGAAGTACCAATACACGCCCAGCGACGGCCGGCAGCGGCCGCGTCCGCAGAAGCAGGAAACGTTCGAGACGCTGTTCACGACGAACATCACGCAGCCCGAAGGGCGCATGATCATGATCGCGGTCGATCAGATGAACATCCGTCCGGGCGCCGCGCGCCCGATCCTGGATGCCGCCGCGCGGTTCCTCGATCGCCTGAATCCCGCGGATCGTGTCGCGTTTGTGTCCTATCCCGAGCCCGGGGTCACCATCGATTTCACCGGCGATCGCCAGCGCGTCCGCCTGGCGATGGAGAAAGTCATCGGCACGCAGTCGCGCTTCGTCGGGCGGCGCAACATCGGGCTGGTCGAAGCGATTGACATCGCGCAGAAGGGCGACGACCGGCGCCTGCTCGAGGTCGTCAACCGCGAGTGCCGCGGCCTGCTCGACATGGCGCTCGACCAGTGCCAGCGTGACATCGTCGACGAATCGAACTCGATCCTGTGGACGACACGGCGCGATGCCGAGGCGTCGCTGCGCGGCCTGCGTCAATGGATTCAGCACCTGGGTGAGACCGAAGGGCAGAAGACGCTGATCCTGCTGTCCGAGGGGCTCGTCACCGATACGCCCGCCGATCTCGAGGAGGTCGTGCGCACGGCGATGCGCGGCCGGGTCTCGGTGAACGTGCTCCTCATGGACGTGCCGCGCTCGGACGCGACGCAGGGGCCGCTGCCGCCGACCTTCACCGAGGATCGCGAGCTCGAGATTCGTGGACTGAACGACATGGCGTCGCTGACGCGCGGTTCGATCTTCCAGGTCGTCGGCACGGCGGATCGCGCTTTCGATCGCCTCGCGTCGGAAATCTCGGCGTTCTACCTCCTCGGCGTCGAAGAGGTGCCCAGCGACCGCGATGGCCGCAATCACCGCATCGACGTGTCGGTGCGGCGGAGCGGCGTGACGCTGCGCTCCCGTCAGGCGTTCGTGCTCGACTCGCTTTCGCGCAGCAGGACGACCCAGGAATCGCTGATCGAGTCGCTTCGTTCGCCGCTCGGTGTGCCTGGCGTGCCGCTGCGCTTGACGACCTTCGTCTACCAGGATCCGAAAGCGTCCGGGAAGCTCCGGATCGTGATGGCGGCCGATGTGGGCCAGGCGGGAACGCCCGCCGCCGAGTACACGATGGGCTACATCGTCGTCGATCGCGAAGGGCGCGTGGTTGCGTCGAACAGCGACAAGATGAAGCTCGAGCCGCTCGAGGGGCGGACGAACGCGTCGCTGTCGTACCTCGGATACGCGACGCTCGAGCCCGGCATCTACGAGCTGCGGCTTGCCGCCGTCGACGCGGAGGGACGCCACGGCAGCGTGGTGCGGGAGATAAACGCGTGGAAGATGGCGGGCGAGGAGTTCACCTACGCGGATCTGGTGGTCAATCACGCGGCCACGGCCGGGAATGGATTGCGGCCCGATGTCGAGCCGCACGTCGAGCCTGACGGCTTGGCGGCGTACGTCGAGCTGTACGCCGCGTCGGCGGAGACGTTCAAGAACGTCGCGGTGAACTTCGAGATTGCCGATGATCCGGACGCGCCGGCGCTGATCTCGGTTCCGGTTGACTTGAAGGCGTCCGCGCAGGACACGTGGCGCGGGGCGCAGGGCGTCATCGGCGCCCAGCCGCTTCCGGCGGGCCGCTACGTCGCGCGGGCGCGCATCATGCGAGGCGACAAGCTTGCGGGCGTTCTTGTGCGGCCGTTCATCCTCGAGGCGGCGCCCGCATCGAAGGGTGGCCCCATTCTCATCCCGGCGGCGTTCGCGCGTGTCGCCGCGTTCGATCGCAACGCCGTGCTGCACCCGGCGCTGCTCAACGGCATGCTCGAGACGATTGCGGCGCGTTCGCCGTCCCTGAAGAGCGCGATGACCGAGGCGCGCGCGGGCCGGTACGGTCCGGCCGCGCTCGAAGCGCTGACCGCCGGCGATCAGCAGGCGGCCGCCTTCCTGAAGGGTCTGGATCTGTACACGAAGGGACAAATCGATCCAGCAGCGACGCAGCTCGCGATTGCCGCGGGCCCGCGGCGCGAGTTTTATCCCGCTGCATTCCTGCTCGGCGCGTGCTTCGCCGCCGGCGGTCGCGATCGCGAGGCCGCGGGTATCTGGCAGCTCGCGCTCGGCACCGAGCAGCGTCCGCAGGTGGCGTACACGCTGCTCGCGGATGCGCGGATGCGCGAGGGGCAGCCCGCAGCCGTCATCGCCATCCTGAAGCCCGCATACGCGGAGCGCCCCGCCGACGATGATCTCGGCAAGCGCCTGGCGATCGCCTATCTGGTGACGGGAGCGTACGGCGAGGCGCTTCCGATCCTCGATGTCTACCTGACGCGTCACGCGACGGATCCGGACGCGCTCTTTGCCGCCGTGCTGTCGCACTACCAGGTGGCGACAAGCAACGGCGCCGAGCTGTCGACGGTCGATCGCGCGAAGGTTGCGAAATATGCGAGGGCGTATAAAGGTCCGCAGCAGGCGCTCCTGGCGAAGTACCTCTCGTCAATGGGCGTAAACCGGTAACCGTACCAAATCAATAGCGCTTTCCGGCTTCGCACTACGTGCGGCGTGCTCCGCAGGTCGGCCGCAGTCCGACATGCCCGCGCCGCCTGCACTGCATGCCGCGTAGAGGCGGACCTTCAGGTCCGCTTTGGCTGTAGGTCGACGAACGCGTGCCCATCTCCGCGCCGTTCGGGCATCGGGCATTGAGCCTTGAGCCTTTGGCTTTGCGTCTCGGGCATTGCAGAGCGCGCGAAGCGCCGTTTGTAGTACGCCGTCCAGATCGCGATGGCTGGTGCACCGATGATGGATGGTGCGAACCAGACGATCAGCGACAGTCGCGACAATCCCGCTTGCGGTGCGTTCACCACGAGAAACGCGGTCGTTGCCGCGATGCACGAGCCGAGCATGCTCGACATGTGCTCGAACCACCATTGCATCCGGTGCGCCGGCGGACGCAGCCAGTACTTCAGCCCCTGGGCGCCGTTGACGAGACCGATCACGGAGAACCCGACGAACAACGCCTTGCCGGAGCGGATGCCGTACGCGGCCATCGCGAGCGCCGTGAGCGTCAGCAGTGCGGCGAGCCCGATGTCCCACGCATGCGACCGTGCGATAGTGCGGTCCTTTGTTCGCAGTGCGCGGATCCCTGATGACACACCGGCGCCTGTGAGGATCGCGATGTAGAAAAGGAACAATGCGAAGGCCTTCGCTTCCGGACGCGGATCGAACAGGTAGCGCGCGACCGAGAGCGCCAGCGCGGTGATCGACACGATGGTCATCCCGCCAACGAATACCCAGCCGCTGCGCCGATGTGTCAGGCCGCCCTTGCGCGTCACCATCGGAATGAACATCGAAAGCAGGGCGGCCGAGCCGCCGGCAATGTGCAGGTAGAGAATCATCTTCAGCATGGGCCCGATTGTGCGCGTGCGCCGCGAGAAGCGCATGTGCCGCAGGTCACCCTCGTGATCCATGACTTCCGGCACACTCGGCCGAGGGCGCACGCTCATACAATGGCCGCGTGCAGCCGGACAGATGGCTAAATGTGGCCGCATTCCTGACATGGCTGGCGAGCGGGGTTCCGGCCGGGCTCGCCATTGCCGACGGACGGCTCGCGGGCGTTCAGGCGCTTGCGTGGACGTCGGCCTTTGCCACGTTCGGCGTCGCCTTCGGCCTCGTGTGCCACGGGCGGTGGCGCGGCGTGCGCCGGGCGCGCGCGCTCGTGTTCGTGCAGGCGGCCGCCGGCCTCGCGATGGTCGCGACCGCCCACGATGGCTTCGCCGCGGCGACGCTCGTCGTGGTTGCGGCGCAACTGCCAGGGCTGTTTCCTCCGCGCGTGGCGGCCGCGTGGGTGGCCGTGCAGACGGCGCTGATCGTCATCTTGTTCTCGTGGATCGGCGGCCGGGTGTCGGCGTTTACCACCGGCGGCGCGTATCTCGGATTTCAGATCTTCGCGATGGCGACTGCCGGGCTCGCGATACGCGAGCGCGCGGCGCGTGAGGACCTTGGACGCGCCAACGCCGAGTTGATGGCCACGCGATCCCTGCTTGCCGAAAACAGCCGCGTCGCTGAGCGGCTCCGCATCTCGAGGGATCTCCACGACACGCTCGGCCATCACCTCACCGCGCTCAGCCTTCAGCTCGAAGTGGCGTCACGCCTTGCGTCAGGCCCCGCCGCCGACCGGGTCCATGAGGCGCATGCGATCACGCGCCTTCTGCTCGGCGACGTGCGCGACGTGGTCAGCCGTCTTCGCGAGAGCAGCCGGTTCAATCTTGCTGAAGCCGCCCGCGCGCTCGCGACGTCTGCCACGGCGCTCGAGATTCACCTGCAGGTTCCAGACGCCATCGTCATCGACGACCCCCTGCAGGCGCACGCGATCCTTCGGTGCGTGCAGGAGATCATCACCAACACGACGCGCCATGCAGGGGCACGTAATCTGTGGATCGCGATCGAGCGGCAGAAGGACGGCATCGCGGTGACCGCGCGAGACGACGGGCGCGGTGCGGACGTCGTGACGTGGGGTAATGGTCTTCGCGGCATGCGCGAGCGCTTCGAGGAGTATTCGGGCCGCGTCGAGTTCTCGTCCGCCGAGGGCCGCGGCTTCGAGGTGCGCGCTTTCATGCCGCGAGCCGACACGGCGTCATGATCCGCGTCGTGCTGATCGACGACCAGACGCTGGTCCGGCGGGGAATCCGCGCGCTCCTCGAGCTTGCCGGTGACATCACCATCGTCGCCGAGGCGAGCGACGGCGAGGAGGGTGCGTCGGTCGTCCGTCGCGAGCGGCCCGATGTCGTGCTCCTCGACGTCCGCATGCCGAAGGCGAGCGGACTCGATCTGCTGAAACAACTGCGTGATTCAGGCGAGCTGCCGCCAACCATCCTGCTGACGACGTTCGACGATGACGAGGTGCTGCTCGAAGGAGTGAAAGCGGGAGCTCGGGGCTATCTGCTGAAGGATGTGTCGCTCGAGCAGTTGACCGGCGCGATTCGCGCGGTGGCGGCGGGGGAGACGCAGATCAGGCCGGCGGTGACCGAGCGCGTGCTCCGCGGCTTCGAGCACGTGAGGCGCGATTTCGATTCGCTCGACCCGCCCGACCCGTTGACAAAGCGCGAGGTCGAGATCCTGCGGTTGATGGCCGGCGGCTACAGCAATCGCGAGATCGCCGACGCGCTCGGGACCGCGGAAGGGACGATCAAGAACCACGCCTCGAGCATCCTGTCGAAGCTCGGGGTCCGCGACCGGACGCGGGCGGTTCTCAAGGCCCTGGAGCGGGGCTACATCTGATTCTGCGTCTATGAATCGATGATCAGATCATCGATCATCGATCCTCAGATGGGACCCGCCAGCGGATTCCTTCACGGTTGCAACTACCCCTGGTCGACTGACGGTCACACGGTTTTCTACGGTCTCGACTTCGGCGCCAACCTGTGGGGATCACATCTGGGCGTTTCGACACGCCGCGATGCAATCGCCCGCGATTTCGACGAGATGGCCCGTCTCGGCTTCGTCGTCGTCCGGTGGTTCCTGTTCTGCGACGGTCGCGCCGGAATCGTCTTCGACGACCACGGCCTGCCGCGCGGGCTCGATCAGCAGTTCTTTGGCGACGTCGACGCCGGCCTCGAGATTGCGCGCGACGCCGGCATCCGCATCAACGTTGTCCTCTTCGACCATCACTGGTTCTTTCGGGGCGTGAGCCAGCCGCTCGCGGATGCGGTGACCGGCGAGCTTGTCGACGCAAAGCTGCCTGAGGGGCGTGCGCGGGTCCTTCTTTCCGAACGCGGCCGCGACGCGCTGTTTGACGGCGTGCTCGTTGATACGCCGGTACGGTGACGATGGCCTGCGCGCCGATCTGGCCGCGCAGATCCTTGCCTTCGAGTTCATGAACGAGCCCGACTGACGAGTATCTCGAGTTCGCTTTGACAGGCGGCTATCTCGGCGCGTGGCCGTGGAGCTTCAGCGGCACCGACGCCTACGGGCGATTGCCCGTCGAAGCATTGCGGCGGTTCGCGGAGCGCCATCCGACGTTGGTGAACAGCCGCTTCCGCTGAGACAAGCCACGGAGACACGGAGCCACGGAGGGAATAGGTTTTTCTCCGTGCCTTCGTGACTCCGTGGCCCGTCTCGGTGAAGATAGTGACCTCCATGAGGCTCCCTCATCCTCTGCTGCTTCTCCTCGCGGGGGTGGGCATCGCCGCGATTCTGACGTGGACTCTCCCGGCCGGCGAGTACGACAGGCGCGATGACCGGCCACCGGACTAGCGCGGTCGTCGCGGGTACGTATCACCGCGTTACGCCTGCGCCGGTCGGTCCGTTCGCGGCGGTTGTCGCGATTCCGCGCGGGTTTGTCGAAGCGGCAGATGTCATCGCCGTCGTCCTGTTCGTTGGTGCCGCGTGGATCGTCATCGATCGCATCGGCACGCTTGGCAGATTGATCGCCGCACTCGTGGTGAGATTCCGTGGGCGCGGCTTGATCGCCATTCCGGTCATTTCCCTGTTCTTCGCCGCGATGGGGGCGCTGGAGAACATGCAGGAAGAGATCATTCCACTCGTGCCCGCGCTGCTGCTGCTCGGGAGAGGACTCGGCGTCGACGCCATTACAGTCGTTGCAATGTCCACCGGCGCCGCGGCAATCGGCAGCGCGTTCGGTCCCACGAATCCCTTCCAGGCCGGCATTGCCATGAAGCTCGCGCAACTGCCTCCGATGTCCGGCGGATCGCTCCGATGGACGATGTTTGCCGCCGCATTCGTTCTCTGGGTCGCATGGACGATGTGGTGGGCCGCAAAGAGGCCGACGGCGCCGTCTTCGGAATTGGAGGTGCAACCGGGCGCGACCGCGAAGGATCTCGTGATCCTTTGTATTGCCGTGTCGCCGATTGCCGCATACGTGTACGGCGCGGTGGCGCTTGGCTGGGGATTCAACGAGCTATCGGCAGGATTCGTCATTGCGGGGTGCGCGGCGGAACTGCTCGGTGGCCTCGGTGTGGCCGGAACGACGACCGCGTACCTCGAAGGCATGCAGGCGCTTGTGCCTGCCGCGCTGCTCATCGGGGTGGCGCGCAGCCTGTCGCTGGTGCTGACCGACGGCCACGTGACCGACACGATTCTGAACGGGCTCGCGACGCCGCTCTCGCGCGCACCCGCGGCGACGGCGGCGATGCTGATGATCCCGTTTCACGCGATCGTCCACGTGGGGGTGCCGAGCGTCAGTGGCCAGGCGGTCTTGACGATGCCGATTCTCGTGCCGCTGTCGGATCTGCTCGGCATCTCGCGACAAGTGACGGTGCTCGCCTATCAAACGGGCGCCGGGTTGACCGAGCTGCTCACGCCGACCAACGGGGGATTGATGGCGGTCCTGCTCGCGGCGGGTGTGCCATTTCCAGGATGGATCAGATTTGCGATCGTGGGCGTACTGCTGGCGCTCGTTGTCGGCGTTGCGGGGATGATCGCTGCGATGAGCCTTCGATAGGCGCTGTCCCATGCGAGACGAAACACCGAGGCACCGAGCAATGGACTAGGTCTTCTCGGTGTCTCAGTGTCTCGGTGGTCCGTCTCAGCGGAGAATGTTCCTTATCGAGGTGCTTTCGACAGACTGATCAGGTTCGCGAATTGACGGTAGGCGCCGGGAACACCCGCCGGGAGCTGACGGAACCATGAGTACGCCGTGTAGACGTAACGCCCCTTGCCGACCTCGGCGTATACCTCTGCGCCACGGACCGGCGGCTCGCCAGGGTCGGCGCATTCGAGCAGCGGCACGTAACGGGTGTCAAACATGTTGAACGCGTACGCGTTCCGCTCCTGCACCCAGTCGCTGAAGTCCACCTCGGTAATCTTGTTCGGGAACGTGAACGCCGGATGCGTGGGCACCAGGATCTTCACCGGCGCAAGTTCGTTGGTGACGCGCGGGTTCGCGGCGGTCGGCGGACTCGCCGGGTACGGCGCCAGCATGCGATTCGCATACTCAGCCTGCTGATACTGGACGATCATCGTGCCGCCGCGCTGCATGTACTCGATCAGCCGTCCGTTGTTGGCGACGAAATCTGGATTCGCTTCCGAGGCGCGGATGCCGACCACGATCGTGTCGAACCGCGACAGGTCGCCGGTCGCCAGCATGGCCGCGTCGAGCATCGTCACGTCGACGCCCATTCGGCGAATCGCATCCGGCACCTCGTCGCCGCTGCCCATGATGTAGCCGACCTTCACCGGCGCGACTTTCAGATCGAGCACCTTCGCGGCGGCTGTCGCGGGCCAGTAGAGGCGATGCGTCTGGATGTGAGGATACGCGACGACCTGCACGTCGCGCGAGAACGTTGCGCCACCGACAACCGCTTCCGCGGCGATGTCAAAGCTTCCCGCCGTTCGCCGCGCTGGAGCCGTGACGATGAACGGCGTGGACGTCTTGTCGCCGTTCGCCTTCAACGCAAACGGCGTTTCCGCAGGCGTCGACGTCCACCCTGGCGGAAGGCGCAGACGGAGCGTTCCGCTCACCGGTTGCGAAGAGAAGCTCATCGCGCGCACAACGAGCTTCTGCTGATTCGCTGTGGTGCCAACGGGAACGACGATCAGCCGCGAGTCGAGTCCCACGGCGACCGCCGGGACGACGTTGACGTCGCGACGCAGCTCGCCGCGCACGGAATCCGCGAAGCGGTACTGCACCGGTCGCGAGACGGTCAGATCGACACCGCCAATGTTCATGGCGACCTCGGCGGTGAGCAGTGGAGGGGCGAATGGGAGTCCCTTTGGATCGCTGTCGGTCCAGCGGTAGACGTCCCCCTGCCTCGTGTCCTTCAGGTAGTACGGCTGTGAGAGCTGGGCGTTGGCTGGCACCGAGATGCGGTACGTCATCACGTGAGTCGGCGATTCGCGTCGGCCAAACCCCTGTCCGGGAGCGCTGGGACCCGCCTCGAGCGGCAACGCGTCCACCTTCCACCCGCCGGACGCGATCACCGACGCGCGACTGATCTTCACCGCGGAGCCATCAGGGAGGAATGTGCGGACGGTCACACCAACGGTCGCGCCCTGCACGACGGTCTCGCGATCTGCCAGCGGATCGACGACGACCTCGGTGGCGCGCACCAACGCGTCCGCGAAGTCACGCTCCTTGAATGCGAGCAGGAAGTCAGCCTCGGCACGCGCGTCGACGCTTCCGACCGATGACCTCACCGCCGCGCGCGCAGCCCGTGTCGCGCGCAGGCCGTCGGCGAGGGGAGGAACGATGCGCGATGGCTCGAGCGCGTCGTAGTCGGCGAGCGCCTTCTTGGCGGCGGCGTCCATGGCGGCCAGCTCGGTCCCAATCGTTCCGTCAGGCAGGCCGGCAAGCTTCGCGAGACCCGGAATCGTCGTATCGATTCCATCGAAGACCGATCGTTGTGGTCGCACGTTCGGCGCGCTGCTCGCCACGAACGTCAACGCTGATGCCTGCGGTCCCTTCGGCTCGATGCCCCCCTGCGCCTGCGTCTTGTGCTGGCTGCGGCCCTCGAAGGAAATCTCGGCGTAGGTGCGACCGACGGCGGGATCGATGATGCCTTCCTGGACTTGCACGACCACTGTACCCGCGCGGCCGCCCCGGTAAAGCGCCTTCGCCTGCCAGGGGCGCAGCCCTTCACGAAGCTGCTCGGGGAATTCGTTGGGATCGGCCGCCGCTTTGTACGCAAGCGGTGTCACATGGCCCGCCATCTGGTGATGTCCGTGTCCATCGGCCGGCGTGCCGGTGAACCGCGAGTAGATGACGAGCGGCCTGAACATACGGATCACGCGCACCATGTCGCCGAGCGTGTCGCGCTCGCCCCATTTCGCGGTCGCCTCTTCGCGGGATTTCGAGAAGCCGTAGTCGAACGTGTGGCCGAAGAACTGCTCTGCGCCGTCGAGACGTCGTGCCTGGAGCAGCTCCTCGGTGCGGATCACCCCAAGCGCGTCGAACAGCTCCGGCCCGATGATGTTCTGGCCGCCTTCGCCACGATTGAGCGACAGATACGCGACCCGCGCATGGTCGCCGCGCGCCGTCCGCGCAATGAACGCCGAGTCCTCATCGTCCGGGTGAGCGCCCGTGTGGAGCACGCTCGCGGTCGTCTGCAGGCGCTCGAGGACCTGCGTGAGCCCCGCGGCGCCCATGTCGTAGATGGGACGAACCTGGGCGTCGAGTCCCGGACGAAGCAGGACGCCGGACGCCAGAAGCGCGACGGCAGCGACAGAAAAGCGGCGCATTTGCAGAGTATAGCGGGCCGAGGGGTCAGACTCAGGTGGCTGGCTGTTCCGGAGTCTGACTCGG
>ORMF011839683.1_pt1 | contig 19568 bp, 17 predicted proteins | sample 1779871 | NCBI WGS metagenome assembly ORMF01 (sample SAMEA104232316, study PRJEB22302) | groundwater metagenome | biome: forest; feature: aquifer; material: groundwater | place: USA | collected 2011-08-07 | depth 5.4 m | reverse complement strand
TGGAGTCGCGCGCGTAAGCGCGCGGTGGATCACGCCCGTAAGGGCGTGCGGCCGCGGGATCACGCCCTTATGGGCGTGATCCACCGCGCCCTTACGGGCGCGACTCCAGCCCACAGAATATGGCCTGACAAGACACTAGGCCCCGGTGCGGACGTTCTTCCGGTCGCGGGTGTAGTAGTAGTAGTACTCCCGCGAGCGGTGGGCCTCCATGCGGTTCATCACCACGCCGAGCAGGTTTGCCTGGACGTTGTTCAGGAGGTGCTTCGCCCAGGTCGCATCCTGCTGCTCGGAGTACCCCGCGCCGACGACGTAGAGCACGACATCGACGATCGTGGCGAGCGTGATGCAGTCGCCGACGCTGCAGATCGGCGGCGTGTCGAAGATGATGTAGTCCGCCCGCTCGCGCAGCTCCGTCATGAGGTCGCGCATCCGCTGCGACTCCAGGAGCTGCACGGGGCTCGAGGGCACCGGCCCGCTCGTGATCACCGTGAGGTTCGGGACCTCGGTCTTCTGGATGTAGGCGTCGAGGGTCGACCCGGGCGTCGCCGCCTCGCCGATGGCCTCGCCGACCTGCTCCCGGGCCTCCATCCGCCCCTCGAGGATCGAGGAGAGCCCCGTCGCGTTCTCCAGCCCGAGCGTCGCGTGGATCTGCGGCTTGCGCATGTCGGAGTCGATCAGGACCACGCGCAGCCCCTTCCGGGCGAGCGACAGCGCGAGCTGGATGCTGACGAACGTCTTCCCCTCCGAGGGGTTCGCGCTCGCGATGAGGACCGACTTCCACCCCTCCTGCGACATGGCGGAGCGGACGAGGGTCCCGATCGTATTGAAGCTCTCCGAGAGCGGCGCCCGCGCGAGGTCGCCCTGCTCCATGCCCCGCGCCTCCCCCAGCTTGGACATCTCCGGGATCAGGCCCAGGACGGGAAGGTTCAGGTGCCGGCGGACGTCGTACTCGGTGAGGATCGAGGTGTCGAGGTACTCGCGGAAGTAGCTGACGCCGAGGCCGACGACGAGCGACATGAGGAGCCAGAAGGCCCACGACTTCTCCATCGACTTCGGCTGCTGGACGCCCAGGTCCGCGGCCTTCTGGACCGAGATGAACCCCTGCAGGATCTCGCAGAGCGTCTTGAGCCTCGTCTGGACCTCGGCGACGCGGGCAAGCTGCGTCTCGATCCGCCCCAGCTCCTCGCGGGCGGGGAGCATCACGTCGAGCTGCTCGGCGATCTGCGTGATTTCGGCGGTCGTCCCGGTCAGGCGCTGGTCGAGGTCGGCGATCTCCTCGTCGTAGTACGAAAGCTCGGCCTCCATCGCGATCCGCCGCTCCTCGGCCGCGTTCGTCTTCGCCGCGGAGAGCTGCTTCACGAGCACGCCCCGCTTGCGTTCGAGCTGCTTGTAGTCCCTGGCCTCTATCGTGTGGACCTCGAGCACGTGCTCGATCTGGAGCTCGATGTCCCTGAGCTGCGCGGCGATCGTCCGCACCTCGTCGGAGCCAGCCCTGGGCCGACCGAACGGGGTCCCGCCGTTGTGCTCCTCCTCGCGCTCCTTGGCCTGCAGCCGCTCCACCCGCCGCCTCTCGCTGACGAACTGGTCGCGTCGCTGGTGGTACAACTGCACGGAGGCCTGCGCGAGCGCCCGGCGCGACTCCAGCTCGCTGATCTCCGCGGCCGTAACGCCCAGGCTCTTCTTCTGCGCGATCAGGTCCTCCTGCTCCTTGTCGCTCTTCTTGAGGACGTTCTTGACGTTCTTCACCGTATCCTCTTTGCTCCAGTCCTCCCCCGCGTAGGCGACTGCGTTCACCAGCCGGATCGCCTCCAGGTCGTCGAACCCGGTGCAGGTCAAGTTGACGAGCTGGACCTTCTCGCTGACGCGGGCGGCCTTCACGGTCGCGAAGCGGTCCGCCACGCGGCGGTGGAGGGTCGACTCGGTGTCGAGCAGGTCCGCGTACGTCCCGGAGCCGAGGTCGGCGGGGACCGGCTTGTCCTTCACGAGGGCCAGGAGGTCGCGGGCGAGTTCCGCCTTCGTCACGAGGCGGCGCTCGATCGACACCTCGCAGGCGGCGAATGCGGCCTTCACGGGCTCTGAGGACCCGTCGAGCGTGCGGTTGTCGAGGGCCCATTGGGCGCCGTAGAGGAGGACGGCGTTGTCGAGGACCGGATCGCTCTGGAGGAGCGCCTCCCGCGTCGCCGTGGAGAGGCCGGGCATCTGGGGGCGAATCGTGGGGTCGTTGAGGTAGAGGTCCGCCGTCTCGATGCGGATGAGGACCTTCGCCGTCGCGAGGAACTGGGGCTGCTCGCGGACGTAGAAGCCGCTGAAGATCGCGCCGAAAAGCAGCACGACGCCGGCGAACCACGGCCAGCGGCGACGGATGACCTTGAGGTAGTCCTTGAATTCCATGGCGCCGGGGTCATTCCCGCTCGACGGAACCCTTGGGCGCCGCCCTGCCCCAGGGCGGCGCAACCAGGAGGCTGGGGCCTCCTCTCTCGGGATCATCGACGCGCCCAGGCCGGATCTTTAGGCCTTGCGCTACAAGGGGATAAACTCGCGGCACCCGCTCCCTACCCGATGATCTTGTGATCGTCGCCGAGGTAGATCCCCTGCAGGTTCATCTTGAGCTGCTCGGGATTCGGCGAGTACTGGAGCGCGACCTTCTTGGAGACCAGCCCCTGGTTGATCAGCTTGACCAGGGACTGGTTGAAGTCCTGCATGCCCTCCTCCTCCCCGCCGCGGATCACGTCCATGATCTTCTTGTCTTCCCTGTCGCGGATGAGCTTGATCACGGGCGGAGTGCAGAACAGGATCTCCACGGCGGGGACCATTCGGACGCCCTCCTTGCAGGAGGGGAGGAGCTTCTGCACCACGATCGAGCGCAGGTTGAAGACGAGGAGCTGGCGGATCTGCTCGTGGCGATCGGACGGGAACAGGTCGAGGATGCGGCCGATCGTCTGGGCCGCGCCTGACGCATGGATTGTCCCGAAGACGAGGTGGCCCGTCTCGGCGGCCATGAGGCCGGCTTCGAACGACACGTGATCGCGCATCTCGCCGACGAGGATCACGTCGGGGTTCTGTCGGACGATGTGCTTGAGCGCGCTCGTGAAGTCGGGGACGTCGATCCCGATCTCCCGCTGGTTCACGAACGACTTCCCATCGCGGAAGAGGTACTCGATCGGGTCCTCGATGGTGATGATGTGGACCTTCCGGGTTTCGTTGATGTACTGGAGAATCGAGGCGAGCGTGGTCGACTTTCCCTGCCCGGTGGGCCCCGCGAGGATGATCATGCCCTGGCGGAAGTCCGGCACCTTGCGAATCCCGTCGGGGAGGTGGAGCTCCTCGAAGCTGGGGATCTCCGAATTCACGCGACGCACGGCGATGGCGCAGGTCCCCCGGTCGTGGAAGACGTTGATGCGGAATCGTCCCGCCCCCTCGAGGGAGTAGGCGAAGTCGCAGTCCATGATCGTCTCGTACCGGTCCTGCTGCTTGTCGGACATGATCTCGTAGATCATCCGGCGGATGTCGTCGTCGGTGAGGATCTTGTTGCCGACCTCGTGCAGGGCCGTCGAGATGCGAAAGACCGGGCGGAGGCCCGCCTTCAGGTGAAGGTCGGAGGCCCGGTTCTTCGCCATCGCAGCGAACAGCTTCTCGATGTCCTTCAGCTCGCGGACCGACGAACCGCCGGAGCCCGCAGAAATGATCGCATCATCAGGCATGGCTCTTCCTCTCGGGCTGGACTCCCGCCCCCACCCCCCCCAGACGCGCCCCGTACTGGGCCTCGTAGTATGTCCTGTATTCCCCGCTCTTCACCCGCCGCCACCATCCCTCGTTCTTCCGGTACCAGTCGATCGTCCGCGCGATCCCCTCCTCGAACCCGACTCGCGGCCGCCACCCGAGCTCGCGCTGCGCCTTCGCGCTGTCGAGGGCGTACCGCCGGTCGTGCCCTGGACGGTCCGCGACATGCTTCATGAGCGTCTCGGGCTTGCCGAGCGCCGCCAGGATCCGCCTCGTGATCTCCAGGTTCGGCTTCTCGCAGTCGCCTCCCAGATTGTACACCTCGCCCGCGCGCCCGCGATCAACCGCTGCCAGGATTCCGTCGCAGTGGTCGTCGACGTGGAGCCAGTCGCGGACCTGCTGGCCATCCCCGTAGACGGGAAGGGGTTGATCTTCCAGGGCGTTCGTCACGAACAGGGGGATGAGCTTCTCGGGGAACTGGTACGGCCCGTAGTTGTTCGACGCGCGCGTCACCACGAGGTCCATCGAGAACGTCCGGTGGTACGCGAGCGCGAGGAGGTCCGCGCCGGCCTTGCTGGCCGAGTAGGGGCTCGACGGCGCGAGGGGGGTCTCTTCGGTGAAGCGCCCCGTCGGCCCGAGCGAGCCGTACACCTCGTCGGTGGAGATGAGGACGAAGCGGCGGACGCCGGCCTTCCTGGCCTGGTCGAGGAGGACGCCGGTACCGACGACGTTGGTGCGCAGGAAGTCCTCGGGATGGGTCAGGCTCCGATCGACGTGCGACTGGGCGGCGAGGTGGAGGACCACCTCGACCCCCTCCATCGCCTCACGAACCGCCTCGGCGTCGCACACGTCCGCGTGGACGAAGCGGTAGCTGGGGTGGTTGGAGACATCCTCGAGGTTCTCGGCGTTCCCCGCATAGGTGAGGGCGTCGAGGTTCGTCACGTGGACCGGCCCGCAAGCGGGCGCCCCGCGGGCCAGGACCTTGCGGACGAGGTTGGACCCGACGAACCCGCATCCCCCAGTCACAAGCCAGCGCATTCGGACCTCGAACCACCTACGCGAGCCGAGATGATAGCAAACGCCCTGCGGACCGGCAACCCGGCTGTTGCCCATCCGCCGGGGCGGGGGTATCCTTCACGGCGGCTCCAGTGAGGGATGTGCCCGATGCCCCCTGCCCCACCTCCTGCCGGCGGCCAGCCGCCCAAGCCCATCCCGCCGCAGAAGCCCGCGCAGCCGGCCGCCGCACCCGCGGGAAAGCCGGCGGCCCCCCGCCCGGCAGCGCCGGCCGCCCCGCGCCCCGCGGCGCCAGCCGCCCCCAAGCCCAAGATGAAGGAGGTCTTCTTCTGCCCCTGCGGAGCGAAGTTCAACGTCACGGGCGTCAAGCAGGGCGCGAAGATCCAGTGCTCGCGCTGCAGGAAGGTCCACACCCTGACCCCGGACAAAGTGAGGCTCGAGAAGGTCGAAAAGGAGTTCGTCAACACCAAGCGGTACGCGAAGCCCGCAGCGCCGCCTCCTCCCCCCCCGCCGGACACGAGCCAGCCCCCCGAGGAGGACGTCGTCCCCGCGCCGCACCTCATCTACTCCGTGAAGGAATCGCTCCGCTTCCTCGCGACGCTCGTCTGCATCGCGCTCCTCGCCTGCTTCTGGGTCCCGTTCCCGACCTCGGGCGGGTCGAAGATGGCGTGGCAGGTGATGAGCGACGACGCCCTCGCGCCCGGGTTCACGGGGAAGTTCCTGGTCGGCTACGCGTTCGCCGCCGGGCTCGGTGCCCTCTTCGTCGCCTGGCTCGCGAAGGGGAACCTGCGCGGAGGGCTCCTCCTCGTCGTCGCCGCCCCGATGCTGGCGGTGCCGCTCTTCAAGGACCCCTCGCGCCTCGAACCGATCACCGGCGGCAGCGGCTGGCTCAGGCTCTCGCTCGCCGCCGTCGTGGCGCTCGCCGTGGCGGTCTCGTACGCACGGGTCTTCTTCTCATGGAGCTGGTCCGCGCGCGTCCTGATGTTCGCGCTGGGGGCCGGCGTGGTGACGCTCTACTTCCTCCCGTCCGACCTCGGAGCGGGAAGGACGAGCCTGATGGGCTCGATCCTGGAGGAGGCGAAGAAGGGGTCCTCGGCGTACCTCAAGCTGATTCCCCTCGGGATCGGCGTCTTCACGTTCTTCGCGACGTTCCTCGGGAAGGGCGGAAAGTGGTTTGCCATGCTGATCGTGTTGGCCGGCGTCGTCTGGTACCTGCTCGACCCGCTCCGCCAGGGGTACACGACGTGGAAGGCGGGCGGAAAGACGCTCATGCAGGTCTTCGACGCGGTCCGGACCCCGACGACGCTAGCGACGTGCGCGCTCCTCGTCGTCTTCGGCCTCGGCGACTGGATCGCGTGCACGCTCCTCCGCCTCCACATCCTGAAGCTGCAGGAGAAGCAGCCCTGACGGTCGCCCTCGGCGGGTTAGCGGCGGAGGACGAGGATCCGCCCCTCGGCCTCCAGGCTGCGGATCGCGTTGACAATGCGCTTTCGCGCCGCGTCCGCCTCGCGCTGGGGGACCGCGCCGCGTCTGGAGATGTCCTCCTTCAGGTCCGCCACGACGCGCGGCGAGAGGTTCCGGAGGAACTTCCCGCGGACCTCCTCGGAGGCCCCCGCGAGCGCCGCAACGAGGTCCTGCCGATCCACCTCCCCGGCCAGGATCGGGATCCCGCGGTCCTCCACCTGGACCACGTCCTCGAACGAGAACATCCTCTCGCAGACCCGTTCGGCCAGCCCCGGGTCGCTCGTCGAGAGGACCTCCAGGATCCTCCGCTCCGTTTCCGCGTCCGCGCTCGCCAGGATCCTCGCGACCGCCTCCTCTCCCCCCGCCTTCTCCCCCCTGGCGCCCGCGAGGGGCGACAGCTTCGCGCGGAGCCCCGCCGCGATCGCGTCGATCGCCGAGGGCTCGATCTCCTTCATCCCCGCCAGCCGCCTTGCAACCTCGCCCTGCCGCTCCTTCGGGAGGCCGTCGAGAATGTGCGCCGATTTTCTCGGAGAGAGGTGAGCCAGGAGGAACGCCACCGTCTGCGCGTGCTCGTCCGCGAGGAAAGGGAGGATCTCCCCCGCGTCGAGCTTCTCCAGGAACGAGAACGGCCCTCTCCCCGCCGCCCTCTCCAGCCTCCCCACGAGCCTCCCCGCCTCCTCCTTCGGGAGGGCCTTCTCGGCGAGGAGCTTCGCCTTCTCCACCCCGCCCCCCTCCCCCGCCTCCCCGAGCATCTCCTCGAACTCGCGGAGCGCCCCCGCCTGCTCCTCGCGCGTCACTCCCTCGAGCGTCGCGACCTCGCGAAGGACCCCCTCGAGCTCTTCGCGGTCCATCCCGGCCAGCATCTCCCCCGCAACGTCGGGATCGAGGGAGACGACCACGATCGCAGCCTTCCGAAACGGGTTCTTCGCCTCGCTCATGGCTTTCGATGGACCTTCCAGACCACGACGGGACCCTCGTCCTCGAACGGGGGGCTCTGCCAGACCCGCTCCACCTCCCCCGCGATGCCCGCAATCGGGAAGTCGGGGGTCATCGCGGTCGCCTCCTGCTCTGTCGCTGCGATGTAGTTCACGTGGGGCAGCGCCTTGTCGCGAATGTAGGAGAACGGCCCCTGGGGCCACCAGAGGAGCTTCCCTCCCGCATAGTACGCGGTCTTGTCGTTCGGGGACAGGACGACCACCCCCCGCCCTCCCCCCTGCGACAGGATCCACTCCCCCGCCATCCGCAGCCCCTGCTGCTCCCTCCGCTGGGGTTTGAGCGTCTCGAAGAGCATCCCACCGCAGCACAGCACGGCCAGCACGATCGCCACCGCGCGACCGCGTAAGGGAATCCAACGAGCCACCCCGGCGAGCGCCGCCGCCGACCCCGCGCCCATCCAGGGGAGCGTCAACAGGACCAGCGTGAGCAGGTACCGGTCGCTGATGTACCCGAGGGTGTGAAACACCCAGACGAAGAACGCCAGCCAGACGATCGACGCCACCGCGAGGCAGGCGTGGAGGCGGCGATCGCGCCAGCCGCGGAATGCGAAGGCCAGCACGAGCGGGAGGAAGTACACCTTGAACAGCGTGATGGTCTTGCGCTGCAACTCGCGTGCAATCGCGTACACCCGCCCATGCTCCTGGGCATACCGTTCGAAACGCGAGAGCTGCCTTTTCTCGTCGGTCGGGATCTCGGTCCCTGGAATGGACTGCGATGCCAGCTCGATCCCCGCCCCCTTCTTGGTGAGGAGCCATTTGCCGGCGACGACGCGGATCCCGAGGAGGTACGGGAAGATCACCACGGCGAAGGCCAGGGTGAGGAGAGCGCCGCGGAGGACCATTCCACGCCACTGCCTCGCCCCCGAGACGACGATCCACACGCCGACCATCCCCACGACGATTGCCCCCTCGGGGCGGGCCAGGTACGCGAGCCCCGCGCAGACGCCCGCGAGGATCGACGCTCCCCACCGGCGATCGGCCCCTGCCACGTACCCGAACCAGACGGCGCTCAGGAAGAAGAGGTAGTACGTCCCCTCGGTCATGACGTCTCCCGCGAGGCGGCAGGAGTGCGGGTGGATGGCGAGCAGCACGCCCGCGGCGATGGCCGCGCCGCGACCGGCGAGCCTCCGCGCGAGGAGGAAGACGGGCACGATCTGGAGCGCCCCGAGGACGACGGAGACGGCGAGCCCCGCCCGCTCGTACCCGCCACACACGCCGCCTGAGACCCAGATGAGGAACGGGTAGAGTGGGTGCTTCGGGAAGCGCACCGCCGCGCGCCACCCCTCCGCGTCCCAGAGCTCGGCGTTCCACAGAAACAGCGCCGAGTCGGTCCCGATGAGGGGCGTGGACCATGCGAGCCAGGCCCGCACGGCGAGGCCGAGGAGGACGATCAGCGCGATCGGGACGAGGTCGGAGCGCGGGCGTTCGGCGTCGGTCACCTCATCCCCTCCCGGCCGGGCGGATCCGGCCGAGCACGGCGGTCAGTTCATCCGTCACGTCGTTCCAGCTCCGCCGCGAGAACCGCTCGAGGGCCCGACGGGCGAGAGACTCGGCGAAGGGACGGTCCTCCAGGAGCCGGGTGAGGGCCGCTCGAAGCTCGTCCGGCGAGTTCGGGGGGATCAGCAGCCCCGTCTCCCCGTGCTGGACGATCTCGGGCGTCCCGCAGATCCGCGTGGCGACCACGGGGACGCCCGCGGCCTGCGCCTCCAGGACCGAGTGCGGCAGCCCCTCCGAGACGCTGTTGAGCACGTAGGCGTCGCACGCGGCGAGCGTCGAGGGGACCTCGGCGGGCGGGATCGAGCCGGGCAGGCGAACCCGATCGGCGATCCCCAACTCCGCGGCGAGTCGCTCCAGCGACGCCCGCTCCGGACCCTCACCCAGGACGAGCAAGGTCGGCGCGCCGGGGAGGTCGCGGAGGACGCGGACGACCTGGTCGATTCGCTTGATCCGGATCAGCCGCCCCGAGGAGGCAATCACGCTTCCGGACAGCCCGTACCTCGCGCGCACGACCTCCCGCCGCGACGCATCCGGCTCCAGCGGGGCGGGCCCCACGTTCCGGATGAGCGTGACCCTCTCCGCGGGGACGCCCCAGCTCTGCACGAGTCCCCTCACGTACTCCCCCGGCACCACGATGTGGTCCGCGCCGCGGGCCCACCTCGTCCGCGCCCATTTCATGGCCCAGATCTTCGGGTGCAGGTAGAAGCGCCGCTGGAAGGCGTCCACGTCGTCCGTCACGAGCCCGTTGCGCTCGCAGACCTCCCATGCGTAGTCGAGCACGATCCTCATGACGAGCGGCACGCGAAGGCGCCGGGCCGCCCAGAGCGCGGGGAGGCCGTAGTCGCAGGCGAAGACCGCCTCGGCGCTCGCCCCCTCCTCGACGATGGCGTCGCGGAAGCGGAACTGCCTCCACACCTTGCTCTTCCCCCTCTCCACCCAACGGACCGGATACGGCAGGTCGGCCGGCCCGGGGCGGTCGCAGAGGGTCGCCACGCGCAGCTCAACGCCGCGGCGCACCAGCTCGGCGCAGACGTGCCAGAGGAACGTCGACGGCCCGCCGACCTCGGGGTAAAAGGACCCGCTCGCGACCAGGAGGCGCATCTGCCGCCTACTTCTGCCACGTGTAGACCGGAGAGAAGCGGTCAGGTTCCCGTTCCGAGGGGTCGGCGTCAAGCAATCCCGTTGACCCAGGATCGGAGGCCTGATACCGTTCGCCGCCGACGCGCCATGCAGACACCCCACGAGCGATTCGACGACGAGGCGATGCGCCTGCTCTCGCAGGGGCGCGCCGTCGTCGATGTCGGGGGCGGCCAGCGGTTCATGAAGGGGATGAAGCGGCACGAGCCCCTCTTCGCCGCGTGCCGCTACTTCACCGTCGACTCCTCCGCGTTCTTCCGGCCGGGCATCGTCGGCGACATCCACCGCCTCCCGCTCGCAACGGGTTCGGTCGACGGCGTGATCTGCCGCTCCGTCCTCGAGCACGTCGAGCGGCCCTGGGACGCATGCCGCGAGATCCATCGCGTGCTGAGACCGAGCGGGCTCGCCTTCCTCATCGTCCCCTCCATCTACCCGGACCACGCCCGGAGCGGCGACGGCGCCTATCCCGACCACTGGCGCTTTTTCGAGAGCACCATGCGCCTCATGCTGCGCGGCTTCTCGGAGGTCCGCGTGGAGAAGCACGGCGGGTGGTTCCAGGCGATGTCGAACTTCCTGCCGTGCCAGGCCCGCGTGCGAGGCCTGCTCGACGTCTTCGCGCACCTCCTCGACACGACGCTTCGGACGAGGCGCAGGCGCACCACGCCGCTCCTCTCGGTCCTGGCACGGAAGTAGGGGACCCCTGCCATCGAATGGCGTTGGGCCGCGCTTGTGCCCCGACGATCCCCCTGCTACGATCCAGCCGTTCCTCAGGAGAGTCTCCCCATGTCCCGCGGCCCCACGATCATCCTCGACGAGGCCGGAATCCGGATCCCGGGGGGCCTGCTCGACCTCAAGGCGTTCCGTCGCTGGACCCGCTCGGACGCCTTTCCGGAGAAGGGCCGTATCGACTGGATCGACGGAGAGGTGGAGGTCGACATGTCTCCGGAGAACCTGAACGGCCACGCCTCGCCAAAGATGGCGATCGCGGGGGCCTTGTGGGCAATCGTCGATGCGCGCGACCTCGGCGTGGCCTACACGGACTCCACCCGCCTGTGCTCCGTGGAGGCCAACCTGTCGGCCGAGCCCGACGTCATTGTCGTGCTCTACGCTACGCTGGAGGCGGGCCGGGCGCGCCTGGTCCCGAGCGCGGGGGGCGGCGAGGGGCAGTTTGTGGAGATCGAGGGCGCCGCGGACCTGGTCGTCGAGTGCGTGAGCGACTCCTCGGAGAAGAAAGACAAGGAACGCCTGTTCGAGCGCTACTTCCTCGCCGGCGTCCGTGAGTACTGGCTCTGCGATGTCCGTCGCGGGGCTCCCCTTCTGCGGGTCCACCGCCGCGGCAAGGGTGGATTCAGGCAGCAACGGCCGGACGCCGATGGGTATGCCCGGTCGGAGGTGCTCGGCCTCGCCGTGCGCCTCGTCGCGCTGCCTCCGCGCCTGGGCACCGTGAAGTACCGCCTCGAGACGCGGTAGGCGACGGAGGGAGCTTCACCACGAGCCGCCCTTCGAGGACGTGCCGGACGAGGATCTCCCGTCGATCCCTGCCTACGGCATCTCGACGTCACGGAATTCAAACGGAATCTCGTGGCGGAGAATCTGCGTCGGGATCCGAATGACGAGTGCATGTCCCGATTCAGGCGCATCATCGAACGTCGCCTGGGAAACGAAGCTCCCCTTGCAGGAGTCGGTTGGCAGGAGATAGGGCCTTTTCGGGGGGCCGTCCCTCACCTTACGCAACAGGGATCGACCGCAACCGCTGGACCGCCCGCGGATGCGCGAACGAGGCGCGATGTACCCTTCGCAGCTCGCGGTCGGCGATCCGCGGACCCACCCTTCCCCACGCGGCTACCGGCGTCGCGCGGCGTAGAGCATCATGTGGGCGGCGAGGTAGCGGAGCGGCGCAATCTCGAGGACCCTGCGCCGGAAGACCTGCTTCCAGCCCGGCACGGTCGGGGTCGCCTTTCGGACCGGCGCGCCCCCCGGCTTGCGGGAGGACATCCGGTCGCGGAGGCGGCGCAGAACGCCGACCTCGTCGGAGAGGGTCTTGATCGCGCCGTACGGCACCAGCCCGGCGATCGAGAACCCCGCCGCCTCGATCCGCCCGATCATCTCTGCCTTGGTGAACGCCCACTGGTGGAAGTGGGAGCCCGCCTCGGTAACGGCGGGCCGCGAGGCGATCCGCCGGGCCGGACTCAGATACGGCACGGCGAGGAGGAGCATCCCGCCGGGGCGGATCACGCGGCGCAGCTCGCGGAGGGCCGCGTCGGGCCCCTCCTCGAAGTGCTCCACGACGCCGAGCGACACGATGCCGTCGAAGGCCCCCTCGGGGAAGGGCATTCTCAGGATGTTCCCCTGGAGGAGCTCGACGTCGGCGAGGCGCTCGCGGCCGATCCGCAGGGCGACGGGGCTGAAGTCGAGGCCGACGGCGCGGTACCCGCGCTCGGCGAGGATGGCGACCCAGTACCCGAAGCCGCAGCCGGCCTCGAGGACGCGGCCGCCGGGGCGGAGCCACCGCGCGAACGCGTCGCCGAGGACGACGTCGCCGCGGAAGTACTCGACGAGGGCGGGGATGTCCTCGGCGCGGTACTGGGCCCACTCGGCGTCCCACCCCTCCTCTTCGTGCGGGTCATCGAAGAAGGCGAGGCGCGCATGCGGGCCGACCTGGCGGCGGAGGATCGTCTGCATCGCGCAGGAATGTAGTGGAGAGCGCTGCCGTGGCAAAGGTAAACTCGCAGACATGGACGCCGACGACATCGAGCCCATCGATCTGACCACGTTTACGGGGCGGCTGCCCCTCTTCCCGCTGCCGAACATCGTCCACTTTCCCAACGTCGTCCTCCCCCTCCACGTCTTCGAGCCGCGCTATCGCACGATGGTCGCGGACGCCCTCGAGGCGGACCGCCTCATCGGCATGGTGCTGCTGAAGCCCGGATACGAGGCGGACTACGAGGGGTGCCCGGCGATCCACGAGGTGGCCTGTCTCGGGAAGATTGTGGAGGACCACCGCCTGCCAGACGGGCGGTACAACATCCTCCTCCTGGGCGCGGCCCGGGCGCGGATCCTGCGCGAGGTGTCGCAGTCCCCCTACCGCGTGGCCGAGGTCGAGCTCATTGAGGAGGTCTCCTTCGACGACGAGGAGGAGGAAACCGTGAAACGGCTCCAGTTGCGGGACGCCGCCTGCCGATTCTTCTCCAGGTCGCCCGAAGTGCAGGAGAAGGTGAAGGGGCTCTTCGCCCTGCGACTGCCTCTGGGCGCCACCGCGGACCTCATCGCGGCGGCGACGCCGATCGACCTCCAGGAGAAGCAGCATCTCCTCGAGGTCCCGGACGCCTCCGAGCGGGTGGTGCGGCTCGCGGCCCTCCTCGCGGTGCCCAACCTGGGCCCGACGAGGTGGAAGCCAAGCGAGAACTGACCGGGGCCTCGCCCGCATCGCGGGCCTTCCCGCCCCGGCGCGAAGGGAGCCAGGGCGAGACGATGGACCCCAGCAAGCTGGCTTTGCCGGTCCCCGAGGACATCCTCGACCACGTCGTGCAGGGAGACTGCCTGTCGGTCCTGCCGCGCGTGCCGTCGGAGAGCGTCCACCTCGCCATCACGTCGCCCCCGTACAACGTGGGGCTCGCCTACGACACGCACGACGACGCGATGACCTACGACCAGTACCTGGCGTGGCTCGCGCGGGTATGGGCGGAGACGAAGCGCGTCCTTGCGCCCGGCGGGCGGTTCGCGATCAACATCGCGCCGACGTCGATCAAGAACTTCCGGCCGATCCACTACGACTTCGCGGCGCAAATGCGGGACCTCGGGATGATCATGAGGACCGAGATCCTGTGGTACAAGCAGACGATGCTGAAGCGGACCGCGTGGGGGTCGTGGAAGAGCCCGGCGAACCCGCACATCGTGCCGTCGTGGGAGTACGTCCTGGTCTTCTCGAAGGACCTCTGGCGGCTCGACGGCGACCCGGCGGACGCGGACATCACGCCGGCGGAGTTCATGAAGTGCTCGGACGGGCACTGGTACATCCCGCCCGAGACGAACCGCCACGGCCACCCGGCGCCCTTCCCCGAGGAGCTGATCTACCGCCTGATCAAGTTCTACACCTACCGCGGGAACACGGTCCTCGACATGTTCGGCGGCACGGGGACGGTGGCCTACGTCGCCCAGAAGACGGGCCGCCACTTCCTCCACACCGACCTGTCCGCGGAGTACTGCGACGTCGCGCGCCGCCGCCTCGCGGGCACGCTCGAGCGCACCCCCAAGCGTCGCAAGGCCACGGCGTAGAGACGGGCCGGTAGCCCTACGTCAGGGCGTTGTTCAGCACCTCGCCGAAGCCGCCGCCGCCGGGGACGATGTAGTCGTGCTCGTTCAGGCCCTTCTCGCGGTCCCAGTGCGTTCCCGGGACCGTCTGAAGGACCTCCTCGGTCGAAAGGCCGCGATCCAGACGCACGGCGTAGACCTGCACGTCGGGATGGGCCTTCTGAAGCGCCTTCAGGTACTCGGGCGTGACGATCAGGTGCATCGCGATGAACTTCCGCGGCGGATTCATGCTCGCACCCTTGTAGAGCGACACCGTCTCGATCATCGAGGAGCCCGTCGCCCCCATCGGGTCGGGAACGAGGACGATCGAGCCCTCCACAGGGCCGCCGATCTTCGAGCCCGAGAGGTCGACGCCCACGACGCGCCCGTTCTCGACCCGCCGGTTCATGAAGACGTGGTCCTGCCGCACGAGCGCGGGGTTCAGGATGAAGTTGAGCGCGTCGTAGGTCATGTGCGATGGCACCAGCCCCGCCCGCGCGATCGCGACCGTGATCGCCTTCGTTTCCGGGTCGAGGACCTCGCCGACGTAGATCCCCTCCCGATGCCAGGCGATCATCCGCGACGGGATCGTCGCCACGCGCCTCGGGAACTCCGAGTTGACGACCACCGCCAGCAGGTCGTCGTAGATTGCGTGGAGGAGCTGGCTCGCGAGCGGCTGAATCGTCTCCCGCGCGCAGAGGCGCGCGAGGAGCGACATCATGTACGGGTGCCCCAGGATGTGCACGTTCGGCCCGTAGGCGTGCTCGCGCTCGCACGTCTGATACCGCAGGTTCGAATACTGGACGTCCATTCCATCCTCCTTATCTCGCGGGGCCCTCGACCCAGGCTTCTCCCCCTTCGAATACTTCTTTTTTCCAGATCGCGCACTCCTTCTTCACGCGATCGATGATGCACCTCGCCGCCTGGAAGGCCGCGTCGCGGTGCGGCGCCGCCACGGCGATGAAGACGCTCGTCTCGCCGATAGCGAGGCGACCCGTGCGGTGCTGGACCGCCACGCCGCGGACCTCCCACTGCTTCCGCGCATCCGCGACGATGGCCGCCATCTGCTTCTCCGCCATCTCGGGGTACGCCTCGTAGACGAGGAAGCTCACCGACCGTCCGATGTTCTCGTTCCGCACCGTCCCCGCGAACGTCACCAGCCCGCCGCAGTCGGGCGACTCCACGGAGCGCGCAAGCGCCACGCCGTCGATCGGATCGGCCGAGACCACGAGGCACTCAATCGGCCCCGCCCCCCCGCTGACGGGCGGGATCAAGGCTACCTCGTCGCCGTCCGCGAGCCCGCGGTCCCGCGCCGACATCTCCTGGTTGACGGCGACCCGCAGGTGCGGGAAGACCTCGACGAGCCGCGGGTAGCGCCCGCCGACCGCATCGAGGAGCGACGCCACGGTCGCGCCCGCGGCCAGCTCGACGACGTCCTCCTCCCGCCCCGCCCGCTCCCTCGCCACGGCAAAGAACCGCACCGTCACTTTCATCGTGATCTCACTCCGTCAGGTTGGTCATCTTCCGGACCTGGTCGAGCGCGTACGAGCGCCGTTGGCCCTTCTCGTCGACGATTCGCACGATCCCGTGCGCGGGATCGAGCAGGTCGAGCTTCCCCTGGACGTTCGAGCCGTCCGCGAGCGTCAGCTCGACGCGACGCGCCGCCACGACGGCGGGAGGTCCCACCGGCGGCCCGGGAGGCGCGGGGTCCGGCGACATCGCACGCCAGGTGACGACGCCCAGGAGGACCACGCCGGCCGCGACGCCCGCGCCGACCAGCAAGCCGGCTCTGCCCGGCCACGCCCGCGGACGCGTCCAGCCCCCCGCACCGTCGAGCGCGACGGTCTCGCGGCTGACGACCCCCTCGAGCCAGACGCCCGACCGCTGCACGACTCCCTCCTCGCCGTCGGGGAAGGCGCCCGCGAGCGCCGCGCGAAACTCCGCCGCGCTCGAGAACCGCTGCGCTGGGCTCTTCGCCATCGCGCAGAGGATCGCCGCCTCCAGCGCGGGCGGGATGTCGTCGAACACCTCGCGCGGGGGCCGCGGTTGCGCCTCCTGGTGCATCTTGAGGACGGCATACGGGTTCTCCGCGACGAACGGGAGCCTGCCCGTGACCATCTCGTACGCCATCACGCCGAGCGAATACAGGTCGCTCCGCTCATCCGCGTCCCTTCCGTCGATCTGCTCCGGGGCCATGTAGGCGGGCGTCCCGAGGGCCATCCCGCTGGTCGTGAGGCGTGTCAGGTCGACGGCGCGCGCGACGCCGAAGTCCGACAGCATCACGCGCGGCTTCCGGTCGACGAGGACGTTCGACGGCTTCAGGTCGCGGTGGAGCACGCCCTGCGCGTGGGCCGCCTCCAGGGCCAGGAGCACCTCCCGCAGGAAGAACGCGGCGCGCTCTGGCTCGAGACGCCCGTGTTCCTTCAAGATCGCGGCGAGCGTCCTCCCCTCTACATACTCCATCGCGAAGTACCACGACTCGCCGTCGCGCTCCAGCGGCCCGAGCGCGCGCACGATGTTCGGGTGCTCGAGGCGCGAGAGGATCTCGACCTCCTTGGCGAAGCGCTTGAGCGTCTGGCCGCCGTCGGTGACGTCGGTGGAGACGGTCTTCACGGCGACGCGCCGGCCCGACTTCGGGTCGGTGGCCAGGTAGACCGTCCCCATCCCGCCCCTGCCGAGCGGTCGGATCACCTCGAATGGGCCAATCCGCTTGAGGAGCTGGATCATTCGCCGTCCTGGGCCGCGTCGAGGCCGTAAGCCTCCAGACGATTGTAGAGCGTCTTCCGGTCGATCCCCAGCAGCCGCGCCGCCTCCTTCTTGTTCCCCTTCGTCATGCGCAGGACCTTCAGGATCTGCCGCCGCTCCAGGTCCTTGAGCGCAAGCGACTCCGCCTCCCCGTCGAGGACCCCGCCGAGCTGGACCTCGAGCGGGAGGTCCGACGGCTGCAGCTCCTCGCTCTCCCCGAGGATCACGGCGCGCTCGATCACGTTCTTCAGCTCGCGGACGTTGCCGGGCCAGGGGTAGGCCTTCAGCTTCTCCATCGTCGCGGCCGCAATCGCGCGCAGGCGTCGCCCTGCCTTCGGCCGGAAGATCGCAAGGAAGTGCTCGGCGAGGCGCGTCACGTCGCCGTGCCGCTCGCGCAGCGGCGGCATGGAGATCTCGACGACCTTCACCCGGAAATAGAGGTCCTTCCGGAAGCGTCCCTCCTTCACCTCGACCGCGAGGTCGCGGTTCGTGGCCGTGACGAGCCGCACGTCCGCCTTCCGCGGGTCCCCGCTCCCGAGGCGGAAGTAGTCGCCGTTCTCGAGGACGCGCAGGAGCTTCGCCTGCGTCCCCGCGGACAACTCGCCGATCTCGTCGAGGAAGAGCGTGCCCCCCGAGGCCAGCTCGAAGTGCCCCAGCCTGCGGGCGATCGCCCCCGTGAAGGCGCCCTTCTCGTGGCCGAACAGCTCGCTCTCGAGGAGCGTCTCCGGGAGGCTCGCGCAGTTCACGGCGACGAACGCCCCTCGGCGGCGCGCGCCGTGGAGGTGGAGGGCCTGCGCGACCATCTCCTTCCCCGTTCCGCTCTCCCCCGTCACGAGGACGGGTGTGTCCACGCGGGCGGCCTTCGCGATGAACGCGAAGACCTCCTTCATCTCCTCGCTCTCGCCGATCACGAGCGGGGCGGAGGCGGCCGAAGTGCGGGACTCCTCGGACGGCTCCAGGCGCCCCCCCGCGGTGGTGCGGAGCGCCGCGGTGGTGAGCCCCGGCATCCCCTCCGCGGCCCCCGCCGTGTCGTCGAGGTAGAGGTAGACCTGGTCGCCGAGCCTCACCTCGTCGCCGTTCGCGAGGTCGCGCTCCTGCACGGGCACGCCGTTCACCCGCGTCCCGTTGCGGCTCCCGAGGTCGCGGAGGACCCACTTCCCGCCCTTCCAGGCCACCTCGGCGTGCTCGCGCGAGGCCTTTTCGTCGAGGACGGGGACGTCCGCCTTCGGGTCGCGGCCGAGGACCGTGCGGTCGCCGGCCAGCTCGTGGACTGCCCCGCGGTTGTACCCCTCGCGCACGATGAGCTTCGGCATGCGCGTATGATACCAGCCGCGGGGCGGCGCGAGAACCTGCTACCGCTGCGTGAAGACCCACTCGTACGTCCGCGTCGGCCGCTGCGCGGAGAGGCGGATCCAGCCGGTGTTGTCGAGCACCGAGACGCGCACGCGGTGCGAGCCGCGCGAAAGCGTCTGGTCGAGCCGCCGGGTCTGCGTCAGCCCGGACGTCGTGGTCGTAGGGTACAGTGCGTTGTATCCGTCCACCGTGAAGCTCACCACGTTTGTCGCGTCGGGGACGATCTCGTCGATGCTGCACCAGAACGAGCCGACGTTCTCCCATCCGGTCGCCGAGGCGCGAAGCGAGGAGCGGGGGTTCATCAAGTAGTTCGTGCCTGCGTACAGCGTCTTGAGGATCGTCTCGCGACAGACGCAGCAGTACGGCTTCGAGAGGTCGCTGTTCATGTGGCAGGCGGTCGGGATCGGGTGGTAGAGCCCCGTGGCCCACCCGTCGCCGCCCGCGGAGCAGCCGACCGTCTCACTGTTGGAGAGCGTCCAGCTCCACGCGGACCACTTCACGAGCGACGGGATCGAGGCGATCGAGAGGTTCGGCCACGACGGCTCCGACCCGGTGTAGTTGCCGCCCGTGACGTACTCGTCGCCGAGGTTGGAGGCGGAGTGGGCCATCTCGTGCGTCGCAACGCGGCGCATTGAGGCGCCGTTGTAGGCGGTCGCCACGCCGGGGGCCCCGGCGCCGCCATAGAGTGTGTCGTTGACGAGGACCAGGACCAGATCGGCGCCGGTGACGCGCGACTTCGCGGCATTCACGTTGGTCATGTTGCCGACGACGATGAGCCGGCCGGGAAAGCTCTCTCCCCGCGCGGGGGCGTACCTGCAGTCGAAGCAGGTGTTCCTGGAGATCGACTCGAAGGAGTCCGATCCGACGGGGAGGGTCTTGTCGACGCCCGACTGCGCCGAGATGGTGTTGACCTGCCAGATCCGCACGAAGGCTCGATACGTCGACCAGGGCTCCTTCGCGAGGATCTCGTCCCGGACCGCGGCGGCGTCCGTGCCGAACCTCGTCATCTCGCTCGATCGATACCCCTCGGCCATGATCACGATGTCGTAGACCGACGGGGCACCGCCAATCGGCGCGTGGATCGATTGCACGGAGGGCGATCCGTACGTCATCGTCCCTGCAACCGCGGGCGGCGCGAAAAGAAGTGCGACGGCGATCGCAAGACCCCTGGCCCTGATGCGTGGCTTCATCGATGGACTCCCAATCCTGGTTAGGGCCCGTCACGAAATGACCTATCCAACTCGAGACTGTAGCGAGAAGGTCGGGAAGGCCCCGAAGGGGCCGATAGAATGTAGCCCAGGCCGCAGGCCTGGGAAACAGCGTTGAGCCTGGTTCGGAGCCCCGAAGGGGCGA
>ORMF010028492.1_pt1 | contig 19569 bp, 18 predicted proteins | sample 1779871 | NCBI WGS metagenome assembly ORMF01 (sample SAMEA104232316, study PRJEB22302) | groundwater metagenome | biome: forest; feature: aquifer; material: groundwater | place: USA | collected 2011-08-07 | depth 5.4 m | reverse complement strand
GAGTCAGAACCGCGCGAACTATCGTCGCGGACGGCAGCTCCGTTTTGCGCGTGTTACTCGAAAGTGGACCCGCTCTTCGACCCCGCCTGCGAAAAAGAGTTCGACCGCATCGAGCGCTACCACGCCCGGGCCCAAAGCGGTTTCCACCGCGGCCTGCGTCAGCTCCGCACCATCCAAACCAACCGCATCATTCAGACCGTAATACCGGAACCGCTCGGCAAAGGGGCCTTCCCAGCCCTGGTCAAACCTACTGAAATCGTTACCCTTGCAAAACGAACCCACAAATACTGGAATGCAATGGCCCTCAACACCCTGATCGGTGTCTCCAAACGCTCCCGCGAGGCATTTTCCACGAAGAAGGAGACCACCCTATAGCCCTCCACTTACTTCGCAACCGCAACTCGATTACTCGAAGTGTGCTTGTTCTCACTTGTCCTATCCGCCCTGCCAGGCCGCGCCGCGAAATCATCGACACCCGCACCGGCAACCTCAACCTACTTCCCCGCGGCCGCAAAGGCACCGGCGTCGGCGGATGGAAGCTGCCTCATGGATTTGAGTGGAATGCGAATCATGGAAACATGCCATTCAGGACCGATCGGGACCCGATGGGTCGGGTGACGGGGATTCGGCGGGTAGGACGTGAGCTACAACAGGGCGGAACAGTTGGCATCGAGAACTGGCTGGAGCGGAGTTTGGCCAACACGTATAACGGGCTGGGGCAGTTGACGAGGAGCACAAGTGAGGGGAGCGCGGCCTTTGATGAAGAGTATGTTTATTCGGCGACGGCAAACAACGCGCGCATCACGCACAAGAAGGACTACGCGGCGGTGGGTGGGACCGAGATCGTCGATTCTGATTGCGCTACCGGTTGGGGATGGTTTGCGTACGGCCCGATTCCGATGCTTTGTAGCCGGCGAAGACGACTTGGAGGGCATGCACGCTGTCGTCTGCGGTGAGGATGGGCGGCTCCAATCCGATGGCCGAGCGGACGACATGCTGGACCCACGGCGTGTAGCCAAACTGCGGCGTGGGCTTCATGCGCTGGATGCCGGGCTTGGCGTAGCTGGACCACTCGAGCTGGTTTTCGGGCCGGTCATGATGGATTTCCAGCCAGCCTCCCGATCCCCATACCTTGATGAACAGGTGCTTGCCGCGATCGATGTAGTAGCCGGAAGTCAGCGTCCCGAAAGTGCCGTTGGCAAACTTAAGCGCGACGGCGGCGGAGTCTTCCGTGTCGATGGGCTGGCCGCCGACGTTGCCGGTGAATCCGGCGATCTGGGTGATGGGTGATCCGGTGATGTAGACAGCCAGATCCAGCCAGTGAATGCCAAGCCAGATAAGATGGCCTCCGCCGGCGCGGCTCTTTGAGGCGGTCCAGCTCTTGTGATAGGCGGGCGTGGTGAGGCGCGCCTGGTCCGCGATGGTGTGCATCTCCATCCCGTAGACTTTGCCGATGGCGCCGGAGCGCACCAGCCGCCGCGCTTCCAGCATGACCGGATCCACGCGATTGGCCAGGGCGAGCATGAGGTGCAGCTTCCTGGCATTGGCTTTGGCCACCAGCGGAAGAAAATCCTCCACTCGGACGCAAGCCGGTTTTTCGGCCATCACATGGCAGCCGGCGTTCAAAGCGGCGTCAATGGCGGGCGGCGCCAGATCCGCTTCCATGGTGATGAGGGCGAGATGAGGTTTGTTGGCCTGGAAGAGTTGATGGGGGGAAGAGTAGACGCCGGCGAGTTTGCCGCCGAGGCTCTTGCGGACCTGGGCTTCGTTCGCCGGATCGCAGAGCCAAACCTTGCCGGCTTCCGGCGTCGCGGCGAGTCCGTCGATGTAGTTGCTCAGGTGTGGTCCTCCGGCATGGGTAATGAGCGCGATGTCAGCGGAGCCAGTGGCGGCAAAAAGCGCACCGGGAAGCTGAGTAAAGGTGCGGCGTAGCATGATTATCCTTTCGGTGTGGACCAGTGGCTGCGATAATCCCGGCGGAGGAGGCGGTTGGCTTCCGTGTTGGCCTCAATGGTTTCCGTGGAGGCATTGTAGCGGATGGCGCGCCCCGTGCGGGCGACGATGTTACCAAGGTGGGCCAGGGCAGTGGACAGATGGCCCTCTTCGATATCCACCCGGGGGCGGTTGCGGGACTTGATGCAATCGAGGAAGTTCCGCGCATGAGGTGAGTCGATGGAGGAGCCGTCGTGCTGGTCTTCGTGGATGAGTTTGTTTTTGTCATCGTACACACGGAACCCCCACTCATGGCCGCGGAACCGGCCAAACTGGGCCACGGTCTGATCCCCATAGACTGCGACACCGTTATCGCAGCCCTCCAGGCCGTAGGGGTTCCAGAGGCGCTGCTCGAATTGAATGAGCGTGGCTCCGTAGTCGTAGGTGATGTTCATGGTGTCCGGCGTTTGCTGGTCGTCATCGAAGTAGATCTTCCGTCCCATGCCGGAGACGGCGTGCGGCAGGCCGGCGTTGAGGGCGCGGCGGGCGATGTCGAGTTCATGGACGCCGTCGTTGCCGATGTCGCCGCAGCCGTAATGCCAGTGCCAGTTGACGGTGCCATGGAAGTGATTCCGGTTGAAAGGAAGCAGCGGGAGCGGGCCGGTCCAGATATCATAGTCGAGGCCCGCCGGGACCGGTTCGTCAGCCAGCCGGCCGATGTTGCGCCGCAGTTGCACGTTCCACACTTTCGCCATGAGAACGCGGCCAAGGCGTCCGGATTGAACATAGTCCTGATATCGCTGGGTGACGGGAAGGCTGGGGAGCTGCGTGCCGGCCTGGACAATACGCCTGTGGCGGCGCGCCGCTTCCACCATGAGCCGGCCTTCGCGGATGTTGTGTGAGACCGGTTTTTCAACGTACACATCCTTGCCCGCCTCGCACGCCAGGATTGTGCCGGGTGCGTGCCAGTGTATGGGGGTGCCCATGACAACAGCGTCCACGGATTTGTCGTCCAGGCAGCGGCGGATATCGCTGACCAGTGGCGGGCGCTTGTGGCCGGCCTTTTCGATGATCTGGAAGGCGGGCTCCACTACGGTCTGGTCGACATCGCAGACGTAGGCGATGTGGACATCGGGCATGCCGGCAAAGGCCTGGGTCAGGCTGCGTCCGCGCCCGCGCACACCCATGAGGGCGATGGAAATCTTGTTTGATGGCGCGGCAGCGCCCAGAAGGAGCGATCGGCGTGTCATGGTTCAGTCACACCCTACCATTTTTTGAGAAGCCGCGCAAAACGGAGCTGCCGTCCGCGACGGCGCCCGGTGTTTCTGATCAGTTGGGGATGCGGACGGCGCCCTTTGCGCTTTTTGAGAAGCCGCGCAAAACGGAGCTGCCGTCCGCGACGGCGCGCCGTGAGCAAGGATAAGCCGGCGTACCCGCCAAGGCCGCGAAGCCAAGGCCGCGAAGCATTGACATCCCACTCTTATTCACCCATACTGGTAGTCGCCTGAGCGTTTTAGCCCATTCGCGGATCATCTGAACTAAGTCAGCGGCTCCAGATCCCCGTTCCCTTAGCCCACCGCACCAACCGAGGAGGTTGACATGTCCGATTCTCACTGGAGGGCCAATGGGACCCAACACATGATCCCGGATACATTGCTGAGTTTGAACCTCAAAATCTCCTCCATCGCCTCGCAGCTCTGATAGAAGTGAAGGAGTCGAGCCAAATTTCCGCACGGGAGCACAAGATGCAATTCATACTTACTGGGTTTACTCCGGAAACGGGATTCCGCGTGTTTGTATTCCAAGGCATTCGCGCCGACAAGACCCGTACAACGTTCACGGTGCGGGCCGACCTTGCCGTAATCCATAAATACGGTATTCGAGTCCAGGAACTCCCGCTGCTGTGCCGCGGGCTTCTGGAACGCCGCGACGAAAGCGAAACGGTACGCGCCTTGACGTACACCGAAGAGGAGATGCGCCTGCACGCAAACGGGGTTGCTGCGGACCGGGATGCGGCACAAAAGAAGAAGTCGGCGCGCAAGGCTCCCCCCCGCCAGGCTGGGACTGGCTGGCAAGCTCCTCCGCGGTAGTGCCAAACCAGTGATGAGGATGATATGGATAAGAGACTAGCCAAACGGCATCAGCGGCAGGTGGCTCGCGCCAAGGAGCGCGTAAAGCTTTCCGAGCCCGACCTCAGGACGCCGGAACAGATCAAGGCTGCCCGCGAGGCAAGCCGTCCTTCTGGCGGCCGCGGCATTGGGACTGTCACGAGCGGCCCGGCGCCGTCATTCCGAAATAGCCGTCCCCCTGTGGCAGGCGGCGCGGCAAAAACAGACGCCTAGTCCATAACCCTTGGGAGCGCGCCAATAGTACACGCTCCCCGCAACGCCCACCGCCGCGGCGGTCCAGAAATTCGCTGCCGGGCTGATGGTCCAAAGCAGCACTCCCACAATCGCACCGAGGCTCACGCTGAGCGGACAAAAACCTCGGAAGAGGAGCTGGAAAGAGCGGCGTAGAATGTAGATTATGGATCGGCTTGAGCAAAATAAAGCGACCGTGACCGCGTTCTATGATCTGATGTTCAACCAGTGCAAACCCGCCGATGCTGTCGCGCGATATACTGGCGACGTTTACATTCAACACAATCCAGGAGTGGCCGACGGGAAACAATCCTTCATCGACTATTTCGAGCGCATGGCAAAGGAGTACCCGGGCAAGTCAGTGGTATTCAAGCGGGTCATCGCAGAAGGCGATTACGTCGTACTGCACTGCTTCCAGCATTGGCCGGGGGATCGGGATTGGGCCGGAATCGACATTTTCAGACTGGAGAACGGAAAGATTCTTGAGCATTGGGATGTGCTACAGGTTATTCCCAGCGAATCCGCTAATGCGAACACGATGTTCTAGGGTTGTTCTTCCAAGTAGCCCACTTTGTTATTCCCTGGTCTTCCGTGCTCCAGGCATTGGGTAACCAGATCAGAGATGTTTGCCTCGCCCACGCACATGACCGAATCCGCTCCGCCCCAATAAATCTTCACCGTACCATCGGGCTCCGGAACCGCGCCGCACGTGAAGACCACGTTGTGGACATATCCGGTGATTTCCCAGGGGTCCTCCGGTTGGAGAATCCATGACTCGCCCACGCCGATTATGTTTGCGGGATTGTGCAGGTCATGCAGCGCAACTCCCAACCGATAGACCGATCCGTCCATTGTTTTGAAAACTCCGTGATAGATGGAGAGCCATCCCTGCTCCGTCTTGATGGGCGGGGCGCCGGGACCGATCTTCATTTCGTCCCAGTGATATTGTTCCGGCTTCATGATGAGCTGTGATTGGCCCCAAAAGCGCAGATCCGGAGAATAGGAGATCCAGATGGACCAAGGGGAGATTTCCGAATGGGGACGGTCCAGCCGGGCGTAGAGGCCATCAAACTTTTCGGGGAAGATCACCACATTCCGGTAATCCGCCTGCGTGATGAGCGCGACCCTTTCCACCTGGCTGAAGTCCTTTGTCCTGGCGAGGGCGACCCGTACTCCATTTCTCGAGTAAGCGCTGTAGGTGATGAGATACTCCCCATCCAGCAGGGTCACGCGCGGATCCTCGACGCCGTACTCTTCATAGGCCGCGAAAGGGCCGTCCCGGGCAGGTGTCAAAAAGGGCTCCGGATCGGGAGTGAAGTGGAACCCGTCAGGGCTGCGCGCCAAGCCAATGATGGACCGTCCCGTGCGCAGGTGGGAGCGGAACAGCATGATGTACTGGTCCTGGTGCTTCACCACAGCCGCGTTGTGGACGGTTTCCACCGCGTAAGGGATGTCCGCCTTAGTAAGAATGGGGTTGCCGCTGTATCTTCTGACTAAGTCGGTCTTCATGATTGCTTCCCCGCTTCCAGCTCAAAAATCGTCTCGTAAACCCGTTCGTAGGCCTCCACCATGGTTTCGACAGAAAAGCATTGCTGAACCCGTTGGCGACAGGCGTTGCGATCGATTTCAGAAATGCGCTGCAGAGTCTGCACCGCTTCATTGACCGTGTTGACCAGGAATCCCGTTTGCCCATCCTGGATGACCTCACGGCAGGAGCCGAGATCCATGGCGATGACCGGTACGCCCGCGGCATTGGCCTCAGCAAGGACAAGTCCGAATCGCTCCGGGATCGTGTTCAGGTGCAGCAAAGCCAGGGCCCGCGCGAACAACTCATTCTTGCCCGCCACGTCCACCGGCCCGATGTAGCGGATGGTCTGATCGAGGTGGGGCTCCACCTTCTCCCGGAAGTAAGTCTGATCCTGGATGATGCCCGCGATGAGCAGCGGCAACCCGCTCAGGCGGGCAACCGCGATAGCCAGATGGACACCCTTGTCCGGGTGAATCCGGCCGAGGAAAACCAGGTGATCACCGCCAATTTCCTGGAGAGGGTACAACGAGAGGTCGATGCCGTTATACACGGTAGCCAGATAATTCAGCCCGGGCGCGCGATCGGAATTGCTGATGGAAACAAAATACCCGTCGCGGTACTTCTGATAGACCGGCATGATCCGGGGAGAGGAGAATCCGTGGATGGTTGTGAGAACCGGCGTCTTCACCAGGCGTGAGTAAGACAGCGCCATGAAATCGTAATGACTGTGGATCAGGTCGAACTCGGCGGCATGCTCGAACGCTTCGGAGATATGAAGGTGTTCGGCTACTTTTGGATCGATGGCGGGGTCCTCTTCATACCCGCGGTCGACCACCGCATGCAGGCGCGCGCGGGTGACGGAATCGCGGGTTGCGAATAGTGTCACGTCCCAGCCACGGGCAGCGAGCCCTTCGGTGATGTTGCCGGCCACGGTTTCCCAGGCGCCGTATTGCCGCGGAGGAGTTCTCCAGGCCACCGGGGACAACACCGCCACTCTCCTCTTGTTTGACACGCGCAAAACGGAGCTGCCGTCCGCAGCGGTAGGCCGCGTGTCTACGGCCCGTTTGGGGAGGCGGACGTCGCCCTTTGGGCTTTCGTCTGGCATGGTTATTCCTCGCCGGGTTCCATGGCGGCAAGCACCTCATCGAGGGGGATAGAGGCGAAACCGGTGGCGTGATCGGCCAAGCCATACGGAATGATCAGTTCGCCCTGGTGAAGTAGGAGGCCGCAAGTGTAGACGACGTTGGGCACGTAGCCTTCCCGTTCGTTTTCGTTCGGCTTGAGCAAGGGCTCGCGAAGGCGGCCGATCACCTTGCTGGGATCGTCGCGATCGAGGAGGAATGCACCGATGCAGTATTTGCGCAGGGGGCCGACACCGTGGCTGAGGACCAACCATCCGGCATCGGTCTCGATGGGAGAACCGCAGTTTCCAAGCTGGATCAGTTCCCATGGGAAAGTGGGCTTCAGCAGCACTTTGTGTTCATTCCAGAAGTGGACGTTGTCGGAGAACATGATAAAGACGTTCTCGTTGTCCTGTCGCGAGAGCATCGCGTATTGCCCGTTGATCTTTCGCGGAAACAGGGCCATTCCTTTGTTCTTGGCGGCCGGACCATTCAGGGAAATGAAACGAAACATGAGAAAATCGGAGGTCTCCACCAGCTCCGGCACCACCACCCTGCCATCGTAGGCTGTGAAGGTGGCATAGTAGATGTGAGTCCCATCCTCATTCTGGAAACAAACGAACCGCGCGTCCTCGATGCCGTTGCGTTGCGAGGGCGTGGCCGGGAATAGTACGCGCTCCGACAAGGGCTGTTCCGCCTGGAACTGAACCACGTAGTTGGACCGGGCCAGCATCCAAATCCCTTGCGCCTCGATTTGGTCTTCCTGCGTCATTCCATCGTTCAGGCGGAACTGCTCTGTTTGGAGCCTGGCACGAAGCTCTTCCAACGTGAACGAGTCCCCGAGTTTGTTCATGACGCGACGCGTAAGTTCGCGATGCAATCCAAGCTCAAAAAGTTTCCGGGCGAACAGAGGCTTCTCGAAAAGGGAGTTTGGGATTTGTTGAGGCTCGGGGAGGAAGCCGTTGGGTTGAAGCACCTCGATACGATGATCGGGATGGAGGATACCGGTTCGAAACGTGATGGAAGAAATGTGACCTTCGCCGGTGGCGCGGAGGCTGAGAATGAACCGCAGGGCGCCCGAGGGTAAGCCGGTTTGATCGGGATGCGGCACAATGGAGGGATTGAATAGGGCGGCGGACTCAAGCGAGTATTCGGCCAGGAAATAGGCGCCGATCAACAGGCGCCTTTCTTCGGAGATCTCCTCCTCTGTCAATAGCATCTCGCGAACTTCTTCAAAGCGCTCCAGAAAGACATCGCGGAGGTGCTGGTGCCGCCGGGAGAACTCGTTGGAGATCCCATTCAGAAGGACGACGACCTCCTCCTCCGGAAGCGCCATGATTCTGGCGATGATCCCGCTCGCTCGTTCCGCGTCGCCTGCATTGAATGGCCGTAGTAGCACGCGTGACTGATCGGGCCTGAGAATGGTTGCGTCGCGACGGACGCGAATTGGGTTGGGTTTCATGGATAAGTGGTTCTGCACAAACAGTTACGCCCCAATGGCAATGGGTTCCTTAAAACTCGTCACCATGTTTTGTGCTAATCGCATGTCCGCTAACGACAGCAGGCAGGCAAGAGTGGATTCGGCTCCCTGATTTCCATTGACCCGGTCCACGTGCAAGCCATCGCGGCAGCCGCCGCTCTCGGGCGAGTAGAGTTCCAGGCCGAGATCGTTCCAGCCTATGAACCAGTCGAAGGCACGCTGCGCCTGTTCGTACCACCAGAAGTCCGACGTTGTGCGAAATGCTTCCAGACAGGCGGAGACCATTGCTTGCGCCTCAATCGGCTGCTGGTCAAAATCAGCGCGTACGCCGCCGCGACGGAAAAACCCGTTGCTGCCGATAGGCCGAAAGTGACCCTCTCCGGAGATTTGCAATTCGTTCAGCCAGCGCAATGCGCGCAAGCCTTGCTCACAGACCGACGGCTGCCCGGTGGCTCGTCCGCTCAGGATCAAGGCATGGGCGAGTTTGGCATTGTCGTAGGATAGCTCCTCTTCAAACCAGAACCAGTCCGGTTTTGCATTCTTTTCCAAAAGCCCCATAAGCCGGGATTTGAGTATCTCGCGAGTCTGGTTGACGAGGCTGTCACCGCTCAGGCGGCGCAGGTATTCATGGATGCCAATCAGGCCGAAGGCCCAGGCTCGCGGCGATGTGAATTCGGTTACCGCTGGCAATGCCAACGCGAAGAGTTGTCCCGTCATCATCTGGAAGTTCCGGGAAGGCGACCTGCCCACACCGGCGCCCAGCGCCCAGAGCGCCCGGCCGTGACAGTCCTCCGATCCCGGGTCGTCCAGCCAGCGGCGGTCAAAGCTCATGTGGTTGTGAAAGCGCTTGGTCTTGACATCGAAGGCATGGTGCAGAAACGCGGCGGAAGTTGTAGCCAGGGCCCGCACGGCTTCCTGGTCCTCTCCCAATTCGCCCAGCTTCATCGCAAGGAGAAATGCGCGCGCGTTATCGTCGGTGCAATAACCTTCGGAAAAATTGGGGACGCTGAAAAGGGCGTGTTGGAGAACTCCGGTGGAGTCGGTCATGCGGGAGAGATGACTCAACTTCAATTCCGGAAGTTCCCGCGGCTTTTGGTCGAGTGTTTTCTTGGTGAGGGATTTTCGAGACAGCGCCGCTCCTTCCAGCCTCGATAATTCGAACGAACGCATGTATAGCTCGGCGACGTTGCTCCAGACCATATCCCGGCCGATCCGGTAGGCATTCTTTCGAATGGCGTGACGGCGCGTGTCGTCGCCCAACAGGCTAATCACCTCGCGCGCGATGGCCGGGGCGTCGGCGAACGGCACCAGCACGCCGCGGTCCTCGGCCAGTAATTCCGCGGCATGCCAATACGGCGTGGAAATGACCGCTTTGCCGGCGCCAAAGGTGTAGGCCAGCGTGCCCGACGTGATCTGCGCTTCGTTGAGGTAGGGCGTGATGTACAGGTCCGCCGCGCCGATGAACTCCTTCAGGTTTTCGATATCAACAAATTGGTTGTAGAAAATGACGTTCTTCTCAACCTTGTTCTTCTTGGCCAGGATTTCGAGGCTGAGCCGGTAGGCTTCGCCATGGTGGCGCAGTTCATTGGGATGTGTCGCTCCCAGGACAATGTAGACGACGTCGGGAAACACCGCCAGAATATCGGGCAGTGCGTTGAGCACATATTCGATTCCCTTGCTCGGTGAAAGCAGGCCAAAGGTGAGAAGGACAACGCGTCCTTCCACGCCGAACTGGTCCTTGAAGTACGTCGGGTCGACAAAGCCAACATCGGGAATCCCATGTGCGATCAGATCGATCTTCGCCGGCGGCGCTTCGTAGATGTCCTGCAACATCCCTCGCCCGCGCTCGGCCATGACAACCACCCGTGCCGATAGCGAGATTAACTCCCGCATGACGCGCCGTTGCTCAGCCCTCGGCTCGGCTAAGACAGTGTGAAGCGTTGTGACAACGGGCATTCTCAATTCGCGCAGGAATGCCAGAATGTGGCTGCCCGCGGGCCCACCGAAAATACCAAACTCGTGCTGCAGGCAGACGATGTCTACATTGCTGATGTTGAGGAAGTCCGCCGCACGCAGATAGGATGGCAAGTCCTGCTCCTCAATCTCAAAGCGAACCACTTCCGGGTATTCGTAGCCACCCTTGATGTCGTTCACCGACACCGAGAAACACTGGCTTTGGGGATGCGCGGCGGCGACCGCCGCCAGCAGGTCTGATGTGAACGTGGCGATGCCGCATTTGCGTGGCAGATGGTCGCCGACAAACGCGATTTTCCTTACCTTGGATGTTTTAGGACTTTTTTTCATGAATCATTCCTTTGCTGCCGGGCCCGCCCCGCACTCGTTCGATCACCTCAGTTCGTGAAATGAAGCGGATCTCTCAGATTCTGTAACTCGCGGTAATAATAGATGGCGGATGGTTGCCTTTCCCGGAACCGCAGCGCCTTCAGAAACTCGACTTCCTCCTCGGTGGCGTCCCCGCTTAAGGACTTGTCGTCTAGAAACTTTGCAAGTCCTGGTTCCATGGCCCAGCGCCGTGGAGGCTCCTGTTCGGCAAATTCAAATCGCTTCAGGCTGGCTGCCGCGAGCCGGTGGTTCAGGACAACTTCCATGCCGAAGGTCTTAAGATCAATATCCCAGGAGTCGATCATCGGGTCCAGGAAGGAGACGCAGTTTTCAACAGAGATGTTAAAGACATCCGTGTCCAGGAACTCAAGAATGGCAACCCGCATTTGCTCGTAGCTCCGGTGGCCGAGCTGGGCCATGAGCCGCAGCCACTCTTCACTTCTTAATTCCTCTTTCGCGACTCCCTGGGCAACATCCAGAAGTTTTTGAGTGACCAGGCGCTCGAGTTCGCCGAACGGCTCCTTATCAAAAATCCTGCGCAGTTCCTCTCGCCTCAACCGATCGCACTTGCGGAGAATCAGTTCCCGGCACTCTTTGAAGAGAGGCCTTGGCGGCTCCACCGCTTTCTTCCTCAACTCCTCCTTCCGCTGGAGGTCTGCCAGATTCGAGAGTTCACTGCTGGGAAGCCCTAACACTTTGCCGATCCTCTCGTAAATGTCGGTGCGTCCGGGCGCCGGAGGCGCCTTTTTACGGGCGAGCAATTGTGAGATGTAGGATTCGGTCACTTGAGCGGCGGCTGCAAGATCCTTCTGCTCCAGGCCTAGTTCCTTGAGACGGTGCTTAATCAATGAGGAAACGTCCACTGGGGTGGCTTTCTCCTTTGGGCAATTCGCGCCAATCGGAACTGCCGTCCGCGGCGGACGACCGCGTGTTCTCATCAGGTTTGGGGCGCGGACAGCGCCTTTTGAGATACGCGATTAACCTAAACAAGTAAACCAACAAGTACTATTTTGCCATGGGCTCCCTTGACATGCAAGTATAATTAACTGATAATAGTTAAGACATGAGCGCTTCCGCCCATCCGCAGGTCCTCTGAACTAAGTCAGGCGATCTGATTCTCATCCTTAGCTTACCCCGACAACCGAGGAGGTTGCCCATGTTCGATTCCCACCTGAGGTCCACGGGGACCCAGTACACCATAACGGCGGCTTTGCTGATTGTGGCATTCATCTTCAGCCCTGCCGTGCTGATGGCGTCCCGCCCGGTTGGGTACGTCTCTGTTTCGTTCGCCATCGCTTGCAGCACGGCTCTGGTGGCCTTGGCTTGGATGAATTGGAAGAAGTACTCTGACCTGACAATCCCTTCCATCGTGACCAAGTCTTGAAAGCGAAATGACACCGATCCCGCTGGACTGGTCACAGATTACAACTTTTGAATGGAGACTAGGAACATGAAGATTCAACCCTTATACGACCGCATCGTGGTGAAGCGGATCGAGGAGCAGGAAACCACGCGGAACGGGATTGTTATCCCGGATTCGGCCAAAGAGAAACCGCAGGAGGGCGAGATAATTGCCGTCGGCCACGGCAAGAGGCTGGATGATGGCAAATTGGTTGCGCTCGACGTCAAATCCGGCGACCGAATCCTCTTTGGGAAGTACTCCGGCAACGAGATCACCTTGGAGGGCAATGACTACATCATCATGCGCGAAGATGACGTGCTCGGCGTTCTGAACACATCAACCGCGACTACTAAGAAAGCCCGCTGATCAAAGCGGCGAAAGAGGAAATCATTATGGCAAAACAGATTATTTACGGTGATCAGTCCCGACAGGCGATCCTGCGCGGAGTCAACCAACTCGCCGACGCGGTGAAGGTCACCCTCGGCCCCAAGGGGCGCAATGTTGTTCTCGAGAAGAAATTCGGCGGACCCACCATCACCAAAGACGGTGTGACGGTGGCCAAAGAGATTGAACTGAAGGACACGGTCGAGAATCTCGGCGCCCAGATGGTGCGCGAAGTCGCCTCGAAGACCTCTGACGTTGCCGGCGACGGCACTACCACGGCCACGATTCTGGCCCAGGCGATTTTCCGTGAGGGCGTCAAAGCGGTGACCGCGGGCGCGAGCCCGATGGCCATCAAGCGCGGCATCGACAAGGCGGTCGAAGTGGCCGTGGAAGAACTCCAGAAGCTCTCCAAACCCGTCTCCGGGGACATGATCGCCCAGGTCGGGCGCATCTCCGCCAATAGTGATTCCACCATCGGAGACGTCATCGCCGAAGCAATGAAGAAGGTGGGCAAGGACGGCGTGATCACGGTTGAGGAATCCAAGACAATGACCACCGAACTGCAGACCGTGGACGGCATGCAGTTTGATCGAGGTTACCTCTCCCCTTACTTTGTCACCGACCCCGAGCGGATGGAATGCATTCTAGAAGATCCTTACATTCTGATCCACGAAAAGAAGATCAGCAGTATGAAGGATGTGCTTCCAGTGCTTGAGCAGATCGCCCGCGCGGGCAAGCCGCTCTTGCTGATATCGGAAGAAGTGGAAGGGGAAGCCTTGGCCACGCTCGTAGTCAACAAGCTCCGCGGAACACTCAATGTTTGCGCGGTAAAGGCGCCGGGCTTCGGTGACCGCCGCAAGGCGATGCTGGAAGATATCTCCATACTGACGGGCGGAAAACCCATTATGGAAGAGACCGGTATCAAGCTGGAAAGCGTTCAGTTGGAAGACCTTGGCCGCGCCAAGCGCATCACCGTGGATAAGGACAACACCACCATCATCGACGGCGCCGGAGTGCAGAAGAACATCGAAGGCCGGATCAAGCAACTCCGCAACCAGGTGGAGGAGACCACTTCGGATTACGACCGGGAGAAATTGCAGGAGCGGCTGGCCAAACTCGCCGGCGGCGTGGCGATCATCAAAGTCGGCGCCGCAACAGAGACCGAGATGAAGGAGAAAAAGGCTCGTGTGGAGGATGCTCTCCATGCCACACGCGCAGCGGTGGAGGAAGGCATCGTGCCGGGCGGCGGCGTTGCGCTGCTGCGGGCATCGATGGCGCTGCAGAGTTTGAAGCTGGAGGACGACGAACAGTTCGGTGTCAAAATTGTGCGCCGCGCTTGCGAAGAGCCAATCCGCCAGATCGCGCTCAACGGGGGAGTCGAGGGGGCCATTGTGGTGGAAAAGGTCAGGAGCCAGAAGGATGCACACTTCGGCTTCAATGCCTCCACCGACCAGTACGAAGATCTGGTGAAGGCCGGTGTCATCGATCCTACCAAGGTAACCCGCACGGCTCTCCAGAATGCGGCTTCCATCGCCTCTCTCATGCTCACCACCGAGGCCATGGTCTGCGATGCTGTGGAGGAGTTGGAGAAGTAGGCGAAGAAGGCGTGTAGGATTGAGAATCGCGAGGCCAAGAAAATTTCTGGCAAGGAACAAGAAATGCAATTCATTCTTACGGGGTTCACTCCGGATACTGGATTCAGAGTGTTCGCGTTCCAAGGCATTCACGCGGACAAGACGCGCACCACGTTCACGGTGCGGGCCGATCTTGACCTGATCCGGAAATACGGTATTCGAGTGCAGGAACTCCCGCTGTTGTGCCGCGGCCTGCTGGAGCGCCGCGACGAAGGGGCGACAGTACGCGCATTGAGCTTCACCGAAGAGGAGATGCGCCTGCACGCAAACGGGATTGCGGCGGACCGGGAGGCGGCACAAAAGAAGAAGTCGGCGCGCAGGGCTCCCCCCCGCCAGTCCGGAGCGGGCTGGCAAAGCTCCTCCGCGGTAGTCGCCAGACCAGTGAGAGGATGAAATGGATAAGCGACTAGCCAAACGGCATCAGCGGCAGGTGGATCGCGCCAAGGAGCGCGTAAACCTTTCCGAGCCCGACCTCAGGACGCCGGAGCAGATCAAGGCTGCCCGCGAGGCAAGCCGTCCTTCTGGCGGCCGCGGCATCGGGGCTGTCACGAGCGGCCCGGCGCCGTCATTCCGAAATAGCCGTCCCCCTGTGGCAGGCGGCGCGGCAAAAACAGACGCCTAGCCCAGAGCCACCCGCTGCGTGCGCCAATAGTACACGCTCCCCGCGACGCCCACCGCCGCGGCAGTCCAGAAATTGGCTGCAGGGCTGATGGTCCAAAGCAGCCCTCCCACAATCGCGCCGAGGCTCACGCTGAGATCGCGGATCAGATAGTAGGCTCCCACAGTGGCTCCGCGCGCATCCGCGCGCGCGTAGCTGACGATCAAAGCCTTGCGCGAGGGATCCCCGAACTCCTTCATGCCGCGTATGGCGAACGCGACGGCCAGCGTGAGGACGTTCCCGCTCAGCGCCAGCGCCACCGGAAACAACGTGAAGAAAATGAAGGTGACCATGACGAACGGAGCTTTGTCACCCCGATCCGCCAAGTGTGCCACGGGAATGTAGCAGGCAATGGCGATGGCCATCTCGAGCGCCGTCAGCATACCGATCTGCGCGCCGGTCGCCTTCAGCTCATTCATGGCGTAGATGACGATCCAGGCGGCCGGGATGCGCTCACAGAACCGGATGAGGATGTCGCTCACCAGCAGCCGGCGCAGCGCGGGGCTGAAGCTCCTCACCACCGTCCCGAATCCCAACGCCGCGTTTATGGCCGCGCCCGCCGTGTCTCGAATACGGCTCTCGAGAATCATTGAGCCTAACCCGAGCACGATGGAGACCGTCAGCCCAATGCGCACTCCATTCACCACACCATAGGTGTCCAGCAGCAGGCCCCCGGCGATCGGACCCACGATAATAGGCAACCGCTTGATGAGCGACTGCACGCCGATCCCCATCACCAGTTTTTGCGGACCCAAATCGTTCGCCACCAGCGTGAACATCGCCGGCAACGAGAGGTTGCTCCAGGCCACAATCAGGAACATCGCCGCCAGCGCCGCCTCCCATGTTGGCCAGGCGAGCATGATTGCGTACCCGGCAATGGAGACCGCGCTGAATCCGATCAAGGATCGCCGATGCCCCCAACGGTCCGAAAGGACGCCGCCCGGATACGCATAAAGTGCCGCCAGCGCGGTCTTGAGGCCGTCGTAGAGTCCAATGATGAGCGCGCCCGCCCCTAGACTCTCCAGGTACTTCGGGACAAACCGCATCCAGAGCTCTTCGCCCGCCCCGGTCAGCATCAACGCGGCGAGCAGCAGAACGACGTTGCGCCGCAGCCCAAGAAAATTCCGGGCTGCGGAGCCTCGCGTGGCGGGTTCCATTTACTTCGTGAATGCCTCGCGCCAGTGCAGCACCACTTCCAGCGGTTCCCGCTTGCGTTCCCGCTCAGACTTCACCACCAGGAACTGCTTGCCGTCCGGGGTCAGATCCAGGGCGGAGTAATTGGACAGGAACAGCTCCTTGGGCGGATCAAACGCAAATCCAGCACCGGATTTGATCTCCGCCGCCATCAGCGTTCCATTGCTCCTGAAGTAGAAAAGCTCCTTGCCGCCGGCGCGCCAAATGGGGAAAGCCCCACCGCCGTTCGATATCTGCCATTTGCCATCCCCCAGCTTGGGCGGATTGCTTTGCCCATCAAACGGCCGCACGTACACCTCCAGAGACCCGCTCTCGTCGGAGTTATAGGCGATCCAGCGGCCATCGGGCGAGAAACGGCCGTCTATCTCGTTGAACTGCGTTTGCAGCAGCGGAATCAGTTTGCGGTCTCCGCCGCCCAGCCCCACAGGCAACACTTGCAGGTCGTTCCCGCTTCTCTGAATCGTGGTGAGCAGCAGGAACCGGCCGTCCCGGGACCAGTCTGTAGTCCGCAACAAACTCATATCCGTTACGGTGGCAACCAGATTCCTTGCTCCGGATCCATCCGTTGCCCGCAGAAAAATACTGCGCAACAGATCCCCGCCCACGTAGGCGATCTGCTTGTCATCCGGGGACCAAACAGGACTCCGGTTCATGCGTGGTTCAAAGGTGAGCCGTGAGGATACCTCGCGTTCCAGGTCGATGGTCCATATATCCTGATTCCCGCCGTCGTTCCGGATGTAGGCGGCTCGCTTGCCCGAGTTTGACATTCGCAGATCGGCCTGGCTGGCTTGCCGCTCTCCCAGCATCTTCAACTGCTTTCCCTGGCGGTCCAGCAACACAAGGGCGCTATCTTCGGTTCTGCCGCCGCGGTAGGCCAGGATTCCGTTTCGGGACACGGAAAAATCGCCCACCTGCCGGTTCGTAGAGACGTTCACCTTGGGAGCAATCACAATCGGATCTCCCTTCAACTGCAGAGTGTCCGGATCAATTCGTTGGTACATCAGGTTGCCATCGCGAACCAGCAGCAGCCGGGCGGGTTCGCCCGCCTTGGCCGGGGGAGCATAGGTGACCCGGCTGCTGCTGGTAAACAACTCGACTGGCGCACCGCCATCGAGTGAAGCTGACATGACCGGGATGTCGCCCTGCGTGGTCAGGACCAGGTAGAGGAAACGCCGGCCTCCCGGAAGAAAGGTTGGTTGGCGGTGGCTTCTTCCTTTGCCCGTTGTGTCGAGATTGGTGACAGGCTTGGGAATCCCTCCCGCCGCCGGCACCACCATAATCGGCGCATACACATTGGGGGCGAACAGGATCATGCCCTGTTCGCCGCCTTCCGCGGCCCAATCCCCTCCACGCCCGACAGGCGCATCGCACACCGGTAGCGGAATGCCGCCCGACACGGCTAGCTTCATCAGCTTGCCGCCCTGGAAGAAGGCGATCTGCTTGCTGTCCGGCGACCAGAACGGATAACTGGAATGGTGCGTGCCTTCGAGCTTATGGGCTGCGATGCTGTCCATCGGCCTTAGATACAGGTCTATCTTGCCGTCCTTATCGGCGCCCGGAAACAGGAGCGTGGTTCCGTCGGGAGAAATCAGGGCCGGCCCGTGGTTGGTGAGGTCGGCAAAGGTGACCTCCTCGGGCGGCGCAATCTGGAACCGCACCGGCTGGATGGGAGCCGGCTGTTCGCGGAGATGCATCCATCCCAGCCCCAGCGCCGCCACGGTGGAGACAGCACCCACCACCGGCCAGAGCCATCTCTTTGTCCGGCTGATCCGCGCCGCAGGCAATGCCGCCATTGCCGAGGAGTGGTGTGAGGCGCTCGACCCGGCCAGAGAACGCAGCGCGAAGGCCAGATCCGCCGCCCCTTGAAACCGCGCCGCGCGCTCCTTTTGCAGGCAGCGGTAGATGATCTGCCGCAACCCGGACGGAACAGTCTCGGGTAACTCGTCCGGTTCGCGCTCCATGATCGCAGTCATCAACTGAGCCACTGTCTCGCCGCCAAACGGCCGCTTGCCCGCGGCCATCTCGTAGAGGATCACGCCGAGGCTGAACAGGTCGCTTCGCTCATCCACGTCCTGGGCGCGCACCTGCTCAGGCGACATGTAGGCCGCCGTTCCCAGCACCGTCCCGGCCACCGTACGCGTCTCGTCCTCTGATCCGGGTCCGGTGTGTTTCACCAGGCCAAAGTCGATGATCTTTACCCGGCCCTCTCTGGTCACCAGAATGTTGGCCGGCTTGAGATCCCGGTGCGCGATGCCCACCGAATGCGCCGCCGCCAGCCCGTCGGCCACTTGCGCGGCCAGATCAATCGCATGGCGGATGCCGGTGGACTTGAGCGGCGTCCCGTCTACCAGTTCACTGGCGATGTAGTTCTCACCGACGTCGTAGATGGCCACGATGTTGGGATGGTTCAACGCCGCCAGCGCGCGCGCCTCGGATTGAAAGCGTACACGATCCCCGTGCGGCGGCAGAATCTTCAGAGCGACATCGCGATTCAGACGGGTATCGCGAGCCCGGTAGACAGCGCCCATGCCCCCTTCACCCAGCTTTTCCAGGATCTGGTAATGCTGCATCGTCTGTCCGGTCATGTACAGGCAAGTCTATCGCATTCCTCCTTGCAATGCTTGCTACTATTGATGCATGGGCGACCCCGATTTGGAGGCCCTCCAGAGCCGGATCCAGGAGCTGGAGGCCGAGCTCGAGCGCCATCGCAAAGCCGGCCAGTTTCTGGAAACCAGCGAGGACAACCTCCAGTTGTTCGCCCGGAGCCTCGCCCACGACTTCAATAATCTGTTCACCGCCATCATTGGTCACGCCTCGCTTTTGGAGGCTATCTCGCGTCACGGTGAAGAGGTCCATGAAGCCGCCGCGGTCATCCGCAAGGCGGCCGAGCGCGCCACCGAACTCACCACGCAGCTGCTCAACTTTACCCGCGGCGGGTTAGGGAGCAATGTCGGAGTGGATGTGCACGAATCCATGCGTGAGGTGGCCGAGCTGCTCGAGCGCACCGTCGATCCCGCAATTCAACTGCATCTGGATCTCCAGGCCGCCTCGAGTATCGTCCGCGGCGATCCGGGCCAGATTCACCAGATGCTTCTCAATCTTGCCTTGAATGCCCGCGACGCCATGCCAGCCGGCGGCCGTTTGACTCTGGAGTCCGCCGGAAAGGACCCCGCCTGCCTGGTGATCACGGTTCGAGACACTGGCTGCGGCATTTCGAACGACATCTGCGGACGCATCTTCGAACCGTTTTTCACTACCAAGAAAAGGGGCCGTAACTCCGGGATGGGACTCGCCATCGTACAGCGGGTGGTCTTGAATCACGGCGGCTCGGTCAGCGTCGACACGGTTCCGGGGCAGGGAACTGCTTTCCACATCCAGCTGCCGCTGACAAGCTAGGAGCCTGTCCGAGAAATGCGACGCGACGCGCCTGAAAGCCGAGCGCTCGCGTAGCACGAATTCTTCGCCGGACGGTGGTTCCAGACGCGGCCGCAACCGATTTCGCCCCAGGAGGAGCGCTTGGAAGGGTGATTTTG
>ORMF011238598.1_pt1 | contig 19575 bp, 9 predicted proteins | sample 1779871 | NCBI WGS metagenome assembly ORMF01 (sample SAMEA104232316, study PRJEB22302) | groundwater metagenome | biome: forest; feature: aquifer; material: groundwater | place: USA | collected 2011-08-07 | depth 5.4 m | reverse complement strand
CGGCAGTTGGATGGGTCGGTATTGGCGGGTCCGGTCGGAATTGTGCCCAGAAACCAAGTCTCTGTCCGATTGCCTCTCGACGCAAGAGGTGGCGTCGGCGGGGAGGGTGCCGCCGGTGATGTAGAAAGTGCGGCCGGAATCGATTGATGCGGTCATCGTGCACCTTCGCTCGCCGAGCGCTCAGAGCCACCGGCCGGTGGAGCATCCGTCTCCGCGAAGGAGGCCGCGCGCCAAAGCCGCACCGTGCCGTCGCCGCTGCACGACGCGAGCGTGTGACCGTCGGGGGAGAAGGCAATCCAATTGACTGGCCCCGAATGGCCTTTGAGCGTGGTCACATCCTGGCGCATGGTGACATTCCAGAGTTTGATCGTGGAATCCCAACAGGCCGAGGCCAGGGTCTTGCCATCGGGAGAGAATGCCAGGGCTTGAATCGCCTCCAAATGTCCCCTCAGTATGCTGATCTCTCGCTGCGATTTCACGTCCCACATTGTGATGGTCTTGTCAGGGTCTCCCAACGCCAGCGTGCTGCCATCCGGAGAACCCGCCAGCATTTGAGAGCCGGGCGCTTCGCTATGCTTCTTGAACGTCGCCAGGGTGCGCCAGGAGGCTACATCCAGCAAAATGACTTGCTCCGCTTCCTGCAGAACTAGCCATCTCCCATCGAGAAGGTAGCCCCCGTTTATCACGCGCGAAGTCGCCTGGAATGTCGCCACGGGCTTTCTGCGAGCCGCATCCAACAAGGTGACGGTCTTGCCCCGGAATCCCACCAGGAGCCTGCCGTCCGGAGTGAACGCCATGGGAGACCATCCTCCCAGGGGGATTTGCCCTGCCATACTAACTCGCAAGGTCTGCCTCTCCCGCCGGGCCGCGACGTCCCAGAGCTTGATCGTCTCTCCGATGTCGCCCGAAGCCAGGGTCTTGCCGTCGGAAGAGAACGCGAGGGGCCAGACTCCCTCTTTATGCCCCTTGAGAACAGCGACCACGCGCCCCGTTACTACATCCCACAATCGAACGCTGTTGTCGCCACCCCAACCGGACGAAGCCAGAGTCTTGCCGTCCGGAGAGAACGATACCTCGCTGACCCATGAATGATGGCCCCTGAGGACCGCTGCCTCCTGCGGCCTGGCGTCCCACAACTTCGCCGTTCCGTCCTCGCTTCCGCTGGCCAGGGTCTTCCCGTCGGGGGAGAATGCCACGGAACGGACATCGGCTTTATGTCCCCGGAAGATGGCTCTTTGCATGTGGGTGGCGACATCCCACAGCCGGACGGTGTCGTCGTGGTTTCCTGCCGCCAGCGTCTTGCCGTCCGGGGACAATGCCCCGCCGCCCCAATCCCCGGTGGGCGCGCTGAACCTGGCCGTCTCGTTCCTGGCGGCGACGTTCCAGAACATAATCCATCTGTCTGTGCATCTGGCGACCAAGGTGTTCCCGTCTGGCAAGAAAGCCAGGGAGAAGGGAAAGCCAAACGACGATGCGAGCTGGCCCAGTGCCTTCCCGGTGACGGGATTCCACAGTCGGACCACTCCTGCCTCCGTCCCGGAGGATGCCAGGATATTTCCGTCCGGCGAGAACGCCACGCAATAGACATCCTGCGTATGTCCCCGCAGCGTGGCCACTGTCCGGCGCGACTGGACGTTCCACAGCCTGACCGTTTTGTCGCTGCTCGCCGTAGCAAGTGTTGTCCCATCGGGAGAGAATGCCAGGCCTGAAACCTGTTTCGTGTGTCCCCGGAGAGTGGCGATTGGTTGAGGCGGGGCCACGTTCCACAGCTTAACGGTCGTGTCATCGCTGGCTGTCGCTATCATCCGGCCGTTCGGTGAGAACGCCACCGAATTGACCGCGTCCGCGTGGGCGCTGAGGCCAGCCAACTGCTTGCCGGTGCGCATGTCCCAGAGCCTAACTGTCTTATCTTTGCCTCCGGTCGCCAGCATGCTGCCGTCCGGTGAGAACGCCACCGAATGGATCGCACCCTCATGCCCTATCAGCGTCCGCTTACTTTCATCCTGGCACAGTCGCCAGAGGTAACGCCAATCGAAGCCGCGGAGATCTTCCTGTCCTGGCTGTGGCCGCTGTCTCTCAAGCAGCTCTTGCGCCCGCGCGATGTTCCCATCTTCCCACGCCTGCGGTACCAGATTCATCTCTGCCGCGTAACGCAGCCGCCTCTGGTCTCGTTCTCGCAGGTCCGCACGCCGACGCTGCTGATTCGCCTGACGCGCGAAGCCAACGGCGATCATCACCAGCACCGCCATCGCTCCTATGACGACGCTGGACACAATCGATGCACGAATCAATCCTCGGCGATAGGCCGCCCGTTGCCTTCGCAGCTCCGCGTCCGGCATATGGGCGACGACCCACTCTTTGTCGAATACTCTGTCGTAAATGCGGTTGCGGACGTTGAGGAGGCCGCCTTCCTCCTTCGCGACGCCCGAGAGCTTCAGAATGCCGCACAGCGGGTTCGTTTCGTCATCCGGCACGCGCTTGGCTGAGCGTACCTTCTGATAGAGATCTAGCAGTGACGCAAGGTCGGCATCGCTCCGAAGCAGCCGGTTGCGCACGAACGCCAGGTTGTCGTCCGAATCCTGAGCCGTTTTCGTGAAGAAGAGCGATTCGCAGATCCCATCGACCTGTCCGCCGTCTCGGGAACGGGCCACTGCTTCGCATAGCCGCTGGGTCATGTACGGATTCCCGCCCGTCCACCAGAGCACGCGACGCAGGGTTGCCTGGGCGCCCGGAAGCATTGCAGCTAACGGCTCCGCTTCGCTTTCGGTGAAGTCCGTGATTGCGATCCGCTGGCCTACGTTGAACGGCGACATCCGCGTCTCGGTGATCAGATCGACTGGCGTCGCGACTCCCAGAAGGCAGAATGTGATCCGGGAGGCATCGGGTGATTCCGTCCGCGCGTTGTAAAGTGCGCGGATGCCCGCGAAGAACTCGTCGGCCGGGAAAGGAAGGGAGCGGACGGCATCGATTTCGTCCACGAAAACGACCAGTTGAGAGTTGAGAGTTGAGAGTTGAGGGATGACGACCTTCTGAAGCGCGCCCAGAAACCGCTGCAATGGACCCAGGTGCCGGTTCTCTTGCCAGAATTTCTCCAGCGGTTTCTCCAGCTCGAGCTGCTCAGCCAACGAGACGATCAACCCGTCGTACCACTGCTCGGGAGTCAGATTCTGGCCTATGGCCGTGAGGTCGAGGATGGCGACGGTCACGCCTGCTTCTCGAAGCTTCGCCGCCGTCCGGACCATGAGCGAGGACTTCCCCATCTGGCGGGTGTTCAGGACGTAGCAGTACTCGCCGGCGAGCAGTGCCGCCAGCAGATCCTTGTCCGCCTGCCGCTCGACGTAGGAGGAGGCGTCGGCGGGGAGGGTGCCGCCGGTGATGTAGAATTTGCCGACGGATGGCTGTTCCGCGATCACGGTCTCTTCCTTCCCGCGATGTCCGGCGTCGCCGGGCCGCGAATGTCCCTATGCCGGTCCGTATCCCAAAATCGGATCGTCTTGTCGAGGCTCGAAGAGATCAATGTCCTGCCATCCTTTGTGAATGCCAAACCTGAAGCATCCCTACCGTGGCCGGACAGTGATAGCACCTCTTGCTGCGTGGCTACGTTCCAGAGCGTGATGATATTATTGGAATTACCCGAGACGAGCGTGCGGCCGTCTGGGCTGAATACGAGGGTATATAGCAGACCACGGTGGCTGTTCATGGTTCCGAGCCGCTTGCCTGTAGAGACATCCCACAGAGAGATAATGCCGAGCTCCGATCCCGTCGCCATGATCCTGGAGTCCGGTGAAAATGTCACCGCGTTCACAATGTCCTCTGTTTCAATGGGACGAAATGGAGCGAACGAGGGATACATCCACATCCAGATGATCGATGATGATTGATCTGGCTTCGGACCGGCGGCCGCAAAATACTTCCTGTCCGGGCTTAACGAGAGGCACTTGAGCTCACTTGCAAGTTTCTTCGTATCGATGCACGCTCCATCCGAAACTCTCCAGGTCCGAAGCGTTTGGTCCCGGCTCGCGGTGAGCAGCGACCGACCGTCCGGTGCGAATGCAATCCCTGATACCGATCTCGCATGACCACGCAGCGTGGCAGTCAAGCTTCGCCGCCGAACGTCCCACAAGTGCACCACTCCTGCATCTCTTCGCATGCCAGTGCCCACCGCCAAAAGCAAACCGTCCGGCGAAAATGCGATCGACAGATTCAGGAGTCCGCTAGACGGCAAAACGGCGATCTGCCGTCTCGTGGACACATCGATGAGGGAAGTGGCGCCCCTCTCCTGCGCCGCAGCCAGCACAGCTCCATCCGGGGAAAGCGCGATGGCGTTTGCCCAATCCGGCATCCGAACTGCAGTGCTGGGCTCCAGCTTGCTATCGGCTCGCCATAAGTCTACACCGTCGAACCGGTCGGTTGTCGCAAAGACGGGATTCTCATTTCCGGAAGCCAGCATCAACACCGTGCCACTGCCTTTCAAGGTTGACTTCAACCGATGTCCCGGAACGTCCCAGACACGGATTGTACTATCCCCGCTGGCAGCGATTAGAGTGCGCCCTCGGTCCTTGATCGATACGCCGGTCACGGCGTCGGCGTAACCCTCGGCGCGGAATATCTCACGACCCGTCGCCATGTCCCATACGCGCGCCGTATTATCAATGCCCCCGGATGCAAGCAGCCGCTCATCGGCCGACAAGGAGAGGACATAGAGCACCTCTGTGTGGCCGCGAAGCGTCATCAAATCGGAATGGTTCTCGATATTGCGTACAGTGATCTCTCTGCCATTTCCCGCGATAAACCGTTTACCGTCGGACATAAAGATGAGCGCGCGGGAGGGAGTTACGGGAGTCGTGAACCGGTCGATTTCGGCGCCTGTCTTTGTGTCAAGAACGCGCACAGACCGGTCGCGATAGGATACTGCCGCGCGGGAACCGTCGCGGGAGAATGCGCCATTGACGGACGGCGGGTCGACGGAAATCGATGCCAGATCGGCGGCGACTTTTCCTGTTAAGATATTCCAGCGCTTAACCCTCCCCGATTTCAGTACGATCAAAATGCTGCGTCCATCCGGGGCCAACTTGGCGGCTTCCGCCGGCTCAAGGCCGGCGCGGAAGCTACCGACGACTCGGCGAGACCTGGCATCCCAGACGGTCACGGTCCCATCCTCGCCGCAAGCGGCTATCCGATCGCCGGAATCGCTCATGGAGAGATCGTTGATCAATCGAGGCGGATCCGGCAGGGACCCCAGACTATCGCCCGCGGCCAAACGGTTGAGATAACGCCACTCGAAGCTCCGGTAGTCCGCCTGGCCCGGCGCGGGAACGCATTGTCGGAGCAGCTCCCTCATTCTCCGGAGAACACCGCTTTCCCATGCTCGCTGCGCCAGGTTTACGTTTGCAACGTATAAGCGCTGTTCGGCGACCTCCCTCTGGAGCGCTTCATGCTCGCTCGAACGTTTTGCCGCGGCCGCATTACGGATCGCTTTCCTTTCTGATCGCATTGCCGCGATTGCCAGCGCCGAAACGATCAACACAACGAGAGCGCTCAACGTCAAAGCGCGTGTCATTCCACGTCGGTATGCCGCCCGCTGCCGGCGCAATTCGGCATCGGGCATGTGAGAAATCACCCACTCCCGGTCGAATGTGCGGTCGTAGATGCGGTTGCGGACCTTTAGAAAACCGCCATCCTCTTTGACCACACCGGAAAGCTTCAGGACCGCGCAGAGCGGACTCGTATCGTCGTCGGGGACTCGCCTGCCCGCCCGTACACGTTGGTACATTTCCAGCAGGCTTGCCAGGTCTGCCTCGCTTCGGAGCAGTCGGTTGCGGACGAAAGCCAGGTTGTCGTCGCTCTCCTGGGCCGCTTTTGTCAGGAACAAGCTTTCACATAGATGATCGACCTGACCGGCTTCGCCTGTGATTGCCACGGCTTCACATAGCCGCTGAGTCATGTAAGGGTTTCCGCCCGTCCACCACAGCACGCGCCGCAAGGTCGACTGTCCGCCGGGAAGCAATGCGGCCAGTGGGGCCGCCTCGGCTTCCGTGAAATCCGTGATCGCAATGCGCCGGCCCACGTTGAACGGTGACATCCGCGTCTCCGTGATCAAGTCGGCGGGAGTGGCGACTCCCAATAAGCAAAACGTGATCCTTGCAGCGTCCGCAGATTCCGTGCGGGCGTTATAGAGAGCACGCACTCCTGCGAAGAACTCGTCCGCCGGAAAAGGCAGGGAGCGCACCGCATCGATTTCGTCGACGAAAATGACGATACGAGATGTATGATGCGGGAGAATCACCTTTTGGATCGCGCCCAGGAACCGCTGCAATGGGCCTAGTTGGCGATTCTCTTGCCAGAACGTCTCCAGCGGTTTCTCCAGGTCGAGCTGTTCGGCAAGGGAAATTATGAGACCGTCGTACCATTGCTCGGGTGATAGGTTTTGTCCGATGGCCGTGAGATCTAGAATCGCGATCGTGAGGCCAACATCCCGCAGTTTCGCGGCTGTGCGGATCATGAGGGAAGATTTGCCCATCTGGCGCGTGTTCAGGACGTAGCAGTATTCGCCGGCCAGAAGCGCCGCGAGCAGGTCCTTATCAGCCTGTCGCTCGACGTAGGAGGAGGCGTCAGCCGGGAGGGTGCCGCCGGTGATGTAGAAGGCGGGTGCGTCGGCTTTTGTCATCGGCGGGGCTCCGATCCGCGCGTCGAGATTTGATCTTGGTGGTCTCGCGCCTCCGAGGCCGCCATCTCATCTTCCGAGGCGGCCCGCCATATCTTTATCGTTCCGTCGTCGCTCGCGGTGATAAGAGAGTTCCCATCCGGCGTAAACGTCACGGCCCAGACACTGTTCGTATGACCGGCCAGAGTAAGTGTCTCGCGACCGCTCAGGAGGTCCCACACCTTCACCTTATTGTCGAAGCTGCCGGTTGCCAGGCGTCTTCCATCCGGTGACCACGCCACGGACTGCGCCAATGACATGTGTCCATGCAGCGTCAATTCCGTGCGCCCCGTGGTCGCGTCCCATATCCGGACCGTGGTATCGTTACCGGCCGTCGCGATTCTCGTTCCGTCCGGCGAGTACCGAACGCTGCGGACCTCGCCCGTATGTCCGAGTAGTGTGCCGACTTCCTTGCCGGCCGCCACATCCCAGAGCTTCACCGAGTTGTCGTAGCTCGCCGTCGCCAGACGCCGCCCGTCCGGTGAAAATGCCGCGGCAACGATCGGCTGCGTATGGTCCTTCAGCGTGACGCGCAGCCTTCCGGAGTCGGCATCATACAGCCGGATGGTGGAGTCGTCGCTCGTGGTGGCAATAATCCTGTCGTCGGGTGAGAATTCGATAGAAGTTACGAGCCTCGTGTGGCCGAGGAGCGTGAGGATTACGCTGCCGGTAGAGAGGTCCCAGATCTTCGCGGTCTTATCATGGCTCGCCGTACCCAGCCGTCGTCCATCACGCGTAAATGCGACTGAGCGTATCACTCCTTTGTGACCCTTCAGCGTCCGGATGCATCTGCCGCTTTCAAGGTCCCAGACCTTCGCCGAGCCGTCTGCCGCTCCGCTCGCCAGCCGCCGGCCATCCCGCGACACGGCCAATGCCCAAACGCCGCCGCCGCCGCTGCGCAGCGTCTCCGGATTGCTCGGAGCGTCGACGTCCCACACCTTTGCCGTGCGGTCTTCGCTTCCCGTCGCCAGGAAGCGTCCGTTAGCCGAAAGGGCGGCGCAGTGTATGCCGGACTCGTGCCCACGGAAAGTCTTGATCTCGTGATACGCAGCGGCATCCCAGAGGATCGCTGTACCGTCGAAGCTCGCAGTCGCGAGTCGCTTTCCGTCCTGGGAAAATGCGACCCCGATCACGAATTGCCCATGGCCGCGAAGTGTGCGGATATGCCGGCCCGTCCTTGGGTTCCAAAGCTGGGCGGCGTTATCGAACCGCCCGACCGCAAGGGTATTCCCGTCCGGCGAGAATGCCGCGGACTTGACGGCTGAGCTTCGGTCCTGGAGAACTCCTGTCTGCCGGAGCGTCTTGAGCTGCCACAAACGGAGGCTCTTGTCTCTGCTTCCCGACGCCAGGGTGAGACCGTCTGGAGAGAACGCTACACACCATACGGAGTCGTTATGACCGCTGAGAGTCCCTTTGGGGGCCAGGCCTTTCGCGCTCCATAGCTTCACAAGACCGTCGTCTCCGCCGGTCGCCAGCAAGTCGCCGTTCGGGGAGTAGGCAAGGCAAAGGGTTTCGTGTCTGTGAGCCCGAACGGTCTGCTTCTCTTTCCACGTGGTGGTATCCCAGAGCTTTATCGTGCCGTCACCGCTCCCGCTCGCAAGCGTCCTGCCGTCCGGAGAGAAGCTCAGCGCCCATATGCCTTGCGTATAACCCAGGAGTGTACGGATCTCCCTCCCGGTCTTTGCATTCCATACCTTCGCCTTGAGGTCATAGCTGCCGGTCGCGATGGTCAGGTTATCCGGTGATATTGCGACGGACCGGATCGGCTGTTCGTGCCCGCGCAGAGTAAAACGCGCCGCATTGCACAGTTTCCACAAGTATCCCCATTCAAAACCGCGCCAATCCCCCTGGGCCGGCTTTGCGTGTGCGAGGAGCAGCTCCATCACGCGTTTGGCGTTATTCTCATCCCAGGCCCGCTGTGCAAGCGACATATCGGCCGCGTACAGCAGACGCTGGGCCTGAAGCCTTTGCCTGCGCTCACTATGTTCGGCGATCGTCACGTGCTCCAATGCCCGCCGGACGCGCGATTGGGTCCAAAGCGCAATAACGACGACGAGGACCATGGCTGCCAAGATCGTCCCGAAGAATGCGCCCGAGCGGATGACCCCCCGCCGATAAGCGGCCCGCTGACGACGAAGCTCCGCGTCCGGCATATGGTTCGCGACCCACGCACGGTCAAACACCTTCTCGTAAATCCGATTGCGCACCTTTAGCTGCCCGCGGTCGTCCTTCACGATGCCGGAAAGCTTCAGAATCCCGCACAGCGGATTGGTGTCGTCATCCGGCACACTCTTGCCGCTCTGGATCCGCTGATATAGGTCGAGCAGGCTCGCCCGGTCCGCTTCGCCGCGCAGCAGCCTGTTTCGGACGAATGAAATATTGTCGTCGGACTCTTGTGCGGGTTTCGTGAAGAATAGAGAGCCGCAAAGACGATCTACCTTGCTGCCGTCGCCGTCGCGAGCCACGGCGTCGCAAAGCCTCTGGGAAAGGTAGGGATTGCCGTCCGTCCAATATAGGACGCGCCTAAGAGTGGCCTCGCCGCCCGGAAGCCGGCTGGCCAGCGGCATCGCTTCGAGAGGCTTGAAATCAGCAATCTGAATCCGCCGGCCAATATTGAACGGTGATAGGCGAGTCTCGGTGATGAGGTCCGCGGGAGTTGCGACGCCGATCAGGCAGAAGGTTACGCGCTTCCACTCCGCGTCTATGGAACGCTCGTTATAACATCCGCGTATTCCGGCGAAGAACTCGTCGGCGGAAAATGATAGCGACCTTACCACGTCGATCTCGTCGACGAAAACTACCACCGACGAGGAGACCGCAGGCAATACAGCATGCCGGATCGCGGCAAGCAGGCGCTGCATAGGTCCAAGCCGTAGGTTCGCATGCCAATAACTCTCCAATTCAGCCTCTAACCGGAGCTGTTCCGCCATGGAGCTCAAGAGTCCGTCGTACCACTGCTCCGGTGAAACGTTTTGACCGACGAGTGTGAGGTCCAGCGCAACGACCGTAATCCCCGCGTCCCGCAACTTAGTAGCCGTCCGCACCATGAGGGAGGACTTTCCCATCTGCCGTGTGTTCAGGACATAGCAGTATTCGCCCGCGAGTAGTGCGGCCAGGAGATCCTTATCGGCTTGCCGCTCGACATAGGAGGAGGCGTCGGCGGGGAGCGTGCCGCCGGTGATGTAGAACGGATTTGGGGAAGAGGGCATGGTTCGGCTCATTAGCGATTGAACAGACAATTCGCTGTTTCGCCATGCGGCCTATACGAACCTGCCTTAGAGGCTGATGAAAGTCCTCACAAGGGACATGTGCACGAAAAACGAAATGCGGGGCGGGCTATCTGCCGGAGTTTGGCAGTCCGGGAAACGGTTGCCCCGCCATCGATTTTATCTCTCCGGCTTTTCCATCTCCATGAACGCCCCCGGTGGCGGCATGATAGAGGAGCACACCCGCCGCCGCCAACACAACTATCAACACGGCGATTCCAAAAGACCCGGATATCTGCTTCTTCATGAGTCCCAGTTACCTTTGCTCATCCCTGGTCCGGATCGCAGCCGCGCTCGTCGCTCATCTTGACCTGGTAGTAGCCTTTTCGGTTGTCCAGAAGATTCGCCTTCGGCGCGTCCGAGGCACGGTACCACTTGGAATGACCGTCGGCAAATGTGAAGTCGGAGCCGCCGCGGTGGCGCGGCATTCCGGTAACGAGCGACCAAAACGGTCCGCGCCCCTCCGGCCAGTAATAGCGGGGCAGGGGATCAATAGAGGGAACCAGGAGGCAGTTGCGCTGGCTCCAAACGCATTGCCCCTCTCCGAACAACGCCAGGCTGGCCGGTTCCTGCAGTACGGACATAGGCGTCGCGGTGTCTCTGCTCAACAGCTCCGAGTTTACGTCATACGCGGGACTGGAGACTATTAACTTTTTCTGTGGGTCTCCGCACTCCCAGAGCGACAGCGCGATTCCAAAGAGCGTGCCCGAGAAACTGGGGCATCGGAAGACCTGTTGGTTCTTGACGTAAGGGAAGATCAGAGTAGTCCATTGCTGCTTCACCTGGCCCGGCACGAAGCCTATCAAGTCCGGGCAGCCGCCGGGCGCAGGTTGGTGAACATAGGTCTCGTCGTAGTCCTGAGCGTACATCATGTGGGCCGTGCCGATCTGCTTCTCGTTGGAGAGGCAGGAGGTCGTCCGCGCGGATTCACGCGCCTGGGCAAAAACGGGGAACAGAATGGCGGCCAAAATCGCGATAATTGCGATTACAACGAGCAGTTCGATCAGCGTGAATCCACGCTGATCCTGCGGGGGGCTCGAAACATAGGACGCTTTCACGGTGCTCTCCTTCACATGCGCGATTTAGGTGCAGTTGTTTGCGCCTAACTGTGTTGGTGATGATCCGCGTCTGGCAGACTCGTCAGAACATTTGGGTCCTATGCTATCGAGGCTGTCGAACCATTCGATATTAAGTTATTCGGAACGTCTTGCGGCGTTCAGGCTAATGCACGATTATACCACTGTCGAAAACGGATTACATGTTAAGAAATTCACACCTAGAGCATGTTTGCCTCTTCCCGCGTCGCTGCGCGCCAGAAACGGATGGCCTTGTCTTTCCCGGCTGAAACCAGGGTGTTGCCATCCGGCGAGAATGCTAGTGAGTTAGTACCGCTTGTGCGTCCTTTGAAAGTCGCGACCTGCTGTTTCAATTCTAAGTTCCATAACTTAATGGTTTTGTCCTGGCCGGCGGTCGCCAGCATCTTGCCGTCGGGAGAGAACGCCATTGCAGTTGCCAGGCCCGTATCTGCTTTGAGGGCAACCACAGATACCGGTAATGGCGCCCAAATCTGTACTCCGCCCTCCGTATATGCCGCGGCAAGCGCCAGTCCGTCCGGCGAATACGCAAGTGATCCCACGCCTCCTCCCAAGCCCGGGCGGAACTTCATGACATTCGTTACGAGATCACATGTCGCAACTCTTCCATCCGAGCATCCTGCCGCCAGGGTGTGGCCATTGGGTGAAAAAGCCATTGCACGGACCTCTCTTAGTCTTGGGCCGTTTCTCTGTGATTGTGATATTGTGTCGCGAAACAATATGTAATCGCCCGTGGCCATCGCGAGAGTTTTGCCATCCTGAGACAGAGCCGTAACTGCTTCGCGCGATATATTGCATTTAATGGCGCGCTTTTCATGGCCCGTAGCGCCATCCATTAGACGCACGGTGTTATCCTTATCGTGCATGAACAATGTCGTGCAATCTGTAGAAAACGCGATTACAGTACTTTCAGGCGTTTTGCCGGAAATGGAAGCCTCAACTCGGCCTGTCGCGGCTTCCAAACGATTAATCGCGCCACCTGAGCCTCCGGTAAGCAGCCATTTGCCGTCCGGCGAAAACGCCATTGATGTAACCGCGCTCGAAATTTTGCGCAGCTCGAAAGGGTCGTGGCCGTGACAAATTCGCCACAAGTAGCGCCATTCAAAGCCGCGGCTGTCCTTGGGAGGTTTGGGCGGCGGATGCTCCTTTGAATATTTTTCCAGCATTAGAAGTACGGATTCATCGGCCGGCTGGGCGATCGTGCTGCTCGCTGAATCGGCGGTCGGACGATGTTTTTCCAAGAGATCCAGGGCGCCCTGCTTATTACCGTCCTCCATTTCCCGTTGTGCCAGCCTCATGTCCGACGCATATAGCTCGCCGGCGGCTCTATACCAGTTCGCCTTCTCTACATCCAGCCAGATAAACTGGATACCGATGACATAGGAACTATCGTCAGCCAAGCGCTTCGTCCGAACGGCCAGGGTTCCGACTACGACCAGGACCGCCAGGAACACCGCGGACGTTCGCAGCACTCCCAACCGAAACGCGGCCTTCTGCCTGCGAAGCTCCGCATCCGGCATATGAGCAACAACCCACTCGCTATCAAACACCCGATCGTAAATCAGGTTCCGAACCTTGAGCAGGCCGTCCTCTTCCTTGACCACCCCCGATAGCTTCAGAATTCCGCACAATGGATTAGTCTCGTCATCCGGAACACGTTTGTCCGCGCGAACCTTGCGGTACAAGTCCAGCAGACTTGCCAGATCGGCCTCTGATCTGAGCAGCCGGTTGCGCACGAACGCCAGGTTGTCATCCGTATCGCGGGCGGCGCGTGACAGGAAAAGCGAATCGACCACGCGGCCTACCGGAACATTCGGTTCCTGGGAGAGGGCCTGGCAAAGCCTTTGCGTTATGTAGGGATGCCCGCCCGACCACGCCAACACCTCGCGCAGCCGGTTCATTCCGTTCGGTCCCAAGCCCTTAGCCAGCGGCGCGGATTCCTGCTCCGTGAAATCGGTAATCACGATCCGCCTCCCAATATTGAACGGCGATATCCGCGTTTCTGTGATCAGATCGGCCGGAGTAGCCACTCCCAGCAGACAGAACGTCAGGCGCTTGAATTCCGCATCTTGAGTCCGCCGGTTGTAACACTCGCGAATTCCCGCGAAGAACTCGTCGGCAGGAAAGGGCAGTGAACGTACGGCATCGATCTCGTCGACGAAGATGACAATCGATTTCTCCGAATAGAGAAGCGCCACTCTTGCAATGGCCGCGATGAATCGCTGAAGGGGTCCGAGCATCTTGTTGGCGTTCCAGAACGCATCCAGCCGTTCCTCCAGATCGAGTTGGGATGCCAGGGAAACCATCAACCCGTCGTACCACTGCTCCGGTGTCAGGTTCTGGCCGATGGCGGTGAGATCCAAGATGGCGACTCTGACGCCGTCTTCTCGTAAACGAGAAGCCGTCCGCACCATCAGCGACGACTTCCCCATCTGCCGGGTGTTCAGGACGTAGCAGTACTCGCCCGCGAGCAGTGCGGCCAGCAGATCCTTATCCGCGTGACGTTCGACATAGGAGGAGGCGTCGGCGGGGAGCGTGCCGCCGGTGATGTAGAAGTCGGGGGCGGTCGGAACAGTTGGGGCACCAATAGGCTTATCGTGCGTAGCTGCTATGACAGATGCCTTTCCAGAAACCTTTGATATAACAGACAACGCGGCTTGACGTCGGCCGCGGAATCGCCGCTCATCACACCGCCGCTGCGAAGGCGATAGAAGCTCTCCGGGCTCTTGCAGCCGGCGCCCTTCAGAATTCCACGTACTACCTCGAGCAGATCCGGGTCCTGTGACAGCGAAACCAGGATGCGGCGCAAGTGGTCGCTGAATATCCCCTCGTCCCTATCGGCCTGTGCCTCCAGGTTCGCAAAATCGATTCCCTTGCCTACCATCTCCGCCAGACCGCGATTGACCAGATAGGGTTGCCCGTTCAGAAGCTGGTGATAGCTGGCGACTTCTTCGGCGGTTCGAAGCGGCGAGCCGTATCGACGGTTCACATCCGCGACCTGTTCGAGGGTGAAATCGTCCAGAGAGAGGCGTGTCCCCACGTTGAACGGAGACTGGTTCAGATCGGTAATGAACAGGTGGGCTTCGGTTGCATAGGCGATGGCGAGAGTGAAACGGGACCAGGGGCCGGATGGGTCGAGCGAGCGCCGATTGTGCCAGGAACGGAAGAGGCCGAATACTTCGCTGCCGAATGAGCAGGTGAACAGCCGGTCCACCTCGTCCAGCCCCCACACGAGCGGCTCAACGAACGTGGCCAGGACCTCGCGCCGAATATACCGTTCCAGGTTCATGTTTGCGCCGCGCGCCGGGTTCCACACCTCTTCGGGCATCACGTCGAGGTCAAGCTGGTCGGCAAGCGATTCCGCAAGTATGCGATAGAGCGCGTCCGGCGACTCCAAGTGGGCGACGTTGAGTGTCTGGAAGTCCGTGAGCGCGACCCTGGCGCCGGAATCGCGCGCAATGTGCAGACCTCGGGCAAGCAGGGAAGTCTTACCCATCTGGCGCGCGCCTTTCACGAGCACGATCGAATCGCGCCGGGCGATGGCCGCGGTGAACTCGCGGTCGGTCGGCCGCTCCACGTAGAACTCCGAATCGAGCGGAACCGCCCCACCGACCGGCTGCACGGCTCCGTGCTTAGTTCGCGCGCGGCTCGGGCTTCGGAGGGCCCGGTCTAGCTCGCTCACAAGCTTTGAGTCGTCGTCCGATCCGGACCAAATCGCGTACTGCAGCGGATTGAGAATGCCCGCGAACGGCTCCCGTATAGGCCCTGTAAATTGAACGCGCACGGGCAGAATTCGCGGCTTGCCGCTGCCAACAAGGCTGGCTTCATTCGCGGTGCAGACCTCGAATTCCAGCATCTCGCTGTACTGAGCGGACTCCGAAATCAGCACAAGGACCGCGTCCGCGGTCCGCACCTTGCGCTCGATCTCTGCCGCCCACTCAACCCCGATCGACATGTGCCGGTCTACAAACATCGTGTGGCCGCGCGCGCCCAGCTCTTTCTCCAGCAGCCGCATGACATACTCGTCGGTGTTCGCGTTCCGCTTGTACAGAATTGCGACATTCAGGTTCGAAGTTTGAACTGGAGGAGTAACAGGTTCTTGTGACGCTGGCGATCGTTCAATCTTACTGGGCGCATCGGGATTCCCGGCCCCGTCCGTCTGCAGGCTGAATATGCGTATCCGCGCGCCATGCTTAACCTCGTACTCGCCGACGTCGTATATCGCGGCGGACCAGGATTCGAACTGCTCGAGCACCTCCGCGCAGGAATTGGAAAGCAGGATATGCCCCGCGTCCCCGCAATCCATGACTCGCTGTGCCGTGTTGATCCCGCTGCCGCTCACGTTCTCCTTGCCGTTGATGTCCGATACGCGTGAGACCGGACCGCTGTGGATACCCATGCGCAGCCGCAGCTTCCGGTGGTCCTTAACGGCGGCAGCGATCTCGACCGCGCATTGGACCGGCGCGATCGGATCTCGGAAAAACACGAGGGCCATTCCATCGCCCAGATCGATCGATATCAGTTCGCCGCGCTCGTCCCATCGCTGAAACTCGGGCGTGCTCCGCACGATCGCGCGCAGCTCAGATGCCATCTTGGACTGCTGCTCCATGGATAGCCGCGAATAGGCGACGATATCCATGAACAGGACATGGGCGATCTCGGTCGGAAGTCGATCCGCGTTCATGATGTTGGGGGGTGCGGAGGGTCGAAAAATCGAGCGTTATTGCTCGATACACTATTCTGCGTCGGACTCCATTAGTCCTACATTCATAGTAGTGTGAAACAGTTCACAGCTTTTGGGAGACATCATGAGCTCCGTTCACCACCAGTCATAAAAAAACGGAGCTATGGGCTGGAGGGCGTCCGCTACGTCGGCGCTCGTTTTTGCGATATGTCGTGCATATCGAAGGTCACGGCGCCGACGGAGCGGACGCCCTCCAGCTACGGTCACAGACCGCCATTTCAAGAGAGGTGGTTGGAGAGAAGACGGTGTTCAGGTGAGATCGGGCTCAATCTCTTCCACGGTCTCCGAGATTAAGGCGCTCTTGCGCGTCCGCCAGAAGAGATAGGCGGGAATTCCGATGGCGACAAGCGACAATCCCACCGCGGCGTCCATGGGTTTGGAGATTATCGTGTTTGCGACCAACGCCATTGCCGAAAAGATGTACAGCAGCGGAGTCCACGGGTAACCGGGAACCCGGAATGGGCGGACCGCGTCCGGCTCGCGCCTACGGTAAACGAAGATGGCCGCTGCGCCGAGGGCATAGAATATCCAGCCGGCGAATACGACGTAAGTCAAGAGCTGATCAAATGTGCCGCTGGCGGCGAAGATGGCCGAGCAGACGGCTCCGGCCACGATGGCGAAAGCCGGGGTCCGGAACCGGTGGTGCACGATCGACAGGCGCGTAAAGAACAGCCCATCCAATGCCATGGCGTAGTAGACGCGCGGGCCGGTGAGGAAATTGGCGTTTGCCGCGCTGAACATCGAGATCAGGATCGCGACCAATACCAGTTTTGCAGCCCAGACGCCAACGACCACTTGCAGCGACTCCGAAGCGGCATTCTTCGCATGCGCGAGGGAATTCGGACCCAGCGCGGACAGGTAGGCAAAGTTGGCGGTCATATATATCCCGATCAAGGCAACGGTTCCGATCACGAACGCCCGGGGAAACGTGCGGTGGGGATTCACGGTCTCTCCCGCGCTGAATGTCACCGACTGCCATCCCTCATAGGCCCACAATACTCCGATCATGGCTACTCCGAATGCCGACGCGAGGGAGGTTTCGAGGTGCGGAACGGCCGCGACTGCGGGACGCACGCCGCGCGGCGTGAGCGTTATTAAGACGGCGCTCATCACCAGGATCGCCCCTGCCTTAATCGCCGTCGTCCAGTTCTGCAGGTCCGCGCTCTGCCGGGTCCCCCAAACATTGACGGCGGCGAGAACCGCTATCATCCCGACCGCAATACCCTTCTGCTCCCACGGTCCGATCGGAACGAGCAGCGCGAGGTTCGTGCTTGCGGCGACTGCCAGCGCGGCGACTCCCGCACTGTTTATCACCGTGATGAGTGTCCAGCCATAAAGGAACGCGGGCAGCCGGCCGAATCCGTCTCGGATGAAGACGTAGATCCCCCCGGCCTGGGGCTTCATCGCCCCCATCTCGCCGTAGGTGAGAGCCCCAAGTAGTGAGAGGACGCCGCCCACGATCCAGACAGAAAGCGCGATCGGCGCCGATCCTCCGACCTCCTTGAGCACAGTCGGGGGGACGAGGAAGATTCCCGACCCGATCACTGAACCGATGATTAGCAAGACGAGATCACGCTGGCTCAGTACGCGCGCCAATCCGGTCTTGTGAGCGCGGTCGGTTTGGTCGGTTTCGGCGGGGAGATCTGGATCTGGCAAAAGGATTGCCTTTCACGCGGTAGTCCACGTGGAAGACAGTTCGGCGCAGCGTCGCGGCAGTCCTACGCCGGCCGGACTACTCCGCGTCTTCGCGGGGGACGTACTCGTTGACGGAGAAGATGAAGAGGGACGCGAGCAGGCAGAGGACAATCGTGACGGCGAGGAACGTCCAGGCTGTGGTTGTCGTAACGGTGGTCGGTGTAAGCATGCTCATCATCTCACGGATATCCATTGACTCGCGCTCGATCTGCGCATGCGGCGCAATCACCCGCAGGTAGTACATGATCGAAATCTTCTGTATTCCCGGCACATATGAAGTCCACGATTCGATTCCGAACACATAGAGCAACCCCCATAGGAGCGGCCGGCTGATCAGAGTGGCAAGCAGCAGAAACAGAGAGCCGTACGCCAATGCTCCTATAGGTGCGATCAATAGGTCGTGAGCCAACGGCGAGCCGGACAATCGCGCTGGTCCTAGAACCACCACCGCGAGCAGCGTAAGCGCTGCCCAGGAGGTCAATGTGACAACCAGCGCCGCTGCGGCAAACTTAGCGAGGAGGATTCGCCACCGCGACACCGGGCGCGTGAGCAGAAAAACAATCGTCTTCTGCTCGACTTCAGATGAAATAACCCCCGTCGCATAGACCACGGCCGGTATGACGAGAATAAACCCGAACACCAGCAGCGGCGCCAGGGTGTTGTAGATGCTCATAGCCCTGGTCGAATAGTCGTGGAGCTTGAGCCGGAGAATCATCGCGAGCGCTGCGGGTACCAAAATTAGCAGCCCGGTTATGAAGAGCCGCTTGGGGCGCAGAAGATCGCGCAGCGCAGACCTGAAAAGGTAGAGGTCGATCATGCGTTCACCAGATACTTGAACACGGCTTCGAGGTTGTTATCGGGCGACTCGAATGCGTCGATCTTAAACTCCCGCTGCAAGACAAGGTCGGGAAACGAGGCGTAGAATTTGTCCGGTTCGCGAGTCTCTATCTCGACGCGGCATCTCGCATCGTCGAGCCGGACGCTGAGCACGTACGGCATCGCGAGAAGGTGGGTCGCCAACTCCCGCGTTCTCGGAGCCTCGATCGAAACATGGTGCGGGTGCTTATCGATCAACGTACGGATCTGATAGATGTCGCCCTGTGCCAGCAGCCGTCCGCGGTTCATGAGCAGAATGTTTTTTGTCATTTGCTCGACCTCATAGAGGATATGGCTGGAGACAACCACCGTCTTTCCGGCCCCAGCCAGGCTGTGGAGCAAGTTCGAGACCTCCCGGCGACCCACCGGATCCAGGCCATTTAGAGGTTCATCGAGAATCAGGACATCCGGATCGTGAACTATTGCCTGGGCGACTTTGATCCGCTGACGCATTCCCTTCGAATAGCCGCCGATTTTGCGATCGGCGGCGTAAGTCATACCCACCTGGTCGATCGCTTTGGCGACCGCCGTCGGGATCGACGTCTTAGGCAGCCCGGCCATGACCGCGAGCAGATTGACAAACCGCCGTCCGCTTAAGTCGTCGTAGTTGCTTTCGATCTCCGGACAGTAGCCGAGACGGCTGAACACTCGGTTATTTGCGAAGGGCCGCTCGCCGAACACGGTGACACTCCCGGTCGTCGATCTGAGCTGTCCGGTAACGAGTTTGAGCATCGTCGATTTGCCTGCTCCGTTCGGGCCGAGCAGGGCGGTAATGCCGGGACTGATCTGGCATGAAACGTCGTTTATGCCGATCACCTGGCCATACCAGCGAGAGGCGTGAGAAAGCTGGATCATCCCTGCACCACCTCCACGGCACGGATGCGCATCCTGGCGGCGGTGATGCCAATAACAACTAGTCCGGCTGCTATCGCGAGCATGATCCAGACGTTCGGAGACGGAATAACGATATCGAAGGCACCGGGACGCTTACGCCCAAACAACTGCATATGTACGGTCACTCCGAGGACATACTGCCTTAGCGAATCCATCGCGCCACCCACCGATAGACGGTTCACCAACTGTGCAGCCGGCTTTTCCATGCTTCCCGAGTAGAGGATCGCCATCAGGACAGTCGAAATGATCGCAGTCATGAAATAGAGGCCGGCATACGCAACCCCTGCAATGAGCGGCGTCTTG
>ORMF010508922.1_pt1 | contig 19576 bp, 8 predicted proteins | sample 1779871 | NCBI WGS metagenome assembly ORMF01 (sample SAMEA104232316, study PRJEB22302) | groundwater metagenome | biome: forest; feature: aquifer; material: groundwater | place: USA | collected 2011-08-07 | depth 5.4 m | reverse complement strand
GATCAATCGGCCGCCGGCCGCCCGGATGCACGGGTCTCCCTTTCGAGCATGGTCCCAGCCGGTGAAGTGGCACGCGGTCAGGATCAGCGAACTGGGTCCGAGATGGCGGACGTGTTCGCGCGTGGCTTCGGTGCCCCAGAAACCGCAGTTGGTGAGCTTGACCGGGCCGCGGTTCTCCGGCCCGACTTCGAGCGTGGACATGAACTGCCCGTTGACGAACTGCACGCCAGCGTGGTTCTGCGTGCGATCCACGCGCACGGCCACGGGGCAGATGTCGCCGCCCGACTGCGTGACCACGGCGTTGCCCGGGCCGTGGCCAAAGTCATCGAAATGAAATCCGATGCGCGGGAAGATCACGAAACTGTTGCTGATGAACTCCCAGTCCGTCTTGCCAATCTTGAAGCCGACGAGGTTCTTCTCCAAGTAAGCCTTGATGTCTCCGCCGGGAAACGCCGGCCTCAGCGCCATGCGAGTCCAGAAGTTTGGATTGAAATGCACGTTCTCGATCCGGCCGATGTCGGTGCACTGGTCGATATAGACGCCGGTCTTCAGCGGACAGGCGAACACGTTGCGGACCAGGTGCAGTTCGTTCCACTTGGTGCCGACGTCGATCGCCTGGTAGGGATTGGTGAGGGTCAGATCGAGGATCTGGCACAGCTCCCCGTCGGCGCGAATGGTCCACGGATAGGGCGCGACATCCGGCAGCGTTTGCTCGGGATAGTGGATCACCACGTTGCGCACCACGGCGTTCGGCTTGAGCGTGATCAACGGTTCCGCATCGGGTTTGCCGCGGCCACCGAAGGCCAGCAGCACGGTGCCGATGGGGTGTTCACTGTGCGGCACGCCGCCGGACGCGCCGCAGAGCGTGACGCCGGGCGGAACCGTCAGCGAACCATCGAGCCGGTACATTCCGGCCGGCACGAAGCACACCGGGCCATTGGCTTAGGCGGCGTCCAGCGCGGCTTGGAGCGCCTTCGTGTCGTCGGTCTTGCCGTCGCCGCGGGCACCGAACGCACGCGCGTTGACCGGCGCGATCGCCGTCACGGTGAGCCCGTCTGCTTGTGCGGCGATCCCGCTCTGCGCGGCGGCAAGGCCGGCCGTTCCGAGCAGTCCGGTCAGAAGCGAAGTCTGCTCGACAAAGCGTCGTCTCGAAAAAGCTGGGTGTTCAGGTTTCATAGGAGTCGTGCGGTTTCTGGTTCGTTGAATTCCGGCATGATCATTGGGTCAATAGTCAGGTTCGGAGCCGACAAAATCGAGTGGAATCCTCCGAGCTGCGGTGCTTCCACAAGCGGCCGGTCACACCAGGACGGCCTGAAGCTGATGGTCTTCTGCTGCCTTGAGAGAGCTTCCACGACGGTCGAAGTGGACGGCCGGGTCAACGGCGTGACGCAGTTTGATCCGCGGGAGTGGGGCCGCTTCATCGCCACCGACTTTGTGCCCATGAACCTCCCCATAGCCGCTGACGTCAGCCGGCGCAAATTGACCGAGCAGGAAGTCAGCGCGGACTCACATGCGCGGCTACGAGGTTCAAGTGCCAGCGCACGCAGATGTCCGGGCGGCTGATTCACGATCGGAGTCCCCATGCTTCGAAATTCGAGTTCTACGCGTTGCCGCCCTCACTTCCCCGGCTGCAAAACGCTCTCGATGACTGCGGCGTAGGCGAGTAACGTCAGCCAACTCCGCAAAGCAAATTCAACGTGCGCCCTCCGAAGCAGCCGACGTGAGGGGGCCCAAACTCCTTCGGACGATCAGCGCTCTACCGGGCATGAAAGCCTACCCATGACGCCGGAGCGCCAGTCTCCGACCCGGCGCGAACCTCGTCGGTGGTCGAAACGCGCCGGGTTGGAGACCGGCGCTCCGAGGTCATGGCGGCGATGCCCGGCTTCAGGTCGCGAACTGCTCCTCACGTCGGCTGCTACGGGCGTCAGCGAAACGAGGCCTCGGAATGATCGGCGAACGGGCAGGTACGTTCCGAATGTTGATGTGCGAAGTGCGACTGTCGAATCTTTAGCACGGAAGAATTCGGAAGTTGAAATTGGTCATTCGGACTTCGTCATCCGTCATTCCCTAGCGCCGCTTCATGGAAGAATCCTTGCGGCCAAGGCTGCCGTGCGGCGACGGTTCAACGTCAAACGACTTTTGGCATTACGTCCGGGTAAGGTCCTAAGAACCGTTCCCCATCGAAGTGAATCAAATGGTCAGGGTCCTCTGCGACCCAAACCTCCGTCTCCCATGAAATCTGCGTCAAGAAGCTGCGCATTACGTCCCGCGTGGAGAACGCAGTAACGAAGACCAAGCCTGCCGTGCAGCCGGAAAACAGGTCCTTCAGTTCCTTGCGGCGCTTCCCGTCAACCGGCCCTGCGCTGGTGACGGCCTCAATCAACAGCAGCCAATTGCGACGCGTGTCGTGTACAATAACGTCTGGCATCTTCGCGGGTGCTGGAACGACAACGCAAAGCCGATTCAGGTAACCTGCGTCCAGATGCAGGAACTTGTCTTCTGCGTCGCCGATGTAAACCACGATTCCGCCTCGCACGAAGCGCGGGCAAAACTCTTCGATGACAGTTTTGATGAGCGGATTCTGACCGCCCGGCGCGATTGTCACCGTCTGGCCCGATGGAAGCTTGACAGGGATTCTGGTCAGTCTCCGCTCGCGTACAAGCTCTCGGCGGATTCGGTCTCGCGCCGCCAGATATGCCTTCAGTTTCGTGCTCCACTCCAAAGTGCCGAAGACGCGAAAGAGTTCGAGCGCGTTCGGCTCCACCTGATAGACCGTCATTCCGCTGTTTGTTGGTCGCAACGGGTTGTCTGGATTCCGGATCACCATCCCCGCCTCGACGAAATACTTCACTGCCTCATCCCGAATCGTCTCGCGCGTATTCGGCGCATAGCGGACGCCATACGCTTGGGCTACGAAGTCGATGATGGGCGTGATTCCTCGCAGAGGCTCGGTGGCTTCGGTCCAAGGCTGCGCAGGCTTGAGGTCAAGCAGCGCGAGCAAAGTGTAGCCGGCGACTTCGTTGCTCTGCCTCGTGCCAAACCCGAGTGCTCGCAAGACCTCTATGGCGTCACGCAGCTTTGCGTCTCGCGCCGCCGCCAGGCCGGATTGCTTCGTCTCGGCCATCAGAGAAGTTCCTCCTCCACCTCCGCGTCCAACTCCGCTTGCTGTATTCCGGAGTCGGCCACCTTGCGGCCCAAGCGTTCCAGTTCGGCTCGCGTCGGGTACTTCAAGCTCCGCAGGTCGGTCGCGTTCACTTGCGTGTGACCGTTGAACTGGCGGAAGTACACGTCCACCACCGTCGAGTTGAGGAACGCCGCCAACCCTCTCGCCAGCGTCATCGGCAGGCAGTGGTTGTTCAGATGGAAATAATTCAGGTGGTTCTCGAAACCGACGAGCGGAGCGTGGATTTTGTCCGGGTCGTAGATGCAAGCCACGATACGCCGCCGCTCCTCCTTCGCCGTGAAGCGCTTCACCAGCACATAGACACCGGCGGGTACGAGCAACTCGCGCGTGCGCTCGTCGCTCACGATTGCGTTGGGCTTGCGCGAGTGTTCTTTCGGCCAATGCACGAAGCCGCCCTTGAAATGGCATGGGTAGATGAGCGGCGCCGTGTCACGTCCAGGCTGCTGCCGGAGGAATTCCTTGGCTCGGAAGTCCACGATCCGTCCTGTGGAAACCGACAAACCTAGCTGCACCAGCGGAGTCGAAAACCGCCCCATGATCGACCGCGCCTGAGATTGTTGGTCGTCCACCGTGAGATGAATGAACTGCTCCGGGTCGTTCGGCGAAACAACCTCGCCGTAAGCAACCTCCCGTTGGACGACGGCAGCGCCCGCCTCGCCGCTGCTGGTGGAAACGATGACCCGCTCCGGTTTGGCCGCGCTTTTCACGGCCTGGACAATCACGTTCTCCTGCAACACCTCGTCGTTGCTGAACGCCGCCGCGCGGGACTCGAAGATGTGGAGCCGTCGCAGCGACATCGTTTCCAGAAAATGTGTCCTGAACGGCCTGAAGTAAGGCCCGTTGCAGAAGCTTCGGGGCGTGATGGCGACCAGTTCGCCCCCCTCCACCAACAGCTTCGTGATGAGCGCGACAAAACCCGTGTAGAGGTTGCTGGTTTCGATCCCCGCCGAACGCAACAGCAACCGGCTGACGGAGTCGCTGCGAATCTTCCGGTATGGCGGATTCACTATTGCGGCATTGAAGCGCACTGGTTGCTGTGCAAACAGGTCACGGCGCACCGTCGGCACAGCAGCGGCAATGAAGTCTTGATTGAAAACCGTGGCCGAGCATGAAATGCCTGCGCGCTCACACTGGCGGCGGCACGCGGCAAACACCGCTTGCAACGGCTCAATCAGCGACGAGTCGAGTTCGTAGGCTGTGATCGAGATGCGTTTGGGCTTCTTCCGCCAACCACAGAGACGCCTGACCACTGCCGCCGACAACGCGCCTTCTCCCGCTCCCGCGTCCAGCAAGTCCAGTTCGGGCCAACCAGCCTCAAACAGCGAAGCCATGAAATCCGCGATCGGCTGTGGCGTGAGGAACTGGCCAAGGTCGTGACGCCGATCCAAGAGGCCGGATACCGGAGGATCGGACTGGATGGGCTTTTTCTCGTCCTCCAGCACCTCAAGCGATTGTGTCGTGGCAACTGTCACGGTTTCGTTTGCATCATACCCGTCACTCTGCGATCGGCAACAGGCATCTGCTATCGCGGCACTCGAAGCACCGGCAGGGTGAATCCCAGCGCGGCGCAGACTCCGGCGGGCCGCGGGGAGATCATGGCGCGGTGGATGTGCCGGCAGTTCCAAGTGAGCAGAAAATCCGTCGCTTACACGCTGGCGTCGGTCGAGAGATCTCACGGCTCCTGCGGCGTGACCAACCGATAGAAGCGGCTGCTCGGCAGCATAGCGGCAGGGTCGTTCAACTCCACGTCACGCGCCGTCTCTTGCGCCTCCACATCAGTCAGCCTCGTCCAATTGCCAGCCGCCAGCGTCTCGCGATAAAAGACTGAGTAAGACCGGCCGGCTGCGGCGTGGAAGCGAAGCGTGACACCGCTCGCCGTCCCGCCGGCAAAATCCAGCTTCAGGTAGCTCTGCCCATCGCGCGGGTGGGTGCCGCTGATGAACTCCTGCAAGTTCGTCAAGCCGTCGCCGTCGCTGTCCACGGTCGCATCCGCCGCGGAATTCGGATCCAGGTCGAACTCCCATTCCCACGGGTCGGGCAGGGCGTCGCCGTCGGTATCGACCAGGCTGCTGCCGACGGGAAACGCCGCGCCGACGTTTGCCCCGCCGCGGCCAGCCCCGAGGCAAGGCGAGTTCGGCGGCAAGCGATAATCGCGCAGCGGCGCGTTCACAAACAGCGGGTCCGCGTTGAGATTCTTCTCGCCCGCATACACGCCGTCGCCCGCGATATCGCTGTACGTCGCGACGATCGTCGAGAGATCGTCTAGCCCGATATTTGTCTTGGTCCCCCAGATGATGTTGTTGTAGGCCGTCGCGTGTCCGCCGCCCTGCCCGGCGACTTTTTCATACAGGTTGAAGCCAAGGTTTGAATCGACAATGGTGTTGTTGTGGAGCGTCGCGTCGGAGGAGTCCTTCACGGCGACGCCGGCATCCACGCCGTAGATCACGCAGTTGCGGACCGTCACATCGGTCGCCCGCTCGCCGATGGAGACGCCTTTGTCGAAAGGGAAATCGTAGAGCAAGCACTCCTCGATGATCACGCCGCTCGTGGGCGTGCCGTCGCCGGAGAAGCTGCCCATGTCGAGCGCGTCCACGTTTGTGAGGTCGCCGTGACGGATCGTGCAGCGGCGGATCGCCGAGCCGGGCGGCACGCCGTCGAAGTCGATGCCGTCGCCGGTGATGTTCTCCAACAGACAGTCTTCGATCAGCGCCGGCGTCTTTTGGATCAGGTGTTCGTAGTAGCGGGCGACGTGGGTGCGCCGCATCGTGAGCGAAGTCGCCCGCAGAGTGTGCACGATGGCCGGCGAGTTGACCGTGTAGTCGTGCAGAAAACTGTCCTGCACCACGCCCGTCGCGCCCTCGAGTAACTCGACGTGGCCGGCCGTCACATCGGCGTGCTCGATGAACAGGTTCCCGCTCGTCCCCGTGGCGACCAGCCCGCCCCACACGCTCGAGCCGTCCGCAGGCACAAAATAAACCGGCGTGGCGGCGGTCCCCTGGACTGACACCGCGCCGTTCGTCGTGACGATCGAAGCGCCGGCCGCGAGCAGCACGACGGTGCCCGCGTGCACGTTCAGCGTTCCCCCTGCCGGGACCATCACCGTGCTGCTCACTCGGACGATCCCCTGCGCCGCATCCCAAACCGTCGCGGTGCCCAGCGTGCCTCCGACGGAGATGGACGAGAACTCCGCGACGACGTCCGCCGTCGCTGCGGCCAGCGTGCTTCCGGCGGCGTCGAGCGCGCGGACGGTGAGTCGATTCACGCCCGCGGAGAGCTCTTGAGTTTTTGACCAAGTGCCCTTCGTGGCGTCGTAGGCCGCGTCCTGCCCGTTCACCGTCACGCGGACTGAGTTCGCGACGGTGTTTGTGCCGACGAGTTGAACGGAATTTGTTTTCACCAAGGTGAAGAACGTCCCGCGTTGCACTTCGTCTGATGGGTCAACGAGCCACAGATCGCCGATCAGCGACAAGTCGCTGCTGTCTCTGGCCTGGTTGATCCCCTGGAGCGCCAGTACGTGCGTGCCGGGCGCGAGACGGTTGCCGACCGGCCCCAGGTCGTAGGTCACCGGCGGATTCGTCGGCGCGTTGCCACCGGAGGCTTCGTGTCCTCCAGTCGCCAGCGCATCGAACGCCACCGGCGAGCCGACCGTGCCCGGCGCGTTGGCGCGGGCGATCTCAGCCCCGTCCAGATACGCGACAAAGCCGTCGTCGAAGTCCACCACCAGCCGCAAGTGATGGGTCGCGTCGAGGCTCGCCGGGGCTTCAAACGGTTTTCGGACATAGACCGTCGAGTATTTGTTCGGCATGTCCGTCAGCGTCGTGCCGTCGTCGTTGTCGCCGTAGCCGAAGCCGCCGGGGCCGCTGAGCCACGTGCCGTCCAGCGCTGCTTCCGGGATGGTTTGCCAACTCGCTGACGGTTCGTTCGTGCCTTTTCGGTAGCGCCACAGGTCGGCGTGCTTCACGAGGTGCGTCGGTGGCGGCGCGGTGGAAGCGACCTCGATGGAAAGCACGCCGCTCGGTTCCGCGGCTTGGAGAGAAAGCGCCCCAAGAAACACTCCGACCAGCCAAAGCCGCACAAGCGCCTTGCCGCCCCTGTCAAAAACGAGCCAACTTAGCTTCATAACAAATTACGGTCGCGCCGGAGTGATCACCCGGTAGTAGCGCACAGCTCGCTGATCGCTGTTCGGGTCCGTGATCTCGACCGGCCCGGACGTCGCGTTCGGTCCGATGTCCTGGAGCCTGAGCCAATCACCGACAACCAACGAGTCGCGGTACTGGACCGTGTAGGTCTTGCCGGCGACGGCCTGGAACCGCAAAGCGAACTGACCACCCGGCTCGATCACCGGCTCCCCCCGCAGCGTGCTGTCCTTGCTCTGCGGATTCGTCCCGGCGGTGAACTCTTGCAGATTGGTCAACCCGTCGCCGTCGGCATCGCGGCCTGCATCGGTGGGATCATCGGGATTGAGACTGTTCGCGCTCTCCCAATCGTTCGGCAGGCCGTCGTGGTCGCGATCGGGGTCCACCGGCGTGTCGCTGTTGGGGCGCCCGGCGGTCGGCGCGGCGGCGAACCAATTCACCGGGTCATTGGCGTACTCGCCGGCGCGGCGGCGTTGCAGGGAAAGCCCGTTCGTGCCGGCCTCAGTCGGCCACGGCGCCAACGCGGAGTATCGCACCCGATCCACGAGGATCGACGGCACAAAGCCCGCGTCCGAGTGCGGCGGCTCTTGCGGCGCGTCGGGTTTGTAGAGCGCGAGATTCTCGCCGCTGTCGTCGAGCTGCCCCGTGAACGGGCCGACGATTGGCACGCCAGCGGGCACACTGTATTTCGTGCGGAAGGCCTCCCCCGCAGCGGGATTGGCCGTGGGATCAAATCCGACGACCACCAAGTAACGACCCGCCGGCATCATGAAATTCGGCGGCAGGACAAACTCCACACCGTTGCCGAACGCCCAGCGGTTCGTCGCATGGTCCGGATCGTATAGACGCACCGGCTCCGCCGTGATGTTCAGCAACTCGATGAACTCGTCTTCCGGCACCTCGACCTGATTGACGCCAGTGCCACTGACTGGCCGATAGAACAGCTCGTTGATCACCACCGGGCCGACTTTCGGAGCCGCGTTCGGCGCGCCTGTGCCGCGGCGGAATTCTTCCACCGTCAGGGCATCGTCGTTTCCGAACGTGTGTTTTCTCAGCGCCGTGAAGTCCGCGTCCACGCTGGTCTGGTAACGTCCGAAGGAGAAGGGCTTTTCTGCGGCGCCGAACTTCGCGTAAGCGCGATGGCTCGTGAAGTTCCCGCTCGCGTCCACTTCGGAGAGGAAGACTTGATCGCCGTGCGCCGAGTTCAACGTGAACGGCACGAGCGAACCGTCGCCGCCTCTGAACTGATTTTCGTACAGCACCAGGTAGCCGCGGGCGGGCACCTTCGTGGCGTCCGGCACTCGGAACTTTCTCAGGTCGTAGGCTGAGTTGCTCAGATACCACCCGCCGATCAGCGCGTCGGCATCCGTCGGATTGAAAAGCTCGATCGCGTCCTCCCGCGGCAGATCGGTGTGGCTGAGCACTTCGTTGATGACGACGCTCGGTAACTCGGTGAAGTTGCTCTCGCCCGGCGTCGGCGTGCGCGGAAAGCGAACGACCGTCGCCGCGCCGTCCGGCAAGCGCCCCTCGGACACGTCCAGTTGCTGCGCCGCGAACGTCACGCCGTCGATCAGCACCCCATACGAAGTGAACAGGCCGAGCGACTCGCGCTCTGCGGCCAGCTTGAAGTTCGTGTGGTCCGCGCCAACGCCCGCGTTGCCGTCCGCGTGGAACACAACGAAGCCGTTCGGTCCGGTGCCGATAAACGAGAGGGTATGAATTTGGAACTGCGTGCGCGTGTTCAAATCGTCGGTGAGAAACAGCCCGCCCAGTTCCACCGGCTGCGCATTGGGATTGAAGATTTCAAACCAATCGTCGCCCGAGCCGGCCTCCGCCATCCACTCATTGATCCGGAGCGCGAGCGGACTGCCGGTCGTCGCGGCGAGGTTCGGCGAGTTCGGCGTCGGCAAGTTCAGCTTCCAGGTCTCGCCGCCGTCGGGCACGCGCCCGATCGAGAAGTCCGCCGTCTGGAGGCCATAAAGGATCGAGTCCAGCAACGCCTCGCCGCGCGAGGGTGAATCGTAGAAAAAGACGCCGCCGCCTTCAGTGTTCAAATCGAAGCCCGTGTTCGTCGCCGAAGGCGGCGCGGCGCCGTCGCAACGAAGGACCAGATGGCCATGCGCCGCGACGGACGTGCCGGGGGCGAAAATCCATTTCCGAGGATTCGTCACGTCGTCACTCAGGCTCACGTCCGTCAGATCGGCGGTTTTGTCCGACGGGTTGTAGAGTTCGATCCAGTCCGTGATCGTGCCCTCCGGATGGCTGAGCGTGAGATTGCGCGCGAGCACTTCGTTGAGAACGACCGGGACGGCGTTCTCGACGACGTTGGTCACGGTGAGGATGGCGTTCAGCCGCAGCCCGAAAGTGATGTCCGAGCTGTCGGCGTTCGCCTGGTGGACTTCGACGGCGAGCACGTTGTCGCCTTCCTTCAGATCGGCTGTCGGAAGCTCGAACGGACCTTCGAGGTTGCCGTCCGTGATCGTCCGGCTGGCGAAGATCGAATAATCGATCGTCCCACTCGGCATGCCGATGCGTTTCACGTCCTGTCCGTTGAGGTAGATGACCGCGCCGTCGTCGAGCACCGTCTCGGCCTCGAGCCTGAATCCGGTCTTGTTCGTCGGGAAGTCGAAGTGTGAGCGGAAGTAGTAAGTCGTCTTGCCGATGGTGAGCGCGGTGTTCTTTGGCGCGGGCAGCGAGGCGCTCTCGACGTAGAGCAACGCGCGCCCTGACGGCCAGGCGGTGTCATCGAAGGTCGGCCCGTGCCAAACGGTGCCCTGGTCGCCGGACTGATTGTATTTCCACGAGTTCGTCATCGCGATCAGGTTGAGCGTGGTCGTCGTCACGTCGATGCTGCCGGGCACGCCCGGATTGCCGCCGCCCGGTGTCGGCTGTGTGAAGAACGCGTAGGTCGTCGCGCCGTTCGGGCTGCGGCCCTCGGACACGTCGATGCGCTGTGGCCCGTACTGCACGCAGTCGATGAGTGATTGGTCCGCGGCGAACAGCGCGATCATCCCCTGCTCTGCGGCGAGGCCGAAGTTCAGATGGTCGGGGCCTTTGTCCGTTTGGCTGTCGGCCTTGAAACTCAAGAAGCCCCCAGCGCCGATGAAACTCAACGCCGCGATCTCGTGACGCAGCGGCCAGCCCACCGGATTGTCCGTCAAGAACAGTCCGCCGATCCCCACGGGCAACGGGTCGGGGTTGAACAGCTCGACGAAGTCGTCTTGGAAGAGCGCCTGGCCCGCCGCGAGCCACTCGTTGATCTTGAGCGCCGCCGGATCGCCGGCCGGCCGGGCGACGTTCGCCTCACCGAAGGTCGGCTGGGTCAAACCCCACGCGCCGTCGGCCAGGCGTCCGATGGACAAGTCCGCCAGTTGCAGGCCGAAGACGACCGAGTCGAGCAGCTTCGCGCCGTTGGCCGGCTTGTCGTAAAGGTAGAGGTCGTCGCCGCCTTGTTTGAGGCTGAAACCAAGGTGCAGTCCCGGCGTCGTGGCGTCGTTGTCCGCGTACAGGATCAGGTAGCCTTCCGAGGCCAGCGCCGTCCCCTTTGGGAAGGTGAACTTGTACTTGTTCGCCTCCACGTCGGTGAGGCCCATGCCCGACAAATCGATTGAGCCGGCGCTCTCGTTGTACAGCTCGATCAGGTCAGGAAAATTCTCACCGTGCGGGACCGCGGCGACGTTCTTCGCCAGCACCTCGTTGATGAGGAGGCGCGCGTAGGCGGTATCGACCGTCCAGGCCCGCGACGCAGCTTCCCCCTCGCTTTGCCAGCGGCCCGCGGAGTTCTTGCCGATGACGGCGAGCGTGTGCGCGCCGTTCGCGAGGCCGCTCAGTTTGATCGGCTCGCTCACGGGCGTTTCGGCACTCCACGAGCCGCCGTCGATCTGGTGCTTGTAGTGCGTGATGCCCGGACCGCCAATCGTCAGCGTCGCGCTGGTGTGGAAGGTCGGGGACCGCGGCACGCCGGAGACCGAGGCGCCGGCTGGCACGAGCGCGCCCATGTCGAGGCCGTTGGGCCCGGTGCCGCGCGCGGGCGAGCCGGGACGCAGCGCGAGCGCGCCGCGGATGGTTTCGGTGGTGAGTGGCGCGGGGTAATTGACGAAGCGCGGATCGTTCAGCGAATTGCCGCTGCCGCTCGCGCCCGCGGGCAAGGGACCTGGCAGAATCGAGCGGCTCACCCGCAGTTGTGCCGGCGGGTTGGTGAAGTCGTTGGCGAGGCGGCCCGCGGTCACGTCCCAAATGATATTGCCGTCGAGGTCGGCGAGCTTGCCGGAAGTCACCCCCGACCGGGCCTCGTAAAACGTGATGAGCGCGCCCGGCGCCGTGTCGTTCGGATTGTCGGCAATGCGCACGACGGTGTTGTTGTGGAAGATGGCCGAACCGGAATCCTTGAGCAGCAGCGCGTGGTCGAGGTTGTAGAAAATGTTGCGGACGACGGTCAGCTCGGAAGTGTTGCTGCCGTCGGCGCCGGTGGTCACGGCGTTGGACGTGCTCGACCGCGGCGCGTCCTGGCGGACGTTCAGGAAGAGGTTGCCTTCGATGTGCGCGTCCGTGCCGTCCATGTCGAAGCAATCGTCGGTGGCGGAGGCGAAGACGTTGTCGAGAAACTGCACGATGGCGTTGGGCCGGTTGCCGCCGGTGAAGTCGATGATGTCGTTGTAGCCGCTCGTGCCGCCGAAGTAATTTCCGCGCAGGATGCCGAAGCCGGCCGCCGGCAGGCCCGAGCCATGGATCAACTCAATCCCTTCCGTCGCCGGGAAGACGTTGTGGCTGACCTCGAAGGAAGAGTTCACCAGATCGACGTACTGCGCCGTCGTGTTGGCGAACGTGCAGTGATCGAGGAGCAGGGTGGAATTCTCCGCGCGCACATTGTGCCCGGACGTGCCCGCGCCATCGAAGTGCACGTAGGCAATCCGGCTCGCGTTTCCGCCGGTGTTGTTGATCGTGAGGCCCGCCCAGGCGCTCGAGCTGCCCGGCACGCGCGCAAAGGTGATGCGCGCCAGATCATGCCCCTCAGCGAGCAGGCGACCGGACACGGTCAGTCCCGCGCCCGCCGCAAAATACACCGTCGTGCCCGGCTCGATCGTCAAGGTCGCGCCCGCAGGCACCGTGACCGTGCTCGTCACGGTGTAAGGCCCGGCCGCCGGACTCCAAGTCGTGCTCCCCGTCAGCGCGCCTGCCACATTCTGCACGGAGGCGTCGTCATACCAAATGTCCACTGTGCCGCGCTCGAAGTCGTTCCCGCTCTGATCGAGGGCCTGGACGAGCACGCGGTTGACGCCGGGATGAAGACTCACGCTGCTGTTCGTCCACTTCCCGTCGAACACCGACCAGCTTGCCGGCTGGCCATTGACGAGCACGGAGTAGGTTTCGATCACGTTCGCCCGGCCCTCCAGGGCGACCGTTGGCGTGGTCGCCCGAGGATAATCGTTCACCACGGGCAGGCTGTTGCTGATGGTGATCGTGAGCGGGATCTGCGAGAGCACGTAAGCCCGGCGCTCAGCCCCGAAAGTTTTCATGCTGGTGATGACCGAGGCGGGGACCAACCCGGTGAGGATCTGATCAAGCAACAGGCCCAATTGGGCGTCAGAAAAAGTCGTGTCGCAGAGCCGCTTCAACGTGCGGTAATAGACGCGCACGAACTCCGGCTGCCGGATGAAGCGGTCCATCGTGGTGACGGCCCTCATGCGAAAGAGGCTGTCGTCCACGCGAGCGGACGAAGTGCCCTGGCCCAGGATCGTGTCCAGGTCGTAGGGGAGCACCCGGAAGCGCCGGTCGGTCACGCCCCGGTAGAGAAAATAGTCGTCGCCTTCGCCGGTGCCGTTGGCGCCATTGGCGAGGTTCGTTTCCCGGTTATCGACGAGCGTCTCCACCGCGAAGTAGAGCATCCAGGCCTCGACGTTCACCACGCGCTGGACCTCGGTGACGTAATCGGCGTCCGGTGTCTTGTCGAACACGCGCGTCAGCTCGATGAGGTCGGTCCAGTCGTCTTCGCTGGTGTTTGTATGCTTGAAGTAATTGAGGCGGTACGGCGTCGGGTCTTCGCCTTCGTAGTGGAGGTCCGCGCCTTTGCCGACGAGGCGGATGCCGCGATAGATATTGCCGGAGCTGTCCAACGGGAAATCATGCGCGGCAAACTCGCTGTTCAAAACCTCGTTGCAGACGTAGATGCCGTAGTTGGGCGCGCTGGCCGCGGCGTGGTTGACGTTGTTCACGCGGACCTGCACGGCGCGCGACTCCTGCGTGGGCAGGCCGGCGCGGCGGTAAAGCACGCTGCCGAACATTTGAGAGTGCGTGTTCTGCGTGTTGAGGTTGATGGCGGAGACGTCCTTCCAGTGCTGATCGTTGCGAAAGTTGACGCGATAACTCTGCGGCGAGCGCGTTCGGCTGCCGTTGCCGCGGTTGCGCACGCCGACGAGGTAGCGCAACTCGGTGCTCGTGCCGTCAAAGCAGAGAAACGTCGCGTTCATCTGCGCATGGCTGCGGGTTTGATCGTCGAACGGCTTCGGCTGCGGGAACGGCGCGGCGGGAGTGTTCGCATTGATCTGCTTCAACTCGGCGAGATCGGCGGCCTTGAGGATCATCTTGTAAAGCGGCTGCGTGCCCGCGTACGCCGTGTCGTCCACCTGGTAAAGGCCATTGAGTGTCTGGCTCGCCTCGCCGTCCACGACCGCGGGGGCTGGCCAGGTGCGCGTGTGACCGGCCCTGTCGCGAGCACTCACGTAGAACTCGACGATCGTGTTGTTGGCCTGCGGCGGAACGAAAGCTCCATACACGGCATCTTGCGGCGCGCCGTCGCCCTGCGAACCGTCGTCCGTCATCGGCACAGCGGTGAAATCAGTCGCGCCGTCCACGCGCCAGTGCAAGGTGACCGTGAGGTTCTCAGTCTGCTCGTCCAGGACGTGTGCGGTGATCGTGACGGGGTCCGCCGACTTCGGCACCAGCGGGAAGTGCGACGCGTCGAGGATGAGTGGCGCGATGTCGGGTGCGGCGACGGAGTTGACCTGGCCCGGCGTGCCTCCAGCGGTGACGCTGGAGGTCCAGTTCTGGCCGTACTTGTTCGGCAGGTTCGGATTGATCAACTCCAAGGAACCTCCGCCGCCATCCGCCGGCGAAGCCCAGCGCCAGCCGCGATGGCCGTAATCCACCGGCGCCTTTTCGCGCGTCGCCCAATCGCCCTCGTCGGCATAGCGCACGGCGTTCTCGCGCTGGCCTTGCGCGTTGACCAGTTCGATCAACTGGCCGCTGTTGCTCAAGATGCCGTCCCAGCCGCCGACGAAGTCTGCCACGCCGGGATGCGTGGCGGTGAACGTCGCGGGGTCCGCCACGACCACCAAGTAGCCGCCCGCCGGGATGGACACACTGCCGAACGCGTAGCGGATGCCCGTGGTGAACCGCCAGCCGGTCAGATCCACCGCGGCCGGTCCGACGTTCAGCAGCTCGATGTATTCTTCGCGGCTGTTCTCGGACTGCGGATGATACATCAACTCGTTGATGACGACCTGCCCCGCTCCGGCCGAAACCGCGGCGGCGCAAGCGAACGCAACCCCGACCAAGACATTCTTCCAACTTCTCATTCAATTACCCTTCCACCACGAGCACCCAGGCAATCCGCCTCTCACCACGCCGCAACAGCCCAAAGGCAGAAGGCTCGCCGTTATTACCCACCGCGCTGCTCACAGCCAGCGGAGGCCCCACGTTTACAGCACTTCGCAAACCACTTCAACTCACTTGCTGCCTCAGAAAGTGCTCCATTCCCGCCTCCTTGCTTGACGGTACGTGGGCGCGGGATAGCCTCCCTGCATGGCCAGCAGACTCCGCATCGAATACCCCGATGCCATTGACCCCGCCCTGCACCGTCCCGACTCGGAGTCGGGACCGGGAACCCAACTTCAAGAGCGACTTCTACCGGCTGCGTCTGCTCGGAACCTTCGCCAAAGCCTGCCCCAAGACCGCCTGCCTGTGCGTGCCGCACGCAGACAGGGTTGGCAGGTGCATGCCGATTGCCTCTCCGAACAGCGGAACGCCGAGGGCAGGGCACACAGTTGAAGAAGTTACGAACTGGCCCCTTTACGAAGGGGAATTGCGAGATGACGATGAGTAAGATTTCATTTTGACAACGATCAGCCTCATGCAATGGTGAAAAGCAGGCTTGCGTGCGCAGCCGTCTTGCGCCGTTCGACAAGCCCAGCTTTTATGAAGGTCGATGACACGAAATGCGGCGCTGGAAGCGGGCGAGCGAAATTGCTTTGCGTCGCGTTCCTCTGCGGTTGGGTGAGCCATGGTGAACTGTCCATACAAGCCCAGGAAGCGCCACACCCGAAGATTGTGCGCGGGGAATTGAGCTCCGAAGGGTTTGAAATTGTCATGGAGGGAGAGCCGCGCACTCTGTACCGGCTTGAGCAATCCAGTGATCTGTGGAATTGGACTCAGGCCTCGGGGGAAATGAGTGGAACGAATGGAGTCGCAAAGTTCGTCATTCCTTCCTTCCGGATGAACGAGGCGGACCGGAGCTTCTATCGGGTGGGACGCCAGGAAATCCAACTGAACGACGCCCGCGCGTTGTGGCAGTCAAGCGGGATTATGGATTATCGCTACCGGATTGAATGTCACGCGGGGCGAGTGTATGTAAAAGCCAAGGTCCAGGTTGAAAATGGCAGAGTGGTTTCAATTGAACAAGTGGAAGGGTTTCCCGGGCTCACCAACGAGGTTGTTAAACCGCTGCCTGAGTATTTTGATCTAATCGGACAGTCTGGCGAAGTGATGGTTGATTTCAACCCGGTTTTTGGGTATCCAGCCTTCATCGGGATCAATCTCAGCCTGGCTCCTGTCGATGGGGGTGCATCGTATCTGATCCGTCTTGAAGAGGCGCGCTTCGGTGAACCTATTAATGGATGGACCATGATTACGGAAGTGCCTTTTCAGGAGGAGCGGCGCGTGGATGATGGGCGTCTGGCGATCCGGTTCAATTCCCTTGAGGAAGATTCTCGCTGTCCCATCGGAGTAGACTGCGTTTGGGCAGGGGTCGGCGTGATAACGGTGCGGGTGGAGGAAACCGGCGCGGAACCAGAGTTGCTCAAGCTGGCAACGACTGGCCAGGCCATGACGGTCAATCACGGGACCTATGGCATCAAACTGCACGCCTTGTGGCCTTATCCGCGGTTCGATCGAATCGACTCCGCGCGCGAATATGTAGCGACCCTCCTGGTTTGGCGCCGCTGATCCCTTCGTAAAGGGGTCAGTTCCTAGTTTCTTCAACTTGCTCCTCTTTCATGGTCCAGCCGTCTTGCGTTGCTCATACAACCGCTTGTTCAAATGCGTCCACGCTCCCATCCGTAAACGCTCGCTGATCCATTTCAGCGTCATCGGAGCAGGGGTCAGTCAATAGTATCGACAACTCCGCCTCCCCTCGCGCTCCCTCCGCGATCCAATCGCTCGCCGCAGAGAGGGTCAGAGAGGGTTCTTCACCTTGAAACGCCGCGCGCCACGCCGCTACCCGTGAACCTGCCGGTGTTCGCCACGGCGAACGTCCTTGAGTTCGAGGTCGCCGACTAGCGGACCTGCTCGACCAGCCGCGCCACGGCACCGGCGATTCGCTCTTCGATGTCCGGACACCAGCGGTTGGCCGGCAGTCCATACACCTCGAACGCGCCCGCCTGATAACCGCCCTCCTCCCACAGTCGGCGCGACGGAATGTAGGCCATGACGTCGTTCGCGTAGCCGGCCACCCAGGTTCCAGGCCCGTGCTCCTTCTTGAAGCGCAGGGCGTAATCAACGCAGACCTCGCCGCCGAGCGCGATCCAGAGTTGGTCCGCGCCGAGCTTCCAGACTTGGACCGGATACTCGGGATAACCGTGCGCGAAGGTCTTCCCCGCCGCCAGTTCCGCGGACAATCGCCGTGCCCAGCGCGCGCGCGATAGTCCGTGCCTTTGCCCATCGTCTCAAGCTCGGCCTGCGTCGGCTGCTCGCTGAAGTCCAGCGCGACGAACTCAAACGCGGCGCGAAGTCTGGGTGCCACCGGCCGCATCGGTTTCTGTCGAGCAGGGCCTCGCGACGGTGACGGCCACGCTGGACGCGCAAACGAAGGTGACTGTCGTCAACACGGTCCCTATCCTCACCGTGGCCGCCGATCAGGCCGTTGACGAAGGCGAACTCGGGACCCTTGTCAAAACGGTCCTCACCCGTGGAGCGTCGAAAAGCACGTTCCTATCACTCACGGAACGGCGGATACGCGGACGAATCGGGATGCAGCGCCGCCCTCCACGCTGGGACGCAAACGGGCGACGACCACAGTCGAGCCGTCCGGCAGCGGAGTCTGCGCCAGCGTTTCCACCGAGGCCCCTGACTCGTCCCAGTTCACCAAGTCGGGGGAAACGCCGACGCGATAATCCAAATCGGCAGCCCCAGTGCGCGTGCGATAGGAAAATGTGAAACCACCTTGCCCCGGAATGCCGGCCACCTTAAGCGGGCCCGGGCCCGGCCGGAGCGGCGACAGGACAAAGGCGTACTCGGCAGAATTGATGATGCCGTCCCCGTCGGGATCCGCAGCCGGTTCGGTCACGTCAGCCGGCGTGCCCGGAGCGAAGGTGGCGGCGACCCAGGCCGCATATCCAGGAACTGGCGGGCCGTTGGCCGCCCCCAGGCTCGAAGTTTCAAGCCACCACACAGGACCAGTCCCATCGGGCCAGCGGCCCAGAGCCACGCCGTCTGGCACAGGCCCGTATTCGATCCAATCGACAAACCGGAGCAATGCGCCGTCAGGGCCACCCTCGACCAAGTAGATCGTCTCCCCCGCGTCGTCGAATGCGAACGGCACGAGGCTCGCCAGATTGGCCAGATTGTTGAAATCGCTTTCACGCAAGACCAATCGCGCCCCGGCCTCGATGCGGGTTCCGTCCGGGAACCGGAATTTGCGGTAGTCGGCGGCTGAGTCGCTCAGAAACCACCCGCTCAGGTCGAGGGCGCCGCCGGTCATGTTCTTGAGTTCGACGGCATCGGTTTCTTGCGGGAGCGGGGCGGCGAGCAATTCGTTAATGACCAGCCGGCTGTCGGGGCCGGTTCCCGAGGCGCCCGGCGAACCGTGAAACTCGGTGCTCGGACGCCAGTTCTGCGGATCCCCGAGCCATGCCGACTTTGCCACGCTCGTGAAGGGAGCCGCCGTCGGGTCGATCAGTTCGAGTGAACTGCCCTTACCGTCCGCGCGTCCGGGCCAGGAACCCGTTGTCCCGTAAGTGCAGGAAAAGATCGCGGTGCCGTCCGCCCCCACGATTTGAATGCTCTCGCCATCGTTCGACAGGGAACCGAGCCACGGTCCGACTACCCGCACTCCGTTTCGGTGGTATGGCGACGTGTTGGTGCGATAGCGCGCCTCGAACAACGCCGTGTCTTTGGCCACGGCAATACGTTCTCCGACCGCCAGGACCGTCGGTCGCGGAAACTGGAATCGCACCGCTTCGCTGATGGCGACGTCCGAAAGATCAAGCGTCCCGGAAGACGTGTTAAGGAATTCCAGGAACTCGTTGCCGGTTTCGTCCAGCGGATGGTACTGGATTTCCGCCAAGATCAGGTTGCTGGCCGAGGCCGGCGGGATGCCCTCCGAGACGAGGAACGCCTCGACCAACGGGGACCAATCGGCGCCGGAATACGCGCGTGCCTTGACCAGCGTCGGAGCGTCGATGGTCAGATTCGTATTCGAGTTAGCGTCCGACACGCTGGCGATGAGTTCGAGGTCGAAGCTGATGTCGGAACTGGCCGGGCCTTGCTGATGGACCTCGACCGCCAGGACATTGCTGGCCGGCTGAAGGACGACCTGGTTCGCGTTCAGGGTCAACTCGAAGAAGGCGGATTCGTCGGCGCCGCCTACGGACACGGCTGCGGGCGTAAGGGAGGTGATGACCCCGTCGGGCATGTTACTGCGCCATATCTCGACGCCATTGAGATAAACGACGGCGCCGTCGTCCCGCACCAGGCGCACTTTCAGGGATTTCAAATCCGTCAGGTTTGGCGCATCGAACGACTTTCGAAAGTACGTCGTGATGTTCTTCTGAATACCGGCGGTCACCGGGTCGGTGTCAACGAACCGTGCCACGGTGACCTCTCCTCCGTCGCCATAACCGATTTCCGTCGCCCCCGATTGCCAGGAGGAGTCGTCGAAGCCGTGCTCCTTCCACGTTGCGGCCGGCTCGGTCGCGTCGTCGAGAAACCGCCAGACCGCACCGGCGGGAATCAACACGGTGTCAGTGATTCCCGCCCCCACCCG
>ORMF010382123.1_pt1 | contig 19584 bp, 18 predicted proteins | sample 1779871 | NCBI WGS metagenome assembly ORMF01 (sample SAMEA104232316, study PRJEB22302) | groundwater metagenome | biome: forest; feature: aquifer; material: groundwater | place: USA | collected 2011-08-07 | depth 5.4 m | reverse complement strand
TAGCAGGTCTTCGTTTTGAGCGTGCGAGGCTCCTGCCTCCGGGGTGTACGCGATGGGCGCAGCCATCCTAGCCGACGGCAATTGAAGAACGATCAGCCACTTCGGCGATGAGGCAGAGTCGAATCTTGGCTATCGACGTCGGACGAGGCGATCGCAATCGCCATCCCGACGGCCGTCCCAGCCTAAGGTCCATCTCTAGCGACCGCGCGGTCGCCATCAACTCGCAGATCCGACTCGGGCACGTGCTGGGAGTGTGGATACTCGTACGCTCGGGGCAAGACCGTCGTCCTGTTCAGGAGCGACTCCCGCGGGTCGGGCGACGCGAACGGGGACCCACCGGCGCCGAGTTGCAAACCCCGATGAACCTTTTCGCCCGTGCGACCATCTGCACTGGTGAAGCGCCCACTCGGGCGGCGTGTGGAGAGACCGCACATGCGGACGAGGTTGGTCGAACGAGCGAGGGATGGCGACGACGTCGCCTTCACCGAACTCGTCGACCAGGAAGGCGACCTTTGCTACGGCATCGCGTATCGGATCCTGCGCGATTCGGAGCGGGCCCAGGACGCCGTCCAACAGGCATTCCTCCTCGCCTGGCGAGAACTCCCACGGTTGCGCGAGCCGGAGCGCTTCGGCCCATGGCTCCATCGGCTTCTCGTGAACGCCTGTTACGAGGAGCTGCGTCGACATCGACGCTGGACCACCCGGGTCACCGCTCTGCCGGTCGACGGACCGGGAGGACTCGACGCCACCGTCTCGGTCGACGACCGGGACACCCTCGACCGCGCCTTCGTCCGGCTCACCCCGGCGCACCGCTCGGTCTTCGTCCTGCACCACCATGCGGGCCTGCCGCTGACCGAGATCGCCGACATCGTCGGTGTCCCGGTCGGCACGGTGAAGTCCCGCCTGCACTACGCGACCCGAACCCTGCGCGCAGCGATCGTCGCCGATAGCCAGGTCTATTCCAGGGAGGCCCGACCGGCATGACGATCCACCGCGATCCCGACGAGATCCTGGCCGCCTGGCTGGACGAAGGGCCTTCACGGCTCCCCGAGCAGACACGGCGAGCGATCTCCGTCGCCCTACCGACCACATCACAACGGCGGCGCGGCTGGTCCGTGCCGTGGAGGTCCAGCACCATGTCGACAACCCTCAAGTACGCGATCGGGGCAGTGGCGGTCGTCGCCATCGCCTTCGGTGGCTGGTTCTTCCTGGCTCCCGCGCCCGGCGGTGTCGGGGCCGGCCCAGGTCCCACACCCTCGCCCTCCCTGACGGTCACCCCCGTTGCTCCATCGCCCTCGGTGGCGTCGTCGCCGACCGCATACAGCTCACGCCTGTTCGAAGTTCCCATCCAGCTGTTGCTTCAGGACGGCTTTACGATCGCTGATGACTACCCGGGGGGCGTCGATCTGTCCGGCCATTCCGAGCAGGCAGCGATCATGAGCATCGCCTCGATGGCCGTGCGTGGATCCAAACCGACTGATCCATGGGTTCCGTGGCCCGCTGACATCCGCGCATGGTTGAGCAGCCGGCCTGAATTCAAGCCAAGTGCGCCGCGCCCGATCACGGTCGACGGTCGCCCGGGCAGCGTCATCGACTTCGAGGTCGTCGATCCGCTGGCATATTCCGCTGCGTGGATCAGGAACGGGCCGGTCGGCGGGATCAGACCTGGAGATCCGAACATCAGCGGCTGGCGCATCCACCTGGTTGTCATCCCGACCGGCAATGGGACCGGGATCGTCGCGTATGCCGAAGGGCCACCCGCCGACTTCGCACAAGCTTCGGCGTCACTCGACCGATTGCTCACGACCCTCGTATTCCGCTGATCGCCCGATAGCCCGATCCCTGATCCCCCCTCAGTCCGGGAACGCCTTCGGTCCACGGTCTGCAAGTTCGCGGGCCTCGCCGGGGGCGTCCTGGGCCGGGAGCCATCTGAGCGGGTGGAAGGTGTCCACCATGACCGCCAGCTCCTCGGCGGCCTCCTTGCCGATGGAGGCTTCCGCGGTGCCCGGGTGCGGACCGTGCGGAATCCCGCCTGATGCAGGGTGAACGACGAGATACCCACCCCGCGGCGGCTCATGAAGTTGCCCGCGACGTAGTGATGACCTCGTCGAGCAGATCCCCGAGGGATGGCCTCCCCCCTTTGGCGACCGCTCATCGACCACGAGGAGGCCCTAATCAGTCGGTCGAGTCGTGGCGGGATTCGGGCGAGAAATGGGGAGTGGAGCCGACACTCGGATTTGAACCGAGGACCTGCTGTTTACGAAGTAGATCGGCCTAAGCGTTGTGGCATGAGCGTGGAACGGCGAGCGTAGGCCGTCCAGTTAGCAGGTCTTCGTTTCGTGCCCAGTTGGAGCTCTGCGGTCAGCCTCCGAGGTGTACGCGATGGTCGCGCCATCGTACTCCCGAGCATGCCGCATATGCCGAATGGCATCGGAGTCACGGACGGTCTCCACCGCCCAGGCCACGATTGCCTCCCAGCCTTCCAGAGATGCTTGGCCGGAATTACACCGCGACTGCGCGGCAAGTAGGCATCTCTGCCGTCCGTCGTGTCCAAACTCGTTATGGGTTGTCGGGACCCTCGACCGGCTCGATGTCCTCCTCGGGCTAAGACACCAGTGCCCCGGCCCCGTGCAGGGCGTGTTCCGCCTCCCGCACCAGCTGCGTCACGACTTCGGCCGCCGAGCGGATTTCCCGGATGAGCCCAGCGGTCTGTCCGGTGAACGGAACGAAGTCTTCCATTCGCGCCTCCCCGACGGCAGACAACAACTCGGCCTGCAGGCGCTCCGCTTCCTGGCGGGCGTCGTCTCGGCGCGCCTGCCACTCATCGATGAAGCGGGTGCGGAGGGCTCGGGGGATCACGTCGAAGGCGCCACCCGAGGGCTTGGGGAAGATGTCGTCCCATATGTCGGCCTTGACCGCGTCCTCGGACTTGGCGTCCAGGATCGCCCGCTTCCACCCGTTACTGATCGAGGCCTCGGTGGAAGCCAGGAACCGGGTGCCCACGTTCACGCCCTGTGCCCCGAGCACGAGGGCGGCCGCCAGGCCGCGCCCGTCGCCGATGCCGCCCGCTGCGACCACGGGGATGGGGCTGACCGCGTCGACAACCTGCGGGACGAGGACCGAGCCGGCCACCATGCCAGTGAACCCGCCGGCCTCGGTGCCCTGGGCAATGATGACGTCGACGCCTCTATCCGCTACGAGGTGAGCCTGACCCACGGTGTGGACCTGCTGGACGAACAGGATGCCGGCGTCGTGAGCACGCTTGACGAGGTCGCCGGGATCTCCGAGGGCGAGCGAGATCACCGCTGGCTTGGCATCGACGGCGACATCAAAGGACTCCGGGCTCCGTTGGAGCCACGGCTGAGTGAAGTTGACGGCAAACGGCCGGTTGGTCAGGTCGAGTAATCGGGCCAACTCCTCGCGCAGGTCGTCGACCGGCCGGGCTGCGGCTCCAAGGCTACCGAGTGCGCCAGCGTTCGAGACCGCCGCGGCTAACTCGGCCCCGCTGCCGAAGGGGCCCATCCCGGCCTGGATGATGGGATGGTCGATGCCCAGCAGGCCACACAATGGAGTGTGCAACATCGGTCACTCCTCTCGACAGCCGCCTCAAGATCTACCCAAGGATATTCCGCGGCAGGATGCGCCGGCGCCGAATGTGAACTCGGATAGATGGAGCAACCAGGGTCCGGGCCTCGCCACAGAGCGGGCCCCGGCCATAAGTCTCAGTTCTGCACGGACTTCAGGAATCTCCGGACCTCGGCATTGAAGCGCTCCGGCGCCTCCATGGCGGTCATGTGACCGACGCCCGGGATGACCACCAGCCTCGACTCACGCCGCACGAACATGCGGCTCCGTGCCCGCGAAGTGCTCGTCGAGGCTGTGTCGGCTGCAGGAGTGCCAGATATTCGCGCTGACAAACCGATGGCCGCACCGTGGGCAGGTCCAGAGGGAAGGTCCTCCCGTCGAGTCAACGGATGGATCTGGCGACGGGCGAGCCGGGATCGGCTGGATCGACCCGACGCTGCGCTCCACAGAATCACTGGCCACCCCCAAATCCTAACGGCACCCACGGCCTACCGAGGCATGAAGCCGTCCGGATCGGGCTCGATGTAGGGGTCGCCCTGAAGCTGCCATTCCGGGCCGGCCCGAGCAACATGCGCGGCCATCTTGGCTCCGCTCAGACGGGCAGGACGATTAGGACCTCGGTCAGAACCACCGTCCTGTTGTCTCCAAGCCCCGGCTAGTCAACCCTACTCTCGAACGTAGTGGGCGCTAGGAGGCAATTCGTCGAAATGGCAAGGACGAGCGGGTGCCCGTGGGGGTTGTCCGAGCACGGGTCCGAGCTCCTCCGTGCGCTCTTCGACCGATCGCCAGTACCGACCCCCGTGGTGAGGCCGCATATCGAAGTCTTGTGGCGGGACCCCTCGGCGCCGCGATGACCGGCGATCTCAAGCTGGTCCGCCCCGACGGTTCGATGCGCCGCGTGAGGTCCTCGTCGAAGGCGACCGTAGCGCCCGGGCTGCAGCTGTTGTTGCCGCGCGACGCGACGGATAGGGAACGCACCGAGCATGTCGTGCGCGAGAATGAAGACGCCGCCCGAGCCCGAGCCGAACAGGCCCTCCGCGCCAGCGAGGAGCGCTACCGCAGCCTCGTCGAGCAGTCGTCCGACGCCATCTTCGTGGTCGACGCCGATGGCCACGTCGTCGAAGCCAACACGGCCAGCGAGCAGCTGCTCGGGTATGCGCCGGGCGCGCTCCTCGCTCGCCGCTGGGACGAGCTGATCACCCCCGAGGACATGGCGAGCCACCCGCTCCACTTCGCCGCCCTGCGGGCGGGCCAGTCGCTCCGCTTCGAGCGCCAGCTGCGGCGCGCGGACGGCGTGGTCGTCCGTGTCGAACTGAGCGCGAAGATGCTCTCCGATGGGCGCCTCCTGGAGATCGCCCGTGACATTGGCGAGCGCAAGCGAGCCGAGGAGGCGCTGCGCCGAACGACGCAGCTTCTCGAGGCAACCCAGGCCGTGGCCCGGGTGGGTGGCTGGGAACTGGACGTGGTGCACGGCGCCCTGTTCTGGACCGACGAGACCTACCGGATCCACGAGACCTCGCCGGCCGAATACAGCCCCGCCGTGGCCACCGCGATCCAGTTCTACGCCCCGGAGTCGATCCCCCTCATCACGGCCGCGGTGCAGGATGCCATCGAGCACGGCACGCCGTTCGATCTCGAGCTGGATCTCATCACTGCCACCGGCCGACGGATCTCGGTGCGCGCCACGAGCACCGTGACGATGGATGATCAGGGACGCACGGTGAAGATCAATGGAGCGTTCCAGGACATTACCGCGCGCAAGCGGCTTGAGGCACAGCTCCTCCAGTCTCAGCGACTAGAGGCGGTCGGGCAGTTGGCGGGCGGCATCGCGCACGACTTCAACAATCTGCTCACCGCCATCCGCGGCTACAGCGAGCTGATCCGCGGGCACCTGCCGACCGACGACGCGCTGAACCGTGCCGATATCGACCAAGTGGTCTTGGCCTCTGATCGAGCGGCCGCGCTCGTCCGGCAGCTTCTCGCTTTCAGCCGCCGGCAGGTTCTCCAGCCCGAGGTCCTCGAGTCGGCCGCGATCGTCGAGGGCATCGCCCCGATGCTGCGCCGGCTCCTCGGCGAGCATATCGAGCTCAGCACGCGCACGGCGCCCGGCCCGGGGCGCGTGAAGGTTGACCCGAGCCAGTTCGAGCAGGTCATCGTCAACCTCGCGGTGAACGCGCGCGACGCCATGCCCGATGGCGGCAAGCTCACGATCGAGACTGCCAACGTCGAGCTTGGCCAGGACTATGCGGCGGCCCACGCCGAGGTGACCCCCGGTCCGTACGTGCTGCTCGCCGTCTCCGACACCGGCGTTGGCATGGACCTTGAGACGCAACGACGCATCTTCGAGCCGTTCTTTACGACCAAGGAGCCGGGCAAGGGGACCGGCATGGGTCTCGCCACCGTGTACGGCATTGTCAAGCAGTCGGGGGGTTCGATCTTTCTCTACAGTGAGCTTGGGCGTGGCACGACCTTCCGAATCTACCTGCCTCGGGTCATCGACGAGCCGACGGCCGGCGTCGTTGAGACCCTCGCGCCGCGGCCGTCGTCGTCCGGCACTGAGACGATCCTCCTCGTCGAGGACGAACCCGCCGTCCGCGGCTTCGCCCGCCGCGCGCTCGAGGAGCATGGCTACATGGTGCTCGAAGCCACCGGTGGCGCCGACGCGCTCGCGATCGCCGCCTCGCAGGTCGGCCCCATCGCGCTGCTCGTGACCGACGTCATCATGCCGGGGCTGCAGGGCCATCAGCTCGCCGAGCAGCTCACCGCGGCCCGGCCAGAGCTCCGCGTCCTGTACGTCTCGGGCTTCACCGAGAACTCAGTCATCCATCATGGCGTGCCGGACCATGGGGTGCCCTTCTTGTCGAAGCCGTTCGGCGCCGACGCGTTGGCCGCGGCCGTCCGGCGGGTCCTCGACGAGCCGGCGGGATGACCGAGCCGGGTCAACAGCTCGAGGCGGCCGCGGGTACGGTCCTTGTCGTGGACGATGAGCCCGCGGTGCGCACGCTCTTCGCGCGGGTGCTGCGCGACGCCGGCTACGACACCCTCGAGGCAAGCGATGGCATCGAGGCTCTCGAGCTACTCGAGGGCCGGACGGTCGCGCTCATCCTGCTCGACAGCACGATGCCACGGCTCGACGGGGTCGGCGTGATCCGCGCGGTCCGCGAGCGCGAGGCGACGCGCACCCTGCCGGTCATCCTCGTCACCGCCAAGGCGGACCTGGAAGACCGCGTCCGGGGCCTCGAGGCAGGGGCCGACGACTACCTCGCCAAACCGGTCGTCCTTGACGAGCTGGTGGCCCGCGTCCGCGCCCAGCTGCGAGGCCACACCGCGTGGACGCAAGCTGTTGAGCGGGAGGCGGAGGATCGTCGCCGGATGACCGCGGCGCTGCGCCGGGTGCGCCTCGACGGATCGCCCGAGCTCCGCACCCGGTCCCTCGTCGAGGAGCTGATACCGACGCTCGGCCTCGACGGGCTCGCCGTGGTCGCCTTCGGGTCCGATGGGCGGGCGATCCCACTCGCGATCGAGGGCAGTTATGCAGAGTTCGGCCGGCTCGGCCGGGTCGGCATTCCTGTCGAGCAGGGTCTCGCCCGCACGCTCCGCACGCGCGCCGCCGAGGGCCCCTGGGTGCAAGGGCTGCCAGCGAGCGGTCAGCACGAGACACCCGTGAACGGTCGCGACGTCGCGTGCGTCCCGTTGCCCGGGCAGGATGGACCCCTGGGGCTCGCCTTCTTCAGCGTCCCAGTAAGCGGGCAGGGCGACGGTCTCGCCCGGCGCCTGCCGATCTTCCTCGAGGTCGCCGACGTCGCCGCGATGTTGTTGCGCCCGGACCTGGAAGTCGACGAAGATCGACGGCGAGCGGGCGCTTCGCTGGAGGCGGTCATCGCCGGGCAGGCCTTCACGCCGCACTTCCAGCCGCTCGTCTCGCTGGTCGACAGCGCCGTCGTCGGCTACGAGGCCCTCACGCGCTTCGCCGATGGGACGCGACCCGACGTCCGCTTCGCAGAGGCCGCGCGGCTGGGACTCGGCCTTGACCTGGAGCTGGCGACCGTGGGGGCCGCGGTGCAGGCGGCGGCGGCCCTGCCCAGCGGTGCGTTCCTCGCCCTAAATGTCTCCCCTTCGCTGGTACTCGCGGCGATGCGTCTTGGCCCGGCCCTCGCTGGCCGCAGACGCCACCTTGTCCTCGAGCTCACCGAACACGCCCCGGTCGACGACTACGAGGCTCTTCGCGCGGCGATCGAGCGGATCGACCCGCCGGTCCAGGTGGCGGTCGATGATGCCGGTTCGGGCTACGCCAGCTTGCGCCACATCCTCGCCCTGCGCCCCGCCTACGTGAAGCTCGACATGAGCTGGGTCCGTGGCATCGAGGCCGATCCCGCCCGCCAGGCCCTCGTCGCCGGACTGATGCATTTCGCTGCCGAGGTGGGGTGCCAACTCATCGGCGAGGGCATCGAGACCGAGGCCGAACGTCGGACGCTGGGCCGCCTTGGTGTACCCCTTGGTCAGGGGTATCTGCTGGGCCGCCCGCTGCCGGCACCGAGTCCACTAGTGGGGCCACTCGCGGGCAAGAGACGCGTGCCTGACGACAGCGTGCCAGTCGCCGGAACACTGGCCCGCTGATCGTGGACGAGCGCCACCTCGTGGCTACCGGCGACTCCGACTACAGGGGCCGCTGGGCCTGTCTTGCCCGGCCCTGACCCTGGTCAGCTGCCTCTTGATCTGCGCCAAGCCATGGCCCGCCGGCTCCGTCTTCGCTTGATCGCTGTCCTGCACTCCGTGCAGTAGCGCTGGACTGGCGACCGGCGTTCGACGACTTGGTGGCAGCTCCGGCATTCGAGCAGCGCGACATTCAGCCACTCGCGTGACCGCCCAGGATGGGAAAGCGCGATCTCGCTCGCAGCCGCGCCCAGCGAATTCAGTACACGGCCGGCTCCGGCCCGCGGAGCTCCTGCTCACGACAAGCTGTTAGTAAGCGCGCCAGATAAGTGGTGCGCGTGGCCCGCCAGCGAGTTCGGATCTTGCTCGGGCGCCTGATCAGTAGTTGGTCGCTGTCGGGTAAACCGGCGAAGGTCGGGTCGACGCCCAGGTAGACCGGCTGCGTCGAAGACAGCAGGGCTAGGGGCTTCGGGCGGCGATCGTTGGCGCTCCAGCGATCCCTTGAGACCGTCGGGAATGCGCGTGCGGCGTCCCGGAAGTCGCCCAGTTAGCAGGTCTTCAGCGTTGTGGCAGACGCCCGCAACGAGATTCGCAGCTAGACGCAGCGATGCTGAACGGAAAGGAGAGCTGGAGCCGACACGCAGATTCGAACTGCGGACCTGCTGTTTACGAAGTAGATAGGCCTAAGCGTTGTGGCACAAGCGTGGAATGCCGAGCGTAGGGCGTCTAGTTAGCAGGTCTTCGTTTTGGGCCTGTTTTTTCCGACCTCCGAGGGTGCGCGGTAGATCCTCGCATGCTACATGGAGGAGGTCGGCGGAACAGCCCAGAATAGGGCGATGGTCGCGGATCAGACTGCGGATGAACGAGGAGCCTTGCGCCGCTGTCGGCGTTGGGGGGAACGACGACGCGCGCAAGAACTCCTCGCGTCCGAAATGGTACAGTGAGCGGGTCGGTGACGTTCTGGTAGATTTGAGTAGATTTTGTGACTCGTTCGGCGTCCCACGACCCCGACTGGGTGGGCCTCTCGGAGGCCAGCCGCGTACTCGGTGTCTCACCCGCCACCCTGCGGCGCTGGAGCGATGCCGGCCGCCTGAGGGTCTTCACGACGCCTGGTGGCCACCGGCGGTTCTCCCGGTCGGCCCTCGAGCGTCTCCTCCCGGCTGACCGATCGCGGCGCCCGTCGATCGGCGGCGGGGGCATGTCGCCGAGCCGGATCGCGCGGACCTACCGGCGGGCGAGTCGTGAGGCGGCGCCCGAACTGCCGTGGGTGCTCACCCTGAGCGACGAGCAGCGCCTCCTCTTCCGGGAGCGTGGCCACGTCCTGGCCGCCAGCCTCCTCCAGTACCTCGACGCGCCGCAGCCCGAGGCGGCGGCCCACCATCTCAAGGAGGCGTCCGGTTCGGCCGCCGGGTACGGCACGGTCGCGGCGACCCTCGGACTGTCCCTCAGCCAGACGGTCGAGGGCTTCCTCCGCTTCCGCGCCCCGTTCCATCACGAGCTGGCGGTCGCGGCCCGCCGGCGGGGCTTCGATACGGCCGAGACGACGGACCTGCTCGAGACCGCCGAGCGCGCGATGGACCGGCTGCTGGTGGCCACGATGACGGGCCACACCCGGGCCGTGGGCAAGGGCGGTCGACCCCGCCCGATCGCGAAGCGGACCGGAGAGGATCGCGGGGCGTGAACGGAGCGCGGTCCGTGCCGATCGTCGCGCTCGTGACCCATGCGCGTCACGTCCCTGCCATCGAGCGCGAGCGGTTCGCCGCGGCACTTCACCGGGAGTCGGCCGGTCGAGTTTTCATGCTGGAGACCTGCCATCGGGTGGAGGCCTATCTCGGGGACGCGGACGACGCTGCGCGCCTCGCACCGCCACTCCCGGAGGGTGCTCGAACGCTGACCGGGGAGCAGGCAGTTCACCACGCGATGACCGTGGCGGTCGGGCGCGATTCGGTGGTCGTCGGCGAGGATCAGATCCTTCACCAGCTTCGGGCTTCGGTCGACTTGGCCCGCGCGGCCGGGACGCTCGACCCGGCGCTCGAACGGCTCTTCGCCGTTGCGCTCCAGGCTGGGCGTCGGGCCCGCTCGTGGCGGCAGGGGCCACCGCGCTCGCTCGCGGATGTCGCCCTCGCGTCGATCGGGCAGCAGGTGGGCACGATCCGGGGTCGTGACGTCCTCGTCGTCGGAGCCGGCAAGATGGGTCGCTTGGCGGCACGGGCTGCGGTTGCCGCCGGAGCTTCCGTCGCTGTCGCGAACCGATCGGCCTACGGGGCGGAGGCGCTCGCCGCCTCGACCGGTGCTCGAACGGAGGCATTCGATCCGGAAGCCCGGATCGGCGGCTTCGCCGGCGTCGTCGTGGCGCTCGCTGGACCGTGGCCGATCGGGGCCGCCACGATCGATGCACTGGCCGGGAGCGCGACCGTCGTCGTCGACCTGTCGGTGCCGGCCGCGGTCCCCACCACGCTCGCGGTGCTCCTTGGCGAGCGCCTCATCACCGCCGACGCCCTTGCCCTTGCCGACATCGGCCCCTCAGCGCTGGACGGTTCGGCGGCTCGGCTCGACGAGCTCGTCGACCGCTCGACGGCGGAGTTCGTGGCCTGGCTCCAGGGACGCGACGGTCGGGCGGCGGCCGAGGCCCTCGTGCAGCGTGCGGATCGCGCGCGCGAGGTCGAGCTCGCGGCGCTGTGGCGGCGGTTTCCGGATCTCGAACCCGAAACGCGCGACGCGATCGAGGGGATGACCCGACATCTCGCCGATCGCCTCCTTCGCGAACCACTGGAGCGCCTCGGTCGGGACGGCGACGGCCATGACGGGCGGGCGATCCGGGACATCTTCGCCCTGTGAACGGCCCGGAGATCGCGATCGGATCGAGGGGCAGCACGCTGGCGCTGGCCCAGGCGACGCTCGTCTACGAGGCCTTCGAGAACGAAGGCCATGCGAGCCGGGTCGTGATCATCGAGACCGAGGGTGACCGCCGAGCGCCGGACACGGCGTGGGGCGAGGGAGCCTTCGTCGCCGCGATCGAGCGAGCCCTGCAGGATGGCGTCGTCGACGTCGCGGTCCACAGCGCGAAGGACATTCCGACCGACCAGGATCCGCGGCTCCGGATCGCTGCCTACCTGCCGCGGGCCGACCCGCGCGACGCGCTCGTCGTCCGGACCAATGCCAAGGAGCGACGGCTCGCCGACCTGCCGGCGGGGTGTCGCGTCGGGACCGACAGCCCGCGGCGGACGGGGTTCCTGCTCGCCCGGCGGCCGGATCTCGTCGTCCATCCGCTCCACGGCAACGTCGACACGCGACTCCGCCGGCTCGAAATGGGTGAGACCGACGCGATCGTGCTCGCATGCGCGGGACTCGACCGGATGGGGCTCGGTGACCGGATCGCCGAGCGGCTCGAGCCCGAGCTCGTGCCGCCGGCCCCGGGGCAGGGTGCGATCGCGATCCAGGTCCGGTCGGATGACGAGCGGATGCTGGCGGCGGCCGCAGCCATCGATGATCACGACACGCGCCTGGCGGTCGAGGCCGAGCGGGCCTTCCTCAGCACATCCGGAGGAGGCTGCCGGGCCCCGATCGGCGCGCTCGCCACCGTCGTCGGCGACGAGCTCGACCTCCTCGGCGGCTACGCCAGCGCGGATGGCGCTCGGACCGCGATCGCCCGCCGTCACGGTCCGGTCGCGTCGGGCGAAGATCTCGCCCGCGAGCTCGCCCTCGAACTGGACTCGGGGGCGAGTGTTCGGGCGCCCGGGGGCGTCGGCGGCCGGGAAGGCGGGCGCTCGGGCGCTAGCCGCGTGCTCGTCACACGAGCTGCCGACCAGGCAGGCGAGCTGGTGTCGGCGCTCCGCGACGCGGGCCTCGATCCCATCGAGGTTCCGGCGATCGCCATCGAGTTCGAGCCACCGCGCGGCGACCTCGACGCCGCCGCGGGCCTCCTCCACACATACCGTTGGGTGGTGATCACGAGCGCGAACGGGGCGCGGGCGATCCTCAAGGCCGCCGAGCGGATCCTGACCGAGCTTGGTGCACCGTCCTGGGCGTCGATCGGCCCGGCGACGCGACGGGTCCTCGAAGACGAGGGCATCGAGGTCGCACTGCAGCCGAGCCAGAGCAGCGGAATCGCGCTGGCCGTCGAGCTGCCGGTCGTCGCCGGCGACCGGATCCTCGTCGTCCGGGGCGATCTTGCCGACGAGGAACTCGCGGTCGCCTTGCGGGCCCGAGGGGCCGAGGTCGACGACGTGATCGGATACCGGACGCGCGAGGCGCCTGAACGCTCGCGCGCGCTGCTGCGAGCAGCCGCGACCGATGGAGCGATCGCCGCCGCGGTCTTCACAAGTGGCTCAACCGTCCGAGGCCTGGTCTCGCTCGGACGCGCGGAATCGATCGATGTCCTCTCCATGCCCGCGGTCTGCATCGGTCCCGAGACGGCCGACGAGGCTCGGGCCGCCGGCTTCAAGATCCTCGCCATTTCCCCGGCACCGGACTCGCCCGCGCTCGCAGCCACCACCGCGCGAGCGCTGGCCCTTACCCCACAGGAGATCGCATGACTCTCGACATCGAAGCACCGCCCTCCGCGTCGGCCGCCTCGCTGCCCGTCCGACTCCGTCGGCTGCGCCGCACACCTGCCCTTCGGGCATTAATACGCGAGACCCGCCTGCATCCGTCGATGCTCGTTGCGCCGCTGTTCGTGCAGCCGGGGACCGGTCGTCGCGACGCCATCGGTTCGATGCCGGGCCAGGCTCGGCTCTCGGCCGACCTCGCCGCCGAGGAGGCGACGCTTCTGGCCGAGCTCGGCGTCGGCGGGGTCATCCTCTTCGGCCTGCCAGCGACGAAGGACGGGCTCGGCTCCGAGGCTTCGGACGACGACGGGATCGTCCAGGACGCGTTCCGGCGGATCCGCGCCCTCGAGCTGCCGCTCGTGACGATCGCCGACACGTGCCTGTGCGAGTACACCGACCACGGCCACTGCGGGCCGCTGGCGGCCGACGGATCGGTCGACAACGACGCAGCGCTCGTCAGGCTCGCCGAGACGGCCGTCGCCCAGGCGCGGGCGGGCGCCGACATCGTGGCGCCGAGCGCGATGATGGACGGCCAGGTCGGCGCGATCCGGGCCGCCCTCGACGCCGAGGGTTACGGCCAGACGGCGATCATGGCCTACGCGGCGAAGCACGCCTCGGCCTTCTACGGCCCGTTCCGCGAGGCGGCCGACAGCGCGCCGGCGTTCGGCGATCGGCGGGGCTACCAGATGGATCCGGCTAACGGCCGCGAGGCGCTCCGCGAGATGGACCTCGACGTCGCCGAGGGCGCCGACATCCTGCTCGTGAAGCCGGCGCTGCCCGGGCTCGACCTCGTGGCCGCGGCACGTGCGCGCTTCGACGTGCCAATTGCCGCCTACCAGGTTTCCGGCGAGTTCGCGATGATCGCGGCAGCAGCGGAACGCGGCTGGCTCGACGGGCGGCGGGCGATGACCGAGGCGGTGACCGCGATCGTCCGGGCCGGCGCCGGGATCGTCATCACCTATGCCGCGGCGGACCTCGCGACGTGGCTGCGGGAGGAGCGATGAGCGCCGACGAGCAGGTCTACATCCAGGCGCTCGGCCTCGGGCTCGATCCGGCCTGGCGGCGGCGGACGGAAGAGGAGCGCCACGATGACGGCTGCCGGTTCGGGGAGGCCGTGGCCGCCGCGGAGCTCGACGGTGTCCGGACGATCAGTTACTCGTCGATCGGTCTCGAGCCCGGGGTTGATCTGTTGTTCTGGCGGATGGCTCCGAGCGTCGACGCCCTGGAGTCGTCGGCGGCCGCGCTCCTGCGCGCGGGCATGGGCTGCTGGCTGACGGTGAGCCACTCGCTCATCGGCCGGATTGGGCCGTCGCAGTACGTGCGCAAGCCGACCGACCAGGAGCAGTCGCTGTTCTCCGGCGAGCGCTCCCGCTACCTCGTCGTCTACCCGTTCACGAAGAACACCGATTGGTATCTGCTCTCGAAGGAGGCGCGGCAGGGGGTGATGAATGAGCACATGCGGGTCGGCCACGACTACCCGACGATCCGCCAGGCGCTGGCGTACTCGTTCGGGCTCGACTCGCAGGACTTCGTCGTCGCCTACGAGACCGACGATCTCGTCGCCTTCGGTGATCTCGTCCGGGCGCTCCGTTCGACGGAGAGCCGGCGGTCCACGGTCAGCGACACGCCGATCCTGCTCGGGATCCACCGTCCGATCGACGAGATCCTGAGCCTGTTGGGGGCCGGCTGATGGCCGGCACGACCGTGGGATCGCGGACCGCCTCGCTCATCGACCGAGCCGAGCGCCTGTTCCCCGGCGGAGTCAACAGCCCCGTCCGCGCCTTCCGGGCCGTCGGCCGGCCACCGCTCGTCCTCGAGCGCGGGGAAGGACCGTACGTCTGGGATGCCGACGGTCGTCGCTACATCGACCTGGTTGGAGCCTGGGGGCCGGCGATCCTCGGCCACGCCCACCCCAAGGTCATCGACGCGATCGTCGCCGCCACGGCGAACGGGCTGGCGCTCGGCGCGACGAACCCACTCGAGATCGAGCTCGGCGAGGCGATTCAAGCGGCCATGCCGTCGATGGAGCGTCTCCGGTTCACCTCGTCGGGCACCGAGGCGGTGATGAGCGCGCTCCGGCTCGCTCGCGCGGCGACCGGTCGGGATCTCGTCGCGAAGTTCGCGGGTGCCTATCACGGGCACTCGGACGGCCTCCTCGTCGAGGCGGGCTCCGGGGTCGCCACCCTGGCCATTGCGGGCAGCGCTGGCGTGCCCGTCGCGGTCGCGGCCACAACGATCGTGTTGCCGTACAACGACTCGGCCGCCGTAACCCTGGCCTTTAATGAACACGCCGATCGGATCGCGGCGGTGATCGTCGAGCCCGTCGCCGCCAACACCGGGGTCATCGCGCCGGCAGCGGGGTTCCTCGAGCACCTTCGCGAGACGACCCGCGCCGACGGGGCTCTCCTCGTGTTCGACGAGGTCATCACCGGCTTCCGGCTCGAGCTCGGTGGTGCGCAGGCGCGGTTCGGCGTCACGCCGGATCTGACGACCCTCGGCAAGATCATCGGCGGAGGGATGCCGATCGGGGCCTATGGTGGCCGGGCCGACCTGATGAACCTCGTCGCGCCCGCGGGCCCGGTCTACCAGGCCGGCACCCTATCGGGTCATCCGCTGTCGATGGCCGCCGGGATCGCCACCCTTGCGGGGCTACTGCCCGATCGCTACGTCGCGCTCGAGGAGAGCGTGTCCGAGCTCGCCGACGGCCTGGTCGATGCCGCGGCGGCCGCGCGGTGCCCGGTCGCGGTCGCCCGGGTCGGGCCGCTGCTGACGGTCTTCTTCCGGCCGACCGTGCCGACCGATGCCGCCGAAGCTCTCGCCGCGGACCGCGCGGCGTATGCCCGGTTCTTCGGCTCGATGCTGGATCAGGGCGTCTTCCTGCCGCCCTCCCAGTTCGAGGCCTGGTTTCCATCTATGACCCACCGCCGGGCCGAGGTCGCCGCGGTGATCGCGGCCGCGCGAATTGCATTCGAGGAGAGCGCCACGTGAATGATCGCTTCGTGCGTGCCTGCCGGCGCGAGCCGGTCGATGCCACGCCCGTCTGGTTCATGCGCCAGGCGGGCCGATCCTTCGCCGCCTACCGGAAGCTGCGCGAGCGGTACGGGATCCTGGAGCTCGCCAAGACCCCGGACCTGTGCGCCGAGGTCACGCTCATGCCGGTCCGCGAGCTTGGCGTCGATGCGGCCGTCCTGTTCGCCGACATCGTGCTGCCGCTCGAGCCGATGGGGGTCGGTCTCCGGATCGAGCCCGAGGTCGGGCCGATCATCGACCGGCCGATCCGCTCGGCGGCCGACGTCGCCGCGCTCCTCCCGTTCGACCCCGCCGAGGTGGCGTTCACGCTCGATGCCATCCGCCTCGTCCGTCGCGAGCTCGACGGTCGGGCCGGCGTCATCGGCTTCTCGGGTGCGCCGTTCACCCTTGCCTGCTACCTCATCGAGGGCCGTCCGTCGCGCGATTTCGCGATCGCCAAGGCATTCATGTACCGCGAGCCGGCGGCCTGGCATGACCTGATGGAGCGGCTGTCGACGATGGTCGTCGCGTACCTCCGGGCGCAGGTCGATGCCGGCGCCGACGTCGTCCAGCTCTTCGACAGCTGGGTCGGCGGCCTCGGCCCGGCCGACTACCGAGAGTTCGTCCAGCCCCACGTCCGGCGGATCTTCGCGGGGCTCCAGGGCGTGCCGGCGATCCATTTCGGGACGGGCACGGCGGCGCTGCTCGAGCTTCTCGCGGACGCCGGTGGCGACGTGATCGGGCTCGACCACCGGGTCTCCCTAGCCGATGGCTGGCGGCGGGTCGGTTATGACCGCGGCATACAGGGCAACCTCGATTCGGCCCGTCTGCTCGCCAGCTGGGAGGCGACGCGGGCGGGTGCTCTGGCCGTCCTCGAGGAGGCCGCCGGCCGGCCCGGTCACGTCTTCAACTTGGGCCACGGCGTGCTGCCGCAAACCGACACCGACCTGCTGCGGCGGCTGGTTGACCTCGTCCACGAGCAGACCGCTGGGATCGAGACCATCGCCGAGGTGGTCGCGTGAGCGGCTCCGAGCGACCCGGCGTGCTGCTCACGACCTACGGCTCGCCGGCCTCGCTCGAGCGCGAGGACATCCGCGAGTACTTGGGTCGGGTCCGCGGCGGACGGGAACCGGATCCGGACCTCGTCGACGAGTTCACCCGACGCTACCGGGTCATCACGGGCTCGCCGCTGATCGAGATCACCCGCGCGCAGTCCGCCGCCCTCGCCGAGGCACTCGGTTGGCCGGTCCAGGTCGGCATGCGCTTCTCCGAACCGTCGATCCTGGCCGGGCTGACGGCGCTTGCGGAGGCAGGCGTCTCGACGGTCGCCGCGATCATCCTCTCGCCGCAGTATTCGCCACTCTTGATGGGCGGCTACGCCCGGGCGATCGATGAAGCCCGGACAATGCTGGGCGATGGAGCGCCGGATGTCTTCGTCGCGGGTGCCTGGCACGAGGAACCCGCGTTCGCGGCCGCGCTCGCGCGTCGCGTCGTCGAGGCGCTCGCGGGGCTGTTACCCGCCGACCGTGGGACGGTCCGCGTCCTGATGACCGCGCACAGCCTGCCGAAGCGGGTGGCCGAGCAGGAGCCGGACTACCTTGCCCAGCTCCCGGCGACCGCCGAGGCCGTGGCGCTGAAGGCGGGGCTGTCGGATGAGGACTGGACCTTCTGCTGGCAGAGTGCCGGCCACGAGCCCGGCGAATGGATGAAGCCCGATTTCGCCGACCTGATGCCCGAGATCGCCGCCCAAGGTGGGCGCTCGGTGCTCGTCGTCCCGGTGCAGTTCCTCGCCGACCACTTGGAGATCCTCTACGACGTCGACGTCGGGGCTCGTGAGCAGGCCGAGCGGTGCGGGCTGAGCTTCCAACGAATCGCCTCGCTCAATGCCGATCCTGACCTAATCGAGGCGCTGGCCGCTGTTGCCCGGCGGACCCTGAAGACGGGGGATCCGGCCGTCCTGGCCTAGCCATCCTAAGCGTGATCGGGAAGCCCCGGTCGGCTTGGCGTTGAGCTTGGATCGGACTCGGGCGCCTGATACGTAGTCAGGCGATCAAGGCCGCGAGCATCTGCTGCGTCGAGACAGCAGGTCTAGTGGGCTTCCGCGTTGGATCTTCGGCGCCGCGGCCACGCGCGGCGAGCAATGACGTTGGCTTGTGAGCGCCCGGGATTCGATCAGTTAGCAGGTCTTCAGCGTTGTGGCAGACGCTGACGACGAGATTCGCAGTCTGAAGCGACGATTCTGAACGAGAAGGAGGGCTGGAGCCGACACGCAGATTCGAACTGCGGACCTGCTGTTTACGAAACAGCTGCTCTACCGCTGAGCTATGTCGGCGCGGCACGATTATAGGTGCTGCTCATCGACATCAACTCTTCGCTCTCGCCCGATCTACCGGGATCAGGTTCAAATCGTCAGCACAACGCTCGAATAGCTGATGACGGTGAGGGCAATCAAGCGGCCGGGTCGCTCAACCAGAACGGTCGTTCGATCCGAAAGGGGCTTGACACGCCGCCCGTCGGGGGCGTATATACCGTCTATCGATATATCGACTGTCGTAAGAGTGGAGCCCCGATGGAACCCAAGACCCCCGAGTTCGGCCGGTTCGCCGAACCGTCCCTGCTCATCCTGGTCAGTCTCAGCGATGGGCCGAAGCACGGCTACGCGATCATGCAGGACGTCGAGTCCGGCACCGGCCGGCCGATGGGTGCCGGCACGCTCTACGCGGCGCTCGTCCGACTCGAGGAGCAGGGCCTCGTCGAACCGCTGACCCCGATCGACCGGCGCCGTCCCTATCGCCTCACGGCGATCGGGGCGTCCAACCTCGCCGAGCAACTCCGCGGACTTTCCGAGTTCGCCCAGCAGGGCCTTCGACAGCTGGGCGAGAACCAGCCATGAGATCGCTCCTGATCCGACTCTATCCCGCCCGCTGGCGGGCCCGCTACGGCGACGAGTTCGAGGCCATCCTCGAAGAGCGCCCGCTCGGCCCGTTCGACGTGGCGGACATCCTCCTCGGCGCCCTGGATGCCCAGCTTCGGCTGCGCGGACAGCGCGCCAGCTCCGAACATGAAAGGGGATTCAGAATGACCCTCCGCATCGGCGGGTTCGCAGCCATCCTGGGTGCATCTCTGATCGTCATCGTCATCGCCTTGACCGGCGGCCACACCGAAGGCTCCGAGAATGCCAACACGATCGCACTTCTCGTCGCGTTGGCCGCTCTTTTGGTGGCGCTCACAGGGATGAGCGCGTTCCAGGCTCGTTCCAACCCGTGGCTTGTCTGGACCGCCTTCGCGGTGACGGCCGTCGGGACGGTTGTGATCTTCATCGCGGGCGTCAGCGATCTGGCTGGCGCCGGCCCAAGAGATTGGCGAGACGGGCCTCTCCCCATCGGAGTGGTCACCGCGGCCCTTGGCTCGGCAGCGTTCGGGATCGCGACGTTCCGCGCATCCGTTCTGTCGCGCAAGGGGGCATTGTCCCTCGTGATCGGCCCGGCGGTCGGGTTCATTGGCGCGATCGCCGTGGGTCAGGATCTGTGGGGGCTCGGCATCCCCCTCGTCCTCGTCGGGATGGTCAGCTTCCTGGCCGGTTGGTTCACGCTCGGCGTGGCGGCGATTCGTCTGGATCGATCGTCGGCACTCAAACCCGCATGAAGCTAGAATCCCCCGGCGACGACGGGTTTGGGTTGACTGGTCGTCGACACCGCGATGCCCCGCCGGCGCCGTAGGTGCCCGGGACGTGTCACCGGAGTCTGACACCGTAGGCACCCGTGGCCGTGCCGTCGGAGTAGATCTCGAT
>ORMF010494704.1_pt1 | contig 19586 bp, 19 predicted proteins | sample 1779871 | NCBI WGS metagenome assembly ORMF01 (sample SAMEA104232316, study PRJEB22302) | groundwater metagenome | biome: forest; feature: aquifer; material: groundwater | place: USA | collected 2011-08-07 | depth 5.4 m | reverse complement strand
GACGCCGATGCGCGCGCCGGCCAGCGGGTGGAGGGCGGGGGTTGCGCCGGGCCGCGCGCCGTCCGCCCCCAGCCGATCGGCTCGCAACCCGTCGACCGAGATCAGAACGATTGGACCCTGGTGCGGTGGGGATTCACGCGCGAACCGCCAGCCGGTGAATGCGGCACCGGCGACAGCCAGCGTGAAGAGCGTGACGATGAGCGTGACGTGCCACCGCTTTCGCGCGGCGTGCGTGCGATTCGGCATGTGGTGCTCCGGAGGGGCTGCGCCCTCCGGTTATTTCCTGATCTCTTGAAGGTGCGCGGTCGCTTCGGCGGCCGCAGGGCTCTTCGGGTCTGCTGCAATCACGTCCTGGAACGCCTTCGTTGCGGCATCTGCGTTGCCGGCGGCCATCTGCGTAACACCCAGCTCGATTCGCGCGCGCGCGTTCGTCTCGTCGCTTTTCAGCATGTCGCCGTAGGCCGCGATCGCGCGGCCGAGCAGCGCCTGGCGGGCGCCTGAATCCTTTTCCTGCTGCGCTTTCTCGCGATAGAGAGTGGCCAGCATCAGACTGACGCTGGTCAGCCGCGCGTTCTTCGACTGGATCGCCTGGTACGCAGCGATCGCGTCGTCATAACGACCCGCCTTTCGCAGCGCCTCCGCCCCGTTCACATCGTCGCCGATTGATTTGGCGAGCGCTCCGGGCATGGGACCGGGGTCTCGCTGCAGAACGAGGGCCAGCACGGGACTGAGACCGGCGCTGACGGCGGCCTGTCCCTCGAGCGGCAGGAAGTTCGGTGCTTCCACCACGATCTTCCATGGTCCGCTACGTAACCCGATCATCGCGAAGCGTCCCTTGTCGTCGGTCGTCGAGGTAATCCGCGCGGCGGCTATTTCACTCGAGGCGCGGACGGTCGCGCCCTTGATGGCCTTGCCATCGGCGTCCTTGACGCTGCCGGTCACGCGTCCGGCCTGTCCCGCGGCCGATGCCGCGACGGCGAGCGTGACGGCCGCAAAGAGAATGAGCTGAAGGCGTCGCATGATGGCTCCCTGCTGCGATTCGGGACTCGAATTCAGATCCCCGGACCCGGTTCCCGGATCTTATAGCAGAACAACTTGCAGTCAACCGCCGACCGTTCGGCCGGGGATTTCAGTAGAGGCGGTAAAGCATCAGGTAAATCACGACGCCGGTGACCGACACGTACAGCCAGAGCGGGAGCGTCCAGCGGGCGATCTTCACGTGCCGCTCGTACTGTGCCCGCAGCCCGCGCGTCGCCGTGAGCAGCGCGAGTGGCAGAATCGTCATCGCCAGCGAAACGTGCGTAATGAGGATCGAGAAATAGACGTAACGCACGGCTCCTGCGCCCGCAAACGGTCGCGAGCCGGTGTTCGCGTGGTAGATGACGTACGAAATCAGAAACAGCGTGGATGCCCCGAGCGCCGCGAGCATGCATCTCTTGTGCGGCGTCATCCGGCCGCGACGGATGAACAGATATCCGGCGATGAGAAACACCCCCGATGTCGCATTCAGTGTGGCGTTGAGCGCAGGGAGGTCGGCGATCTGAATCACGGCAAATGAAAAGTGCGAAGTTGAAAGTGGAAAGTAAGTAGGAAGTGGCTTTTCAACTTCGGACTTCAAACTTTGAACTTGCGCGTTACAACCAGAGGCGATCGATCACCAACGCCCCCCACAGGAGCGGCAAATAGGTGATCGAGTACAGGAACAGATGACGTGCCGTCCTGGTGGTGCGGTCGCGCGCGAAGAGAGCCGACAACGCGATGAGACCGAAACCAAGCACTGTGGCGACGATGCTGTAGGGGGCGCCCGCGATTCCCACAAGCGCCGGTAGAAGGCTCACCGGCCACAGCGCGGCGGCGTAAAGGAGCGCCTGCTGTCCCGTGCGTCGTCCGTCGGGCTCGAGCACTGGAAGGAGCGGTATGCCGGCGCGCGAATAGTCTTCGCGATAGAGCCAGGCGATCGCCAGGAAATGCGGCATCTGCCAGAGGAACACGATCCCGAAGAGCACGAACGCCGGCAGGGAGATGGTTCCGGTTGCCGCGGCCCATCCGATGACGGGTGGAAGCGCGCCAGGAACGGCGCCGATGAGCGTGGCCAGCGAGGTTCGCTTCTTCAGCGGTGTGTAGATCAGCACGTAGCTGACCAGCGTGGCCGCCGCGACCGCGGCGGAAATCAGGTTGACCTGCCACCCCAGCTCGATCAGGCCGACGGCTGAAAGCACTGTCCCGAACAGCGCCCCGTCAAACACGCGGAGGCGGCCGCCCGGAATCGGGCGCGTCTGTGTCCGGCGCATGAGCCCGTCGGTCTCGCGCTCCCACACCTGGTTGAGCGCAGCGGCGCCGCCCGCCACGAGGGCCGTTCCAACGAGCACATGGAGCAGGATTGCCGCCGGAACTCCCCCTGGCGCCGCGATGTACATACCGGCGAGGGTCGTGAAGAGGACCAGGAAATTGAGGCGTGGCTTGGTCAGCGTGACGAAGTCGCTGGTGCGGGGCGCCGGTTTCACATCCGCGACCGCGACGACCGAGGACACGACCGCCGCGTGTGCGCCGGACTTCATGCGCGGACCCCGCCATACCCATTGGCGGCATCGCGGACCTCGCCCGACTTCGCTCTGCGAGCTTCCGACTTCGCGCGTGGCGCTTCGTCGGACAGGTCGTCGGGCAAGATCCACGGCGTGTCTGAAAAGTTTGTGCCCCCCGCGACCCAGTCGACAAATCGCGACCGGTGAGCCCTCAGCGTCAGCACGAGCGAGGTGACGAGCACGAGGGCGCCGTTGACGACGTGCAGCGAGTTGATGATGAACGGCTTGTTGCCCAGCACCGTGATTGCGCCAAGCGTGATCTGCAGAACCAGCAGCACGAGGAGCAGAATCGCCGGCCTGCGCAGTTCCGCCCGGCGAGCGTGGTGAAAGAACACGTGGCCTGTCGTCGCGCCGATGAGCACGGTCACGATCGCCGCGCCGACGCGATGCGCGAAATGAATCGCAATCCTCGAGTCCCAGTACGGCGGGATGAGATGACCGAACGAGAGCGGAAAGTCCGGGATTGCGAGGCCCGCTCCCGTATGTCTCATCGTGGCGCCAATCAGGATCTGCAGGTAGATCACCGCGGTCGTCGCAATCGCGATGTGTTGCAGCATGCGATCGTCCGGGGTCTCTTCCCCCTTCCCCCTACCCCCTTCCCCCTTCTGTTTCGCATAAGCTCGCCGCCATCCCGTCGAAGTGGCGAGCGCAATTGTCACAGTCAGACAGAAGAGGATCTGCGCAAGGCTGGCGTGTGCGATCGAGATCACGTCCGGCAGGTACCAGAGCACGGTAATGCCGCCGAGGATCCCCTGGAGAATGACGGCGCCAAGCGCCAGATATCCGAGCCGCCGGACCCACGGTCGCGGCTCCACACGCCCAAGCCAGACCGCCAGGACAACGATCAGAAAGCCGACGGTGCTTGCGATCAGCCGATGCGCGTGCTCGTAGAAGATCCCGCCGACCATTTTGCTGAACGGAAACGCGAACATGAACCAGCCGTAGGTATTCGGCCAGTCGGGGACCGAGAGGCCCGAGCCTGTGCTCGTGACGAGCCCGCCGGCGAAAATTAGGACGGCCGTGGATGCCGCAACGAGCGCGGCGAAGAGCGGGAGCATTACGCGCCTTTGAACGTGAACGCGACGTCCTTGGCTTCCTTCTCGCCGATCGTGACCATCTGCGTCTGCGTGCCCAGCTTCTCGTGCCACGCTTCGATCGTATAGGTCCCCGGTGGCAGTCCTTTGAGCGAGAAGGTCCCGTCCGGGCCGCTCACGGAATAGTACGGATGGTCGAGTACCCCTACCCACGCGTTCATCCAGCTGTGCACGTCGCACTTGAAGGGCACCATCACTTCCTTCGTGCTGAATGTGTGCGTCATCTTCATGCCCTGTATCGGCTGGCCTGCGTTGAATTCCTTGTTCGCTTTCGCCAGGCCGTGGACGTTGTGGAGCGTGTTGTCGCTATTGATGACCTGCAGCGGCTGGCCGGCCTGAATGCCGATCACGTGCGGGGTGTAGCGGCAGCCCTTCTGATCGAGCGTGACGGGATCGGATGGCGGCGCGAACGTGCGGCTGCCCAGTCCATCCTTGACGTACACGAAAACGTTCCCCATGACGCCATTGGCCCCGACCATCTCGGTCTCCGTCGTGAGACCCGAGTTCGCGCTCTCGCAGAACGGATCCGAGCTCAATTTGATCGGCTGCGGCGCCGGCGGCGTGCCCTCGAACGTCACCTTGCCGCTCACGCTGCCGGCCGTTGCCGAATCGATCGGGGTGGCCGCGGGCGCCGTGGCGCCGGAGCTGGCCGGCACTGCACTTTGATTGGTTCCGCTGCCGCAGGAAATCAGGAGCACTGTCGCCGTGCACACCGCTGCGCATGACAGCCAGCCAGACAAACGATTCATTCTTTGATCTCCAAACCAGTAATTATGTCACGCTGCCGCCGGCGTCCCGGATCTTGCGGAACACGCGGTCCTGCATCCATTTGATATCCCACCACTCGACGGGATTGACCGCCGTGCCATTGACGAGCACGGTGAAGTGCAAGTGGTCGCCGGCTGCGAGGCCGGTCATGCCGCTCAGGCCAAGGACCTGCCCCTTCTCGACCTTGTCTCCCACCTTCACACCGATCGACGAGAGGTGCCCGTAGAGCGTCTGCACGCCCAGGCCGTGGTCGATGATCACACAGTTGCCGTAGATGCCGAGATACGCGGCATGGACGACGGCGCCCCGCTGCCCAGCGAGGATCGGCACATGCTGGGTGACGGCGAGATCGAAGCCGAGGTGCACCTGGCGATCGATCTCCTTCCCCATGAACGTATAGGTCCGGAAGTCCGCGAACTTTGCCTCGACGGCGGCGTTGCTGAGCGGCTGGAACGGCTCTTTCCACGTCATTTCCGGCGCGGTCTTCTTCGCCAGCGCCGCGATGGTGTGCGCGTTCTGACGACGCAGATCGCCGTTGATGCGGACGAACGTCTCCACGAGATCCTCGGGCGCCGACGACAGCTGCATCTCCGGCGTATTCGCGACGATCGGCGGCACCACGCGCGCAACCCAGGTGTCGATCGGAATTGAGTTGCGCGAGAACGGCTTCGTGAACGCCATGTGATCGACGGCCGCGAGCGCGGTGTTGCCGGCGGGATCGGTCGCGAAAACCGAGATCGGCGTGTTCACGTCCTGGTCGTACGACAGCGCGAAGAATGCGACATGCAGGGCCGGATCGTTCTGCACGCCGATGGCAGTGGCGGGGAAGCCCGGATACGTGCGATCGCCCACGCGCACGCCCGACTCGACATCGGCAGGCGTGGCGCGATAGACGATGAACTCGGCCCCACCGAGATTGACGTAGTGGAACGTCGACAGGATGGACGCCTGCGGCGGCTCGAGGCGCACCTGCACGTCGCGCGTGGCCTCGGTCGATGCGTTACGCATCCCGTAGAGCACGGGCCTCGCAGTGCGCACGACGATCCGCGCGGGGCCCTGTTGCAGGGCCGGGATCGCGCTCTTGCCGATCGGGCGCATCACGTACAAGCGATTGGCCGCGTCCTGCTTTGCTGTCGCCTCCGTCGGTTGCTCGATGCTGAAAACGGGATACGACGTCCCGCCCTGCTCGATGGCGACCTCGAGTTGCGAAAACTGACCCTGCGGCGCCTGGACCATCAGCTCCAATGTGCTCGATTGGCCTATGAAGCGATCGGGCTGCCGGAACTCAACTGTTGGACCAGGCTGGCGGCCTGCCCAGATCCACGCGGCGCCGCCGCCGATGATTGCAAGAAGGAGCACGAAGGCGAGGAACCTGCCGAGTGTTCGCACCTAGTCATGATACCGCCCGTGGTAACATTTTCAGGTTCCCGCGCGACGCGCTGGTATCGTCTAGGGGTCAGGACACGCGGTTCTCAGTCACGGGGCCGGTGCGTAAACGGTTCGCGGATGGCGGTATCGTCTAACGGTTAGGACGGATGGTTCTCAACCATCAAATCGGGGTTCGATTCCCCGTACCGCTACCATTCAAGCGCACGTCGCACCTCTCACGCCGCAACGTTCGGCTGTTTGTCCAACGCAGCCCGCCACCCTTCCTCCACAGCCTTCCGCCGCTGCTCGAAGAAGCTCTTCCAGAAGAAGCCGTTTTGGAACGCGACGAGGTACACCATCAGCTTCGATCGCGTGAACGCGCCGCCGTCGGACATGTCGGCCGTGATGGTGAGCAATGGAATGAACACGATCGGAGACGCGAAGATCGGCATCAGAAAATCCATCAGCGCGAACGTCAGCTTCGTGTGGCCGTGCTCCGCCTGCGAATATCCGTATTCCGCGAACATGCCCAGCAGCATGGCGAGGTAGCAGAACACCACCGGCGCCGTTTCGTCGATGGTCCCCTTGGACTCGACGGTATCTCGGAGGGCGAAGGCAAACACGCCCAGCGCCGTTACGAGAAGTGCCGTGGTCGCAGCATACCGTTTGGGCTGTCTGCCAAGGTCCACGGACCCGACGCCGATGGCAAGTCCGACGAGCGACGCGAAGACAATCAGGAGAAGTACGGATGACATGACATTGCTCCCTGGAACTACCGCACAAAGACGAAATCGCCTTCGCTGACGCCGTTCGGACTGAGGTCCTTGAGCAGCGGCGTCAGCTCACGGTGAACCTTCTGCGCCTCCCGGCTGACGGCCTCCGGAAGCCAGGCGTACAACTCCCGCATCGTGATGATCCTGTCGCGGTGCATGTCCGCATCCGGAGCCGTTTGCAGTCCTGTGAGGATCTGCTCTGTAAACAGGCTGCCGTTCCATCTCTTGTCCCCGAATGATTCCTGACGTTCGTTTCCGGCCATGAGCAGATACCGTGAAGGTGCCCTGGAGAGTCGGCTCAAAGCCTCTGGATCGGCTTTCAGGTCGTACGGCTTGTCGCTTTTCATCTCGAGACCCTGCACGGCCAGGCCGCTGAAACAGGAGTCGAGGATGATCAGGAGGTGCTTCGCGCCCAGACCGTTCATCCACTTCACAAGGTCGTTCATCGGGATCGAGTGGCCGTTCCTCCCACGCTCCTCATCGACCAGTGGCAGATAGCCCGTTGCCACCGAGCCGCGTACGCCGCTCACGCCGTGTCCGGAGTAGTAGAAGATGAAACGATCGTCCGCCTGAATCTTTGCGGTGAAGTACTTCTTCGGGAACTCGAGCATCTTTGCCGTGACCGATTCGTCCGTAACGGTCACGACCTCGTCAAATCCCTGGGCGCTGAGATACCCAGCCATCTTTTTCACGTCGATCTCCGGCGATGAGAGTGGCGCCAGATGGCGATACTTCCCGATACCCACGAGAAGCGCATAGCTCTTGTGATAGGAGGGCTTTGGTCCGACGACGCCGGTCCAGAGTTGCGTCAGGGTGTCACTGATACTGGGCTTGTTGACCGCTTTCGTCTGGACGCGTACCGCTTTGGTCTCCAGCATCTGCGGCTGGTAGCGGAGCGCAGCCGGCCATTCCAGCCACATGACGCCGTTGAACGTCGTCCCGTCCGACTCGGGCCGACGCAGGAAATAGACAAACCCCCGCCTTGTCCCGCCCGGCCCGATGTCACCGTCTGACAGGCGCGACTCCTGGAGACGTGACTGGATGTTGGGGTAGAAGTTCGGGAAGAAGGCGTCCGACTGTGAACCCAGCACCCGATCCAGCAGCGTGTACCTGTGCAGACGCTTCATCTCGTCCAATACCGCGGCAGTGTCGGCGGGAGACAGCGACGTCTCACCGTTGAGACCGAGTCTGATGTCCGCGTAATTGAACGGCAGGGACCGGGTGGAGAGATTTCGAAGCGAGAGCTCGATCGGGAGCAGCCGCGAGCCTTTGAATCGACGATCAATCTCGAACGGATCGCGATAGCTGACGTCGACGGCCAGCTCGCTCTGCGCTGCTCCCAGGACGAACGCCATCGTGCGGCTCTCCTGTGCGTGTACGGGTGCCGCCACGAGCTCGAGCGCGACCACGAACGCCGTTACACAGAACATCCGCATGGCGTACCTACCAGCGAAAGTTGCCCTGCACGAACAGTGATTGGGCGTTGAGGCCGCCGCCTTTCGACACCTTGTAGCCGAAGTCGATCGGCGTATGTCCGCCAAACAGGTACGCGATGCCGATCATGAGCAGCCGCGTCGGCGGACGGTCCCGCTCTGAACGGACCGCACGCGTCTCCATCGTCTTCACATTCAGCGATATTCGTTCAGAGAGGAGATAACCCGCGAGGCCGCCGTACGACAGGTCGTAGGCGATCGCCCGGTGCCCGACGGCATCCGTCGCCCACGACAGATCGTCACCGACGAACATCGATGGCAGGTAGCTCTTCGATCCCTGAAACATGCTTCCGCCTCCGATCCGCACGCGCGAGAAATCCTTCCGCGCCGACGTCCAGACACCGCCGCCGATATCGAGGGAGCCGAAATCGAACGCGTTGGATCGTGAGTAGAGGAAGCCCGAGCGAGCATCGACGCCGACGCGCCAGGCAAGCAACGGGTCGATCTCGATCGAAGGATGATAGTCGGCCGAAAACGACGTGGAACGCGTCTCGACGTCTTCGCGCTGGTGTGCATAACGACCTTCCAACGACACGTTGATGGAGTCGAACTGGTACAGCCCCTGCCAGGCGTTTCCTGAATCGCCCTCTGCATGCCCTTCACGCTGGAACCACTCGTGCTCGAAGCGCCCGCCGGTTTGAGACCGGCGGACCTGCCCGACTTCCGGCGCCGCAAAGACTCCCAGCACCGTCGTGGACATGAGCTGCTGTGAGTGATTCAGCGAGACATCACCGCCGGCGAGACTCTCGGAGAGACTCCTCGGGAACAGAATATCGAGCAGCTCGCTGGCGTGGGCCCTGACACATCTGTCGAACTGAGCCCGCGTCCCCTGACAGGTGACAGGCGGCGCGTCTCCGCTCCGCGGAACGATCGTGAAGGCGATGGTGTCGTTGCCCGCAAAATTGAGTGGGTCCGAATCGCCGGCGGCGTTCGTGATCGTTGTATCGACGATTCTCCCGCCATAGAGACGTCCGTCGAATCGCTGGACGGGGCTATTGCCACTGGCCTGTCGCAGCGCGAGCACAGCGTTGACCACGCCGCCCACACTCTGACCAGATGCGGTTGGAGCCGCTACCAGCGCGACCAGGATCATCAAGGCAAGGCATCGAGGCGCCGATTGGGTTGTGTCGCCGACGGATGGAAATGTCATATCGAGCTCCCTCCCCTTGCACTTGATCAACGTGCGGGCGTCGCGAATCGAACAGCGACGGGAGACCGATCTGGTGCCTCGATGTCTCGGTGTTTTGTCTCTGGGAAAAAGGGTCTACGCTACCGGAATTCGGCGTTTCCTACCGTCGTCCGTTTCCCTGTCGATAGCCGCGTGCGTACGCAGGCTCCTGGTAGCCACCGGATCGCTGCTGAGGCCCGAACGCGCCCGGAGCGTTGCGATCGAGGCACCGCGGTGCCGGTGCACGACGCAGCCTGGCGTAGGAGGAGCGATAGCCGTCCATGTACCCGCGTCGGAAGTCGTCGCGGTAGAGGTCACGGTTGCCGAAGCGGCGCTCGTACCCACGGGTACCGTCGCGGAATATCTGGTCGCGCTGGAAATCGAGCGCGAGACCGCGGCGGGCGTCGAATTCTCCCTGGCGTAACCCTTCGCGATACCCACGGTCGTAGCCGTCCCGAGCCAAGCCTCTCCCGCGGCCGCTCTGAACCTCGACGATCCCGAACGCGGTGACGGATTGGGCGGCGGCCGCTGTGGCAGCGCCAGCAATGGCAAGTGCAGCGAAAAATGGAACAAAGCGGCGAAACATGATGTGAACCCTGGAGCAGGCAGGCAACCAAATTTGCAAACGAGTCGAGGTTCAGCGGCGAGCCGGCACGTACGCCACCATGCGCATCGGCAACCGCATAAGGCTGACCACGTAGCGGTACATGCCGACGACAGGTCCGGCATCCTTGCGGGAGGGATCGAGCTCGAGGACGGTCTCGCGCTCGTCGTACGCGCGCCGCGCGGCGCGGAACGCGCCGAGGATGGGTCCGTCAATCGTGGCGATATAGGAGGCCTGCAGACCCAGTGTCGCGCCGATCTGGTGGTGCGCTTCGGGATCGCGGGGTTTCGCCGCGACGTGCGCGGCGGCGAGTGCGATCGATCCCTGTGCGTGCCGAATCGGGAGGCAAGATCTGCGGGCGGCTCGCGCATCGCGACGTTCTGACGCGTGACGCCACCGAGATACTCGTCCACCGTGACGGCGCCGCGGCGGAACGAGATCATCATCCAGGGGATTGATGCGAGTCCGCGCTCGGCGGCCGGGTCCTTCGGGTCGGCCTTGGCCGCCGCCTCCATGTCGCGGTCGCTTCGTCATAATCGAGGTTGAGTGCGTGGTCGCAGGCGCGGGGCGCGGAGACGCAACGATTCCGGATTGCCGGTGATGAAGTCTGGCGCGGCGAACACGACGCTCAGCGCCAACGCACGATCCGTTCTGACTTCACGAGAGGCGCATGCTCCACATTCTCAAGACCATCGACGCACACGTTGCGGGGGAGCCGCTGCGGCTCGTCACCGAGGGGCTGCCGCGGCCCGTTGGTAAGACCATCGCACAGAAGTGTGACTGGATGAAGCGCCACGCGGATCAGCTTCGCCGGGCGCTCGTGCTCGAACCACGCGGCCACCGCGACATGTGCGCGGCGCTGCTTACCGAGGCCGTTTCGCCCGGCGCCGATGCCGGTGTCATATTTCTGCAGAACGACGGCTACAGCGCGATTTCCGGCCACGGGATCATAGCCGTCGCTACCATCGTGCTGGAGCGCGGGCTGTTTCCCTCGACTTCCCTTGGGACAGGTCCCTCGCGCGAAGCCGCTTCCGAGGCCCGTCTCGTGTTCGACACGGCTGCCGGGACCGTCCACGCGCGCGCCCGCGTGGAACCGCGTGGCGACCGGCGCCGCGTTGACTCGGTGGCGTTCGCGAACGTGCCGGCATTTGTGCTCAGCGGTGGCCATCCCGTGCGGATCGGCGCGCGCGAACTCCGCGTAGACATTGCATTTGGCGGTGTGTTCTACGCCATTGTCGATACGGAGGCAATCGGCATCCCGCTGATCGGCTCGCGGTTGCCCGACCTCCGCCGGCTTGGCGCGGACATTCGAACATCGATCAACGTGGCGGGGGGCGTTACGCATCCCGCGGACGCCGCTTTGTCAGGCATCGCGGGTGTCATCTTCACGGGGCCCGCGCAGGATCCCGATGCCCATCTGCGGAACATCACGATCTTCGGCGACGGCGCCGCCGACAGGTCGCCGAGCGCGGCGGGCACGTCGGCGGTCATGGCGGTGCTCGACGCCATGGGGCTGCTGGATGACGATCGGGCGTTCGTGCACGAAAGCGTGCTTGGCGCGCTGCACCGCGGGCGCGTCGTCCGCCGCACCCAGGTCGGCGAGCTGCAGGCGATCGTCGCTGAAATCGAAGGCACCGCGTGGATCACCGGCGAGCACACTTTTTTCGTCGACGAAGATGATCCGCTGAAGGACGGGTTCCAACTCTAGAATAAGTCAATGATGACGCAGCAACCGCCCGCCGATCCGCGAGTGATTGATCCTGCGGCCCCCCAGTACAACGCAACTCTGGTTCGGCGCGTCGACCAGCACGACTCTCTCGCCTATTTCTGGGTCCGTTTCGATGGCAACCGGAAGCCGTTCGAGGCCGGGCAATACATGACGATTGGCGTAATCGCCGATGGACGGATCGTTCAGAGGCCGTTTTCGGTCGCCTCCGATCCCGACGTGGCCGGTTCGGACGGCTATGAGCTCTACGTCCGGCTCGTCACTGGCGGCGAGTTCACTCCGCTGCTGTGGCGCCTTTCCGTTGGTCATCGGATGCGGATGATCGGCCCCAAGGGCCGGTTTATTCTCGAGTCGAACGACGATCGGACACATTTGTTCATCAGTTCCGGAACCGGTAACGCGCCGTTTGTGGCGATGATGCGTACGCTGCTTCGTCAGGGCCGACCGCGGAACGCTGTCCTTCTGAATGGCGTGTCATATGTCGCCGATCTGGGCTATCGCGACCTGCTCGAGGGTTGGCAATCCAGCGGCGATTACCCCTTGACCTACATCCCGACCGTGTCGCGACCAGCGGCGGCTGCAAACGCCGGGTGGCGCGGACGCACGGGCCGAGTCGAGTCCATCGTTGCGCCGGTCTGTGACGAGCTGCCGTTGAACCCTGCCAACACGGTTGCCTACCTTTGCGGCAATCCAGACATGATCATCAGCGCCGAAGCCATCCTGAAGAACCGCGGATTTTCTGGCGATCAAATCAAGACGGAACTGTACTGGCCGAAGGGAAAAACACCCGGCGGTGCTCCCTGAGCGCGATCGCGCTGTCGATTGTCGGTGCGATCCTGATCCGCGGGTCGGTGCGAGGGGTGCGAGGTGCGAAGGGTGCGGACATGGCAGGTTTCCGTAACCGCCGGGTGACCACCTAGGGCCGCGATGGCGAGGACCAATGCGGGATTGCTCGTCGTTGATGTGCAGAACGATTTCTGCCCCGGCGGTGCCCTTCCTGCTCCCGGCGGCGACCGCATCCTGCCGGCGCTCAACCGCCACCTCGCGCAGGCGCGCGCGCTCGGTATGCCCGTATACGCGTCCCGCGACTGGCATCCTCAGATCACGCACCATTTCAAGGGCTACGGAGGGGAGTGGCCGCCGCACTGCGTGCAAGGGAGTACGGGCGCGCGGTTTCATCCCGACCTGAACCTTCCCGCTGACGTGGTCGTGATCAGCAAGGGCGACAACCCGGACTTGCCAGGCTACTCGGCGTTTGATGGGCACACGCCGCAGGGCAAGACGCTCCTCGTCGATCTGCACGATCATCAGATCGACTCTTTGTATGTGAGCGGGATCGCGGCCGAGTACTGCGTGAAGGCAACGGTCCTGGACGCGCTTGGCGCCGGTCTGCGCGTGACTGTACTCCCGGATGCCGTCGCAGGAATCGACATTCATTCCGGGGACGCCGATCGCGCGCTGGAGGAAATGTCGAAGGCGGGCGCATCGATCGCCCACGACATCGCGGCATGACGGCCGAGCCGTGCCGATCCATCGCCGGCCTCTCGTCGACACGGCACCAGCGCGCCTCGCGGATGCGCAAAGAGACACGCGCCGGCGCACCGCCACGCCGCAGGTCCAGCTCGGTTGATCAGCGTTCGAGAAATTCGTGGACGAGACGGCCGAGTAGAGCGTCGAGCGCCTCACTATCGAGCTCGAACCGTGAAGACGCCGGAGACCAGGCGAGCTTATAACTGCGCGACATCGCGGATACCCAGACCTGGCGCATCGGGGCGTTGGGACTGACGACGAACTTCGCCGCTGCCGGCTCTTCAAACTCGATCTGCATCACGCCGTTCTGCCGCTCCAGCTCGAATCCGGCCTCGTCGGCCAGCGGCAGCAGCGATTGCTCCGCGTGCTCCAGCGCGCGATCGGCCTGGAGGCGGAAATCCTGCTCGCTCAGCGTGTCAGCCATTCAATCTATTAGAACACGTCGGTTCGCGAGTGCGCGGATTCGCCGGCTTGTCCGCCGAAGCTCGTTGGAGCGAAAGGCGGAGCTTGCCTCGCCGAAGCTCGTTAGAGCGAAGGCGGGTGCATACTTCATGTGGTGGGTGTCCGCGAGCGGGTGGCGCGCCTCGTCGCTGAGCTGCCGCATGAGCCGGAGTATCCGGCGCAGGGGCGCACGCTCTTCGTCGACCTTGTCACACGTGAGCTCCAGTCAGGCTACACGCCGCGGCGGATCCTCGAGACGCTGCTGTCGGGACGCGGCGCGAACATGTTCTATCTGTATCGCCTGCTGGACGAGTCCCTCTATCCCCTTCACCCCGACATCCCGCTCATCTTTGGGTCCGGCATCCTGACGGGAATCGTCCCGAGCGCAGCGCGAGGCAACTGCACATCCTGGGCGCCCGAGTCGGGCGTGATTCTGGATTCCAACTGTGGCGACTACTTCCCGTCGTTCCTACGGATGAATGGGATCGATCACCTCGTGCTGTACGGGACGAGTCCGCAGTGGTCGGTAATGCTGATTCGCGAAGGGCAGGTCGAGTGGCGCGACGCGGCACCGTATGTGGGTCTCGACAACATCGACATGCGCGCGCGCATAGCAGAAGACTTCGGCGGCGTGTGGGCGCGCAACATGTCGATGGTCAACGTGACGCGCGCGGGCGAGCATGGTGTCCTGACCTCGGGCATCATGGGCGGGCCGAAGGCGATTTATGCGCGCGGCGGCACCGGCGCGAAGATGGGAGCGCTGCGGCTGAAGGCGATCGTCACGCTCGGCCACACTCATGAATTTCCCACACCGAAGCCGTACAAGCCCTACAACCGGCAGATCGCGCAGAAGCTCCTCGGCACCTCCGTCGTCAAGCACGCGTTGTCGACGATGGGCACGCCGTTTCTGTATCGGCCGAGCCGGCTGCTGGGCGCGATGGGAACGAAGAACAACCAGGAGACGACGTGGACCGATGCGCTGGATGCGGAGCACATCGACCCGTATCGGTCCGGCATGGAAGGGTGCTTCCGGTGTCCGGTGAACTGCCGGCCGTTGAACGATCTCCATACCAGTCCCGGCGACAAGTACGGACGCGGTGACGGGCCGGAGTACGTCACGCTCGGAAAGTTCGGTCCGAACCTCGGCATCGACAACGTTGAAGCGGTCATTCGTCTCAACAACATCTGCAACGATCTCGGGTTCGATACGGCATCGACCGGCTCGACGATCGGATGGGCGCTCGAGCTGTACCAGCGCGGGATCATCACGACGGCGCACACTGGCGGTCTCGAGCTGGCGTGGGGCGATCCGGCGCTCGTCGAGACGCTCCTGTTCATGACGGCGGAGCGCAAAGGATTCGGCAACACACTGGCGGACGGCACACGCGCGGTGGAGAAGGGACACTACCCGCTCGAGGCGCTGAGATTCCGGATGGCCGTCAAGGGGCTGATGCAGAGCGATCCGCACGACGCGCGGATCCTCAAGGCGTTCGCGCTCGGCCTTGCCGTCGCGACACGAGGGATGGACCACCTCCGCAACCGCGTGACGCTCGAGATCAACGCAAAGATCAACGACGCCCCGGCGTTCAAGGAGCGCCTCTACGGCGGACCGGTCAGCGCGTCTCCCACGAGTTACGTGGACAAGGAGCGCGCGGTTCGGCGCTGCGAGAACATCTACGCCGTTGGTGACTCGGTCGGCATGTGCCGGTTCACGACGCAGTTGTTCAACAGCCCCTCGCTGCCTGGTCTCGAGGAATTCTCGAATCAGATCGCCAACGTCACCGGCTTCGAATTGTCCCCGGCGCGGCTCGATGACATCGGGCTGAATGTGATGGGCGTCGAACGCTTGATCAATTTCCGCCTTGGCGTGCGGCGCAAGGATGACACCCTCCCGGATCGCTGGTTCGACGAGCCGAACCAGCACGGCGCGTACAAGGGCGAGCACATCGATCGCGCCGAGTTTGACGCAATGCTGTCGCGCTTCTATGACATCTCGCGGCTGACGGACGAAGGTATACCGGTGGAAAGCTGGCGCAACGAGCTGCAGGCCAGGCTTGAAGACCCTCGCGGACCCGAAGGGTCCGCGCCGCATGGCCGCTAGCGGAGAGCGGGTCTTTCAGACCCGCCTGTGATGGCCGTCACCGTGCGCCTGCCGGCCATGTTGCGCCGCGGCTCTGACACACTCATCATCACCGAGCCCGTTCACACCATCGCGCAGCTCGTGGAGGCGCTCGGCCGTATCCAGCCGGATCTCACCGCGCGGCTGGATGACACGATCTTCAACTTTGCGGTGAACGACGAGATGCTGACGCATGGGGTCGATCACCATCCAATCAAGGATGGTGACGTCGTGGAGATAGTGCCTGCGATTTCGGGCGGCTGATCGTGTCTTTCGTGACCTTCGTGGTCAATTTGTATTCGAAAGCCGCGCCCCTGATGCGACGTAGGTCTTGCGCGCGCGCGCGGTCTGGTTGGAGATCTTCATCTTCACATCGAGCTTGTGCTCCTTGCCGTCCAGTACCGACGGAGCGAAGCCGAGCGTGTACAGGCTGTGAAGCTCCTGCGCCACGCGCGTGAAGGTCGGCGCGAGTTCATCGGTCTGTTTCAGCTCGAAATAGCCGCCGCCCGTCTCCTCGGCAATCTTCCGCAGCGATCGGTCGGGCTGTGAGCGAACCATCCGCTGGCCGTTGAAGTACACGGACTGCAGACCGATCGCGTAGACCATCACTTCCTCCTGTCGCGCATGGTCGAGGACCCTTCCAAACCCAGTCTTGCTGTAGGTATCTTCACCGTCGGTGAAGACGAGGACGATCTTGCGTCCCTGGACCGGTTTCAGCATCTCGATGCTCTGATCCACTGCGTCCCAGAGCCGCGTCGGGTTGCCGAACTGCAGATCCTTCAGCGCCGAAATCAGATCGTCGCGGTCGCTGGTGAAGTCACCGCTGAACTCGATGCGATCGCTGAAGGCGCCGACCATCCCCTTGTCCTGCGGGAGCATGCGAAGCAGGAATTGTTCGGCCGCCGCGCGAAGGAATTCGAGGTTCGCGGTCATGCTCGCGCTGAAGTCCATCATGACAACAACCGTGAACGGCTGCGTCTCGTTCTCGAAGAACGTGATCTCCTGCGGCTTGCCGTTGTCGAGGATCGAGAATTGATCCCGTTCGAGGTTTGGCACCAGGCGCCCCTGCGCGTCGGTCACGGTTGTCGGCACCGACACGATCTGCGTCGTCGCCCGGAACGTCTCCTGCTGGGCGAACGCAGTCAAGGCGGCGGTGACGATGAGCGCCAGGGTCGTAAAGGTCCGCATGGAACGAGCTTATCTGATCTTCAGACGCTTCGGCGGCGGCGGCGGCCGGAGTATGATTTCCGCATGCGCAGTGCCTTCATCGCCCTTGGCCTTGTCATCTCGCTGGCCTGTTCGTCTCAGGCGCAACAGGCGGCCGTGCCCCAGGCCGGCCAGGATGCCGCAGCGCGGATTGGCGACCGCACCGTCACGCTTCGCGAGATCGACGACCGGTGGAAAGTCGAGGATCCAGGCCAGAAAGCGCAGGCCGAGCAGGTGCTGTATGACGGCCGCAAGGCCGCGCTCGACGCCATCATTGCCGAGATGCTCGTCGCCGACGCGGCCAAGGCGAAGAACGTCACCACGGAAGCGTTCCTGCAGGCCGAAGTCGGCAAGCGAACCAAGCCGGTGACCGATGCCGACGTCCGCACCTTCTACGTCCAGAACAGCGAGAGGATGCAGGGGCGCTCGTTCGAGCAGATGAACCCCGCGATCCACCAGTACCTGGAGGAGCAGCAGCAGACCGCTGCGCGTCAGAGTCTGATCGCCGAGCTGCGCAAGGCGGGACCGCCCATCCGTGTCCTGATGGACGCGCCGAGGACCTCGGTGGCCGTCACTGGGGACGATCCGTCAGACGGCAGCGCGACCGCGCCGGTGACATTGGTTGAGTACTCCGATTTCCAGTGCCCGTTCTGCGGGCGCGTGATGCCGACGCTGAAAGAGCTCCGGACGAAGTACGGCGACAAGGTGCGCATCGTCTGGAAGGATTTTCCGCTGACGCAGATTCATCCTCAGGCGTTCGTCGCCGCCCAGGCGGGCAACTGCGCGCGCGAGCAGGGAAAGTTCTGGGAGTATCACGACCGCCTGTTCGCGAATCAGCAGGCGTTGCAGCCGGAGTTCCTCAAGAAGTACGCGGGGGAGGTCGGTCTCGACACCGCGAAGTTCAACGCGTGTCTCGACAGCTCGAAGTACGAAGCGCGGGTCCAGGAATCGCTCGGCGCGGGCAACCGCCTCGGTATTACGTCGACGCCGACGGTGTACGTCAATGGCCGGATGGTCAGCGGCGCGCAGCCGATCGACGTGTTTCAGACCATCATCGACGACGAGCTCGCCCGGAACGCCAAGTAGATCAACCACGAGGAATTGATCAACCCTTCGGGAACAGACGATCGAAATTTCCGCCAAAGATGAGCGCGGCGTCCGCTTCGCTCACGCCCGCCCCGGTCACGATCTTCTTCTGCGTTTCGTAAACGCCACGCTGCCATCCTCGTGGAAAGAACGAGGAATCGGTGCCGAACAACAGGCGCGACGCTCCGATCACGGACATCGTTGCCTTGAACACCACTTCGAGGGTGAGGCCCGGCGTGTAACGGATCCAACTGTTGGAGCTTGAGGTGTCCAGATGGATGTTCTTACAGACGTCCGAGGCTATCAACGCCTCGCGGAGCATACCTGCGCCGAAGTGGGGAACGATGAACGGCACGGAAGGAAACGTCAGTGCCAGGCGGGACAGGTCGAGCGGATTGCCGAGGCGCAGATCGAACCGGCTCGGCAGTCCAAGCTTCGCGCGCACGCCGACCGACAGCACGCCGCAGTGAACAAAGACTACGGTGGCGGGCTGCGACGCCGCGATCTCGACGAGCCGTGTGACGCGGTCGTCGCCGAGGCCGACGTGATGCATCGCCGGAAACAGGCAGACGCCGCGGAGGCCGAGATCGGTGATGGCCCGGCGGACGCGGTCGGCCGCGTCTGAAGCGGACGGATCGACCATGGAGAAGCCGACAAGCCGCGAGGGGTGACGGCCGACAGCGACCGCAACCGACTCCTCGTCGCCAGGCACGCTCGCAATGATTGCCGCTCGCGCGACGCCCTGTGCATCGAGCTCGGCGACCCATCGGTCGGCGAGCGCTTCGGGCGTTCCGGGATCATCCCATTGCAACTCTCCGCACACGTCGGCTCCCGATTGAGGTGGCGTCCGGCCGCGCTGCCGCGCAAGCGCGGTGAAGAACTCCGGCGAGAAAAAATGGCAGTGCGCGTCGTTGATCCTGGCGTCGAACGTCACAGTAGCTCCGGCAGCTCCGGCGGGTGAGCGTCGGGCGGCAACGTGGCATGGCGGGTTCGGCGGATCCAGGCAACCATCAGCACGATCGCGCAGAACACCAGTCCGATCGACAGCCCGATCCAGAGACCGGCCACACCCCAACCAAATCTGAAACAGAGAGCATATCCAACCGGCAATCCGAGGACCCAATGGCCGATGACGTTCATCGCCATGGGCGTCCGCGTGTCGCCCAGGCCGCGAAGCACGCCGGTCGCTACCGCCTGAGTGCCGTCAAACAACTGAAACGCGGCGGCGATCGCGAGAAGCGTCGTGCCGATGCGGACGACGCGCGCATCGGTCGTGAACACGCTGAGCATCGGGACGGGGAAGAGGAACAGCACCAAGCCAAGCGCCGTCATCGCCACACCTCCGAGCACCAAGGCCGTCCATCCCGCGCGGCGCGCACGATGGATGTCGCGTGCGCCGACCGCATGACCCACGCGCACGGCGCCGGCCGAGGCCAATCCAAGTGGCACCATGAACACGACGCTCACGATGTTGAGCGCGATCTGATGCGACGCTGACGACACCGGGTCGAGCTTCGCAGCCAGTGCCGTGGCCAGCGCAAAGACGCCGACCTCGAGCGTGATCTGCGATGCCGCGGGCGTTCCGAGCGAAAGGAGTCTGCGCAACCGGACCGGATCGAACGCAAAGG
>ORMF012701925.1_pt1 | contig 19601 bp, 19 predicted proteins | sample 1779871 | NCBI WGS metagenome assembly ORMF01 (sample SAMEA104232316, study PRJEB22302) | groundwater metagenome | biome: forest; feature: aquifer; material: groundwater | place: USA | collected 2011-08-07 | depth 5.4 m | reverse complement strand
GGCGGCCGGGGCTCGCGCGGGGCGCGCCGGGCGGGCCCCGGCCGGGCCGAGCACAGGCGCCGCCACGCTGCCGGCGGGGCCAGCGCCGACAATCAGTACGTCTGGCTGCGTCACCGCACGCGCCCGAGCACCAGCGCGCTGTTCTTGGATCCGAAGCCGAGGCAGTTACAGAGCGCGGCCTCGATGTCAGCAGCGCGGGCAGTGTTGGGAATGAAGTCCATATCGCAGGCGGGATCCGGCTCGTCGAGATTGATCGTCGGTGGCAGGATGCCGTGACGCATGCCCATCGCGGTGGCCGCGACCCCGGCTGCCCCGCTCGCGCCTTGCGGGTGGCCGATCATCGATTTGATCGACGATCCGGGCACGCGGTCCGCGTGTTCGCCGAACACACGCCGGACGCAGCGAGATTCGATCGTGTCGTTGAGCTGCGTCGCCGTGCCATGGTAGTTGACGTAGCCGATCTCCTCAGGCTGCCGGTGCGCCCGATCGAGCGCCAGCTCGATACACCGCACAATCTCGTCGCCGTCCGGATCCATCTGCACGCGGTGATAGGCGTCGCAGGTCGAGCCGTATCCCTCGATGCGTGCGTACGGGCGGACGCCGCGCGCCAGCGCGCGCTCCTCGCGCTCGAGCACGAACATCCACGCGCCTTCGCCGAGGACGAACCCGTCGCGGCCGCGGTCGAACGGCCGCGAGGCGGACTCCGGACGATCGTTGTACCGCGTCGACACCGCGCGCATGCGGGAAAAACCGAAGATCATGCCCGGCAACACGCATCCATCCGTGCCGCCCGACAGAAGCACGTCGTACTCGCCGGCACGAATGAGCGTCGCAGCGTAGCCAAGGGCGTCGGTGGAGCTCGTGCACCCGCACGAAAGGACATGACTGATCCCGCGAAGACCAAGGGAGATCGAAATCTCGCTCGACACCATTCCGCAGATGCCGATGGCGATCGCGTACGGCGTCACGTGACGGCCGGCCGACGTGAAGAAATCCTCGTACTGCTTCTCACCGATGTCTATCCCGCCGCCGCCGGTGCCGATCAGCACCCCGCCGCCGATCAGGCCGGCGCGCAGCCCTGCATCGCGCCACGCCTCGCGCGCGGCCACGACGCCGAACAGCGCCGCGCGTGAATAGCGCTTCGGATCGGAGCGCCCTTTCGAGTCGTCGTCTCCCTCGAGCGCGACCGCGGATTCGATCGATACGGGCGGGACTGCCGCGGCCACGCGGCACGGATAGGTCGATGCGTCGAACTGGGTGATCGCGCGCGTGCCGCTGACGCCGCGACTGACGTTGCGCCAGAAGCACTCGCGTCCTGTGCCGAACGGCGAGACGACGCCGATCCCGCTGATCACGACTCGCGGCACGCCGTTGACCGGCATGGCGTCACTATAATACGGGTCGTGCGACAGACCGGCGCCGTACCTTCGCGCCTTGCGCGCCGGCTCGCGCTGGGCGGCCTGTTCTTCTTCGTCGACTCACTCCTCTATTTCGTCTACCGCTACGTCGTGGTCTTCGGACGCGAAACCGTCGGCCCGATCAGTTATCGCGCGATCACCGCGGACGTGGTGCTCTTCAGCGTGTTCGCGCTGCATCACAGCCTGTTCGCCCGCGACCTGTTCCGTAAATCGATTGTGCGTCTCGTCGGCACGCTCGAACGATCGGTCTATGTCTGGGTCGCCAGCGCCTTGTTCATCGCGGTATGTGCGCTGTGGCGTCCCGTAGCCGGCGTGGCGTGGCGCGTGAATCAACCTGTGTTGGCATGGTCGATTGTCGCCGCGCAGATCGTCGGGATGTGGCTGTCGCTGCGGAGCGCGTTCCTCATCGACATCCGCGAATTGTCCGGCTTGAAGCAGCTCGACGAAGACACGGTCCAGGTGGGGCGGTTCTTGTCAGACCCGCCGATGGAGTTCAACGCCCGCGGCCCCTATGGCTGGGGACGGCATCCCATCTTCTCCGGCTGGCTCCTCCTCGTCTTTGCCGTTCCGGTGATGACGCTGACGAGGCTCGTGTTCGCAGTGACGAGCAGTGTCTACCTGCTGATAGCCATCCCGTTCGAAGAGCGCTCGCTCCGCCGGTCCTCCCAGGGCGCATACGACCGGTACATACGCGAGGTCCGATGGAAGCTGGTCCCACGCCTGTTCTGAGAGACGCCGGGTGAAGCCTTCACACGCCGCGTGGATCCTCACCGCCCTGTTTGCCATCGCCGTCTCGGCGAGCGTCTACCGGATTCCTATCCAGGTCTCCGATAGCGTTGAGATTCTCGAAGCGGTAGACAAGACCCCGTCCATCGCCGCCGCGTTTACGCAAGGACTGTACGCGTCGAGGACGATGCTGCGCCCGATGCGGCAGACGGTGACAAAAGCACTCCTCGAGGCCACGCACGCGCTCGGCGACCGGTACAACGTCGTCTTCCGTGGGTTTCACGCCGTCACGGCGGCAGCGCTCATCGGCCTGTTCACGCTCGTGGCGCGTCCGCGGAGCTGGACGGATGCTGCGGCGCTCGCCTTTGCGCTCCTCGTGCTCACCGGACTTCACACCTTCACGGGAATGGTGCGAGAGGCGTATCCGATCAATCACTTCCTTCTGGTTGCCGTCTATTGCCTCCTGGTCTTCGCGCTGGCGCAGTCACGCGGGGGTCTCTGGGCTGATGTCGCTGCGTGCGCCTGGTTCGCGATTGCGTCGCTGACGCTCGAATCCGGTCTTGTGGTGGCGGCGGTGGCTTTCACCGCCTACGTTGCGGGGCTCCGCGGAATCTCGCGCGGAGCGCTCGTCGCAATCGCGGCTCTCACAGTCGGGTACGTGATCTTGCGCGTCGGCGACCTCCACATGATCGGAAACACCGTCGGTGAGCGCCAGACGGGATTCGGCACGATGATGCTGTCGACCACTGACCTGCGCGCGCGTTTTGGCGGCACACCGTGGGTGCTCTACGCGTACACGATCCTCTCTTCGGCGCTCACTGTTCCGTTTTCGCAACCGATCGCCGGTCAATGGACGGCGGTCGGCGCCTTGAATGCCGGAGATTTCCTGCAGTTGTTTTATCTCAACGATATCTGCACGTCCCTCGTCGCGACGGCGCTGGTCGTCTGGTACCTGTCGACGCGAGGCGCCAACGGACGGCGCCACTGGCGGGACCCCATTCCACTCACCGCGCTGGCCGTGCTGGTCGGCAGCGCGGCGCTGTCGTACGCCTACGCCAAGAGCGAGATCATGAGCGCCGCCGGTGTCTTTTACGCGCTTGTCGTCTTCCTGGCGCTGGCGGAACTGACGCGGCGGCTCGCCGCAGGGACGAGCCAATCCCTGCGCTTGCCTATTCTCGTGATTGTGCTGTGCGTGAGCAGCGCCTGGGCATTCCGCGCCGTGGGTCTGCAGTATCGGCTGCAGCGCGGCGCCTTCGATGCGCGCAGCGAATGGGTGTTGCGAATGCCGCCCTATCACGACCCGCCGGTGCCAGAAGCTGAAGCACGCCTGACACCACGGCTGCGCGACGAGGCGCTGCATCGCGGCAGAACCAATCCATATCTGTTGTGGCCGCCGTTCGGGCGGCTTTGGGGAGAAAACTGACGTGGGCCACGCGAGATTCGGGAAACTCCTTCTTGCCGCCATCGCATTTCCTGGCATCGTCGCAGGTGTGATGACCGGGCTGTCGGGGATTTCGGCGTTCGTCGGGGACCATCCGTTGATCCTGGCGCCCGTGCCTCGATCGGTCGCCGAAGCCGCCGGCAACCGGGATGTCGCCGACGTCGTGGTCATGTCGGCGACGACCGACATGAATCGCGCCGAGCTGGCGCGCATCCCGCTGCGACTGCATGCGCCCGCGATGCTGACGCCGCTCGAGGCGGCGGTCGTGAGCGAACGCGCCTACATCATCACGCTGGTGCGTGACCGCGGCGCGCGTCTCGATGCCGCCACGCTTCGCCGGCTGCGCTGCATCGCCCAGGCGCGAAAGGATCGCGGAACAATCGCGTACCTGGCACAACTCGACTCCAGTCCCCTGTCATGCGAGGGTGTGCCGATTCCCTATTGATCTTCCTGATCCTCGAATTCGTCCACTTGCGGCAACCCCTCCAATTCCTCGAGGAACACAAGCGCGCGATGAGATGGAATCTCGAAGCGCTTCCCGCACGTCTTACAAGTGACGTCGTCGTCAATGCGGACCAGATGGTCCTTCACCTTGTCGAACATCGCGCGATCGCGCGCGTCGGCGCCACCGGGAACGTGCGGCTTCTTCGTGCGCCGCATCCAGCGGATGCTGTAGTCGTTGGTCCGGCGGCATCGAGGGCACTGAAAACGCGCCGGCCGCTGTTCGGGTTTCTCGGTGAAGAACTGTCGCTCGTCCATGCACTCATCTTACTTTCCCGAGTCAGAGTCAGGTGATACCCCGACTCACGTACCGGAGCCTCATTATGAGTCGGGGCATCACCTGACTCCGACTCGGTATAGACTGGAACGGTCACAGCTGCCGCACTCGGGCTCCGGCTCGGCCGCAGTTGGCTCAATGGCCGAACCAACACTGCCGACGCTCCCTCCAGAGCTTCCCGTCCTGCCGCTTCGCCGCACCGTCGCGTTTCCGCTGACGCTGCAGCCGCTTGCGGTCAATCGGCCGGTCTCTATCGAGTCCGTCAACCGCGCATTGGGATCCGATCGGCTCGTGCTGCTCCTGCTGCAGCACAGCGAGGCGGACGATCCGCACCCGGACGACGTGCACCGGATCGGCACGGTCGGCGTCGTCCGCCAGATGGCGAAGGCCGGCGGCGGCATCAACATCATCATCGAAGGGATCGCCCGCGTCCGCGCGGACGTGGTCACACGCACCGGCACCTCGATGCGCGCGCAGATCACGCCGATGCCCGAGATGGTCGAGCGCACGATCGAGGTCGAGGCGCACATGCGCCGCGTCCAGGACCTGATCGAGAAAGCCATGGGGCTGGCGACCGGCCTCTCCGAGGAGCTGCGCGGCGTCGTCATGAACATCGACGATCCGCTCCGCCTCATCTACGTCCTCGCGACGCTCATCGACATGAGGCCGGAGGACAAGCAGGCGCTCCTCGAGGAAAACAACGTCCTGAAGAAGCTGGAAGCGGTCGAAACGGCGCTCACGCGCGAGATCTCCCTTCTGGAGATGAAGAGCAAGATCGAATCGCAGGCGCAGCAGGAGATGACCGACGCGCAGCGTCAGTACTACCTGCGCCAGCAGATGAAGGCGATCCAGCAGGAGCTCGGCGAAGGCGAAGGCAACGAGCTCGTCGAGCTGCGGACGCGCATCGAAGGCGCCAGGCTGCCAGAGCCGGTCCACGCGGTCGCCATGCGCGAGGTCGATCGCCTGGCGCGAATGACCGCCGCGTCGCCCGAATACCAGATGCTGCGGACCTACATCGACTGGCTCCTCGATGTGCCGTGGTCCGTGACGACCCCCGACCGGCTCGATCCCGTCGAGGCCCGGCGGGTGCTGGACGAGGATCACTACGATCTCGACAAGGTCAAGGAACGCATCGTCGAATACCTGGCCGTCCGGAAGCTGAAGGGCGACATGAAAGGGCCGATCCTCTGCTTCGTCGGCCCTCCGGGCGTGGGCAAGACCTCGCTTGGGCAGTCGATCGCCCGAGCCATGGAACGCAAGTTTGTCCGGATCTCACTCGGCGGCGTGCGCGACGAAGCGGAGATCCGCGGACACCGGCGCACCTACATCGGCTCAATCCCCGGGAGGATCGTCCAGGCGCTGAAGCAGGCCGGGTCGATGAACCCGGTGTTCATGCTGGACGAGATCGACAAGGTATCCGCCGGCGGGTACCAGGGCGATCCGGCGGCCGCGCTGCTCGAGGTGCTCGACCCGGCGCAGAACCATTCGTTCCGCGATCATTACCTGGAGACTCCGGTCGACCTCTCGAAGGTCCTGTTCATCGCGACATCAAATCAGCTGAGCACCGTCCACCCGGCGCTCCTCGATCGCATGGAAATCATCTCGCTCGCCGGGTATACCGAGGAGGAGAAGGCCCACATCGCGCGGCGATTCCTGCTGCCACGGCAGGAAGCCGAGCATGGCCTGCCCTCCGGCATTCTGGAGATTACGGAGGCTGCCCTGCGGGTCGTGATCTCCGAGTACACGCGCGAAGCCGGTGTTCGCAGCCTGGAGCGGCAGCTTGGCGCACTGGCGCGGAAGGTCGCCGCCAGGATTGCGTCGCGGCCGGCGGACGCCGGCCCGCCGGACAAAACCATCATTGACGGCGACCAGGTGGACGACTATCTCGGGCCCGCCCGCTTCAGGAAAGAGGTGGCTTTTCGGGTGTCACGGCCCGGCGTCGCCACCGGTGTGGCCTGGACCGAGACGGGCGGCGACGTGCTGTTCATCGAAGCGACCTTGCTTCCGGGCGGAAACCAGAACATCATTCTCACGGGCCAGCTCGGCAACGTGATGCAGGAGTCGGCCCGCGCGGCCCTCAGCCACATCCGGTCGCGCGCCGAGGAGCTCGGGATCTCAGGCGATTTCCTGGCGAAGCACGATCTTCACATCCACGTTCCTGCGGGCGCGATCCCGAAAGACGGGCCATCAGCCGGTGTCACCATGGCGACAGCGATCCTGTCGGCGGCGCGGAACCAGCCGGTGCGGAAGGATGTGGCGATGACCGGAGAGATCACGCTGAGCGGCCTCGTGCTCCCCGTGGGGGGCATTCGTGAGAAGGCGCTTGCCGCACGGCGGTTCGGAATCAAGACGTTCATTCTGCCGGCGCTCAACGAGCCTGACCTCGCGGAGCTGCCTGAGGAACTCCGGCGCGACATGACCTTCGTGCCGGCGGAAACGCTCGATCAGGTAATCAAGGTCGCATTCGAGGAGACAGTTGTCACTCCTATTCAATCAGTTCAAACGGGCCGCTAGCGTGCCTGCCGGCACGGTCAAGTAAATTGCCAGCAGCGATTGTTTTCTACGTTTCCGGCCACGGCTTCGGTCACGCCTCACGGACTATCGAAGTCATCAACGCCATCCTTGTCAAGCGACCCGAAACGCGCATCGGCGTCCGGACGGCCGCGCCGCGGTGGCTCTTCGACTTGACCGTGAAGGGCAAGGTCACGTTCAGCACGCTCGAGACCGACACCGGCGTGGTCCAGGTGGACTCGCTGACGCTGGACGAAGCGGACTCGATCCGCCGCGCATCGGCGTTCCACAGCGATCTCGTCACGCGCGCGGCGAGTGAAACGCGCGTGCTGCGCGAGCTCGGCGCAGGGCTGATCGTCGGTGACATCCCGCCGCTGGCGTTCGCCGTCGGCGGCGCGTCCGGCATCCCCTCGATCGGGCTGGGCAACTTCACGTGGGACTGGATCTACGCGGATTACCCGCGCGTCCGGCTTGCGCCGTCCCTCCTCCCGGCGATCCGAACCGCCTACGGGAAAGCGTCGATGGCGCTGCGGCTGCCGATGTCCGGCGGGTTCGAGAGCTTCTCGAACGTCAAGGACATCCCGTTCATCGCGCGGCACGCGACGCGAACCCGCGAAGAGGTCTGCAAGCTGCTCAAGCTGCCGGCGGACAAGCCGATTGTGCTCGCCTCGTTCGGCGGCTACGGGATACCCGGGCTCGAGACGGACGCGCTGGCGAAGTTCAAGAAATACACCGTGATCACCACGGCGAACCTTCCTCTGGGCCGCACCCGCAAGGAGATGCCAACCGCCGAGCGTAAAGGATCGTTCATCAGCGCGAACGAAGAGGCGATGTACGACGCAGGTGTGCGCTACGAGGATCTGGTCGGAGCGGCCGAGGTTGTCGTCACCAAGCCGGGTTACGGGATCATCGCGGAGGCAATCGCCAACGACGCCGCGGTGCTCTACACCGCGCGCGGCCACTTCCCCGAATACGACGTCCTGATGGCGGAGATGCCGAAGTACGTCCGCAACGCGTTCATCGGCCACGACGATCTGTTTGCCGGGAAGTGGGAAGCGCACATAGACAAGCTGCTGGCACAGCCGAAGATCAAGAAGAAGCCCGAGACCAACGGCGCCGATGTCGCTGCCGATATTCTGTTGAAGGCGCTCGACAAGCCGCCGAAGAAGCCGAGGGGAAGGCCGAAGGTCAAGGTGTGAAACCGAACTGAGAACCGCGGTTCACTCTTCTGAGTTCACGGTTCTCGGTTCGTGTTCAAGTTCGGTTCTGAGTTCGATGTTCGGCGGCGGCCTTCGGCCGCCGCTTTTGCGTACAGGTGTCGCACGTCGACGCCAATTTGTCGAGGTAGTCGTACATTCCCCCACTGGTCGCAACCGCCCGCTCGATCAGTATCTTGGAGTGGGCGATACGGAACCACGCCCCGAGAGGTCGTCGGCCGGCGGGGCTGTCGAAGGAGGCGACGTAAATACCGGGGTTGGTACCTCCACGGCTCGTGTACAAGAAGTGCTGCCCGTCGGGCAGGAAAACCGGATACGTGTGACTGATGCCTTCGCCAGCCATCGTGACTGGCCGTGCTTGCCCGCCTGTCGCCGGTACGCGGACCAGCGGGCCGCCACCCGGCGGCGCAAAGAGGATCACGTCATCTCGACCCCATGATCCATGCGCGTCATACAGAAAGCCGGGACCAACATCGCATATTTCCTCGGGTGGACCGCCGCTCACCTTCACCTTTTTCACTTTTCGATCATTCAAGTCGAAGAACCCGATGTAGCGGCTATCCGGAGACCAGAAGAAGTCGCTGTTGTCGGTGCCGGCCAACACACGGAACTCAGAGGAGTCCAGTGCTCGCACGAAGATTCCGAGGGTCTGCTCCAGAACGGCGCTGGCAGCGATGAAGCGGCCGTCTGGCGAGATGTGAAAATTGAAATACACGCCTTCAGATTGGCCTTCTTTCGGCAGAGGGATCGCGTAGCGCAAAACGGGCTGAAAGGGCTGCGCCTCGCGAAAGTGGATGACAGAGAGCGCGGCGACGGCCACCAGGCAAACCGCAGCGACCGTCATCCACACCCATGGTCTGCGCGATAGGTCCGCGGAGTCAGCGCTTCCCGCGCTCGGTCGGGTTTCGAGAATCCATTGCAGCTCGTGAACAATGTCCATCGCGGATTGCCAGCGGGAATCCGGATCCTTGACAAGACAACGACGGATCACGTGATCCAGCGCCGGAGGAATGACTGGCTGGAGCGTCGACATTGCCGGCGGCTCTCGTTCCAGAATCGCCGCAATCAGACTCGCCGCACTGCTGCCTTCGAATGCGCGTTTCCCCGTCGCCATCTCATACATCAACGCGCCGAGGGAGAAGATGTTTTGATCGCGACCGTGCGATCGAGCCGCGTATCGCGGGCGCGATACACCTCACCCATGCCTCCGGCGCCGATGGCGGAGACGATTTCATACGGCCCGAGGCTAGTACCGGGACCAATGGACATCGGTTGTGAACGACGCGGGGATTGTAACGGATTTCAGAATGCGTCCCGGGCACTTTGGGCTACTGCGGGATACGCAGACTGTCCACAGTTTCGTCCACACGCGTTGTCCCGAGAGTTGTGGTCAACCAATCCGGCTCCACAGCCAACCAATTCGCACCTTCAGCCAACCGGTCCTGCCGATCGGCAAACCGTTCACGCCGTGCAGCTAACCATTTGCTGCGTACACCGAACCGCTGCGGGCCGTAAGCCAATCGCCGCCGGTCCGCAGCACCGCATTCGCATGCCGCAGCGGTGCACTTCCGGTCGTCACGAAGGCCATTGGGGCCTGAATGGGGAGCATTTCGCCCGTTGAGGGCAACACTTCCGCCCTGAAACGACACGCGGCGGACCAAAAGGGAGGCACTGCGGCTCAGAAGGGAGGCAATGCAGCCCAGAAGCGACGCGCTGCAGTCCAGAAGCGAGGCACTGGAGCCTAGAAGCGCCGCGCTGCGGCCCCGACGCGCCGAACGGCGAACGTGAACCGGGAACACCGAACCGAACTTGAACACGAACTGAGAAGAGAGAACCCCGAAGGGTGAACGATGGTTCTCGGTTGGGTGAACGACGCTTGTCGGCTTAATCGACCACTTGCCCCGGAGCCTGTCCCCACGTAAAGCCGTCCGACGGACGACGCAGGGTGACCATCCGCACGCGGTGGTCCGCCGCATTGCGGCCAGGCGCGCCGGTGATGACCACGTGATCGCCGATTTTGAACGTCTCTCTGGTAATGCCCTGGCCAGTCAGCTGACCAACCCCTCCCCATTCCACTCCGTATCGCACCATCGAACCATCCTTCTCCTTCACCATCACGTGCACGAAGGAGTGGGGATTCCGGAAATCCAGCTGCACCAGCTCCCCTTCGATGGTCACCGTCTGACTCTCCCGATACGTGGCCGCGAAAGAGTGATGTGCGTACGCTCGCGTGGCGGCCCCGCCAACCATCGCCGCTGCCGCGACGAACAAGACAGTCAGGCAACGCTTCATGTCGTTCCTCCTGGACCCAGTGAGGGAATACCTGTGTGCTACTCGCACGGAGCGGGCTTCCATTTTGATCCGTCAGGCTCGCGCTTGAAGTGCGAGCTGCGCGCGAAGCGCGAATTCAAGTACTCCGGGTCTTCCACGATTGTGGTGACGATCAAGTAGCCGCCGCCGTCGGGTTCCGCCACGCGGTTGAAGTATTCGGTGACGACCGAGTTGGCGCCATACGGCACGCCGTTGCGCTGCAGGTACCCCGCTTTCAATCGCCTCGTGACGACCTTCAGCTCGCCGGCCTGCACGGTACCGCCCGCGCGCGGCGCGCGGCCACCCGCATATTCCCAGGTTGCCACCGACACACCCTGAAGCGTCGGCTCGGCTGTCGCAGCGGTCGCGACCGGCGTGGCCGCGCGGGCGAAGTTGAGCAGCCGGGTCTGTTGGCCGGCATCGGTTTCGACTTTCAATGTGTTCTCGTCTTGCCAGGTGATGTGCAGCCGCGTCGGCACACGCATGATGTTGCCCGCCCCGTACGCCTTGCACCTGTCGTCAGCCGATTCCCTTGCGGGATCCCACGCATCCGCGACACGGCGCCCTTCGGCGTTCAGAGGAATGCTCGGGTAATCTCCTTTGCGTGGCGTCATCATGCGCCAGCGCCAGTCCTCGGTCACGAGCGAGACCCAGTAGCCGGTCAGGTCCTCACCCGCGCCCGCCTGACCGGACAAAGCCTCGGCCCCACGTCCGCCGCGCTGCGCGAATACGGTTGTCGAGAAGAGGAGCACGATTGCGGCAAATGCTGCCCCTCCGACTTTCATCGCGTGCCTCCCTTGCGCCCGGAGCTGGTCGCCGGCGCGGAAGGACGGGGCGTCGCTTCGCGCGGCAGCGTCTTGTAAATCGCCTCGATGAACATGCTGGTTGTCCATGGACCGCTCGTCGCGCCATACCGGCCGTCGTAATCCGCCGTCACCTTCGCTGCCTTGACCTGGTCGAGCGTCATCCCTTTCTTCACCATGTCCTGGATACGGTCACGGAGCACGGTCGTCATGTCGCGGTAGTACGCCACGTCGGCGATGTCGCTGATCCGCCCGTAGGCAGGGATCACGAGCGTCCCGCCTTCCGAGCGAAACTCCGGGACCGAGATGTCCAGGATGTGATTCAACCCTTCGATGAGGCCGTTGATCGTGCCGCCCCTTGCCGCGTCGATGACGGGATACGTCGTCGTGCGAAACACTTCGCCCGTGGCGATCACATCGGAACCGCGGAAGTGCACCATCGTATCGCCGTCGGTAAACGCTGACGGCTGATGGAGAAGGACCACCCCCTCGCCGTTGAAAAACGTGCTCAGCTTCCTCGAATCGCCGTAGTACGTGTCCGTCGGCATGGCGCGCGTGGGGAAGGAGGGCTGTCCCGCTGGCGGGGTCGCCATTCGCATCTGCAGGTTCTCGTGCGCCAGGATCGCTGCACCCTCGCCAACATCACTGAGTTGACCTGCGACGTTGCCGCCCGTGAATGTTTGTCCGGCCGTCGCAATCCGCGCGTTTCCGCCGATGTGATCGGGCGCGAGGGCGGTGGCCACGATGTACCGGATCGGCTTGGGCGGCATGTTGGCGCGGCGCGCTTCGATAACCGAGTTGCGGGTTTCTGCACCAAACAGAACCGGCTGTGCCGCGGCGGCCGCCTTCGCTTCCACCCATTGCTGCATTGCACGAACGGCGGCCAGCACCTGATCGCTCATTTCCCCGGATCCGGAATCGACCATCAGCACGCCATCCAGGCCAACGGACAGCGTGATGTTGGCGCCGGCCCCCATCAGCACATAGATGTTCCCGCGCACCGGCAACACCTTGATCGGCGAGTTCGGATTGAGCCCGGGAATTGTACCGGCGCCGGCCAGACCGCCGCTCGAGGTCTGCCCTGACACAGCGACGCCAGCCGCAAGTATCGCGGCGAGCGCGAGCGCACTCCACTTACCGCGCATTGCCGGCTCCTTCACGGGGTGTCGGCTTCGGCGGCGGCGCGTTCTTCAGCTTCTCCCGGTACTCGGGATACATCGTCTCAGGTCCACCGCGCGTGGCTTCGAACGGAATGCCGAAATCCATGCTGAACTCCTGTAGATCCGGATTGGTCCCAGGCAGGAGATGCGGGACGACACCTCGGGGACGGTCCACTTCCTGCACGACGCCGCATGGGTACGGCGGAATCTGCTGGTGCAGATCCAGCTCGTAATCGGTCGTGCGAATGAACGGCTCCGCAAGGTAGACCGGGTCATAGACAATTGCGGCAACGGTGAGAAAGTCACCACGTCGCATCCAGTGCTCGACGAGGGTTGCCTTGTCGCTTCGCGGAAGGCCGTTGCGCCGCAGGTACCCTTCCTTGAGGTGTGTCGTCGTGACCGTGAGCACATCGCCGTCCCACTTCGCCGTCGAGAAGCCCGCCCACGTGTGCATGGCCCCCTCGGGCGGATGGGGCCGGCCATCAAGATAGATGACTCGATCTACGGATCGCAGCCACTCTGCATGGAACGCGGTAATCGTGCGCGAGGCTGGATCGACTTCTTTCGAGATGCGCAGGTTGGAGGGACCACGCCAAATGTAATCGGCACTATGCGGTCGGCACTGCCACTCAGGCAGCGTTTGAATCGCGGCATCCCACGTCTCACCGCGCATGCGCGCCGCCTCGTTGATCGGGATCCCGAGGTAGTTGCCGAGCTCGGGACCCGGGACACGCTCGGGCTGATCCTCCCAGAACCGCGGTGCCCATTCGCCGGAAAAATCGACCTGTGCCGATGCCGGCGTCGCTGCCAGTGTCGCCACCGACAGCGCCATCAGGATGAAAGCCCGCTGGAATTTCTTCATGACTGCCCCGCTGCCGGACACAGGAACGCGACGTCCCCGTCGACTATTCGAGTCGATCTTCACCGAAAAAAGACCGCATGAACGACTTCCCGTTGGAGGCCGTACTTCGCCGCGAGTTGCAATGATACGTGGATCGGCGGCTTTGAGGATCTGGCCAAATGTCTGGCTGTTCAGCGAGGGCGGCGGCGAACGGGGAACCGAACCGACTTCTAGTCCTTTCGACAGGTCACGAGCGACCACATTCTCGGGAAGTTCACTTTCTCAATCGAGATGGGCTGAAGATCCGCCTGCGCGAGGAAGCCTGGGAGATCCAGATCCGATTTGAAGCCGACGTGGACGGTGAACGGCGACATCGCCCGCTCGATGCGCGAGAGGATCGGACTCGCGCTGCGGAAGTGATTCAGCACGATGATCTTTCCGCCCGGCCGGCAGACGCGGCGCATCTCCTTCACGACCTGCACGGGATCCGGCACGACGCTGATCAGATACGGCGCGTAGACGATATCGAACGAATCGTCTGCGAACTTCAGGTGCGACGCATCCATCTCGAGCAGGCGGATGTTGCGCAGCCTCTTCTGCTGCACGCGGTCGCGCGCCTTCTCGAGCATCTGCGACGAGAGGTCGATGCCGGTGACGTGGCAGTTCCGAGGATAGAGCGACGTGTTGATTCCAGTGCCGACGCCGACCTCGAGAATGCGATCGTCCGGCGCAATGCCCATGCGTTCGATCGCGACCAGCCGGCCGTGGTGCAGCGTGGGGCCGAACCACAGGTCATACCAACTCGCCTGCTTCTCGTACACGCGCGCGACGAAATCGGTCTCGACAGCGGTCACCGACAGCGCGCGAGTGGCAACATCCGATCCGAAATCATCGTTCTCACGGTCGAACAGCATTCTGAAGGCCTCCGGGATGGGGCAGCTGTCCGACTCGGACGCTTCGTGCTGAGCGTCCACCGGCAGCAGAGCGGACTGACCGGGACTATAGCGTTCTCAGCCGTAGCGAACAAGCCCCGAATTACACGACGCCCTCCAACACCGCAAGCGCGACATCAATTCGCCCGCCGGGTGCCGAGACATGCACGCCCTGCACCATCCCTCGAATCGCCACCAGCGTCTCTCGGGCAATCGCGATTCCCTGCGCCGCGGCGGCGCCGTCCTGTGCAGTACGCATGCGCTCGAGCACCGCCTCGGGCACGAGCACTCCGGGCACCTCGTTGGCCATGAACTCCGCATTCAGCACGCTATCGAACGGCCAAAGGCCCGCGAGGATCGGAATCCCTGCCGGCGCAATCCGCTTGTGTAGGCGCTCGAACGTCGCCGGGTCGAACACGGGCCGTGTAATCGCGAACTCGGCGCCCGCTTCGACCTTGTATTCGAAGCGGCGGACTTCCGAGTCGAGATTCTCGGCGCCCGGGTTGATCATCACGCCGACATGAAAGCCGGTCGGCGCACCGATCGCCTGTCCGCCGATGTCCAGTCCACGATTGAGACGCGAGATGACGTTGGTGAGACCGACGGAATCGACGTCGAACACCCCCGTCGCGTCCGGGTAATCGCCGACCATGCGTGCGCGCCCGGTGACGACCACCAGATTGCGAACGCCGATCGCGTACGCGCCGAGCAGGTCCGACTGCATGCCGAGGAGATTGCGGTCGCGACACGAGTACTGCAGCACGGTCTCTATGCCGGCCCGTTGCTGCACCAGGACCGCGAGCGACAGAGCGCTCATGCGCGGACCGCGCGGGCCATCGGGAATGCTGATCACGTCGATGCCGCGAATCTTCAGCGCGCGCGCCTGGTCGACGAGGTCGTCACCGACGTGTCCTTTCGGCGGCAGCAGCTGGATGACCGTCGCAAAACGCCCTGCGGCAAGCGCCGCGGCGAGCTGCGACTTCTCGGCTCGAGGAACGATCGAGACAGTCGGCGGGTCCGAAATGCCGGCCGCCGCGTCCGAAACGATCCCCGGGCGCGACCGTTCGGACCCGGCGGCGGTCGCCTGTTTGATTGCCGCCTTCATCTGGCGAATGTGCTCCGGCGTCGTGCCGCAGCATCCGCCAACCAGCCGCACGCCCCGGAGCACGAAGCGCCGCGCGTACGAGGCCATGTATTCGGGCGATGAGAGATAGATGTTGCGTCCCTCGATGTCGCGCGGCCGCCCGGCGTTCGGCTGGGCCGAGAGCCGCGCCCGGGTGATCGACGCAATCCGCTCGACCGTCTCCAGCATATGCGCGGGTCCGATACTGCAGTTGACCCCTATGACGTCGGCGCCGTACTTCTCCAGCTGCGGCGCAAACTGTTCCGGTGGCGTGCCATCCAGGCTGTTCCCGTCGTCTTCGATGGTCATCTGCGCCACGATCGGCAGCGTGCTCACGCTTCGAACAGCCGCGATTGCGGCCCCGCATTCGTTCAGGTCGCGGAAAGTTTCGAGGATGAACAGGTCCACGCCGCCTTCGACAAGCGCCTCCGCCTGCTCGCGGAAGTACGACTGCGCCTCGTCGGTCCCCATCTTTCCCCATGGCTCGATGCGCACGCCGAGCGGACCGATCGCGCCGGCGACGTACGCCTGATCGCGGGACGCCTTGCGCGCGATGCGGACCCCTTCGACGTTGATCTCGCGTACATGGTCCCCGAGGCCGAAACCTCGCAGCTTGATGCGGTTGGCGCCGAATGTGTTGGTTTCGAGCACGTCGGCCCCGGCCCGCGCATAATCCTGGTGGATCTCGGCGACCGTGTCGGCCGACGTCAGGTTGAGCGAATCGAAGCAGCGGTTGATGAACACGCCCTTGGCGTACAGCATCGTCCCCATCGCGCCATCGCAGACGAGCACGCGTTCATCGAGCGCTTCCAGAAACGGTTTCATTCACCCCTTGGCGGGTCCAAAAGGACCTGCCCTCCGTACCGAATGGCCGGGGCCCTTCGGACCCGGCTCATTGGTCGATCTTCGTGTATTCCAACGTATCCGCGTCGATCAACAGGTACGACCGGTTGATGCGATCGATACAAACCGACGGTACGCCTTCGCGCACGGTCTCGACGAACCGATGGTGATGCCCGCACAGGTGCAGCCGTGGCTTCATCGTCGCCAGCACGTCGTTGATCGCCGGCTTCCCCGCGTCGCGCCGCCGCGGTTTCGAGCCTTCGCGCGGTTCGTCGACGATGATGAACGGCCGCGCGGCCTCGTGGGTCATCAGGATGTCGACGCCGATCAGGCGCTTGCACGCGTCAACCTCTTCCCGCACGAAATGCCGCCGCTTGTCGTCACTCGGCCGATGCGGCAGGCTCGCCGCGGACGTCTCGAACCACGTGGGCGCAAACGTCCCGCCCAGGCCCGCGACGTTCAGCACTCCGACTTTCCGCGCCGTGCCGTTCGGGATATAGCGCAGGTTCGGCACCTGATCGCGCCCCGCCTCCCACTCCGCGATGCGGTCGAAGTTCTCATTGTTGCCCTTGATCCAGTACACGGGCGCGGGCGGTTCGGGATACGCTCCGCTGCGGCTGGCCACGTCACCGACGCATAGCCAGAACGGCACGTCCGGATGCCGCTCGATGGCGCGGCGCATCGCGTCGAAGTTTCCGTGGATATCGGCGAGGGCGCCGACCAGCATTCGTCAGCGCGCGGCAGTCGCCGGCACTTTCGCGTCCGCCGCCGCCGGCACGAGAAGGTCGGCTTTGTCCCAGATGAAGTCGTCCTTGCTGTAGACCGCCAGTTCGTAGTCCTTGCCCATGAAGATCGCGGACACCGGGCACGCTTCCTCGCAGTAGCCGCAGAAGATGCAGCGCGTCTTGTGGATCTGATACACCGACGCGTAGCGCGGTCCCGCCATCACCGTGCCATCGTTCTCCGCCGCTTCGAGATAGATCGCATCCGCCGGGCACGCCACCGAGCACAACCCGCACGCGACGCACTTCTCGAGACCGTTCTCATCGCGCATGAGCACCTGCTTACCGCGGTATTTCGGGAACATCGGCACCTTCTGGTACGGATAGTTCACGGTCACCTTCGGCTTGAACATGTGGCGGAACGTCGTCATGAACCCGGTCATCAGCGGACCAATCATCCAAAGATCATAACGTCAAATCCCAAACCCCATACCCCAAACTCCAAAATCCAAAGCGTTTTCGAGGTTCGTTGGGATTTCGAATTTGGGATTTGGGACTAGGGATTCTCGGGCCATTGCTTACAATGGCCCGGATGCTCGAGGGCGCCCGCTTTCTCTCGGCCGACCAGTTCCTGCTGACGACGCTCGTCGTCAAGCTCGCCGTCATGGCGGTGCTCGCGACGATGCTCGCCCGATATCACAGGTTCAGGCACATCCTGATCTTCGAGCGCCGTGGCTGGAACGATCGACTGGTGTTCACCGCGGCCTTCGGCATCCCGCTGATGGCGGGCGTTGCCGCGCGCCTGCTCCTCAGTTACAAGGCGGCCGATCTCACCCTCGAGGGCGCGTTCCTCGCGGGACTGATTGCAGGCCCCTACGCGGGCGCACTCGTCGGCGTGCTTGTCGGCACGCCCGCGCTGATCGCCGGAGAGTTCATTGCAATGCCGTTCGCCATAGGCTGCGGCTTCGCGGGGGGCGGCCTCCGCGAAGCCTGCCCGAAGGAGACGATCTGGCAATTCACGCCGTTCGTCTTCATGGACCTCTACAAGCACGTGTGGCGCATGGTCCGGAAGCTCGGCGTGAGCTGGCAGCTGGCGCTGCTGATCGCGCCGGTCGCGCTCGAACTCCTTCGACAGGCGCTGGGCGCGCGCTTCGGGGTCGGCCGGTTGTTCTACCCAGGCGCGGATCTCGGGTCTCCGTCGCCGGGGATGATGCTGCTGGTCATTCTGGCGACGGTGCTCGCCGTCGCGACGCCCATCAAGATCTGGAACAGCGCCCGGATCGAGCATCGCCTCCAGGAACAGGAGAAGCTCCTCCTCGCCGCCAAGATCGAGGCGCTCAAGAGCCAGATCAATCCGCACTTCCTGTTCAACACGCTCACATCGATCTCGTCGCTCATCCGCTCGCAGCCCGAGACAGCGCGAACGTTGATCAACAAGTTGTCGGGGCTTCTCCGCCGGCTGCTGCGCAGCCATGAACATTTCGTCACGCTCCGCGAAGAGCTCGAATCGATAGACGAATACCTCGATATCGAGGTCGTGCGATTCGGACCGAAACTGCGCGTCCGCAAGGAGATCGGCCCCGACACCGCTGACGTGGTCGTGCCAAGCATGATCCTGCAGCCGCTCGTCGAAAACTCGATCAAGCACGGACTCTCCCGCAAGGTCGGCATCGGCACCATCGTCATACGCAGCTGGCGCGAGAATCAGCGCGTCATGATCGAAGTCGAAGACGATGGGATGGGGTTCATGATGGACCGACTTGACCAACCGATGGCCAGCGGCATCGGTCTGGCCAACGTCCGTGAGCGCCTCCGTGTCATCTTCGGGGCGACCTATCAGCTCCGGCTCGCGAGCGAGCCGGGCAAAGGCACGAGGGCGCGCATCGAGATTCCCGAACTGATGGCCGCGGAGCAAATCACAGCGTGAGATTGACGATTCGTCCAGTCGTCCATTCGTAGATTCGTAATGCCAGGGATACGTGTATTGGTCGTCGACGACGAGCGATTGGCGCGGGATGAGTTGTGCTTTCAGCTCGGGCAGCTCGGCAACGCCGAGGTTGTGGCGCAGGCCGGTAACGGGATCGAAGCCCTCGCTGCTGTTGAACGTCACGAACCCGACCTGGTGTTCCTCGACGTCCAGATGCCCGGTCTCACGGGATTCGAGGTGGCCCGCCGTCTCCTGCAGCGGGACGATGAGTCGCCCGCGCTGATATTCGTCACCGCGTTCGACCAGCACGCCATCCAGGCTTTCGAGGTGAATGCGGTCGATTACCTGCTGAAGCCTGTGGACGCTGCGCGGCTCGAACAGGCCATGCAGCGCGCGCGGCGGAGGTTGAGCGCTGAACGGACGCCCGGTGGGGCTCCTCTGACCGATCAGCTCGAACGCATCGTAAAGATGATGTCGGGCCGCCCAGTCCACCGGGAGCAGGTCGCGGTCAAGGTTGGGGAGCGATTCCTGCTGGTCCAGGCCGAAGACATCATCTATGCCTCGCTGGCGGACGAGTCGATTAACATAGTGACAGGCCAGGTGACCGGCACTTCGAACCACCGGACATTGGACGACTTGCAGGCGCGCCTCGACCCGGACGTCTTCTGGCGCGTGCACCGGTCGCACCTGGTCAACATCAACAAAATAAAGGAGATAGTCCCCTGGTTCAGCCGGAATTACATCCTGAGGATGAAGGACGCGAAGGGCACGGAGATCCCCGTGAGCCGATCCCAAACGAAACGGCTCCGGGAGTACCTGAAGCTCTGACGCCGCTCGTTCCCCCCGACG
>ORMF010762056.1_pt1 | contig 19615 bp, 22 predicted proteins | sample 1779871 | NCBI WGS metagenome assembly ORMF01 (sample SAMEA104232316, study PRJEB22302) | groundwater metagenome | biome: forest; feature: aquifer; material: groundwater | place: USA | collected 2011-08-07 | depth 5.4 m | reverse complement strand
TTTCCAAGGTTGCCAAAAGCTGGCAACGTTGCCAGTGCGTGTGTGTGCAGCAAAGGTGGCATTGTGGCCTAGTCGCGAAATTGGCTGCCATAACAGATGTCCAGGTCAGCAGTTACGCTACGGGCACGACTGTGCACGACTAGGCCAAGTGGCCCACTGCTTTGGCCCAGTCGCAACTGCGCCCCATAGCCATGCCTCCGCAGCCAAGATACGCATTCCTCGGATAAATCAAAAAACGAAGTCGCTTGGCGAGTTGGCGAATTGGCGAGCCGGACGAGGTTTTGTCCGTCACCGCAATTCGCCAAGAATCGCCGCAAAGGAAAACAGAAATTGCACTTACGTCAGTGGGCGCTCGTCGATCGGATGATGCGCGCCGAGCAAAATGTGGCGAAAAATCGGCGAATTGTCAACTCGATTTGTCCCTACAACTCTTTGAGCAGTTTGGGTTTACTGCGAAAAAGTGCATCAAATACGAGCCACATCCCGTGGCGAGTTGGCGAACTGACAGGGAGAATTGCCTACACGCACCTCCCGGACGAATCCCGAAACGGGCACATGCTGAATTGTCCGTTCAAAAACAATCCAAGCTGTCCCCACTTCCTCCGCGCCAAGCAGGCTCCGCAAACATCGGCAAGACTCTCAGCCAAACAAACGCAACATCTTCTCCCGCGGTACGCTCTGTGCCAGTTCCGGCCAGCGCTGGACCCGTGCGGCGCCGCCGACGCGCCCCAGTTCGCTTGGCTCGATCTTGTGCAGCCCGCTGCCGCAGACACGGCCTTCGCCGCGCAACTCGCGGCCGGTCACCTGTCAGGAGGAAGTGCGCAGGTGGCAGTGGGCGGGAGGCCGACGCCGAATCGTCCGACCGATAGGTCTCGTCTGGTCATTCGCCACCAGCAGATGATAATCCGGGACGCTTCAACTCGACCTGACGGTCGGTGTGCCGGCGGGGTAGGAATCAGGCGACAGCGGGCAGGTGGCAGTTGGCAGGCCCGTCACTCAGAAAAAGTGATCACGGAACTCTTGTGAAGACGTAACGGGCAACGGGATAATATGTTACGTCTGGAGTTCGGTGATCATCTGGATGTAGATCATTCGACCATTCCGTTTCTTCGGCTCTGCCCAGCAAGCCGCGATGCCGGATTTCCATTGCTGAGGTGACAGATTGCTGAGCCTGCATTTCTCACCACCGTGGGACGGGTTTCCTAACCCGTCCGGCCGTGACGGGTTAGGAAACCCGTCCCACGACAGCGCGCTGTTCTGTATTATTGGGTGAGAAATGCAGGTTAGGCGCGAAACATCCCGGCGGGAGGCTGTCGCATCGGCGGGGCCGCTCGGCTCGCGGCGGATGCGGTCGCCGTTGCCGGATGCTTCCTTCACGCCAGGATTCCGCGCACGATATGGGCTTCGTTGACGCCGGTCAATCGCTCGCGCAGGCCGTTTTGTTCCAGGAAGAGTTGATCGTGACCGAGTCCGAGCAGGTGCAAGATCGTCGCGTGCCAATCGGGGACACTGACGCGGTTCTCGACGGCGGCCAGACCCAGTTCGTCGGTGCTGCCGTAGGTCATGCCGCCGCGAATGCCGGCGCCCGCCATCCACGTGCAGAAGGCGTTCTTGTTGTGGTCGCGCCCGGCCTTGCGTTCGTCGCGGTCCGCGGGCAATTGCGCGATGGGCAGCCGGCCGAACTCGCCGCCCCAGACCACGAGCGTCGTGTCGAAGAGTCCGCGTTGTTTCAAATCACGCAGCAGCGCCGCGATCGGCTGATCGGTGCGCGCGCACGCTGTCTTGAGTTCCGTCGCCAGCGCCGTGTGATTGTCCCAAATTTGCGCGTTGATGTAGAGTTGCACGAAGCGCACGCCACGCTCCACCAGCCGGCGGGCGATGAGACAACGGCGGCCGTACGAATCGGTCGGCGCGCGGCCAATGCCGTAGCTCTCCCGAACGGCCGGACTTTCCTGGGAAATGTCGAGGGCATCGGACGTCGTCAATTGCATGCGCCCCGCCAGCTCGTAACTGGCGATGCGTGCCTCCAGGCTTGGCTGGCCCGGCCGCCGGCGTAAATGGAGCTGATCCAGTTGGGTCAGCAGCTCGCGCTCGGTCTGCACGACCTCGCGCGGGCGGTCCACGTCGGGCCGCAGATTCAGCACCGGCGACCCGGTCGAGCGGAAGCGCGTTCCTTGGAACAAGGGCGGCAGAAAGCCCGCTTCCCAGTTCTCCACGCCGTTGATCGGCAGCCCCAAGGGATCATCGAGCACCACATAGGCGGGCAGGTTTTGGTTCTCGCTGCCCAAGCCGTACACGACCCACGAACCCAGCGTCGGCCGGCCCGGTCCCATCTTGCCCGACTGGATCAAGTAGATCGCCGGCTCGTGGGTCAAATTCGTCGTGAACATCGAGCGAATCAGGGCGAGGTCATCGACGTGCCGGGCCAAGTGCGGCAGCGCATCGGAAACCCACATGCCGCATTGGCCATGCTGGGCGAAGGCAAAGGGGCTGCGCATCAGGGCGCCCGCGCTTTGCGGGTTCTCGACCTCGCCGGCGATCTGGTTGAAGTAAGGACGGCCGTGATGGCGATGGAGCATCGGCTTCGGATCAAAGAGATCCATCTGGCTCGGGCCGCCGTTCATGAAGAGATGGATGACCGCCTTGGCCTTCGCCTGGAAATGCGGCAGGCGCGGCCGGAGATCGGTCGGCCGGCTACCGGCCTCCTGCGCGGACAGAACATCGGCCCGCTGTTCCTGTCCCAGCAAATACGTGAGCGCCGCGCCGCAGATGCCGCCGGACACGCGCTGGAAAAAACCGCGGCGATTGAGCGCCAGCATGGCTTTGCCAATTGGTACTTCCGGTTGCGACATCGCCCGATCCCTCAATCAACGTAAAGAAAGCTCGCTGAGTTCAGCATCGCGTGACAGTAAGTTGTCAGCGCCTTTGAGTACGCAACGTCCCGGTCCGCCTTCCCAGCGCCAACCAAATGGCTGGCCCACTGGTCGACGAGCTTGCCCAGCGCATCCGCTCCCATTTGTTTCTCCGCTGCGCTAGGCATGCGGCTCAGCGCGATCAGATAAACCTGATCGATGCACTTGCCAGGATCGGTCCCGGCCGCGCGGCTGACGCGCTGGGCGAAATGTTCCGCGAGCTGTTGCACCATGCCATTGTTCAGCAGATGCAGCGCCTGGGGAGCGACCGTCGAATCACGCCGTTCGAGGCAATTCGGGTTCATCTGCGGGTAATCGAAGTTCTCCAGGTGCGTCGGGATCCGCTTACGCGCTTGCTGCACGTAGATCATGCGACGCCAGCCCTGCGCCGTTCCCTTGGGAGTCACCAGCCCATCGGCACGCACCTGGACGGCGTCTCCGGGCCCGAAGCGACTTTCGTCCAGCCGACAGGCGACCAGCAGCATCGCATCGTAAAGAGCCTCGGCATCCAGCCGGACGAGCGGCATGCGCGAAATCAGAGCGTTGTCGGGGTCCAGCCTTGCTTGCTCCGGCGTTACGGCGGAACTCTGACGGTACGTGGCGCTGGTCATGATCAATCGGTGCAGCGCCTTCATGCTCCAACCTTGCCGCACAAACTCCCCTGCCAGCCAGTCCAGCAGTTCCGGATGCGTGGGCGGCGTGCCGGCTTTGCCGAAGTTCCCCAGCGTTTTGACGATGCCGACGCCGAAATGGTGCTTCCAGATCCGGTTGACGGCCACACGCGCCGTCAGCGGGTGGTCCGGCTGTGTCAGCCAGCGCGCGAAGGCAAGACGCCGGCCCGTTTGCTTCGCGCCCGGCCATGGAGGTTTGACGTCAAACGGCGTCTTGCCGTCCGTGAGCACGGAAGGCACGCCGGGGCCAACCAGGTGGCCCGTGTTCAGAGGATCGCCGCGGCGGTAAAGGTAGGTCGGCGACGGCTCGCCACGATCCCAAAGTGCGTGAATACGCGGTTCGGGCCGTTTGTCGCTGTCTCGTTTCAACGACGCATTGTGTGCGGCCCACGCCTGGCGTTCCGCGGTGGTGACATAGGGCATGTGTCTGCCGCCAAGCACATCTTGGCTCACGGGTCCGAGTCCCGGCCGAACATCCGGCTTGAGCCAATCGTATTCGTCGAAAGCCCCCTTGAAGACATCGACCAACCGGTAATAGTCGCGCTGCGGCAGGGGGTCGAACTTGTGGCTGTGGCAACGGGCGCATTTCAGGGTCAGGCCCATGACCGCGGAACCGAGCACGTCGATCTCATCTGCGATCACTTCAATGCGATCCGGCAAGAATCCCGTGATGTTCGCCCATGTCGCATCCGGCGCCATGCGCATGAATCCCGTCGCCACCAGGTTGTCGTAGATGTCGGGCGTTATCTCCGGTGCATTCTGGTAGTCGGCAAGCTCATCGCCGGCGAGCTGCTCGAGCAGAAAGCGATTGTAAGGCTTGTCGGCGCTGAAGGAGCGAACGACATAATCACGGTAGCGCCAAGCGTGCGGCCGGGGCAGGTCCTGTTCCCGCTTGCCTTCGGAGTCCGCGTAGCCGGCCAAATCCAGCCAATAGCGGCCCCAACGTTCGCCGTAGCGCGGCGACGCGAGCAGCCGGTCGATCATCTGCTCGTAGGCATCGGGAGCACGATCGGCGAGAAAGGCTTGCACTTCCGCCGGCTCAGGAGGCAGCCCGGTCAAGTTGAACGAAGCCCGTCGCAGCAAAGTGGGTCGGTCGGCCTCCGGCGACAGGGCGAGTCCTTTAGCCTCAAGCTTGTGAAGAACGAAGGCGTCGATCGGATTGCGTATGTCCCCTGCGTGACGTACCGCCGGGATCGCCACGGCCTGCGGCCGCCGGAACGCCCAGAATTCCCGATCCTTTTCGGTCACCAACGGATCCGGACTCGTGGTGGCAATGTCCGGCGCAACCGCAACCTCCGGCGCTCCCGCCGCGATCCAACGCGCGAGGACTTCGATTTCGGACGGTTCAATCGGCTTGACACTCACCTCGACGAGGCGCTCGCGCGGCGGCATCTGACCGGCGCGCACTTTCTTGATCAATGGGCTTTCCTCCGGCTTGCCCGGCACGATCGCCGGCCCCGATTTGCCGCCACGGAGCAGCGCCGTTTTCGTGCGCAAATCCAGACCTGCTTCTTGGCGGCGCAAACCGTGACAGACCGTGCAGCGGCGCAACAAGATCGGGATGACGTCGTGCTGCGTCAGCGCCGCTCCGGTCGCTTCTTCCCCGCCGAATTTGGCGCCCTCGTTGATCCAACGCCGAATCGATTCGACTTCCGTCGCGCTCAAGCGGTCCTTTTTCCCCGGCGGCATAGTCCCGCTGTGTACCTTCTCAAAAAGCAGACTCTTGTCGGGCCGGCCAGGCACGATCACTGGCCCCGATTCGCCGCCTTTCAGAATCCCCGCCGGCGCGCTCAAATCGAGGTCCGCCTTGTGTGCCTTGGCGCCGTGACAGCGCAAACATTTTGCCTCGAACAGCGGCCGAATGATCTCCCGAAAAGACGGCGCTGGCGCCGACGATTTCTGTTGGTCGTCGTCCGCATCAACCTGCGCAACGAAACCTCGTTCGCTCACGGCAATTGTCAAGGTGACGAAAAGCAGTGGCTGGACGACGCGCCGGCGAAAAGTGAGGGTGGCATGCAAACTCACCGAATTGCCTCGCAAAGACGGTGCGCACAAGAAAGTCGGAATTCCGGGTAAGCGTACATCAAGTTACCCGAAAACAATCGAGCGGACAACGACAAATCGAAGCGGGGCCGCTCTCGGGATTGTCTCACCGGTTCGCTCGACCGCATGAAGCCACCGATAAAGACATTTGAAGCATGTTGGTGCGCCGACCGCCAGCGATGGGTCCCTTCCGCGGCATTGGGCATAGCATTCGACGAAGCGGAACAAGCCCGAGTCTACATTAACGATCATTCGGACGAGTTGAATGCCGTGCGTTAGCCTATCTTGCGCACGAAGGCGAAAATCTCGGCGATTTTCGCATCCGGTTTCCGCAAGAACCCCGTGTTTTTGGTAGTGGAAACACCGTTTTGGCGTTGTCGTGGAAACCTACCCTCTTGAATTTTCCCCGCCGCCGCGCCCATGCTGGCGTGCTGGAGGCAGGGATGTTTCTCCGACGCTACACTCGAACCAAGAACGGCAAGCAGCACGTCTACTTCGCGCTGGTCGAGAGCACACGCACCGACGCCGGGCCGCGGCAGCAAGTCGTCGCTCATCTCGGCGAACTCAATCAGGCTCAGGATGGTCAAAACGGCCAGTTTTTTGGGATGAGACCACAGAAACCATGCCGAAAATGAGGATTCGTTCCCACCAACTCGAATACTCGGACAGACTCCTAGTGAACAGGGCCGATCCGGTGTAAGATGTCTTTGCCCGATTGCTCTATAGCGGTTCGTCGTATGATCCCAGGTTTGACGGAATTGATTGGCCACGTTGTCGGCCGTGCGGTCCAGCCTCTGGCGCACCGAGCCACGATCACGTCAACGCAGGCGTTTGGCACGCTCGTATGCATCGAGCCGGACGATTTTGCCAGCATCGTCGAACATTCAAGAAGGCGCCGTAGTCGTGCATGCGGTCCAGGGATGGTTTCGCAAGACGCACAGCTACCTGACGAGCTTTAAGGGTTTGGTTTTTTGTGCAAAGTCTCGAGAGGCTTTGAATTTCGGAGACGACGTGTTGTTGGTCGAAGCGCAAAAGGCGTTTATCCCAGTTTGAGTGCCGGTTTTTCGATTCGGAGCGAACATGTTCTCCTTGGAAGATCGAGCACGTGACCAGCGCGACGGCGTCAGCCGGCGCGAGTGGCTGCGTGTGGGCGGGCTTGGCGCAATGGGACTGTCGCTGCCGGGGCTGCTTCGGGCCGGGCAACAAACGCCGCCGGCTACAGCGCCGACGGCGCTCGCCCGCAATCTGCAAGGGGCGACCTTTGGCCGGGCGAAGAACGTGATTTTCCTTTGGCTGCAGGGTGGGCCGCCGCAGCACGAGACGTTCGATCCCAAGCCGGACGCCCCCGCCGAAATTCGCGGGCCGTTTCGACCGATCGCGACCAACGTGCCCGGCATTCGTTTCTGCGAGCTGTTGCCGCGCACCGCCCGCTATGCCGACAAGCTAGCCGTGGTCCGCTCGCTGCACACCAATGACGACAACCACGACGTTAGCGGCTACTGGGTCCTCACCGGCTACCCGTACGGCCCCGGCAGCGCCCGCCAGATCAAGCCCAACGACTGGCCCTACCTCGGTTCGATCGTCAAGATGCTCAAGCCGAGCGAACGCCTGCCCGCTTTGACCTCGGTCTGGATTCCCGACGTGATGCGCCTCAACGACAACGTGACGCCGGCCGGGCAGACCGCGGGCTTCCTGGGCAAGCTGTGGGAACCGGAGCGGTTCGTCGGTGATCCGGCGGCGCCCAGTTACCGCATCGAGGGGCTCGATCTGACGGGCGAGTTGACGCGCGTGCGCCTTAATCGCCGCCGCGACTTGCTCTCGCAAATCGACACGCACTTCCGCACGGTGGAGCGCGGCGGCGCGGTCGAAGCGTGGGATCGGCTGTCGCAGCACGCGTTCGACCTCGTCACCTCCGGCAGCGCACGCACCGCCTTCGACATGTCGCGCGAACCGGAGCGCGTGCGCGATCGCTATGGTCGCTATTCGTGGGGCCAAACCGTGTTGCTGGCGCGGCGCTTGATCGAGGCGGGCGTGCGGCTGGTTCACGTCAATTGGATTCGCGAGCCGGGCGATTCGGCGGTCGATAACCCGCTTTGGGACACGCACGCGCAAAACGCCGACCGCTTGCAAGACGTGCTCTGCCCGCAGTTCGACGTGACCTTCACCGCCCTGCTCGACGACTTGGAGCAGCGCGGCCTCTTGCAAGAAACGCTCGTCGTCGTCATCGGCGAGTTCGGGCGGACGCCGCGCATCAACACGCTGGGCGGCCGCGATCACTGGGGCCACGTGTTCAGCTTCGCGTTGGCGGGGGCCGGCATCGCGGGCGGCCAGGTGCTCGGCGCCAGCGACCGCAACGGCGCTTTCCCCGCCGCCGACCCGCTGCGGCCGCACGATCTGGCCGCAACGATCTTCCATTTGCTGGGCATCGATCCGCAGGGCGTCTTCTACGACAAGAGCAACCGCCCGCATTTCGTGACGCAAGGCGAACCGCTGCACCGCTTGCTTGGCATCGAACCGGCGACGCGCGAACGTTGCCAGTCAACGGGCGATCCATCGTTTGTGCCGCCGTACGACACGCGCAAGCTGCTCGATACCGAATTCCAATCGGGCCGGCCGCTGATTGCGACCTCGCCGCCTTCGCGTAGCCGCGGCTGGCGTGCAGCGCCGATTTTGGAGGCCGACCGCACTGGCTTCGGCGGCCGATTGACAAGCGAGCACTGCGTCAAGCTTGGATTTGATTGGAGCGACAATTCGCCGGCGCCCGCAATTGCTCAAGGAAATCGCAGCCTGCTTGCCCAAGAAATTCGCAGCGCCCGCGGCGGCCACTACACCTTCACGGTCCAAGCCTCCGGCGGCGGCACATCGCGCGACTTCTTCGAGCACGTGTTCCTGGCGAACTTCACCTGCCGGCTCGTTCTGTTTCGTTTCGCGGATACCGGCAAGGATCCCGCGCGCGCCAACGTGCTCGCTACCGCGGAGTTCCGGCCGACATTCAGCGATGGCTCGACCGCAACGCCGTTCACTGTTGATCGCTTCCTCGGCTCAACGACACCGGGCGCCAATTTTCCCATCGGCAACGGCCTGGGCGTCGCGGTGGTCGTGGAGAAGACGACGCCCGGCGCCCTGCAACTGCCCGAGCGTGGCCCGCGCGAAGCCTTCATCCGCATCCATTCCGTGTCGCTCGAATTCAATCCGCGGGCGCGAGATGAGTCGGTGACGGTTTGACGCACTACGATTCCAAGCCAAACACATCCGGGTCGCCGAAGTTGCCGTAATGAAAGCGATTGAGAAAGCTGAAACAAGCGATGCCGTCGAACCCGGCTGGGATCGAAGGGACGCCGACGACACGCATATTCTGGGCGAAGCCGAGCGCGGGAAGCTGAACCGGAAGAACGTAGATCGGGAATGAACCGACGTAGGCGCCGCCCAGCGTAACGAACTGGTCGGGGTTGCCGCCGCAGAGCAAGCAATCATCCTCTTCGAGTATGAACTCAATGCCAGCCTTGAGCGCGCCGGCGCCCGTATCGGCGAGCACGGTTCGCGGGAAGGTTTGGCCGTCCGCAGCAAGCGTTAGAACGATCTGTATGCAAGGCCGACCGTTGCGGTGCGGCCATTCCGTACGGGGCATCAGTTCAACCCCCAGATCTCATGGACCTCTTCGTAGTCCCGGCTTGCTTCGACACAAATGGTTTTCGTCGGATCGGGTTCCGCTTGTCGAAGCCGACGGACCATTGCATCCAAGTCATCCGCAACCACCACGACCTGTCCATTGGCGATGCCGACGAATTTGTTGGCGTACGGTGAGTGCGGATTGCTCCTGGCTTCTTGATTGATGCGCCGCGCAAGGTCGCGGTTGAGGTCCTGCACGGTGGCGGCGGTTGACATGGCATGGTCCTCCGTTGGCGCTTGCTGCACCTGCCGTTATCGTAACAAGAAAAACGGCATGCCGCCAACTCGCAAATGAATGCGCCTAGTCTCGATAACCAATAGACGAAGCGAGGGACTCAATGCGGTCGTTTGGACGCCGCGCTGATTCATTCCAGCCGCAGGTTCTCATGAATGCGGCCCAATTGTTTTTCCACGACAACGATCCGGTCATAGAAAGCCGTCACGGCAGTTTCCTTGGCCTCCGCGGAGGCGCCGTTGAGGCTGACGACTTGACACATGAAGCGGACGTATTCGGCAATTTTGTGGCCCAGCACTTCGATGCGATGCAAGCGCTCCTCCATGGTCCACGGCGGCGTGGACCAGGAGCCGGGCAACACTTCTTTGGCTCGGGAAGATCCTGGGGTCGAAGCAGTTTCGTCTTTGGTGGTAGCCATGGAACTCGTTTGCCTTTTGGGTCGAGGTTGTCTGGTTGACGCCTTGGAATGCATGCGCTTTTCGTGGCCCGCGCTGCCGGCGCGGGAGGCCCGCTGCGGAGCGTGCATTTCTCACCATCGTGGGACGGGTTTCCTAACCCGTCCGGCCAGGACGGGTTAGGAAACCCGTCCCACGACACCGCGCTACACTGCATGATTGGTGAGAAATGCAGACTAGCCCTGCGCATTCCGCCGAAACAAGCCGTTGCCTGTCAGCAGCTTGCCCTTGCGAATGGCGCTTTCCTTGCGGAGCTGGGCGCGGCGGCGCACCTCGCAGGGCTTTTCGTAATGTTTGCGCTTGCGCAGCTCCTTGGTGAGACCGCTGCGCTCCATCAGCTTCTTGAAACGCCGCAACGCCGCGGCAATCGGTTCGCGGTCGTGAATTCGCATTCGTAGAGGCATGTTTTCTCCTGAAAGTTCGCGTTAGATCCAGTCGTTGAGCAGCGCCTGGACGCCGCCGACGTCGATGTCGGTGGCCAGTTCGATGTTGTCAAAGCCGGTGAACGCTGGTTCGGGGGGCGCGGACCGAACGTTCTTGCTGCGGAGGTAGAAGTGCAGATCCTTGGCACGGCCTGCGGGGACGTTGATGTAGCGGCGCTTGCCGTCGAGCTGCACACACAGGTTCGCCTTCTTTTGACCAGCCATCCAAGGCTCCTTTGCCAAGAGACCGAGTTCTCCACTACGGCGGCGTCAGCTCCGGGGCCAGCCGCGCATCAGCCCCACGAGCTGCGCCAGAAAGCCCAGAGCCATTATGGCCCATCCCAGGAGCTTCACGAAACGCGCTCGGTCCTGACCTCGGTCGCGTCTCAGGTCGATGCCGGTGTTGACAAACTTGCCGCCGCCGCCTTGTAAGCTCTCAATGACTTTCGACAGGTTTGATTCCAGCGCATCGAGATGGATCAACACCGAGCGTGAGAACCAAACATCCGCCAGCGCCAGCAGGAGCGCTCCGGCCAGGTTCAGGATCAAGCCGACGACGGCGAGATAGGCATGCATGGTTGCTTCAAGAACCGAGCAGGAACCCGGCTTCTCGACGAAGCCGGGGTCCTGGACTCGATGGCGACACCATCCCGTTAGTAGCGCCCGCCGCCGCCGCCGTAGCCGCCGCGGCCGCCGCCGCCCGAGCCGCCGCGACTGCTTTCGCTCTTGGGCCGCGCTTCGTTGACGGTGAGGGCGCGACCGCCCGAGTCCTGGCCGTTCAAGGCCGCGATCGCCGCCTGGGCTTCCTGATCGCTGCCCATTTCGACGAAGCCGAAGCCCTTGGACCGGCCGGTGTCGCGGTCCGTGATGATCTGCGCCGACTGGACGGTGCCGTGGGCGCCGAACATCGTTTCGAGATCACTGTTGGTCACGGCATAACTGAGGTTGCCGACGTACAGTTTCCTACCCATTTTCAAACTCCACAAAAAAGAGGCCACTCACCCGACATGGAGGAGTAAGGCCGGTCACCATGCATCTCCATCCAACGCGGAGGAGGGTGCGGCACGGAGGCAAGCCGCCACGCCGCGGACGATTCAGTGTTTTCCATAGGCCGGGGCCGGCCCCCCCCCCATCCCCCCCTTCCGAAGGGGGGGATGGGGGGGTGCAGCCCGGGGCAACGATCAATAACGGATGTTTCTTTTCTGCAACTCCTTGGTAATGCGCTGGACTGCCTTGTCAGCCCTCGAGCGTTCGATTTGCAACAAGGACTTCGTGGCGATGTCGTGAACCCGGTCATACAGGCGCAACAACGAATTGCTGTCGGTGCCCCGAATGCTGCTGAGATCGAGGCGAAGATCCTCGGTCGTCATGGCTGGCTCTCCTTCTTCAGGATCGAGTGAATATGAGCCGTGGTGAAGATGAGGGGCGTCCCGCCGCGCAGCTTCATCGAGCGCAAGCAGGTTTGGCGGTCGGCCAGCTTGCCGCGGAAGGCCGAGCCGCGAATGCTGGTGATCCGGACCGAGAGCGTTTCGAACGTCACCGCGCCGGTCAACAGGGTCACCCGGACGAAGTCGCCGGCCTTGAGCGCGCGAATGCCGACGCGCAGCTCGACGTCGTCGATGCCTTCCTGGCGGCGCATTTCCTCGATGTCCTGGATCTCTAAAGCTTGGCGCATGATGGATCCTTTCCGTCCAGGCGGAACGCGGGCGCGGGCAGCCGCATGGCAGGGTTGGACATGAGGATGTTGCCCTCGCTGTCCGCCACCAGGAAATAGCTGTGGAGCACGCGCGACGAAACCGCATCCGCGCCGACGAGCACATTGACGCGATAGTGGTCCTTCCACAGCGGTCGCACTTGCACGCGCTGCGGAAGTTCGGACTGACCCAACGTGCTCGTGATGACGTCGCCGATCTTGGCGCTCATCCTTTGACGCTCTTGATGCTCCAGATCCTTGGTGTGGTCTTTGTCTTGTCGGTTGGCCATGGTTGCATTTCCAAATCGTTCTTGGGGAAAGTCGGGTTCACCTGGGAGCGCTGCGCTCGGATTCAAGTGAGAAAATCGTGCACGTCATGGCGGCGCAACCACAGCACCCACGTGGAGCTCTGGCCGGCGGCGCAGGCGCTCGACTTCCAATTCCAGGTCGGCGACGTACCCCAGGAGGAGTTGAATGGTGGACTTGCTCGGGTTCGATGCTGTGGGGCAGCGCGGCAAGTGCGTTGGCCCACGAGTCGCTTCAGTCATGCGCGAGCGTCGTTTCTTCCCTGCAAATCCCAAACAGGGATTGCAGGCGCGTGATGGTGAAAACTTCGAAAACCTGCAGGCTGAGATTGAACAGCGTGAGCCGACCCCCCGACGCCTTCATCCTCTTGTGAAGATTGATGAGCGTCGCCAGTTCGAGACTGGAGATGGACTCGACGTTGGTAAAATCCAGCAGCAGGTGGCTCGTTCCCAGCTGGTCCGTCTGACCTGCCAGCTCCGTCGAAAGCATGTTGTCGATGTCGTCACGGATTCTGTTTCCCGTGAACGTAATGATCTTCACGTTGCCGGTCTGTTCCACTTTCGGCGACGAGTTCATGGCATACCTTCATTCCCAGAACTGCGAATTTCGGAACCCCGTTCCCGCGCTCGTGCGCACGGCAGACGGACCGTCGTCGAAGCGGATCAACGTCAAAATCGCTACGGACAGCGAAAGCCTTCAGAACGCTTAACCGTTCCGAAGCGCACCTGCCTTCGAGTGTCAAGAGAATGGATGCGGCCCATGCTGGCCAACGTGCGCTCCAGCGACGAACGGCATCTCCGTGCATGTGAGGACAGCGTCTGTCCTCCTCCGCACTCTTGATGTCCGCCGGATCCAGAGAGGTCATCTGGGGAAGGGGTAGGCACCAGGGATGAAGAGCAACCCCGTCATTCTAGCCGTCGGCGACGAATTGGCGAGGCCAATCGCAGCGAAATCCCGTGTGAGCCTCGGTTTCCGGCAACGGCAAGCGTGCGGCGGCTGGGCGCAGATGCCCTACGCAACAGTAATTCATTGCGGCCAGTCTTCGATGGTTAGGTTTGTAATCCTCTGGAGGGCCGGTGGTCAAGTTGGGACTCCCAGGGGCAGATGCGACCATTTTCTTTTTGGGGTTCTCCGCCAAACTTGTGGAATCGGCTGGTCTTTGTGGGGCAGACATTCTTGTCTGCCTGCGTATTCAGCGGCTTCAGTGGCAGACAGGAATGTCTGCCCCACAAGAATGGCGCAGCACCCTTTTTGGTCCTGCGTGACTCACCGGCCCGCCTTCTTTTTCCGTTCCTTCAAAGTGAGGTTGTAGGCGGACGCGCCGAAGCTGTCGTATTCCTCCACGGCAACCTCGAAGTCCTTGCCCAGAAGCGTGACCTGCATCTTGCCCTTGGACTTGCGGGCAAGTCCGGCCCGCTTGACGATCTCCTCAATGACTGCTTGTTGAAGCTCTTCGGGAATGCGATCGGCACCGAGACCGACGCCTCCAGCCTGATGGAACACCATCAACTCCCGGGCCTTGGTTTCGAGGCCGATGGAGGTTACGCCCGCCTGGACTGCTTGCTCCAGAACTCGGACAAGCTCCTGAAACGCTTCTGTGTTGTCTGGCATGGCTAGTGCTCTGTCACGCATGAATTGATGAGTCGCCAGAAGTAAGAGCCGCGCACGAAGTAAGCGGCCCACTCGCAGCCGCTTACTTCGTGCGCGGCTCTTGTGATCCATCATTCGACGTGTGACATAGCACTAGTGTCTCCGCTATTCGTCGGCACCGATTGCTACCCAAGCCCCAGGTCCGTGGCGATCTTCTTCACCTGCTGTGTTGCTGCCTACTGCCGACTGCCTACTGCCGACTGCCTACTGATTTCGTTGTGCGCGTAGCCGTCCATTCCTCACCGCTTCGTCTTTCTCGACTTCGGAAGGGGCCCGCCTTTTTTCTTCGCCACAAACCCAGAATCGTCGCCCTCGTGAAAAAAGATCATCCCGTGGAGTTCGTCGCCTTTGAGGACGGCCCAGCCACGGCCCTGGGCAGCGTCCATCTCGTCGTTGCCGTCCCAGGACCATTCCACGGCTGGCTCGCCATCTCTTGTGGTCAAGCGGCAGTTCATGTTTCCGTGGACATACCCGAAATGGAAGGAACCCCAGCCCTTGTCGTCAAACTCGAAGTAGCCTTCTTCTTCCTCATCAACGAAATCGCGGTCCCACTGCTCCATCGAGACGATTCGCCAACGGCCAGTGAAAGGGTGCGGTTGTTTGGGTTTCTTTGCCATCGTTTGCTCCTGGCCCGGCTATGCCGTCGTCCTACTGCACTTCGCTCTCTTTTTGATCGTCGTCCTCCGTCATGGGTTTGGCTTGCCGCTCACCAATGGCGCGGGACGCTTGCGAGCGCGCTTCTCGGTCATCGTCACACCCGGCCGCAGCATTTCTTGAACTTCTTGGCGCTGCCACACGGGCAGGGATCATTGCGCCCGATGCGGCCACCGCTAGCCGGCACGGGAACGGGCCGCGGGCCGCGGGAGAATAGTCTTCGGAAGAAACCCGGTTGCTCGTCCGGTCCCTGGTAGCGGATTTGGGAGGAAGCGCCCCAGGACAGCGCGGTCGTGATGATGGCGCGGGCTAACGCTTGCTCCTGTTGCGGCGTGAGATTGTCGAAAGAAGCAATATTGGTGGCGAAAACCGTTTTCTTCACGGCCAGGATCAACTTGTCCCGTTTGTCGTTGCTGCCGCTCAAAGGCAGCCCCGCGCCGCTGGTCATGATGAAGCCGTCCATCGGAAACACGCGCGTGGCCAACAAGAAGCCAGGAACGGCGGATCGACTCAGGCCGTTGTCAACGATCAGGTGCTGGGACTGGCGGAAAATATCCACGACGCGCACGCCGACGCCGCGCTCCACGGAAACGATCCCGAACACCGAGTACCAAGCCTTGGCCATTGCCTGCAAGACCAGCAACTCGTCCGAGCCTTCGGGCGGCGGTTGCTCGGCTAGCCGTTTCTGGATAAGGTTGCGGCCGTCGCGCAGCACATTGTAAAGGCAATAATCCATGAGCACGCTAGGCTCGTCTTCACTGTCGAAGACGAACGTGCCCTTGCGCAAGAAGCCCAGCTCCCGGCCGCCTTGATTCATCACGTCAAAAGGCAATCGCGCCGTGAGCGCCGAGTTGATTCGTACACCGATTTCGCGATAACGGCGATAGCGGGCGACCAGATCAGCGTGGGAAGACATGACATCCTCCTTGATGGTGAAATGGGATATCTGATTAGGCAAGTTTAGGGTGTTGGGCGGGCGAAATCAACAAATCTTGCAAGATTTGACGCGCATATCTTCCGGCGCTTCGGCCGCCTTCCCGCCAACTCACTGACCGCCAAAATAGCCGGTCCAGGCCAGATCGAGCACCTTGGCGGTCAATTCCAAAGGCCGGCCGTGAAAACGGCAGATGTCGAGGGCACGCTCGATCAGGTCGCGCGGCTCGCACGCGCGCAGCTCCCGATTCTGGGAACGGTAACGCTCCAGCAGCCCGGCGAGCACTTCGGGCTCGACACTCGCCCCCTGCTTCTGGGCATAGAGACCGAATATCCGGGCATATTGTTCCGGCGTGGGCGCTCCCAGATAGAGCCGATAGCCCATGCGCCGCAGAAAGGCCGGGTCCGTGACCGTTTCCAGGCCTAAGTTGGTGGCGATGATGAGCACGTGGCGCAGCGGCAGCTGGATCTTTTGACCCGTGGTGAGCGTGAAATAGTCAACCTGGTGCTCCATGGGCGTGATGAAACGATTGAGCAACTGATCGGGGGACACCCGCTCGCGCCCGAAGTCATCGACCAGGAACACGCCGCCGTTGGCCTTGAGATGCGGCGGCGCCTCGTAATAGCGCAGCGCCGGGCTGTAGATCAAGTCGAGCATTTCCAGCGTCAATTCGCCGCCGACGACGATCAGCGGACGGCGGATCCGAACCCAGCGTTGATCGACGGTGCCGGCCTTCTCGCCGGCGATCTCGACGCGCTGGTGGCATTGCTCATCGAACACGCGGATCACGCTCTTGCCCACGCTGATGCAGTGCGGAATCCAGTAATCGCCCTGCAAGGCGCCGTGAATCTGCCGGCCGAGGCTGCTTTTCCCGTTCCCGGACGGCCCGTACACGAACAGGCTGCGTCCGGAGGCAACGGCCAGGCCCGCCATTTGCGCGGCTTTCGGCGCCAGGACCATCCCGGAGAGGGCGGCGGTCACGTTCTCCGGCTGCACCGGCGGCGTGTTCGCAAATTGCCAGCGCAGCATTGCCGCATACGTCTCCAGGCGGACCGGCGCCGGACCAACGTAGGCGCATACCTCCAGCAACCGAATCGCGAGTTCGCGGCCGCTTGGCGTGATCCGGTAATTGGAGCTCGACTTCCCGGATTGCCAAAGTTCTTCCACCAGCCCCTCCATGGCCAGCTGATGCAGGACTTCACTCATGAGCGGCATCGACATGCGGAGCTGCTGGGACAACCAGGTGGTGGAGAACCGCGCCACGCCGTAAGCGATCCTCAGGGTCAGGTCGGTTAAGGCGCCTTCCTCCAGCCCCGCGGTAGCGATCTCTTGCGGCGCCGAGGGCGCAATCAGGTCGCCGAGCCGGTGCAAGCGCGGCAAATGCGGATCTCTCGCAGGGGTGTCAGTGGCGGCAACGCTTGGATCCATCGTTTGAATTCCTCAGCGAAAACAAACACCGAACTTGTCACGACCGCCACCCCCATTCTGGCCATCGATCTGGGCAAATACAAGTATGTCGCCTGCAATTACACCGGCGATCCGGTCAAGTGCACGGCGGGGCGCGTCGAAGACCGCAGTTGTCGATTTGGAAACGGATCGGGGATCGAGCCCGCAAAGATGTTTGACGCAGTCCGTGACTTCGGGAGTCCCGTGTGTTCTCGGAGTCGGGTGACTGATGGAGTCCGTGGCTTTGGGATTTCTCGGCGCCGCGCGACTCGAACCGTGCCTGCTGAAATCGAGCCTGCATCCGTTAGGACCGACAAGCTTTCAACGAGATTTTTTGTGGCGGAGAAACTCTGTCCCCGTCCGCGGTGCGCCCTCTAGACGACGGAAAGCATAAAGAGGGTTCGGCCCGCACCCAGTTTGGCTTCCCAGGACTATTTGTGACGGAAACGCCTCACCACAGGAAGGGCCCGACTGCGACGGCCTTCAAGTTGGTAGCTGACTGGCTAGCGCAAGCGTTCATTTTTTCTCGCGCTTATAGACCCAAACGCCGGTGACGTAGGTGCCGTCGCCTTGTATGCCTTGTATGGGCTCGATCTTAATCGGCCGCACTCCCGATCCATTTGGGAAGCACACAATCAGCAAGTCTTCCGTGAGTTCGTAAAGGCACGGCCAGGTGGACGACTTGCCCTTCGAAACTTCTGTAATATCAAGGTGCCGGGGCTCGTTTGCTGGATTAACCTTGAATGGGCACTTGTGGGCATTGTCGCCGATAGACCTGATCCACTGGTCACCGTCAATTACCAGCCGGCGTTTCTTGATTTCATCTGGTGCGACCTCGGCGTCGCCAACGTGCATTGAGACAAGTTGCCACGTGCCTTGCAGATTTTTCGTATGCGTCTTGGCGAGGCGGGCGCCAATCGCCCTGCCGATCTGTTCGGCCCGGCGCCGGATCTCGAGGCTATCACTCGACCCCGCCGCCTTTCGCAATGCGGTGAGGGCGGGCTCGCCGATGGCCTCCAATTCCCTGCCCGCTTGCTCCCGTTTCGCGAACTTGTCGTCCCCAAGTTGCTTGATGAGGGCACCAATGTTGTCTCTCGCAGCCTTCTCCCCGGAATCTGACCGCAGCATTCCGTTCCCCACCGCGATGACCAAACCAACGGCCGCAAACACCAGTAATCGAGTCCGCATAGTCACCTCCATGATGTACGCCTGGTGAAGGAACTGCACAAATACGGGTTCTGCAGGACAGCAACCCTGCCAGAAACCTTCTTCTGGCCCAAGGGCCGAACGCTAGCCCTCTATCCCGCCGCGGCACGTGCTAAAAGTCCTCCGGCGGATAACCATCCGCGCGGGCGCTCAGCTTCTGCAGGCACGACAAGGTGATCGAGCTGAACAGCAAGCGGACCGAGCCGTCGCCCAGGCAGACGTTGGCGCCCTGGGTGTGGAAGGAATAGATCTCGCCCTGGTTGTTGCAGTTGATCCGGCAGGCGCTGCGAACGTCGGCGGCGGCGGTCAGGGTGTTGCCGGCAGCATTGGAACCATCGACGGCGATGTCGTTGCCCGAATGGGCCCAGGCGCCGTTCATGAACGTCGGCTGGCTCGCGTCCTTTTTCCCGAACCTCCAACCTTCCGGTCGGGCGGCGGCCTCGGCCACCATGATGGTGTTGCTCAGGCCGTCGGTGATCGCGGCCAACGTCGTATAGGAATTGCTGCACAAAATACCTTTGATCCCCTCATCGGTGGGATAGTTCAGGCCCATCGCGGTCCAGATAGCGGGGCGATTGTTGCCGCGATTGACGGCCATGTAATCGGAGGTCGCGGGGATCCAGCCGGCGCCGTACGTGCCCGCTTCGAGCATCGGCTTGACTTCGTGCTGGGTGGGGCACGACGGACATTCGTAAATCGGAATGTGCGTGCTCGCGGCCAGCCGGTTGGCCGGGTTGAACCAGTCCTTGCGGAAATCGAAGGGAATGCCGTTTTGCTTGAGCACGTTGCCCTGCTCGATGTAGGGAAGAATGATCGACAAGAAGCAATGTTTGGCGTAGTCCTGGCCATTGGCGCCGCTGGCGCCGGCTTTGAGGAACTCTTGAATGGTCGCCGTGGCGGTGACGGCGGCGGCGCCGTTGGGAAGCTGCACACTCGACGGCGGGAACTTCTTGCGCTCGCCCAGGTAGTTGTGCAGCGCCAGCCCGATCTGCTTCAGATTGTTCTGGCACTGCGTGCGCGCCGCCGATTCGCGAACGCGCTGCACCGCCGGCACCAACAGGGCGATCAGAATGGCAATGATCGCGATCACGACCAGCAACTCGATCAACGTAAAGCCCGTTCGTTGTCTGTGCATGGCTCGATCCTTTGGGGAAAAACAACGGGATTGTATGACAGAGAAGGATACCCATACGTCGTTGCGACTTCAAATCAATAATTGGTGAAGATTTGGTTTGCGGCCGAGCCAAGGCGCGCCGGCACCCGAGTGTCATGTGGCGGCAAGTTTCCAACTTGCCGGGGCCATTCGGCAAGTTGGAAAC
>ORMF012697592.1_pt1 | contig 19618 bp, 17 predicted proteins | sample 1779871 | NCBI WGS metagenome assembly ORMF01 (sample SAMEA104232316, study PRJEB22302) | groundwater metagenome | biome: forest; feature: aquifer; material: groundwater | place: USA | collected 2011-08-07 | depth 5.4 m | reverse complement strand
GGGGGGCGGGGTTGGGCCCGGAGCGCTCCGCCGCCGGGGGGCGTGTTGCCGGGAGCCATAGGGGAGGAGCTGTAACGGATCATGCCCGTTCACGATCAACGCTACCGTCACTACACAGGGCAGCGCTCGCTGCGCGGCCGTGCATGGTGGGTGATCGCCCGCACCGGCATCCTGGAGCAGCTGCGCAAGCGGCGCTTTCTCGCGCTGCTGCTTTTTGCGTGGTCTCCGTTCCTCATGCGCGCCGTTCAGATTTACCTGTCGTCGAGCTTTGCCCAGGCATCGTTCCTGGCGCCGGATGCGCAGACGTTTCGCGAGTTCCTTGACCAGCAGCGCGCCTTCGTGTTCTTCGTGACGATCTATGTGGGAGCTGGCCTGATCGCCGACGATCGCCGGGCGAACGCGCTGCAGATATACCTGTCCAAGCCGATCTCACGCCTTGAGTACGTGTCCGGCAAGCTGCTGACGCTCGTGGTCTTCCTCGTTGCGGTGACGTGGCTTCCTGCCGTACTGCTGGTCCTGCTTCAGATGATGTTCAGCGGCAGCACCGGGTTGCTGTCGATGCACCCGCTGCTCATCCCAGCGATTACGCTCGCATGCGTGCTCGAGGTGACTGTCGCGGCCACCACGGTGCTCGCCTTGTCCTCCCTTTCGCGAAGCCGCCGGTTCGTCGCAATGCTCTATGCCGGCATCGTCTTGTTCGCGGCGGCAATGAGTCAGGCGCTTCGCGTGACGACCGGAAGCCGGGCGTGGGCGTGGGTGTCGCCGCAGGAGACGCTGTCGGTCATCGTGGACGCGATCTTCGGAATGTCGGGGGAGCCGGGGTTGCCGCTCGCGATCGCGGTGGCGCTTGTTGCCGCGCTCATCGCTGTCTCGATCGCGGTGCTGGAGCGGCGCGTGCGTGCCGTTGAGGTTGTCGGGTGACGATCATCGCTGCGGAGCATCTCTCGAAATGGTACGGCCAGGTATCGGGACTCAATGACGTCACGGTCACTATTCCGCGTGGCATCACCGGCCTCCTCGGACCGAACGGAGCGGGCAAGTCCACGTTCATGAAGCTGGTGACCGGGCAGCTTCGGCCGAGCACCGGGACCGTTCGCGTGCTTGACGAGCCGGTCTGGCAAAACCCGTCGCTGTACCTCCGACTTGGTTTCTGCCCGGACCAGGACGGGTTTTACGAGCATATGGCCGGTCTTGAATGGCTCACGGCCCTCGCGCGGCTGCACGGAATGTCGAGTGAAGCAGGCGACGCGGCGGCGCGCCGCGCGCTCGAGGCCGTTGATCTGATCGATGCTGCGGATCGAACGATCGGGGCCTATAGCAAAGGCATGCGCCAGAGAGTCAAGCTCGCCCAGGCGATTCTGCACGATCCAGATCTCCTGATCCTGGACGAGCCGTTGAACGGGATGGATCCAATCATGCGCCGCCGGACCATTCGCCTGATCAAGGAATGGGGCCGCTCCGGAAAGAGCGTCGTCGTGTCGAGTCACATCCTCCACGAAATCGAGGCGATGACGTCGAATATCCTGTTGATTCACAACGGCCGGATCCTTGCCGAAGGGAACGTCCACCAGATTCGAGCGCTCATCGATGAGCATCCGCACACGGTGTCCATCCGGGTTGCCGATCCTCGGGCGCTCGCCCGCCGGCTGCTGATCGAGGAAAACGTGAGCAGCCTTCGCTTCGAGCCCGGTGCGGTCGTAGTTCAAACATTGCGCCCGGACGCCTTCTACTCGCGGCTCACTGAGCTGGCGGCGTCAGGCGAAGGCGGCGCGATCGAGGAAGTGACGTCGCCCGATGACAATCTGCAGGCGGTCTTCACGTACCTGGTGAAGCAATGAAACCGTCTTTCGGTGCGTCGACGATGCGGATATTCGACTTGTCGCTTGGCGAGATGCTCTGGGCGCGACGCACACTCTTCATGGCGATCCTCGTTACAGCGCCCGTATTGCTCTCGGTGGTGGCACGTATCACGTCGTCCAACGGGATGGCCGTCCTCAGAATCAACGGCGAGCGTGTCAGCAGCGCGGGGATGTTCGCTGCGATGATCTGGATTCTGTATCTGAAGTTCATCATTCCGGCGCTGGGCGTCTTCTATGGCACTTCGCTCATCGCGGACGAAGTGGAAGACAAGACGATTACGTATCTCTTCACACGACCTATTTCACGGCGCTCGATCGTGATGGGCAAGTACCTCGCGTATCTCGTCTGCGCTGCGTCCATGGTGTTGCCTTCCGTGATGATCGTGTTCTTGCTCATGGTGCCGTTTCCGGACATGGCGACCGCCTTTGGCCCCCTGCTCAGGAACCTGGGCGTTCTGACTCTCGGACTTGCCGCATACGGCGGGCTGTTCCTGCTGGCGGGCGTGGTGCTGAAGCGTCCGCTCGTGGCCGGTCTCGTGTTCGCCTTTGGCTGGGAACAGATTGCGCTGGTGATGCCCGGCTACCTGAAGCACTTCACGATCGCCTATTACCTTCAGGCGCTGGTGCCGCAGGCGATGCCTTCGGAGAACACCTTGTCACTGCTTCAAACCGTCGCGCGGGACGTGCCGACCGCAGAGAGCCTGTTCTGCCTGTCCTTTACTGTCGTCACCGCTCTGATCCTGGCGATGCGGAGCGTGGAACACCGGGAGTACGTCCTGGAGCAATAGGCGCGCACCGCCGAAACCCTCTAGGGGCCAGGCTCGTATAATCAGGCGGACTGGGGATGCGACTTTTCGAATCCCGAATCCCGAATCCCGTATCTCGGATCCCGAGGAGTATCAGCAATGGCGAAGCGCACCCGCGTTTTTCTTCTGGTGGCGGCTGGCGTTCTGGTCGCAGGGTTGGCGACCGGTCTGGTCGCGTGGTCGATGGGCGTACCCGTCTTTGCCGCCCTCGGGTCGAGCGCCCCGGAAGAGCTCGCGTTTGTTCCCAATGACGCGCATCTGGTTGCGTACGCGGATCTGCGCCAGGTGATGAATTCACCACTCCACGACAAGCTCGAGCAACTGCGGCGGGACAATCCCTCGAACACCGATGGCCTCGAGGCGCGGACCGGGATCGACCTCGAAACGGACATTGATCGGGTCGTCGTCGCCATGTCTGGCGGCGACAGCCGGACCGATCGTCCGCTGCTCGTCGCGCGCGGCCGCTTCAACGTGGTGAAGATTGAAGGCCTCATGCGTGAACAGGGCGCGGACGTCGAGCAGTACCGCGGCAAACGTCTTGTGTTCATCAAGGACGACATGCACGATGCGGCCCTGGCGTTCTTTGAGACGGGCGTTGTGCTGTTCGGCGATGGAATGGCCGTTCGTCGAGCGATCGATACCAAGGCGGGCGCTGGCGCCGACATCACCGGCAACAAGGAATTCATGGACCTGGTTGGCAGCGTCGACGACGCCAGCGCGTGGACAGTGGCAAGGTTCGACCTGCTCATGGGCCGCGCCTCGTTCCCCGCGGAGGTCGCGAGGCAGCTCCCTCCAATCAACTGGCTGTCCGCGAGCGGGCGGGTGGACGCCGGCGTTCACGGCCTGGTCAGGGCGGAAGCGCGAGACGAGGAATCGGCGCAGAGCTTGCGCGACGTTGTCCGAGGGTTCCTTGCGCTCGCCAGGATCCAGGGGGCGCAGAGTCCGGACCTGAAAGGGATGCTCAATTCGATGGAGCTTGGCGGGGAAGGCAAGACGGTATCGCTCTCGTTTGACGTGACGCCCGGTCTGATCGACTTCCTTGGAGCGGCGCGCGCAGGACGATCGGGACTGCCGCGGCGTCAGGCGCCGCGGCAACGGGCGCCGCAGGTCTTCTAGCGCCCCGAGGCATGGCGGAGCTGGTCTTCTTCTACGGCACGCTCATGACGCCGTTTAACAGGCCGGGGCGGCGCCGGATAGACGACCATCTCACGTTCAGGGGACGAGGAAGCATCGCCGCCGCGCTGTTCGATCTCGGCATTTACCCCGCCGCTGTTCCAGCATCCGACATGCGCGTGCGTGGCGAGGTGCACGAGATGAGGCAGCCTCTTGTCGTCCTCCATGCGCTCGACGAGATCGAGGGCTATCGTCCAGGCGAGCCTGAGACCAGCCTGTACACCCGGTTGTTGACGCCGGCTCTCCTCGATGACGGGGGAATGGTTGACGCGTGGGCGTATTTCTATAACGCGCCGCTCGGCCGCGCGGAGCGCATCGCGTCGGGCGACTATCTGGAATACCTCAGGGCAGGCCGCTGCGGTTCGCCTTGAGCGTCTCGAGGAACTCCGCAATCACCGACTGAACGCGATCGGACAAGTCGACAAACTCGATCCCCGTCCGATAGGTGACGATGTCCTGATCGACATCCGAGATGTGCGAGTGGGTGACCCTGCCCTTCAGTACCACGGACTGCTCGCCGAGCGTCAGGCGCAGGTCGTGAAGCGAGTTGAGGTGGAGGGGAAAACGTGTCTCGACCGAGGCGCCGGCGCAGCTCATCTCCTTGATGTGCAGCGCCTCGAATACCATGATTTCGCCTTGAAGATCGCCGAGGATGAGGACGCGCTCTTTGTCGCGAATGTTGGACTCGGATTCCATCCGCGCGGAATATAGCACGCGGCGCGCGCACGGACGCGCGCGCATTACACCATCAATTCATGCGCAGCGCAGCGCGCGCCGGAATCATGGCGTCTTCGTCGTCGGCGAGCTGCGAGATTGCCGCGTCAAAGTCCTGTCCCTCGTACTCGGTCGTGTAGGTGAGAACCGGGATGTCCTTGGTGTCCGCATCCAGTTTCAGCATCGTGAGGAGCTGAAAGCCGTCGAGCTCCTCGATGCGCGTGCAGAGAATCACCAGGTTGGGGACGACCCTCTTGATTTGCGAATAGGCGCGGTCACTCGACTCGACGAACACCATGTCGTAGCGGCCGGCGTCCAACACCGTCTCCAGCATGCCGAGCACTTCGGTGTTGCCATTGACGACCACCACTTTCTGGACCGGCTTGGCGGCGATTTGGTTCATGTCAGCCATCTGAGTAACCCGCCCTTCTCTCCTGTCCCCAATTCAGGATCCATGCCACGACACACTCACCTTGTTTAAAGGGGAGCTTTGTCGATATTTCGGCACTCTCGGCGAGGGTGTCCTCAGCCGCCCCTATCGACACTTAGACGCCGCTGAGGCGTAAACCGTTTGTTGATGACACGTTGGCAAGCGTGCGGAAACTGTGTCTTGAGAGCGGCAGATGTGAGCAAACGGATGAGGCGAGGAGGTGTGGCCCGGCTGCACTTGCGGCAGTTGATTGCGTTGCGGCACAGTGAGCGAGACATGTCGACACCAAAAGACACCGCCACAGCGGTTTTCGACAACCTCATTGGCGGCCAGTGGAGCCCCTCTTCGTCGAGCCGCCTCTTCGAGAACCGGAACCCCGCCGACCGCGATGACCTGATCGGCCTTTTTCAGGACTCGACGCCTGAGGACGCCGCGCGTGCGATCGCGGCGGCGTCACGTGCGTACGCCGACTGGCGCCTCGTGCCGGCTCCGCGTCGCGCCGAGATTCTGTTCCGCGCCGCGCAATTGATTGCCGATCGCAAGGAGACGTTCGCCCGCGACATGACCCGCGAGATGGGCAAGGTGCTCGAAGAGACCCGTGGCGATGTCCAGGAAGCGATTGACATGACGTTTTTCATGGCCGGCGAGGGACGGCGCATGTACGGCCAGACAGTGCCGTCCGAGCTTCGCGACAAGTTCGCGATGTCGGTACGCCAGCCGCTCGGTGTCTGCGGCGTGATCACGCCATGGAATTTTCCGATGGCGATCCCGTCCTGGAAGATTGTTCCAGCGCTCGTGTGCGGCAATACGGTGGTATTCAAGCCGTCATCGTTGACACCCCTTTCCGCGATCAATTTCGTCAAGGTGCTCGAGGAGGCTGGCATCCCCGCCGGCGTGGTCAACATGGTCACCGGTGGCCCCGACGTCGGCACGGTGCTGTCGACCCACGACGAGATCAAAGTCGTCTCGTTCACGGGCTCGACCACGGTCGGGAGGCTCGTGAATCAGAACGCCGCGCCCGGCTTCAAGAAAGTGCACCTCGAGATGGGAGGCAAGAACATCGTCATGGTCATGGAGGATGCGCAGCTGGAGCTCGCGGTCGAGGGCTGCGTCTGGGGGGGATTCGGCACGACGGGCCAGCGCTGCACGGCGGCAAGCCGTGTGGTGGGCCATGAGCGGGGGTACGACGCGTTCCTCGCGGAGTTCGCGACGCGAGTGAAATCGCTGCGCGTCGGCAACGGCGCGCAGGACGACGTCCAGATGGGGCCGTCGATCAGCGAATCCCAGCTCTCGACGGTCATGAAGTATGTCGACATCGGCAAACAGGAGGGGGCGACGGTCGTCACGGGCGGGCATCGCCTGACGGAAGGCCCATATGCGCGCGGCTGGTTTCACGAACCGACGATTTTCGGCGACGTCACCCCATCGATGCGCATTGCACGCGAAGAGATCTTCGGTCCGGTCGTGTCTGTCATGCGGTGCCGTTCCCTGGCGGAAGCAATCGATATCGGGAACAGCGTGGCATATGGCCTGTCGGCCTCGATCTACACACGCGACATCAATAAGGCGTTCACCGCGATGCGCGACATGTACACCGGCATCTTCTACGTGAATGCGCCGACGATCGGCGCGGAGGTGCACCTGCCGTTTGGCGGCACGAAGGCAACCGGCAACGGGCACCGGGAGGCGGGCATTACCGCGCTCGATGTCTTTTCAGAGTGGAAGTCGATCTACGTGGACTTCAGCGGCCGGCTGCAGCGTGCCCAAATCGACGTTGAGTAAGTCCCAACGCCCAAAGTCCAAGGCCCAACGCCCCAAAAAAGGGGGAGCCGGAAGCGGCTCCCCCCTGTCGAACGGTTCGGCGAATATCGATCCGCCTTGCCTCGGACTTAGAACAGGAATTTGATGGTCGCGTAAGCGCGCGTCCCCTGCTCGAAGAGGTCCGCCTGCTTGTAGCGCGGATCGTAGGCGCCCGCCCCTTCCGGCGAACGAAGGATCAGCGCGTTATAGTCGTAGCCCTTCGTGAGGTCGGTGCCTGACAGGTCCATCGCTGCCGACGGTCGCGCGCCGCCAGCGCCGGAGCCTCGATTCAGCCCGTTGAAGATGTGCCTTGTCGTTTGCTGGTTGAACAGGTTGAGGACGTTCAACTCGAAACGCATCTTCTTCGTGCCCATGACGGCCAGCTCCTGACTGACCAGCAGGTCGGTTCGCGTCAACGCCGGCGTACGGCCAAGGTTGCCGCGCCCTTCGACCATCGAGCCGACGCCGCCAGACGTGTTGGTGCTCATGACGTAGGTCGTCACCGGCGTGCCGCTGCCGCCGTAGAAGAATGCGCCCACCTGTGTGCCAAACGGCGCCTGATAGGAGCCGTAGACCTTGAGCACGTGCGGTCGATCGGTCGCCAGGCGGCCGAGCACATCGTTGTGGCCGTAGGCATCCCATTCGAGCTCGTCCAGATCCCACGCGCGGCTGACGTTGGTGCCCGGACGCGCAATGCTCCCGCCCTGCTGCTGTGACGTGGCGGCGGTGTTTCCGGTGGTCGGCGTGGTGATCTCGTCCGAGCTTCCGATACCGGAGTAATTGCCCCACAGCCGGCTGAGCGTGTAGTTCGCGCTCAGGAAGTAATTGTTCGCGAATCGGCGGTTGAAGCCGAGCTCGAGGGCGTCGTACTTACGCTGGGCCAAGGGCGTCACCTGACCCGACGGCGTCCTGCCCGTCGGGAACTGGAACTTCGTGAGACCGCGGCCGGGGTTGCTGATGAGATATCCCTCGTCACCCGCCGCGTTGAGGAAGCCGACGTCCTCGATGGTGTCCCGCAGTTTGTTGTGAATGTAGTGAACGGTGAGCACACTGCCGCGATTGAGCTGGTACTCGAGACCGGCGCTGCTGCTGTCCTGCGACATCGGCTTGGTGTCCGGGTCGATGTTGCCTTTGAACGACGGCACGCGTCGATCGCGACAGCTCCCCGGGGTCACCCAGAGATCCCTGCCAGGCTTGTTCGTGAGGTTCAGACTTGCGAGATCGAGCGTGTCGAGCGCCCGGTAATCGATGCACCAGGTCTCGGCTCCGAACTGTCCTCTCGGCATTTCGTACTTCGTCCAATCGAAGTACCGGCCCCAGCTGCCGAACACCTTCGCGCGGCCATCGCCCCAGATGTCGTACGCGGCTCCGAGCCGGGGGGCAAGCTTGTCTCTCCATCCGAAGTCGAAGGCGTACTTCAAATACGATGGCTGGAACGTCGGAACCCGCTCGTGCTCCGTACGGACTCCCACGTCGAGCGTCAGGTGATTCCCGACAGTCCACTGATCTTGCGCGAAAATCGACTTGATGTCGCTGCCGGCCTTGTTGAAGATCCTTCGATCGTTGACTTCGTAGTAGCCGTAGGCTCCACGCCCTGTCGTGACGCCGCCGAACGTGAAGCTCCGATCCCAGAAGATATTCACGTACCCGCCGGGATAGAAGGAGTTGATGTCGTTCGACACGTGCTGATATCCGAATCCACCCTTGACGGTGTGCAACCCGCCTGCGTTGAACACGTGGTTGTAGTCAACGTCGAACGTTCCCCGCTTTGTTGTATCGAACTCGGTGATCTGCGCTCGCGGGATGTTCACGCCGCCGACATTCGTGCCGCCCTGGAGCGCCGCCGGAATAATCGAGTTCAGCGTCGTCGTCGGCGTCTGATACGCGTACGACGTCGTCAACGGAATCCCCGTGTCGCTGTACCGATCGTGGAACAGACCCCCGCGAAGGCGAAGGAATGACGCGTTCGTGATGCTCAGATCGACCGTGCCGCTGGTGTTGACCTGATTCGTCTCATAGCCGCGGCCCGGCTGAAATTGGATGGACGCCTTTGCGGCCGGCTGTGCATTCGGTGTCGCTCCCTTGAGCGAGTCGAGCGTTCCGTGTGCCGTGGTGGGGGTCCAGAGCGACGACCAGCTGGCGTTCAGACGTCGAGCCGAGAAGCTCAGTTTGCCGAACATCTGCTGCTTCCAGATGCTCCGCTCGACTGATGAAGGCCCGTCGGTGAACACGTAATCCCGCGTCGTGGTTTCGTTGCGCGGCGAGACCGATCCGAAGAAAAAGAGGCGATTTCGAATGATCGGTCCGCCCACCGAGCCGCCGAACTCGTTCTGATGCGTCGGGTCCTCTCGATCCAGCACGTATCGGGTGGTCTTGTCGTCGAGCGGATCGAGATTCAGCCTCTTCACCGGGCCCGCGGCGAGCGCGCTTCCCTCGAAGTAGTAATGTCCCTCGCCATGAAACACGTTGCCGCCGCTCTTCGTCACGGCGCTCATCACGCCGCCGAGCGCGCCGCCGTGCTCCGCGGCAATGCCGCTCGTCTTGACCTGGACTTCTTCCAGATACTCGAACACCGTGTTCTGACGCGACGATCCATAAATCAATGAGTTCGTGACGACGCCGTCAACGGTGAAGGTATTTTCGGACCCGCTCGCGCCGTTCACCTGGAAGCCGCCTTCGAGTTCGCCCGAATTCACGGAGGGCGCTGTCAGCGCCAGCGACTGGAACGACCGGCCTTTCGGCAGCCGATCGATTTCCTCGCTCGTCACGTTGTGCGCGATGAGCGTGCTGCGTGAGTCCACCAGCGGCTTGGACTCGGCGGTCACTTCGACTGTCTCGGTCGCGGCGCCCACAGCCATCTGGACGTTGAGCTCGAACGCGCGTCCGAGATTGATGCTGATGTCACCGTGCTCCACTTTCGAGAAGCCGGTGAGCTCGAACGTCACCGTGTAGCGCCCGGGATTGAGATCAGGTGCGAGGTACTGACCACTCGTGTTGGTCACGAAGTCGCGGCTTTCGCCATTCGCATTGTTTCGTATGGTGACCGTGACACCGGGCACCGGCAGCGACTGCTGATCGGTCACCCGTCCTGTTAATGTGCCGAATCGCTCCTGTGCGCCTGCCGTGGCTCCGAAGGCCAGCAGGAACGCCAGAAGGAGAGCACTAATGCGTGCGTGCATTGATTCGCTCCTCAAGATGTGACTATCCATTTTGAGATGCGCCCAAGGAAAAGACGTACCAATGTGCGTTTGGTCCGCAAACCCTTGTAGCATCGTTAGTTGTCGGCCAGGCGCCACCCGCTCGAGCGGGATAATCCACTTGCGTGTAGCTTCGACATCCAAAACACCGAATTGTTCTCGCGCCCTCGCTGCTACCTCAGGAACCACCGCGAGGACGCGCCACATCCATGCATAACCGTCAAGGTTATCAGCGTCGACCTCGAAAGATGCACAAATCTTTTCTTATGATTAGCAGCTCAGCCACGGTGGAGGAGTAGGTGTCGCAGCGGATCGTCATCATTCCAGGAGACGGCATCGGCCGGGACGTCGTCGCGCAAGTCGTCCCTGTTCTCAAAGCGCTCGGCGGTCTCGAGCTCGAGCATCTGCCATGGAGCGCGGACTACTACCTGCAGACGGGGGTCACCATCCCGCCGGACGGGTACGACACCCTGCGGTCCTTTGATGCGGTGTTCATTGGCGCGCTCGGTGATCCGCGAGTGCCCGACAATCGTCATGCACGCGACGTGCTCCTCGGCACGCGGTTCGAGCTCGACCTGTATGTGAACTACCGGCCCGTCCGCCTCCTCGACGACCGACTCTGTCCACTGAAGAACCGCGGCCGCCGCGATGTCAATTTCGTCGTGTTCCGCGAGAACACTGAAGGGCTCTACGTCGGTGCCGGTGGCCGTCTTCGCGCGGGCACCGAGGAGGAAGTGGCAATCCAGCACGAGGTGAACACCTATCGCGGCGTGCACCGCATCGTCCGACACGCTTTCGAGTTCGCGGAGGCGCGCGGACTCCGCCAGGTGTGCATGGCGGATAAGAGCAACGCGATGCCGCACGGCCACGCGCTCTGGCAGCGCGTCTTCACAGAGCTGACGCCGCAGTATCCGGGAATTGTCGCGACCCATCTCTATGTCGATGCGCTCGCGTTGTTGCTGGTCCAGAGCCCGGGTCAGTTCGAGGTGATCGTCACCAACAATCTGTTCGGCGACATCATCACGGACATCGGCGGCGCGCTGCAGGGTGGCCTTGGCATGGCCGCGTCCGGTAACATTCATCCGGGCCGCACGTCGATGTTCGAGCCCGTGCATGGCTCGGCGCCTCCGCTGGCCGGTAAAAACGTCGCCAATCCGATCGGCGCGATTCTATCGGCGGCGCTCATGCTCGAAACGCTCGGCCGCGCAGAGGATGCGCGGCGGATCGAGCAGGCGGTGGAGGCGGCCGTGCACGCAGGCGAGGGAACCCGCGACATCGGCGGATTGCTCGGTACTCGAGGAGCGGGCGCGGCGATTCTGAAACGGCTGATCTGACCCCTACCATCCATAACATCGTGGTGTTCGGCGCCGGGATTGTGTCCGGCGCCATCAACTCGATCGCATTCGGCGGTTCGCTCGTCAGCTTTCCGGCGCTCGTCTGGCTTGGCGTGCCGCCGATCATCGCGAACGCCACCAACACCGCCGCACTGTGGGTCGGCTCGCTCGGCTCCGCCTGGGGATACCGCCGGGAGCTGCGTGACACGAGGCGACACATGTACTGGCTGATCGTGCCTAGCGTGTTCGGCGCGCTCACCGGCGCGATTTTGCTGCGCCTGACGCCCGCGGCGCTCTTCGATCGACTGGTGCCGCTGCTGATCCTGTTTGCGACGCTGCTCTTTGCGGTGCAGGAGCGACTGCAGCGGGTCTTCAACATGACGCCCGAGCATCACGGGTCCACGTGGTTTGGCGGCGCAATCGTCTTTCAGTTTTTCGTGAGCGTGTACGGGGGCTACTTCGGCGCCGGCATGGGCATCCTGATGCTCGCGGCCCTGGCGATTCTCGGCCACGACGACATCCACCAGATGAACGGCCTCAAGAACGTGCTGGCGTTGTTCATCAACGCGGCGGCGGGTGTGTACTTCGTCGCCGCAGGCATGGTGGTCGTCAGCGACGCCGTGGTGATGGCGGTCGGCGCGACCATTGGGGCTGTCGTCGCGGCTGGCATCGCCCGGCGCATGGGGCGGAAGGCGGTCCGCCGTGCGGTGATTGTCATCGGCTTTGCCATGACGGTCGCGCTGTTTCTTCGGTTGTAGCGGGCAGCCGGCAGCGGGCGGCCGGCTGTCGAAACGGAGGCGTCCTACTCAACGGACTTGTCCGCCGAATCGGCGCGATGGCGGTGCCGCGAACAGGGACCTGTCCGCCGAAGCGGGCGAGATGCCGGGCCCGCGAAGGCGGATACAATTTCCCCCGTGGCCACGCACTCGAGCGACGATGTCGCGATCTCACGTTACGTTGATCTGAATCGCGCTGAATGGGCGAGGCTTCGTGCGTCGACGCCGCTACCGCTCTCTGAAGCCCAGCTCCGGCCGCTCGGCGGCCTCACGGAGCGGGTCTCCCTCGATGAGGTCATTGACGTCTATCTCCCGCTCTCCCGTCTCCTGAACCTGTACGTCGGCGCCACGCAGCGTCTCCACGAAGCGACCCGCACGTTCGTCGGCGGCGCGGATCTGCGCATTCCGTACATCATTGGCATTGCGGGAAGCGTGGCGGTAGGCAAGAGCACCGCTTCGCGCATTCTGCAGGCGTTGCTCTCGCACTGGCCGAATCACCCGCAGGTCGATCTGGTGACCACCGACGGGTTCCTCCTGCCGCAGCGGGATCTGGAAGCGAAGGGGCTGACGGAGCGCAAAGGCTTTCCAGAGAGCTACGACGTCCGACGCCTTCTGCGATTCCTCGCGGATGTGAAGTCCGGCCTTCCTCAGGTGGAGGCGCCCGTCTACTCCCATCTCGCGTACGACATCGTCCCCGGCGAATACCAGGCGGTTCGCCAGCCCGACATTGTCATCGTCGAGGGGTTGAATGTGCTCCAGACCCGCACGCGGCGCGGGACGTCGCCGGCAATGTTCGTCTCGGATTTCTTCGACTTCACAATCTACGTCGACGCCAACGAGTCCGACATCGAGCATTGGTACGTCGAGCGATTCCTGAAGCTGCGCACGACGGTGTTCCAGGACCCTTCTTCATACTTCCATCGGTACGCGGCACTCACGGCTGAGGAGGCCGAAGCCACCGCGCGCAGTATCTGGCGGACGATCAATCTCGTGAATCTGCGGGAAAACCTGCTGCCGACGCGTGAGCGCGCCCACCTGGTACTGGAGAAAGGGCGCGATCACGCGGTGAGGCGAGTCAGACTGCGAGTGGTGTAACACGAAATGCAAAATGCAAAATGCAAAATGCAAACAACGCACGCGTCAGAGACGTTGTTTGCATTTTGCATTTTGACTTTTGCATTACGCATCAGCCGGGCGACGCGCCCTGCGTGTTGACGTAGACCGCGTACAGCGACTGACCGGCAGTCATGAACAGCCGGTTGCGTTTCGGCCCTCCGAATGCGAGGTTCGCACAGGTTTCAGGCAGCCGGACGCGGCCGAGAACCCTGGCGCCCGGCGACCACACGGTGACACCGCTGTACCCCAGATTGCGTCCCGCATTGGCGCTGCACCACAGATTCCCGTTCACGTCGACGCGGATGCCGTCGGTCCGGCACTGGATGCCGTCAACCATGAAGTTGCTGAACTCTTTCTGGTTCGACAACTTGTTTTCGGCGCTCAAATCGAAGCTGTGAACGATGCCGTTGGTCACGAGATACAGCTTCTTGTAGTCGTTCGCGAACGCGATTCCATTGGGATTACCCGGCAGGCTCATCCCGTTGACCATCATCTCGACCTTGCCCGTCGTTCCATCGACGCGATACACGCTGGCGGTCATGATTTCACGCTTGCCCGTCCCGACGCCCGCCAACTGGCCTGCCTTCGAGTTGAGCCGCCCTTCGACATTGGTCGGGCTGCCCGCGACTTCAGGTGCCCCCTCGTACAACGTGAAGCCTGGTGGCGGATCGGTGAACCAGTAGCTGCCGTCACGATGCGGCGCCAGGTCGTTCGGCGAGTTCAAGCGCATCCCGTTGTATGCGTCGGCGACGATCGTGATTGATCCGTCGTGCTCGTAACGCACGATACGCCGGCCCGTGTGCTCGGCCGAAAGCTGCCGCCCCTGGAAATCGAAGGTGTTGCCGTTGCTGTTGTTGGACGGCATCCGGAAGACCGTGACCATGCCGTTGTCGTCGACCCATCGCATCTGGCGGTTGTTCGGAATGTCGCTCCAGACCAGGTATTTTCCCTGGCTGCTCCACGCGGGTCCTTCGCACCACTGGCCTCCGGTCCACAGCCGATGAATTGCCGTGTTGTTGACGCGCAGACCGTTGAACGCGGGGTCGATGGTGACGATGTCGGGATCGGGATAGCTGACCGGATCGCTGGCCGGGTCGTAGTTCCGTCGCGGGTCGTACGGCGGGGGCGGAGGCACTGCGGGTGCGCCTTGCGCCGCAGCCATCGTGGGCGCGAACGCAGCGGCGCCAACGGCTGCGCCAACCCGGCCAATCAGCACGCGTCTCGAGATTGGGGGATTACCCGGACGATCCGAGTCGTCTCGCGTCATGTGAACCTCTGGAGGAAGGTTGAAATGTGCGCGTTACGCTACTCGCAACCGTCAGGGCAGGTCAACCGAGAGTGTTCGTCAGCGCGGCCGCGAAAAACGGCCCGCGCCGCGAGGCGTTGTCGGCCTGTTTCCAGTCGTCGGCGTCCACGAGGGCGCGTCGCTGGCGGGGAATGACTCTTCGGACGCCTCGGCCACCGGGTCTTCCTGAACGCGCGCGGGCCACGCTGCGCGGAGCCGGCCCCGTCCATGTCGGCGCTGGTCCATTCCTGCTGAGGCCCACCAGGCGAGCGCTCCGCCGCCAACCATCAGCATCAACCCGGTAATCGATCGGCGTCGGACGCCCGTCACGATAAATGCTCCTGCCATCATTGCAAAAAGCCAGCGCTCCGCATCCCAGTTCATCCGGCCGTCCGTGCGATCCCAGACGCTCGCATCGCTCCTGTGGAGCTCTAAATTCATAGGCATTCGAATATCTCCGTGGCGCAAGGGTGCAACGAAGATGCCCCAATGACTTGGCCTTGCTGGGTCGCTCAAAATCGACGGCAGTTTGTCTGAGCCGCGAGATTGCCTGATGGGATTCGTTACAGATCCCTGTCAGCCTCTATACAGGTTTACGGCGTGCTGAAGGGCAGGAATGAGATGGCTCAGCGCGCGGCGTATCGGCAACGCCTTCGTTCTGTGGGAATTAACGTGCACTCCAGCGAAACGAGCGTCGAGGACGAGTCGCTGGCATCCGCGTTGCTCCCCAGCCAAGGTTCCATCATCAGATCGGGAAGACGGAGGGCTCATGACAGCACAGCAGCCTCTTGACGACGTACTGCGACGGGTTCAGGGCGAGTATCGCGAAATGCCTGGACTGCGGTTGACGACGGCGCAGGCGCAGCGGCTGTGGGGCCTCGACCGTGCTGCGTGTGACGCGCTGCTCGGTGCACTTGTCGATGCGAAGTTTCTCTTTCGCACGCGTGATGGGGCTTTCATGCGGTCCGATCAGGCTGTAGCTGCTCGGACCTAGAAGAGTTCACCTACCTGGCCGGTCGGTGCAGTTCCAGCCTCACGAGCCGTAAGACCGACGGGCCAAGACGCCCTGCCATCAAACACCCGGACGGAACACGTCCGCGGCCAGACTCTGGGTGACGAACGGAGAACGACACGTTCTCCGTTCTTCGTTCTTTCGACTGAATCACAGCGCCGACCATAGAAGCGAACCTGGAGATCCGCTCTTCAGCCACGCGGCAAACGCGCGAAATGCAACGCCGCGGTGCGCCACGCGCACTTTCTCGGCCTCGCTGACTTCCGCAAGGGTCCCGCGGAAGGGCGGGTAACAGAAGATAGGGTCGTAGCCAAAACCGCCGGTGCCGTGGGGCGCATTCGCGACTTCACCCTCGACAACTCCCCTGGTTTCGTAGATCACCCGGCCGTTGTCGACGCACGCCAGCGCGGCAACAAAGCGCGCTGTCCTGGGTTCCTGGGGGCGTTGGTCCAGCCGTCGGAAGATCTCCTCGAACCGCTCTGGATATGACGCGTCTGGACGAAGGAAACGCGCGGACCGAACACCCGGCTCGCCGTCGAGCGCATCGACGACGAGACCCGAGTCCTCCGCTACCGTCAGTAGCCCGCTACGCTCCGCGTAATAGCGCGCCTTCAGCCGCGCGTTCTCCTCGAACGTCGTTCCGGTTTCCGCAGGCTCGGCAATCGAGGCGACGTCGGCGAGGCTCACCAGCTCCAGCGGGACGCCGGACATCAGCGTGCGGATTTCGCGGAGCTTTCCCGGATTGGTGGTGGCGACGAGGATCTGGCGCATCCACGGTCAGGAGGACCTGAAGGTCCGCCCCTACTTTCCCAGAATCGTGCCGACGAGGCCGCGTTGCAGGGCGATCAGCTGGCGAATACCCGTATCCCCGAGATCGAGGAGGCGGTTGAGCGCCTCGCGCCCGAATGGCATCGCCTCGGCGGTTCCCTGCAGCTCGATGTACAGACCGGCGCCGGTCTTCACGACGTTCATGTCGACGTCGGCCTTGGAATCCTCGGTGTAAGCGAGGTCCAGCATCGGCATCCCTTCGACGATGCCAACGCTCGTGGCCGCGACGTAGTCCTGGACCGGCATGGTCCGAATCATCTCCTGGTCGCGCATCTTCTGAATGGCGAACACGAGCGCCACGAAGGCGCCGGTGATCGACGCCGTCCGGGTTCCCCCGTCCGCTTGAATGACATCGCAGTCGAGCGTAATCGTCCGTTCGCCGAGGTCCTCCATACGCGTCACGGCCCGCAGCGATCGTCCAATCAACCGCTGGATTTCCTGGGTCCGACCGCCCACTCTGCCCGACGATGCCTCGCGCTGTGTTCGCGTCGTCGTGGCGCGGGGCAACATGCCGTATTCCGCGGTCACCCATCCCTTCCCGGAATTCCGCCGGAACGGCGGGACGCGATCCTCGACGCTGGCCGTGCAGATCACCTTGGTCTTGCCCGATTCGACCAGGACGGATCCTTCAGCGTGAATGAGGTAGTTCGGCGTAATGCGGGTGGGGCGGAGCTGTTCGTCGAGACGGCCGTCGGCGCGCATAGGTGTGCCTCACTTTAATGCAAAATGCAAAATTCAAAATGCAAACACTGGAGGGTGGAGACTGGCCGCGTTTGCATGTCGCTTTTTGAGTTTTGGATTACGGAGTTCTTATTAGTGAAGGGTCGCGTTCGAACGGACGGCGCAGGTCGACGTGCCCGGCGAGCGTATCCGCTTCCTTGCCGCCGATGAGGATCTGCACACGCTGGACTGACGAGAGGTTCGTGGTGATGGCGTTGACGAGCGCGTAAACGGTCAGCAGTTCCGTGGTCGATCCACCCGGATGACCAGTGGAAATCTCGGGGCTGAGATCGACGAAGGCGTCGCCGCGATCTGTGACGTAGAACGCCCGCAGCATGGTCCCTGCCGGGACGACCGAGACATACGGCGCGGGCGCCGCTTCCAACTGACTCTGGACGATCTGGCGTCCCTGTGCGAGGACGCCGTCCGCCAGCGGAACCTCGCGCTTGATGGCGGCAAGCGACTGCCCGTCTGAGTTGGCGTAGTAGAGCGTCGCGATGATGTGTGGAACACTGGCGACGGCGCTTCCGGCAGCCGCTGCGGTCGATTGCTGGGGGACGGGAGAGACCACTCGCTCGAGGACGCTTGAGGCGCCCCACGCCGTGAGCGCGACGGCCACGATCGCGGCCCCGATCTGGATGTACCGCGTTCTCGTCATCGGTCTGGCGGCGCCTCGAGATAACTTCTGAAACGCAATACGGCGTCGTACAGCGCCTGCGCGACGTTTGCCTGGAAGTCGCCGGATTGAGCGCGCTGTTCCTGGTCCGGGTTCGTGAGATACGCGATCTCGACAAGCGACGCGGGCATGTTGGCGCCCGCCAGCACGCGCATCGGCTCCTGCTGCACCGGCCGCGGGCTCATCGGGATGTGCCTGCGCAGCTCCTCCTCGAGCATCGACGCAAACGTCGCGGAGGCGCCAACGTGAAACGATTGAGCGAGATCCCACCTGATCATGTCAATGGGACGCGTGCCGCCGCCGACGGCAGGCAATACGAGCTCGGTGGCGGCGGCGTTGCGTCTCGCGTCTTCGCCTTCGCGATCGAGTCGCAGATAGTACACCTCCGCCCCCGCGACCGAAGGCGACAAGGCGCCGTTGACATGAATGCTGAGAAACAAGTCCGCCTTGCTGTTATTGGCGACGGCATCCCGCTCGTCCAGGGTGACCGCGCGGTCGTCATCTCTTGTCATCACCACCCGGACGCCGAGCCGTGTTTCCACCAGCGTTTTCAGCCGCCGCGCGACGTCGAGCGCGATCTGCTTTTCGACCGTCCCTTTGGCGCCGCGAACCCCCAGATCGTCGCCGCCGTGGCCGGGATCGATCACCATCGTCTGCAGCCGTGGCCCCGCCGGCGGCAGAAGGGGAAGAGCATCGGCTGGCTGAGTAGGGAAGCTGGGCGGCGGAGCAGGCAACGGAGGCGCCGGCGCGGCGTTCGCATCCTGAAACTGCGGCGCGAGCGGGACTTCGATCAACACACGCGTGCTGTCGCTCGTGGTTGTCGTCGACACGCGTGGCATGCCGGCGCGCGGGCTCAAGGCAATTGCCACCGTGGTGCTCTGATCGCCGGTGCGCATCTGATCGATCAGCCCGGTGCCAGGGGGCGTCGGCCCGACCTCGAGCGCATCGGCATCGATGCGCAACAACACCCGGCCCGCGTCGGTTGCGACGCTGACGAGCGCGGCGGGCGTCATCTCGATTGTGGCGCGCGTGAGAGGTCCCACGGCGTCGATCCGCGGCACGACGCGTACGACGCGCACGTTGCCGACAACGAGCAACCGTGGCGCGCGCCGGAGCTCGATCGGCGCGTCGTAGATTGGCGCCAAGGCGCGCGGGAGGAAATCGATCGGTACGTATAGCCGCCGTCCCACCCGCGCGACCGGTGCGGGAAGAGTGACGACGCGACCGTTTACCGATGCCATCGGCTGATCCGCCGATGCCACGACCGTTCGTCCCTTATAGCTGACCGTCACGCCGCCGGCGAGTGCGTCCTCGCGTACGGCAACCTGGAACATCGACGCGACATCGTCCAGAGCGATGAATTCCTGGCTGTTGAGGATGATCGTAGGAACGGGTCGCCGCCCCTCACGCGTGATGAGCGTGAGCGGAGTGGCCGGGGCCGTGCCTTGTGCCTGCGGCAGCGACGCCAGCACAAGCACGAGGGCAGTGACGCTGAGTGCAGCCGTTCCTCGCAAACAGGTTCAATAGTAATTCGTGATTCGTGATTGTGATCTCAAGCGCACGGGTCCTCCCAATCACTCACCAATCACCAATCGCTGCCAACTGCAGCATGACCCTCCCTCTTCGCGCGCGCGACGCGCGCTTCGGCGCGGCTGACCGGAGGATCGGCTGCCAGTTTCGTACCTACGCGCCCTCGAGGTCGTCGTCTCCGCCGTCGTCGTCACCGCCGAGGTCGACATCGGTCTCGTCCATGAGCTCGTCGGTATCCATCGGCATCGACATGTCATCACGCTCGTCCGATTGCGATCCGCCCATCAAGCCGCTGCCCGCGGCCGGTATGTCCAGTGCGGGTGAGGATCGGCGGGGCGCATTGCTTTTTCGAGCGGTGCTTT
>ORMF011181527.1_pt1 | contig 19625 bp, 15 predicted proteins | sample 1779871 | NCBI WGS metagenome assembly ORMF01 (sample SAMEA104232316, study PRJEB22302) | groundwater metagenome | biome: forest; feature: aquifer; material: groundwater | place: USA | collected 2011-08-07 | depth 5.4 m | reverse complement strand
GTCGGCGGGTCCAAACGGTCCGGGGGGTCCAAAAGGACCCGCCCTACTCTGTCCCTCGCGGTGATCGTCCTCGCGATTGGCGCGCTGGCTTCCTGTACGTCCGGTCCTTCCGCCCCGGATGATTCGGGCTACGCCACGCAGATCGAGCAGGCGCGTGCTGAAAAGGACCGCGCCTTCAGCGAGGATCCCGATACCCCGATCCCCGCCGAGAAGCGCCCGAAGATCCTGCCGCTGAAATATTTTTCGATCGATCCCGCATTCAACGTACCGGCGGCGCTGCGGCTGTCGAAGGATCGGCCGGTGTTCGACATGCCGACATCGACTGGGACCCTGCGGAAGATGCAGCGCGTCGGCGTCCTGGAGTTCACGCTGCAGGGCGAGCCCAGAACACTTGATGCGTTCGTCGAGAACGGCACGCAGCAAATCACCTCGCTTTTCGTTCCGTTCGCGGATCTCACGACGGGGACCGACACCTACTCCGCGGGACGCTATCTGGATCTGAAGCCGACATCGACCGGGTTCTACGTCATCGACTTCAACCGCGCGTACAACCCCACCTGCGCATACAACCCCACCTGGGAGTGTCCGTATCCACCGGCATCGAACCGGCTCAAGGTTGCCATCCGGGCTGGAGAAAAGGCGCCTCCGTCGGAGGGAGCGTGACGTCTCCCCTGCAGGCCATCATTTTCGACTTCGACGGCGTGATCGCGGACAGCGAGCCGCTGCACCTCAGGGCGTTTCAGCAGGCGCTCGCCGAGGAAGGCATCGCGCTCGACCGCACCGAATACATCGCGCGCTACCTTGGCTATGACGATGTGGGTATGTTCGCCGCGCTGGCAAGGGATCGCGCGCTGGAGATGAACGACCGGCACATCACCGCGCTCGTCGCACGCAAGGGTGAGAAGCTGCAGACGCTGCTAAACGGCGGCGAGGTGCTCTTCCCGGGCGCGGCAGGGTTCATCCGCGCGGCGGCGGCGGCGGTGCCGATTGCGATCGCGTCCGGGGCGATGCGCCACGAGATCGTCGAAATCATCGAAGGCGCGGGCCTCGAAGATCTGTTCACGACGATTGTGGCGTCGGGCGACACGCCGGAGAGCAAGCCGTCGCCCGCGCCGTACCTGCTGGCGTTCAAGCAGCTGCAGCAGGCGTCCGGGTCCAACCTCGACCCGGAACGATGCGTCGCAATCGAGGATTCTGTGTGGGGGCTCGAATCGGCACGTGGAGCCGGGTTACGCTGTGTGGGAGTGACAACCAGCTACGCTGCGGATCAGCTCACGGGCGCCGAGCTGGTCGTGGACGGGCTGCGGGCGCTGACGATCCCTGCGTTGGAGCGGTTATGCAGAAACACCTCGTCGACGCGCTGACGGCGGCGTCGAACGCTCCGGGGACGGCGCTGGCGCACGCGGCCCTGGTGATCGCGAGCATCGAGTACCCCCGCCTGGTCCCCGAGCCGTACGTCGCGCAGCTCGATGGCATGGGCGCTGCCGCCGCCAGGGCGATCGCCACACACGTCGAGGACACCGGCGATCGCTCGACGCTCTCCTGCGTTCGCGCCCTGAACGCCTACCTCTTTCAGGAACAGGGATTCGTCGGCAACCGCGAGCGGTACGAGGATCCGCGCAACAGCTGTCTCAACGAGGTGCTCGACAGGCGCACAGGCATTCCGATTACGCTGTGCCTCGTCTACATGGAAGTGGCGCGGCGCGCGGGCCTGCACATCAACGGCATCAATTTCCCGGGGCATTTTCTGGTCCGTTGTCCCGACGTCGGCAAGCGCGCGAGCGGAGGGCTGATCATCGATCCGTTCCACGGCGGCGCGCTGCTCTCCGAACACGACTGCCGCGTGCTGCTGCAGAAGCACGTCGGCAGCGAGATCGCGTTCAGCAAGTCGCTGCTCGCGCCCGCCACGCGGCGCGAGATCATCGTGCGCATGCTCCTCAACCTGAAACGGATCTACGTGCACATGCGATCGTTCCCCCAGGCGCGCAACGTCACCGAGCTTCTCGTCGCGCTCACGCCGTCCGCGCTCAGCGAGCTCCGCGATCGCGGCCTGCTTGCGTATCATCTGAACGACGTCACCGGCGCGCTGCGTGATCTCCAGACGTATCTGAAGCTGTCGAGCATGAGCGAGATGGACAAGGAAGCGCGCGAGGAGCACGATCAGATCTGGGAGCACGTGAAGACGCTGCGGCGCCGCGTCGCAGCTCTTAACTAGCAGCAACCTCCACTCCTCACGAGCCACGGAGACACAGAGACACGGAGAAGCACCCCGGAAGTCGGAGTCGCAAGCGCACATGCGGCATTCGTCGCCCGTTCGAAAAAACGTATCCGATATGCCTCCAGTCTGCATTTTGGTGCAGCAACCCCTGGGCGCCTTAGAAGGCCGGTGCTCGGCCCAACCGGGGTACGGGCGCGGAATGGGTGGGCATTCAGTTCGGAGCACGCCGTTTCATCGCGAAGCAGGAAATCGAGCGGAGCGATTCATCGCCGCGACTTCGTTCCGCGCGATCCGTGACGCTTCGAATGGCGAATGACGGTGCATGCCGCGATGGCGGTTGGTGGAATCACGTACTAGTCGCGGCGAGAGCGGAAGGGCAAGAGCCGGAGCGAGATTTCCCGGCGTGCGAAGCGGCGACGGATGGCCGTCACGCCTGCGCCGCCGCACGTGAACCGTGCCGGCTGAAGCCGGCCCCCAAGTACCACAGGTGTACACAATACGGCACGGGCCACCCGACTTCGCGCTACGAACGTTCTCAGCTCTTCGCCGACCCGAGAGGCCGGGGCGGTGGCGCGTCACCTGAACGTAGAACCCTGCCGTCAGGCAAGGTGATCTTGACCAGCGCGCCGTTGGGACGGCCGTCCTTCAGCGGATTCACCACCGCAACGACGTTGTCACCCGCCTTCAGCGTGGTGCGCTTCCAACCGGTACGCGTCATCATGTTCGGGCTGCCGCACTCAACCGACCACTCGGTCTGGCGGCCCTTGTCGTCAACGACCACGATCTGGATCCACGTGTGAGGGTTGTTCCACTGGAACTCCCTGACCGCCCCGCGCAGCGTAACTTCCTTGGTGCGATCGAAGGCTGCGAACGAATGGTGCGCCGGCGCGGGGAGCGCCCACATGAGGGCGAAAGCGGCGACCAGTCCCACGATTGCGGCTTTCATGCGTCACCTCGTCTCACCGGCCGGCAAATTGGCTTCGTCCTGCGGCCGTAAGTTTTCCCCGCAGTAGTACTCCATCATGCTGAGATCGGGGCGTCGTTGCCAGTAGTGCTTCAGCGTGATTGGCGACGTGTAGGTCATCGGATCGTTGATGGTGATTTGATCTTCCAGGATCTCCCCCTCGGCAACAACCCGGAGGCGCTCGACGAGGTGCAACTCGTCGCTGGCCGGGAACCGTCGATCCTTGTCCTCGATGCTGACCCCCGCATTGGAGCCGACACCGTTCATCGCCCTGGTCTTTCCGTTTGTGCCGACCGTGTCCACCACAAGCACGTCCCCCTCCCACCGGCCGATCGAGTGGCCCATCCAGCTCGGGTCCAAATCGTCGGGGTGGCCCCGCCCATCGGTATAGATCCGCCTGGGCATCGCGATGTTCTCGGCCTGCAGGACGATTTGATCCGGCGCCTCGAGGATCTGAATCGGAAACAGACCGATCCCACCCATGAAGAAGACCGGGCCGGCGGGCTGACAGGGCACGACGCTCTTGATGTCGGCCAGACGTTGGGATTCCGCGTCGCCCCACGGTGTAAATGGCGGTTGCGCGGGCCACTGAGTGTTGGACCACGGCGGCGGGCCGGCGGGGTCCTCGAACGTGCCTACTGCGATCCAGACGCCGGTGAATTTGAGCTGCGACGCCTTCCCCGATGGCGTCGTCGCGGCCGGCGAGAGCCTGCAGCCCGATATGGCGAGCGCAACGGCGCCCGAGAACAGGAACGCGCGGAACACGTCTTTCACCGCGACGGTGTTGCGTTCAGCTCGTCGTAGATATCCTGCACGGCCTGCTTCACGCGCTCTGACTTGTACGCTTTGTACTTGTCCGTCAGGTTGATCGACGCCGCGGCGTCGGCGGCGCTCTTGCCGGCCTTGCGCGCCGACTGCACCGCGGCGAGCAAGTCCGTTGTGTAGCGTTGATACTCCTGCAGATCCTCGAGCGTCAGGAGCGGGCTGTGTCCGGGCACGACGGTGTCGACGTTCTTCAACGCCGCGACGGCCTTCGCGAGCGTCTGCGGATACTGAACACCGCTCCCGCCGTTGGCGCGGTCGATGCGCGGCGCATCCTTCCACGCGAACAGATCGCCGGTTTGCAGGACGCGAAGCGACGGGAACACGACGAAGGCGTCGCCGTTGGTATGGCCGGCGCCGAAATAATACAGGTCGATTTGCTCGTTGCCGCTGCCGATCGACAGCTTGTCGCGGAACGTGCGCTTCGGCAGGAACCGGGCCTTGTCGCCCTTGAAGGCATCCAACTTTGCCATGTTGGCTTTGGTGTTCTCCTGCGCGACGATCTCGACACTCGTGCCGAACTTGTCGTCGTTGCCGGTGTGATCGCCATGCGAATGCGTGTTGATGATGGTCGTCACGGGCTTGGTGGTGATCGACTTGACACGATCCAGGAACGTCTGACCCCACGCGGCGAGCTTGGTATCGACAAGGACAACGCCGGAATTCGTGATGAACACGCCGACGTTGCCCCCACTGAATGTCGCCTCGCTGCCGGGCGTGGAGCTCGTCAACACGTAATAGTTGTCTGCGATTTTCTGGACGTCGATGACCTGTCGCGTCTGGGGCTGCTGGCCCGCCGCAACGACAACGGAGGCGACACCAATCAGCAGGACAGCGCTATGTACGAGGATTCTTTTCATAATCGACCTCTCCAGCTTGTGGAACGTCGTAATCATACCTTCAGCTCTCCGTGAAGTAGAGTAACCGCGCGGCCCCGGCCTATCGTCCGCTCGTTCATGGTAAAGTCCCACGATAATTTGGTGATCGTGAGTTTCAGGTCGCCTCGACGTTCCTTACCCTCTAATCCTTGGAGAGATTGAAATGAACGCTCTTCGCGCCCGCCCAGCGGTTGCTGCGGCCGCGATGGTCGCGGCTTGGATGTGTGTGCCCGGGATTGTGTCTGCTCAAGAGTACGCCCGGTGGTATCAGCAATCGGAGCGGCACTTTCTGGAGCTGAAACAAAAGGCCGGCGGCGGGACCAAGATGACCTGGGACAAGCTCCCGGATTGGACCGGCATTTGGATTCGCGAAGGTGGCACCAGGTTCGATCCCAAGGTTCCCAACTACGCTCCGACAACGGCCAAACTCAATCCGGCGTACCAGGCCAAGTTTGAGAAGAAGCTCGCCGACCAAAAAAAAGGGGTTGAGTGGGATTCGCTGAGCTACTGCCTGCCGGCAGGGTTCCCGCGCTGGCTCACCGAACCGTTCCTTCGGGAGTTCATCGTTCGCCCGGAAGAGGTGTGGTTGGTCACCGAACAGCAGAGCGAGGTGCGCCGCATCTACACAGACGGCAGGGGCCATGTGCCTGAAGACGAGGCCTACCCACTGTGGGAAGGCGATTCGATCGGCTTCTGGGACGGTGACACGCTGGTCGTGCATACGATCAACAACAAGGAAGGCCAATACAATCGGGGCCAGCCAGACTATAGCGACAAGGTCAGCGTCGTGGAGAGGATCCGGAAAGTCAACGCCACAACGATTGAGGACGACATCACGGTTTACGATCCGTTGTCGCTGGTGGAACCCTGGCATGTCGTCAACCGCTTCGTGCAGGTCAAGACGCCGAACCTTCGCATCAACATGTGGTCGTGCGAGGAAAACAACAACGTGTTCAAGACCTCGGATGGCGTCACGCAATTCATCCTCAGAGGTGAACAGGGATACAAGGACCCGAAAAAATTGATCAGTGGACCTGAGGAGGCGCAGACGCCTCAGGGAAGATGAGCGTCACCATCGAATGGAGGATCCAGTGAAGCAGGCGGTATTGGCTGCGTTCCTCGGCGCGGCTATTTCGGTCATGGGAAGCGTCTACGTGTCGGCGCACCATTCGTCCGCCGGGTACGATAGGGCTAGTGAGGTGGAGCTGGCGGGAACCATCAAGGAGTTCCAGTACACGAATCCTCATTCCTGGCTCATCGTCGAGGTGGTGGACAAGACAGGCATGACGGTTGATTGGGGTTTCGAGGCCGAAGGCCCGAGCACCCTGCTGCGGGCGGGCATCAAGATAAGCTCGTTGAAACCGGGCGAGAAGATCACGGCGAAAGGGTATCCGTTGAAGGACGGCCGCCCGGCGGCTCTGCTGGTCAGCGTGACCAAGGCTGACGGCTCGGTGCTGAGCTCAAACGCTGCTCTACGGAGAGGACCGGGTGGCAAACCTGTCGAAGCGCCGTCAACGCAGTGAGTCGCGGGGGAGTGGAACGGCGTTCCAGTAGGCGTGGTTCGGCGGCGGAGGTTTGACGGGCAAACGATCGCCGTTGGGAGCCGACTGACGAGCGTCCTCGCGGCGGCGGATCTCAACTAACCTCACCTCTCACGGGCCACCCGACTTCGCTGTACGAGCTTCGTCGGGACGTCGCAGAGACACAAGAATCGGCAATGGGCTTGATGTCGCTCCTGAGCGCCGCGCTGTACTACCATCCCGCAATAACGGTAGCGGCGACATCCATCCTTATCGTGATCACTTACGCCGCCACGCGGATCTGCCGCTCATCTTGACCTCGTTATTCTGACCGGTCGACCGCACTAGAATTGAACACTCGTAGTGGACTTGCGAGGCGTCTCGGGGGGGGAAGCCTATCGCGTGCCACGTCGATCGCGGTCGGCTGTTCCCGAATAGCCGCGATGCATGGCCAGGGCGGCTATTGGCGCGAGTTTGCGCGACACCCGGGCGTCGGAGTGGCGGGTCGCACTTGCGGCATTCGTCGCCCGTTCGAAAAACGTATCTGACATGACCCTAACAACTGATTGCCTTAGACGGTCAAATCGTTGGGATCGCGACGTTCGAAAAGGAAGTGTTTTAAGAACGAATTGCGCTTGCACTCTGACGGGTACGGCCGGCGTCCCTTCCTGGTTCTTCGTCTGGATCGTCCGCAACCAGCTTGACCAGAGCCGACGCATCAAGGTAATGGGCGTTCACGGAGTAACGGGGCTGCATCGTCTGTGCCCTCACTCAACCACGTGGTCGTTGTTCCGCGGTCTCAGGTGTCGCGCTCCAGCCGCGGGCCGCTCAGCCTGGGACACAGTCGTCAACTGACCCACCCGACAAAGCGAACCAAACAGACAAGTGAACCGCTCACGCCGACCAAGCCCATGAGCGCAAATACCACCAGAAACGCGACACGATACGTCCACATTCGACTCAAGAAGAAGCCTTGCTGGCGACTGGCCGTTCGAGCCGGTTCGCGGGTCAGAAGCTTGGCGGTCGCAATCGGAAACGCCGCCTCGAGTTCCATGATTCCATCCTCGGCATGCTTCACCAAGAACGCGGTCCGCTGGTCCAACTTCCAGAACACGATCGACAGGACGGCCAAGAATGCCCCGAGCGCGATCCCCACCGCCAGAAACAACCCATCCTTCTGAATGCAGGCCGCCAACGCTGCCGTGAGCGAGCCGGACAGGACGATGAAGAAGTTGAAGAGCTGCAGCCGCTGCCCGGCATGGAGTGAAAAGTCCCGCCACCCGTGCTCCAACATTTCTTTGACTGAAGGCGGTTCTGGTGCCATTCGAGTGATCCTGCTGTCAACGCCATCGGCATCAGCCGTGGCGTGCTCAATTCGCCCGCACCGTCGGCGGCCTGCCGCGTTAGCCGCCAGCCCGCCGGACGGTCTTCCGCCGCCTGCGGTTCTTAGACGTTGTCGACGACGCGAGCGCGGCAACCGCGCGCTGAGTATCGGTCTTCAAGGTGGAGAACGGCGCGCACGGGCCGCCGACTGCGCCCTGATAGGCGCTGGACACGAACAACTGCAGGGCCTTGAAGTATCTCTGATCGGCTCCGGCTTCGAATGAGCCCAGTGGCTGCTCATTCAGTACTGTTGCCAAGTCGTTATGTGAGATGAGGCGATTGCGCGCCGACCGAATCCTAATCTCGAACGCGTCCAGCCGCTTCTTCAAGGTCCCGAGCTTGCGCTGAGTGGCCTCATCCCATCCGCCGTATTCGACGACGTACTCCAGCGTCAAGCACACACGCCCAGCGACCACAGCGCGATCATGCAGTTTGGCGATCTGAAGGAGGACGTATTCCTGTAGCGCGTTGCCGGCGGTGGTAATGAAGTCGATGTGCGGACCCCTCACGAGCGTCCGCTTTCGTCGATTGCCGTCAATGAGGGCGCGGCGCAGCGACCACACCTCGTGCGCCCAGTTGCATTGATTCCACAGCCTGTCGAGCAAGGCGCGGCTCAGGGCTGAAGTCGGCCGCTTCTGACTCATGCGAATGTTCGTGCGGCTAACGCCAGATTTCAGCCGCTGGCGGTTCATCAGGCGTCGCCGCCTTCGGCTGCTAATCTCTGTTGGCCGATCACCCGGTGATTCTCAACGAGAATGTGTTGTTGCAGTACGCCACGCCGCCGATCGTCATGCCGCCGCCGCCATCGCACGAATGCACAATTCGTGTCCCGTGCGCCTCTGCTACCAGCTGCGCCAGATATAGTCCCAATCCCGATCCGTGCGAGGCAACCGCAGCCGCGTTGTCACCGCGAAAACCACGGTCGAACAGATGTTGTCGCTGGTGTTCCGGTATCAGAGGGCTGAATGAGCTAACACCTACCGACACGCCACGTGGTACGTCGGTGACCGTGACTTCGACCGATTGGTTCTGACGTGAATACTTGATCGCGTTGTCGATCAGGACCAGCGGAATGGTTTCGAAGCTATCGAACGCGTCTGGCGTATTGAATGAAGAGCCAACCAAGTGCAGCGATATGTGCCCCCTGGTGGCGACGAGCTTCATGATTCGAACGATTCGATCAACCAGTCTATAGACTGGCGTCGGATGCCTTTGACCATAGCGTGCAGCGTCTGGGTTCGTCAGCAGGGGCAGAAGGAGCATCCTTGCCTGCAGTAGTTGAACGGACTTAACTACACTGACGGCCGCTGGTGAGAGGGTTTCCAATTTGGCATCGAAAGAGGCGCCGGGCTGCTGCTGTACGAAGTCCTCTGCGTTCCGCAGGAGCGACGACACGACGGTCTGGACATCGTGCAGCATTCCCAAGGTGTCTTCAACTCGACTGTCGCCGGCGGCCTGAACAGCGGTCGCGGCGGCCATCGCACGTTCGCGCCATTCCACGAGCGCCTCTTTCCGAACGACTTGCGACGCCAGTCGATGCTTCTGCTTCCTTGATAGTTCGGCGGCATGCTCTGGAAGAAGGATGCCGTTCACGACAACGCGCCGGTCGCTAATCTGTAGCACAGAAACCGTGAGGCCCCGGTAGCAAGTAGTGAACAAGAGATCTTGACCGCGAAGCCCGTCGCCGGCCTGTGCGCATGGCCGATGGGCGCATCTTGCGCATTCAACTGGATGCGCCATGGCAGACCCGGGGATCAGCTCTCCTTCTGAAGAGATCCGTGGAAACGGCATGGCGCCGACGATCGCTTCTAGAATGCCAGCGTGCATAGGCTTAGGATCCGCCGCACCCAGACGAACACCGTTTCGAGGTTTTCGATCGTGCCCACAATGTCACGGACCTGTTCCAGGGTAATTGCGCTGGCGCCCTGTGCAGACTGAACGATCCTCCGCTCAAGCGCCTGAATTCGTCTCGGCGATACGGCACTCTGCTCAAGGAGAGCCCGGACGTTGTCCCAGTACCCACGAACACTTACGTGCTTGGCAATCAGCCGGTCGATCAGCTCTTTGCATTGAATGATTGTCACAGGCTTTCGGAGGGCGTCGTCCGCCATCTTCCAAAATGGGACAGATCCCAGATCGTAGGACTGGCCCGAAAATGCCACGACGACCTGTCTCTGATTGACCGACTTGATTCGCCGAAGTACCCCTAGTCCGTCGCCTGTATCTGACAACGAAGGCTCTGCTATCCCTTGAATATCGAGAACAACGATGTCGAAATCGCCTCGCTCCAGCCTCGACAAGGCCTGACCGTCTACTTTGGACCACCATTCGAGCGTGTAGCCCTCGTCTCGAAGTGCTTTCGTAGGGAATGAGTCCGGGTCATCGTCAATGACGACAATCTTGGTTCGTTTGCGAAGTTCGGACGCTGGAGGAAGCAGGGCGATATCCGCGATGGTCGGACGCGTCAGCCACTGTTTGAGGAGACGGAACGCCATGATTGAATCCTTGGAGCCTTGCCGGGAACATCCAAACGGCCACCATTCGGCGGATCGGTGTCGTCCGATACGCGACAGGTGCTCGGAGTGTAGCGAGACAGCCGGGCAGCAGCAAGCGCCCCGCACGGACCTCGAAAGGGAGCAGCTCGCAGCACCTTGGAGCGCGATCGGCTGCTTGGAGGAACGCCGCGGGAGGGGAGATAGGCTGACCGGGATAGTTCAGTCCACCCGCGAGCGCTCGCGGCGTATTAATCCCGCCGGGGTGCGTGGTCGAGCGGGCTGCGTACGTCGCGCCCAACTTGATTGAGCACGTGCGTGGAGATCGCCGTCGTGCTCACGTCCAGGGCGGTGTCGATCCGGTGGTCAGTTCTAGTGTCAGTTCGTTTTGCGATTCGCTGCGTTTTCTTGCAGCCTCATGCGAACGCCGATTCGCTAAGTCCTCGGAAACGCAGCTCCTTGCGGGTTGCTGCATTTTGGTGCAGCAACCCGTTGGCGCCTTAGAAGGCCGGTGTTCTATCGAACTGAGATACGACATCCCCGCGCGCAGTCAACCAGCACGCAACTCACTCTCCAACGCGCCATGGAGACACGGAGGTTGGGCCCATACGACGTTCGCCTTCGATTCACAGAAACATCCACCGAAACCAGACACCAGGCACGTGATGGACTTCGGCGGCGCGGGCGTGACGGCCAGCCGATCGCCGTCGGAGCACGCCGCTTCATCGCGAAGCAGGAAATCGAGCGAAGCGATTCATCGCCGCGACTCCGTTCTGCGCGATCCGTAACGGACGGGTCAGCTTTGACGGCGCATGCCGCGATGGCGGCGATCGGATTGGGTACTAAGCCGCTTTTCACATCAACGGGCCACGGAGACACAGAGACACGGAGAAGCACCCGGAAGTCGGAGTCGCAAGCGCACATACGGCATTCGTCGCCCGTTCGAAAAACGTGTCCGATAATGCCTCAAGTAGCTGATTGCATTTGACGGTCACGTAGTTGGGATCACGCCATTCGAAAAAGGAGTGTTTCTAGCGCCGCTGTTCGGACGACCAATCAAGCGGCTGGAGCTGAGATCCCCAGCCAGGTTTCCCCTAAACACTTCGGCGTTACGCTGAGCCGCCTCATGGAAGGCGAGGGGGTTCACCCATCCCAGAACGCGACCCTAAATGCCGGCAAATGGACGGGGTCCGTCGCGCGGCGTGAACCTTGCCGGGCACAGTGCCAACCCGTACAGTAGCCGCATGAGCCCTTTCCGAGCACGCTTCGAGAAGGGTCGGCTCATTCTCGACGACCCTCCACGGCCACGTCGGCGACGGCCCACGGGTAGAGGGGCTCCGACTGCTCGAGCCGAAGTCTGACGAATCGGGCAGCCATACCGCCCAGAGGGATCGAGATCCGCGCGTCCCGAGGATTCTTGAGTGCTGCGCGAAATGCAGATCCACCCATGTTGCCGACGAACCCAGTCTCCCATGTCACGTTGTCGAATGACGTTGCGACATTGAGTGCACCCGGGTACAGCACCGCTGCAGAACCCATCGACACGACGAGGCCGCTCACCCGCTGGACACGTCCAAGGTCGAGGACCAGCACGTCGCCTGCGCGTTGAGAGTGCGAGGTTATCCACCGCGTGGCTGGATTCTGGTCGGTCAGCGTCGCGGCGTCGACCTGGCCGTGCGCGTCGAATGCTGCGGTGATGGCGAGGGGGGTGCTCGCGCAGCGATCCTGCGGAGGGCCTCTGCGTTTCAGTGGGAGCCAAAACAGCGTCCAGTTGCCGTGGTCGTTCAATCGGCTGACATCAGGATGGTTCGACAGGAATGAGGCCCACGGCTCACCGCCGTCGTCCACGTGGTTGTCCGACGAGACAAGGAGCGGGCCAAAGGAGGCGAGCGCCGTAAGAACCGTATGGTCGCGTGCCGCGAGCGCGCGCCGCAGCACCTGGTAGTAAGAGGGCTCGTACCCATTGTAGCCATTGATGGTGCGCGTGCCGTGAAACGTCGTTCGGTACATTGCGGCGGTATCGCGCCACAAATCCCCGAGGGGCAGCTCCATCACAGCCGCGGGCCTGTCACCCGGCGGGATCCGGAATCCGCCCTGGCGGACGGCCGGCAGGGGCAGTCCTCGGATCCATCCGTCGGCGACGATGCCGGCAATCACGACCAACAACAGCGCGACTCTGTGCCGCGTCAGCGACGTGAGACGGCGAAAGGCGAGGCTGCCGGCGACCGACAGCGCGAGCATGCCGAGCATGCCGAACCGTGCGGGAACGCGCACGGTGTCTGCAAAGAAGGGCAAATGCATCAACCAGGCATACGGTGGCTCATATAGAACTTGTTCTCCAAAAAGCGTCGGCTTTGGCCCGAGGCTGCACAAGAAGAGAACCGCCGCCGCGATGAGGTAAAAGGCGAGCGCCGATCGCCGTCGAAACGCCGCGCGCAGCGTCGGGCTCAGAGCAATCGCGCCAATCGCGAACGCCGCCGACAGCGATAGGGGCTTGTAGGGAACCGTGACCGAAACCGTCAGCCATCCCCACTCGAGGCGCCAGGGTCCGGCCATGCGCGCCACAATCGCGACGGCCGCGAACGCCGCCGACATCGCCCACAATGTTCTTGACACGGGCGCCAGACGATCTCGCGCATCTGGTCCGGATCGACGCAACAGGACGGCACCGGCGACGGCGAGTGCTGTAATGGTGAGTCCTGGAAACAGTTGCCGCTCTGCGCCGTTCAAGAAAGCCGTCCAGCCCCAGACGGCCGACAAGGGAGACGCGGTCACCAGGGAACTGAGATCGGCGCTGTACTTCAGGATTTCGTCTGTGAAGTCCCGCCTCAAGTCATAGCTGTCGTGAATGCGAGCGTAACCGAGAACGATTGGTGAGACGACCAGTACGGACACGCTGCCGGTTGCGACGATCGCGAGCACTTCGCGCCAGGCGCGTGGCCGCATGAACCAGAGGAGCCACAGGCCGACGAGCACTGTGAAGAAGAGCGCGTAGTAACTGGTCGAGAGCGCCTGAATCGTCAGCGCCGCAGCGAATGCCACGAGCCATCTCGCGCGCCGCGTGTCGGCGTAGAGATGGAGCGCAGCGAGGGCGGCGGGCATTCCGAAGGCCAGCAGCAGCTCTAGATGCTCCACGTGTGCGACCCGATATGGATTGAACCCGTACGCCAAGCCGCACACCGTCGCGGTATCGTGCCGTTTGGTGAGCGTCAACGCGAGAGCGTGCGCGGCGATACCACACAGTGGGAATGAGGCGAGGAATGTCAGGTTATAGGCGGTGATGGGGCTACAACCGAGCCATTGCAACGGCGACGCGATCAGGCCTGCCCCGAGGAAATCCGCCGAGAACGCCATCATGCCCGTTGCCGGGAAGAACCCGAATCCATTCCACCAGCGCTCGGTCAGCGGCATCACGTGTGCGTTCCACCACAGAATCGAGGCAGTTAGCAGGGGATCTCCGAGATCTTTCGGAAGACGTGAAGAGAGATGCAGAACGAGAGGGAACGTGACGAGGACTGCGATCGCAGAGTACCCGGCGAATGCCGACAGGACGATCGGCCATCTGCGCCGGCGTCGTGCCGCGGAGGGGTGGAGGTCGGTCAAACCGAACAAATCACGCCGGTTCGCCGTGGTTCGGTCGATTGAACACGTTGAACATCTCGAAGAAGCATCGTGCTGACGGTGCGGGACACCTGTTCATTGCGAAGGCCTTCCTTCGGCGGCGGACGATACACCAACTGTGGGGGAGTAGCTATCCGGCGACGCGGGGATTTTTGTAGCGCAGGGACTGTATTAATGGTCGCGGCAAGGGGGGGGGGGGCGGGCGGTACACACGACGCTCACGGACAACGGCCACCCTGCGCGCTGTGCGTGGGCAAGCCCGCGCGGTACCTTGAGACTCTTGCGTTCTCGCCGCAACCGCGCACGCAGCGCACATGGTCGCCGAACCCGCCGCGACGACGGTATCCGGTCAAACGGGATTATGGGCAGCGTGACGGCAGCACGCGCGGACGTTGGGATTTGGGATTTTTCGAGCCTAGAACGTGAATTTCCGCCGCTGATACGACCAGATGTGATCGCCGGCGTCGGTGTAGGGGTATCCGCGTATCCCACCATCGTCGGCGACGACAGGACGGTCACATTGGTGAGAAACAGGCCGCCGTGAGGCAGCATCGGCGAAGGCTCCCAGCCTGAGTCCTTTGGTTGTTGCTCGCGCGTTGACGACGGCTGTGGACGCCCCGGTGTCCGGGCCGAAGGCTGTCGTGTTGGGAAGGGTACGAGAGCCGGAGCGAGAATTTCCTGGCGTGCGGCTTGCCGCGCCGAAGCTTCATGCGTAGGAGGGAGTTCGGCGGACGGATGGCCGTCACGCCTGCGCCGCATATACAAGAGGCTGCCTGAAGGCGGCCCCTACGTACGCGCTTCCACTTTTCAGCGTGTCTGCTGGGTTACGTCGGGTAGTGTGAACGCAACGAGCTGCGCCGTGCGTCCGGCCCCGCCGCCCGCCGCAAAGACGATGTACTGCTTGCCGCGCAACAGGTACGTCATGGGAAGCCCGGTCTGAGCGCCCTGCGGAACCTCGGTCTCCCAGACAATCTCTCCCGTCTTCTTGTCCAGCGCCCGGAACATCGGCAGGCCCCCGTCACCCTCTCCCGCAAACAGCAGCGTCTTGGTCGCCAGGACACCGGCGTGCGACGGGCTGCCAGTCCTCGGGAGCGTCACGCCCGCCAGCTTCGGATTGTTTTTGATTGCCGGCGGCGTATCGCCATTGGCAATCTGCCACGCGATCTCGCCCTTGTTCATGTCATACGCCGTGATGCGGCCGTACGGGGGCTTGACGAGCGGCAGGCCATCGACTGAAGGCAGCGGCGGCGCGAGCGCCGTGGCCACGAGATCCATCTCACTCTTCGGGTCCTTGATCAGCTGAAGCAGCGTCGCTCTGGTGATCGAAGGCACGTAGACGAAACCCGTTTCCGGATCGACGGCGCCGGCATTCCAGTTCGATCCGCCCCGGTTACCCGGCAGCATGATCGTTCCTTTCGTTCCATCCGGGGCTTCCATGAGCGAGGCGGGCGTATAGACCGGTCCAAGCCGGTACGGCTTGAGCACGTCAATCGCAGCGCTTCGAAGCTCCGGCGTGAAGTCGATCAGATCGTCGGTTGAAATGCCCACGCGATCGAATGGGGCGGGCTTCGTCGGAAACGGCTGCGTCGGCGACGTCCACTCGCCTTTCACGCCGTTCTGCGGAACCGGCCGCTCCTGGATCGGCCACACCGGCTTGCCCGTGACACGATCGAACACGTACGCGTACGACTGCTTCGTCAGCTGCACGACCGCCTTGATACGCCTCCCGTTGTTGGTGATGTCGACGAGGATCGGCGGCGAGACGATGTCGTAGTCCCAGATGTCGTGGTGCACGAGCTGGTAGTGCCAGACGCGTTTGCCCGTCTTGATATCGACGCACACGAGACTCGATGAGAACAGATTATTGCCCGGGCGGTGGCCGCCGTAGTACTCGCTGGTCGGCGCCTCCACCGGCAGGTACACATATCCGAGCTCATCGTCCACGCTGAATGGCGTCCACGCACCCGCGTTGCCTGTGTACTCCGCGGATCCGTTCAGCCACGTCTCATAGCCCTGTTCGCCCTTGCGCGGAATCGTCCGGAAGTCCCATCGCTTTCTCCCGGTGCGCGCGTCGAACGCCATGATGTTGCCCTTGGTGTTCCGGAATGACATCGGACGGGCGCTCTGCGCGAGTGCAGGACCGACGATGACGGTGTCGCCTGAGATCACGGGAGGAGACGAATTGCCGATCGTACCGGTCAGGTCCGCCGTCGGATCGAGCTCCTTGAGCAGATCGACGACGCCCTCCTGGCCGAATCCCGAGATCTGGCGTCCCGTTCTCGCGTCGAGCGCGACCAGGCGGAAGCCGGGCGTGACTGCGAACACACGCTCGTCACTACCGTCGGTCCAGTAACCCACTCCCCGGCCCGAACCCTTGCGAGGCGCCTTCTCGTTCCGCTCACCCTCGTCGTTCTTCCACTGCCAGAGCGTCTCGCCCGTGGCGGCATTGGCGGCAATCACCGCGCGGTCGCGGCCGGCGGTGAAGAAGAGCCTGCCGTTCGCCATCAGAGGCGTCGTTTCGCTTCTCGCCTCTGCTGCGCCGCCGACACCGTCGGAGCTCCACGTCCACGCGATGCGAAGATTCCTGACGTTGTCGCGGTTGATCTGCGCGAGCGGAGAATAGCGGCTCGTGCCTCCGTCGCCGCCCCAGGCCCGCCATTCACCGTTACGTGCACCCTGCTGCCCCAGCAACGGAAGCGTCGCGAGGATCACGAGCTGGCAGACGAAGCTGCCGCGCCGAAGTCGCACAGTTGTCATAGCTTGATCGTTCTTCTTCCACATGCGGATAGAGGCGAAAATGTGGTTTGTGGCGAAGTAAGATATCACACCAATTTCAAAGGATTTCGCCCATGAGGATGCATTTCGCACTATTCAACGGCGCTCTGGTCGCGCTCCTCCTCTGCCCATCGGGCGGCCTCGCGCAGACCGCGTCCGGGACGATCCGCCAGTTCGAGGAACGGTGCGCAACGTGTCATCGAAACGCCGGCGTGGCCCGCGCCGCCGGCGCCGAGCAGGCGCCCGACATCGCCACCCTCCAGAAGATGGCGCCCGAGACCGTGTACGCCGCGATGACGAACAACCCGATGCCCGCACACGCGGTCGATCTACCCGACAACATCAAGCGCGGGTTCGCCGAGTTCGTGGGCGGGCGCAAGCTTGGCAGCGTCCCTGCGGGTGCGGCGAAGTCGATGCAGAACCACTGCGCGGCGAACGCACGGTTGGCGGATCCGTCAGCAGGCCCGGCTTGGAACGGCTGGGGAGTCGATGCGACCAACGGGCGGTTCCAGCAAGCAAAGGCCGCGGGCTTCACCGCGGCCCAGGTGCCCAACCTCAAGTTGAGGTGGGCGTTTGGATTTCCAAGCGCGGCCTCGATGTACGGTCAGCCGACCGTCGCCGCAGGGCGAATCTTCATCGGCGTCGACACCGGTTACGTCTATTCGATCGACGCGAAAACCGGATGCGTCTACTGGTCGTTTCAGGCAGCAGCGGGGGTACGTAACGCCATCAGCATCGGTCCTGTGAAGGGTCACGGATCGACGGGATACGCCGCATACTTTGGCGACCTCCGGGGCAATGTCTACGCGCTCGATGCCGCCACCGGAATGCCGCTCTGGATCGTCAGCGTCGACCCGCATCCGCTCGCAGCCGTGACCGGGGCGCCGACGTTCCACAAGGGCCGGCTCTACGTGCCGCTCGCCTCGCGCGAAGAAGCAGCTGGCGGTGGACTTGACTATCCCTGCTGCACGTTCCGCGGAAGCCTCGTCGCGCTCAATGCCGACACCGGCAAGCAAATCTGGAAGACGTACATCATTCCGGACGAGCCGAAGCCGACGCGGAAGAACTCGCGGGGGGTCCAGCTCTTCGCGCCGTCCGGCGCCGGCCTCTGGGCCTCGCCGACGATCGATGAATCACGGAACGCCATCTACCTCGGGACCGGCGACGCGTACAGCAAGCCGCCGGTGCCGAACACGACCGACGCAGTGATGGCGCTGGATCTCGGCACGGGCAAGGTTCGATGGTCGGTCCAGCACACCGCGAACGACGCGTGGCTCGTCGGATGCGAGGTGAACAATCCGTCCGAGAACTGCCCGACCGATATCGGACCGGATTACGACTTCGGATCAGCCTCGATCATGCGGACCCTTCCTGACGGCCGCACGATAGTCGTCTCCGGACAGAAAAGCGGCGAGGTGTTCGCGCAGGACGTGCGTGACGGTGCGCTCCTGTGGAAGGCCACGCTCGTCGACAAGCTTGCGAGAGGTGAAATCAATTTCGGCGGGGCTGCGGACGATCAGAAGGCGTACTTCGGCACGCGCAGCAGCGGCATCTCGGCGCTCGATCTCCGGACGGGAGAGCGCAAATGGGTCGCGAAGATCGCGCCGTTCACGCCCCCGCGCCAGTCGGGGCAAACCGCCGCGCTCACGGTGATTCCAGGTGCTGTGTTTTCGGGAGGCTCCGACGGAGTGGTGCGCGCGTTCGCGACCTCCGATGGCAGGCAGATCTGGGAATACGACACGCTTCGCGACTTCATGACGGTAAATGGCGTCGCCGCGAAGGGTGGCGCCATGGGAGCTCCGGGACCAACTGTCGCCGGAGGGCTGCTCTTCGTCGGATCCGGTTATACCGGCCTCGGAAACGGACGGGCGGGAAACGTGCTGCTCGCCTTCGGGCTTGAGTAAATCCCAAATCCCAACACCGCGTTGGGATTTGGGATTCGGGACTTGGGATTTTCCGACGGCTCAGAACGTGAAGTGGACTCCCAACTGCAGAATGCGCGGGAGGTAGGCCGTCGCCTGGTTGGACGACGGCTTACCGTAGTTTGCGCCGCTGCTGAACGTCGTCGTGTAGGACCCGTAGTTCTGATGGTTGAAGATGTTGAACACTTCAACCATCCCCTCGAGGTTCCGCCGGCCGCCAAGGTTGATGCGCTTCTGGATGCGCATGTCCACGCGGTGGATCGGCTTGCCCACGAGCTGCGCCCGGTCCACGAGGAACGAGCCGTCGGCCAGCGTCTGGCCCTTGACCGTGCAGCCGCAGACGCCGCCCAACGAAGCCGCAGTCGTGCCGGCCGGCGTCAGGATGCCGTAATTGGCGCCGCCGGTGTTGCGCAGGTCGGCGCCCCAGTTCGTGCCGCGACGCTCGCCGGAGCCGAAGAAGTAGAGCCCGCTCAACTGCACGCCGGCGCCCATGTCCCAGATGCCGTTGAAGGTCGCGCGGTGCCGCTGGTCACTGGCCGTCAATTGGTACAGCGGCCCCATGTCCGGCGCCACCGTTCCCGTGTACGGGGTCAGGATCGTGGTGATCGCCGCCGACGGATCGAGGGTCACGACGTACGGTCCGGTCAATCCACCAACGGCGCCGTCATCCTTGAACTGGGACAGCGTGTAGGTGGCGTTCGCCTGCCACCGGTTGCTGAACCGCTTCGTAAAGGTGTTCTCCCACCCGTAGTAGTTGGAGCGACCGGTCATGATCTCGGCGGCAATCGGACCCCACGTCGGGAAGGGCAGACGCGCCAGGACGGTGGTCGGGCCGGTGGCCGGATAGTTCGCACCGGTGGCCGGGTTGATCGAGCTGTTCGCATTCTGGCGCCGTTCCTCCGCGCGACCGCCGGTGAACACGAAGTTCGTGTCGTAGCCCGTGCCCGGGGCGAGTTCGCGCTGCAGGCCGATCGACGCCATGTGGCTGTACGACGTGTCGTGCGCGCCGAACGGAACCTCCGACCCGTTG
>ORMF010136366.1_pt1 | contig 19625 bp, 21 predicted proteins | sample 1779871 | NCBI WGS metagenome assembly ORMF01 (sample SAMEA104232316, study PRJEB22302) | groundwater metagenome | biome: forest; feature: aquifer; material: groundwater | place: USA | collected 2011-08-07 | depth 5.4 m | reverse complement strand
TTTTTCGCGGCCGGCCGCTTTCTCTTCCGCGCTCGATTTATTTTATCCTTCACAAGCCCGCTGGTTACACCACGACCGCAGACGACCCTCACGCCGAAAAAACCGTTTACGATTTGCTTCCAAGAACGCTGGTGCGGGGGACGCGGCACCCGGGGTTGGGAAAGACCCGCGTCTTTCCCGTTGGCCGGCTCGACCGGCAATCCACGGGCGTGCTGCTTTTCACCAATGACGGTGAACTTGCGAACCGTCTGATGCACCCGCGCTTTGCCGTCGGAAAATGGTACGAAATCCGACTCGACCGCACGCTCGATCCCCGCGACGGCCACAAACTCTTGGAGGGCGTACGGCTTGATGATGGCATCGCCAAAGCCGAAAAACTTCACAAACTCTCAAAGAGAAATCTCCGGCTCCTTATCCGTGAAGGAAAAAAACGCGAGGTCCGGCGGCTTTTCGAAAAACTCGGCTACGAAGTCATCTCCCTCTGCCGGATCGCCTTCGGCCCCTTGACGCTCCAGGGCCTGCCTCCGGGCACCGGCCGTTTTTTGACCCCTCAGGAGGTCCGGACCCTCAAAGCGCCCAATGCATCCGGCGCCGGATGAATCTAAACCCTCCCTTGTTTTTTTCTTAATCCCCGTATATTATTTGTTCGATCATTTAACTATTTAACCTTTTAACTAAAAAAGAGAGCCGATGACCCAACCCGACCCCTTTGTTAGAACTTTCCGGGAAGTCCAGCCCAAATTCGCCCGTTTCATGGCGCGCACACTCACCGAACGAAAACTTTCCCTGCCTCAGTATGCGCTCCTCAATCTGCTCGCCACAGCAGGAAAAATACCGATGACTGAGGCGAGTGAGAAACTCCACATCTCAAAACCTGCCGTTACCAATCTTGTCGACCGCCTCGAAAAAAACAGTTTCCTCAAACGACTTGCCGATCCAAAGGATCGGCGTGTTTATTTGATTCAAATTCAGGCAAAAGGGGAAAGCCTGATCCGTGAAACCCAAACCACGATCCTGGGTTTTCTTCTTGAAACGCTAAAATTATTTGATTTAAAAGAAAGGCGCGTCATCAGCCGTTTTTACGAACTGCTGTCGCAGACACTTGACCGGTCCATGGAGCAAAAGAAGAAAAAATGAACCGGAGTAAAAAGTTTCTATTCACCAGTTTTCTCCTTTTGATCCTTTCGGGAAATCTGTTTGCTGAGCCACCAGCCGCCGAATTCCATTCGCTTACTTTGCAAGATTGTTATCAACTGGCGCTAAAACAAAGCGAGACCGTGTCCATCCGCCAGCAAGAAATCGAAACCGCGAAATCCCAGATGTTTACCGCGGCAAGCCAGGGGTTGGGGGACATTGATTTTGTCATGACGAATTCCCGTCAGGAGCCGCAGGAGGTTGCGGCCTCCGGCGGCTCCGTCGGCAGTACGCTCACTGCTTCCGAGCGCCGCGAACGAAAATTTAAAATCAGCCAGCCGCTTTTTCAAGGTTTTAAATCCTACGGGGCAATTGTGGGAGCCGGCAGCCTTAAGAAACAGCGCGGGGAAGAAAAGAAACGGGCCGAGGAACTTTTGTTCCTGGATGTTGCAGATGCTTATTACGGCGTGTTTCGTTACCGCAAAGACACCGAAATACTCGAAGGAATTCAGCATCTCTACCAGGAACGTGTCGGGGAATTGAATGAACGGGAGCAAATCGGACGAAGCCGTGTCAGCGAAATCGCCACCGCGCAAGCCCGCATGAAAATTCTAGAAGCCAAACTCGCGATAGCCCGCGCCAGTCTGCGCGTGGCCCAGCACGGCCTTTCCTTTTTGACCGGCCTGGAAATGAACGCCGGTCTCCTCCGCGAAGAGGACGTTCCCAATCCAACTGACACCCAGCGGCCCTTTTCTCTTGAAGGGGCCGAAGAACGCGCGGACGTGGAGGCGGCACGACAAGCCGTCAAGACTGCGAAACAGGGGATCGTTGTGGCGCAGAGTGGGTTGTGGCCGGAGATTACGCTCGACAGTAACCTTTATGAAAAGCGTGAAGGGTTTCAATCCGGTATCGACTGGGATGTCCTCTTCACGATCAAAGTCCCGCTCTTTAAAGGCGGTGAAACGGTTGGCGAAATCAAACAAGCCATGAGTGAATGGAAAAAAGCAAAATATTCCTATTCGCTGGCCGAGCGTCAGGCCGAATTTGAAATCAAAGAGGCCTATGAATATTGGGTGGCCTCCCTGCAGGAATCCAAATTGCTGGAGGATGCCCGCGCGGCCTCGGAAGAAAACTTCCGGCTGCAAAAAGAAGATTACCTGCGCAGTTTGGTCAATAATCTGGATGTCCTCGAGGCGCTCGAATCCCTGCAGGACACGCGCCGCGAAGCCGTCCGCGCACACTATGAAATGAAAGAAAATTATTGGCAGCTTGCCGTGGCCACGGGGAGATTAAATGAATCTCTCTGAAGTCTCCATTAAGAATCCGGTTTTTGCCTGGATGCTGATGATCGGTCTCATGTTCTTCGGCCTCCTCAGTTTTTTTGGCATGGGGATCGGCCAAATGCCGGATGTGGATTTTCCCGTGCTCACCGTCAATATCTCATGGGAAGGTGCTGCGCCGGAAGTGATGGAATCTGACGTCGTGGACATTATTGAAGATTCCGTCATGGGTGTGCAGGGCTTGCGCGAGGTCTCTTCTTCCACGCGCCAGGGGCAAACCGAGGTCAGTCTTGAGTTTGATCTGGGCCGCGACATTGATGTTGCGTTGCAGGAAGTCCAAAGCAAAATCTCTTCGGTTCAGCGCCGCCTTCCTTCTGACATCGACCCGCCCATCATCACAAAAGCAAATCCTGAAGACCAACCCATTATGTGGGTGGGTGTTTCGACTTCTCACTCCCTGCGTGAACTTATGGAATTCGTCGACCGGCAGGTCAAAGACCGTTTCAAGACTGTACCGGGTGTCGGAGAAATTTTCCTCGGAGGGTTCCTGGAACGGAACCTTCGCGTTTGGATCGATGTAAAAAAACTCGAGGCATATCAACTAACGGTGGAGGATTTGATCAATGCCATCCAAAAGGAACACATCGAGGCCCCGGCCGGCCGACTCGAGACAAAAGAGCGTGAGGTCTCCGTCCGTTCGATGGGCGAGGCGCGCTCGGTCGAGGAGTTCAAAAAAATTGTCATCACGAAGCGCGGAGGCCAACCGATTTATCGGCCGATCCAGCTCTCGGAAGTCGCAGTTGTTGAGGACGGTCTTGCTGATCTTCGCCGGCTTTCGCGGGTGATGGGGAAAGATGCCACCGGCCTTGGGATCCGCAAGCAGCGCGGCGCCAATACGGTTGAGGTGGCACGCCGCGTGAAGAAACGGATTGAAGAAATCCGCCGCGATTTGCCGGAGGGCTATGAGATCGGCATCAACTTTGACAGTACGCAATTCATTGAAGATTCCGTCCAGGAGCTTGTCTTCACGCTGATCCTCTCCGCGCTTCTCACCTCGCTTGTTTGCTGGCTGTTCCTGGGTTCGTGGAGCTCGACGCTCAACATTCTTTTGGCCATTCCGACCTCCATTCTCGGGACGTTCATTATTTTAAAATTCGCGGGTTTTACGCTCAATACGTTTACTCTTCTTGGATTGTCGCTTGCCATCGGCATCGTGGTCGATGACGCCATCATGGTGCTTGAGAACATTGTCCGGCACCGCGAGGGCGGCTTGCCTCAGAAAGATGCTGCACTGGCCGGTGCCAAGCAAATCACCTTCGCCGCGATTGCCGCGACTCTGGCGATTGTGGCCATCTTCCTGCCCGTCGTTTACATGAAAGGCATCATCGGGAAATTTTTCCTTCAGTTTGGAATCACGATCTCGGCCGCGGTCATGCTTTCACTGCTTGAAGCGCTGACGCTTACGCCGATGCGGTGTTCCCAACTCCTTGAAATCGGAGAAAGAAAAACGGCCTTTGGAAAATGGTTCGAGCGGGTTTTTCACCGCGCGAACGAGATCTACAGCAAGGGGCTCGAGATTGCGCTGCACCACCGTAAAAAGGTCCTTCTCGGCAGCACAATTTTTTTCATCGTTTCGATGTTTTCTCTTTTATTCATCCGCAAGGAATTTGTCCCGGCGCAAGATCAAAGCATGTTCCTTGTCCGCATCCATACGCCGGTTGGTTCCTCTATCCAATTTACGAATGAACGTTTCAAGATTGCCGAGGCGATTGTCCAAAAGCATCCGGCAGTCAACCGGTACTTTTCGGCCGTGGGTGGTTTCGGCGGCGGAGAAGTCAATATCGGCAACCTCTTTATTACTTTGAAACCCCCCGGCAAACGGCCTGTAGATCCCATGCTGAGGCACCGGCCGAGCCAGCAAGAAATGATGGCTTATTTCCGGAAGGAATTTAACAAGATCCCGAACGTGCGGGCCATCATTCAGGATCTTTCCATGCGTGGGTTCGCGGCACAGCGCGGATTTCCCGTAGAGTTTACCGTTCGCGGCCCAGACTGGGAAAAATTGGCCGGTTTTGCCACGGAGATTCAAAAAAAAATGAAAGAGAGTGATCTTTTTTCAGACGTGGATACGGATTACGATGAAGGAATGACCGAGGTCCGGATTTACCCGGACCGTGACAAGGCGTTTGATCGCGGTGTCAGCATCGACACCATCGGACATACGATCAATGCGGTGATTGGCGGTGAACGTGTCGCCAAGTACACAACGGGCGGACGCCGCTACGATGTCCGCGTCAAGGCTTTGCCCAGTCAGCGTATGCGCCCGGAAGACATCGCCGCGTTGTGGGTCTGGAATAATCGCGGAGAAATGGTCCGCCTCGCCGATGTCGTAACGATTGAAGTAAGACCCACATTGCTTAGCATCACCCGGCGGGGACGGGAGCGCGCCATTGGCATTTTCTCCAATGTGGGCGAAGGAAAATCACAAGCCGCTGCCATCAAGAAAGCCGGGGAGGTCAGCCGCTCGGTATTACCACAAGGCTACCGCGTGGTTTTCAGCGGTACGAGCGAAACCTTCCGCGAATCTTTCCAGAGCCTGATTTTTGCTTTATGGATCGGGATTATCATCTCGTACATGATTCTCGCTTCCCAGTTTAACCATCTGATGCACGCCTTTACCGTGCTGCTGGCGCTGCCTTTTAGTGTTTCTGGCGCGTTTCTGGCTTTGATGTTCTCAAACCAATCGCTCAATATTTTCAGCTTGATCAGTCTTTTGCTTTTACTCGGGATCGTGAAGAAAAATTCCATTCTTCTTGTGGAATTTACCAATCAGCTGCGCGAACAGGGTCTCACGCCGCTGGAGGCTTTGAAGAAAGCCGCACCGATCCGTTTCCGGCCGATCGTGATGACCTCCGTTTCGACGATTGCGGCCGCGATCCCTCCGGCCCTGGCATTCGGTCCGGGCGCTGAGACACGCATCCCGATGGCCATCGCCGTCATCGGCGGGATGACGGTCTCTACGATCCTTACGCTTTTTGTCGTGCCGGCCGCTTATCTCCTTTTGACGCCGCTTGAAAAAGGAAACATCAAGACGATAATCACCAAGAGATGAAAAAGACCGCTGCCATTTTTCTCATTGCCGTTTTCGCTGCCGCTTGCCCTTCTTCCGCGGAAGAAATAGTCACAAAGGCCCCCAAATTTCCCCGGAAGGCCCAGTGGCTTCACACGAAGCCCCTTCAAAAGAAATCCTTCAAGGACAAATTGACGCTAGTTTATTTTTGGGATTACACCTCCATCAACTGCATCCGCGAATTTCATTTTTTGAAAAAATGGCACAGCCGGTATCAGGCCTACGGGTTTCAGGAGATTTGGGTTCATGCGCCGGAATTTGATTTTGCCAAGAAAAAAGAAAATGTCGAACAGGCGGCAGCGCGTTTTGACATTCCCTATCCGGTGGTGATCGACAATGATTTTAAATTATGGGACGCCTATGGCGCCCGTTCCTGGCCGACGAAGTATTTAATCAATGCGGACGGCCGGATCGTTCATACGCAGGTGGGACAAGAACACTATCTGGCCTTCGAGGATAAAATCCGCGAGGAGTTGAAACGGCTTGATCCGAGCGCGGTGCTTCCCATCCCTGTCCTTGAAGAAGAAAAAGAGGATTTTAATCTTCGCCAGTGCGGTGAAATGAGCGCCGAGACTTACATGGGGCACAAACGGGCGGGCTGGTGGGGCGGGGAGATCGCCAATGTCAAAAATGTCCTGCCGGATCAAACGCTCCATTACCGGGACCGCGGAAAACGGGTCGATCGTGGATTTTTTGTGGAGGGCCTATGGACGAATTTCAGTGACCAATTCGAACACGCGCGTGATACGGATCAATTGACGGATTATCTGGGCCTTCTGTATCTGGCCAATGAAGTTTATGCGGTCATGAATCCGACCGACGAGATGGTCCGTGTTTATGTCACAAGGGACGAACGCCCCGTTCCCTCGGCCCAGCGCGGCAAAGATCTGCGGGAAGATCCGAAAGGAGAGACCTACTTTCTCCTGCAGGAACCGCGTCTTTATTACTTGATCAAAGACGAGGGAGCTGAGCCGCACGAGCTCAAATTGTGGACGCAAAAAAAAGGCGTCGGCGTCCATTCCTTTTCCTTCTCCAACCACTGCCTCTCCGATTTCGACCACCTCTAACCACTCAACGTGATTTAGGTTTTTTGAGCGCGCGCTTAAGGATGCGGCGTTCCTTGGGATAATACAGCCAGCACTCTACAGTGTTCGTGTCTTCCACCACGACGACGAGCTTGCCGTCAATCGAGAAGGTGGAGTGAACGTCAATCGAGTCCGCACAGATCGACTGCCGGCGCAATTCCTCGACCAAGCACAGACACTCTTCCGGGTTGAGTGAAGAGCCCATTTCAAGGAAGTCCTTAAGAACGTATTCCCACTCGCTAAGGCTTTTTTGAGGATTCATTGTTTTTCCTTTTTTATTTCAGGATTGACCCAAAGATAGCTGGGGGACTTTTGTTTGAAAACCTCTTGGGTCTAAAAAGGCGGGTTTATTTTTTTATTAGTAGATAAAATCTTTTATGATTAGATTTTTTATTCGTCCCCCTGATTCTAACTTCTGTCCGGAAGGGCGGTTGGGAGAAGAAAACCGAAAAAACTAATCCCTATCTCTTTTTACGATCAAGTTTAATCAGGGGCAAACAACGAGAGAAGAAGAGCGATAAGGATTTACCAATCTGCCTCAAATTGCGACTTTTGCCGTCACAAAGGCGTGTGCTATAATCCCGCCCATGCCCAGCCGTCCTTCAAAGAAACTAGAAGTTTTTCCCAACCCGTCCCCGGACCGCGATTATGAAATCCGGTTTGAATGCCCCGAATTCACATGCCTCTGTCCGCGCACGGGCCAGCCGGATTTTGCGACGCTGCGAATTGTTTATATCCCGGACAAGCTTTGTGTGGAACTTAAAAGCCTCAAACTTTATCTCTGGAGTTACCGCAGCGAGGGTGCGTTTCACGAGGCGGTGACGAATAAAATTTTAGATGACCTGGTGAAAGTCACACACCCGCGTCGAATGGAGATCGAAGCCGATTTTTTCGTGCGCGGCGGAATCCATACCGTGGTGAAGGTGACGCATCAGGGCCCATGAGCGTTTCTTAACCTCCCTCCTCATTTTTGCCTTTTCCGCTTTTGCACTGGACCTTTTTCATATGCTTTATCACATCATGGATGAGCCCACCCTTTTAGAAATTGCCGGTGTCCCTGAAAAATTTTCGATGAAATTGATTTTCGCGGTTCTTCCCGCCGTTTTGCTCTTTTGCCGGCAATGGATGGCATGGGTCGTCTTTCTTTTTCTGTTTGTGCCGCCGCAGGCCTTCGCGCGGGGGACCGACTGCCAACATGCGCGCGAACTTTTGGATCAATCCGGCGTTGCCCGCGATGCCGATGAAAATCTTTTCGGAAAAGTGAAGGTCCAGCCTCCACGTGGAAGTTTTCCTTCTGACATGGATCAAATCACGTGGTGGGGTGTTTTCAGACCGTTTGAATTTTGGGAAAGTCCGAAGTTCGAAGCGGTCTGGATCAATCCCCAGGGCCAGGAAGCCGCCCGTCATTCTTTTCGCGGAAACAAGTGCCGGCTGGCAAAAGATTCGATTCGCGCCGAGTCCCAACCGCGGGGAGAGTATCCCGGCGGGATGTGGAGCGTGATCGTGACCTGCGATGATTATCTCATCGACAAACAAACTTTTGCCGTTCTGCCCGCTGGGGGAAACGCCAGACCTACCGGTCCGGACAGCCCGGGACATCCGTCCGAGACCGCAATGATCTGGGCTAAAGACGCTGTAGATGAATAACTTGACCGGGTCTTGGGCCCCCCTTAAGATAGCCCCTCTCATGGAGTTCATTTAATTGTCGTTCAAACCTTTTTTCTTTTTCCTTCTTTTTTTCATGAGCCTTCCTTCTGTTCACGCTGAAGAAAAACCCTACGATTATCTTATTCGCGGCGCCACGGTCTATGACGGTAAATCCCATCGCCCGTTTCAGGCGGATGTCGCAATCAGCGGAGAAGAAATCACTGCGGTGGGTCAGCTGGAGGCAAGCGACGCGAAAGAAATCATCGACGTCGATGGCCTGACGCTTGCACCTGGTTTCATCGATGCCCATACCCATTCTGATTTCAGCCCCTTCATTTATTCGGCCACAAACAAACTTTTTCAGGGAGTGACCACGGAAATTACCGGCAACTGCGGAATGTCGGCCGCTCCGATTTTAGGAGCTCATGCCGATCAAGTCCGGTCCGTTTGGGCCCGCGAAGGCGTTGATATCCCGGCGCAAATCACGTGGGCGTCTTTTCGGGAATATCAGAATGAGGTGGATGCCGTGCCGCCGATGACAAACCTTGCGGCTCTCGTCGGGCACGGAAACATCCGCTCGGCCGTCATGGGTTTTGCCAATCGGAAAGCAACCGCCGAGGAAATCACGCAGATGAAGAAAATCCTCGCAGCGGCGATGGCGGAGGGAGCCTACGGAATTTCTTTCGGGCTTGTTTACGTTCCTGGTGTTTATGCTGACCGGCAAGAGTTGATCGAGCTCTGCACGGAAGCGGCGAGACACGGAGGCCTCTGTTCTTTTCATATGCGCAGCGAAGGTGCGGCCCTTGCCCAATCGGTCCGCGAAACGATTGAGATCGGAGAAAAAAGCAAGGCACGCATCCAGATCTCGCATCTTAAAGCGGCCGGAAAACGAAACTGGGAAAAAATTGATAAGGCCCTGCGCATCATCGAAGAAGCAAGGGCCCGCGGGGTTCCAATTGAAGCCGATGCTTATCCCTATACCGCAAGTTTCGCCGAACTGGGCGTCCTTTTACCGGACGATCTTTATGAACGGCCCGACAGGGTTGCTTATTTTCAAGAGGCGTCCCATCGCGAAGAATTGGTCAAGCGCCTGCGTCGCCATTATGCAGAAAGAAAAATGAATTGGCAGGCTGTCATGATTGCCACAACACCCCATAAAAGTTTCCAGGCTTATGAAGGCAAGACCCTTGCGGACATTGCGAAGACCGAAAAAAAAGATCCGGAGCGGGTCCTGGTCGAGTTCTTGGCCGGAACCAACTTTGAAATCAGCGCCTTCAATTTTTCGCAGAATGAAGATGTGGTCGCCAAAATCTTGAGCCGCCCCTACGTATCCGTTGGTTCCGACAGCATCGCCGAAGGCACCCGTCGTCCTCATCCGCGCGCTTACGGCACTTTTCCAAAAGTCTTGGGGGAATTTGTCCGCGATAAAAAAGTCCTTCGCTTGGGCGACGCCATTGTCCAAATGACATCCCTACCCGCTGAGCATTTTGGTTTGGCACGTCGCGGCCGCATCACGTCGGGCTACTTTGCAGACCTTGTCCTTTTTAGAGCGGAGGAAATTCGCGACCTGGCAGATTTTCAATCCGGGAACCGTTTAAGCCAGGGGGTTGTCTGGCTTTTTGTGAACGGCAAACCGGTCATCCGGCAGGGCCGATTCATGGAGACGAAAAACGGCCGTTTCCTTTTGCGCGGCGAATAATTAATCGCATTCCCAAAGGGCGCTGTGTTTGTTATACTCCCGTGCACTATCCCCTAAATTCGGAGGTTCCAATGTCAGAAGTTGAAAGAAAAGGTGCAGCAACGTTTAAAGGAAATCCCCTCACGCTTGTCGGTCCCGAGCTGAAGCCGGGCATGCAGGCGCCCGATTTTAAGCTTCTTGCGGGCGACTTAAGTGAAGTGACTCTCGCTTCCACCAAAGGCAAGACAAGAATCATCAGCGTGGTGCCGTCTTTAGATACGCCGGTTTGCGAGATGCAAACCAAACGTTTCAATGAAGAGGCATCAAAACTGCCGGCGGATGTGGTAGTCCTGACGGTCAGCACGGACCTTCCATTTGCCCAGAGCCGGTGGTGTGGTGCGGCGCATGTGGACCGGGTCCAATGCCTGTCCGATCATCGCGATACTCATTTCGGAAAGGCTTACGGTGTTTTGATCAAGGAATTACGGCTTCTTTCACGCTCGATCTTTATTGTCGGACCCGACGATAAACTGCAATATGTCGAATACGTCAAAGAAATCACGCAGCACCCCAATTACGAAAAGGCCCTCGCCGCCATCAAGACCGGCGCCCGCGCTTAAGCCTCTTGCGATGAGGTTTTTTTCTGTCCTCCTCCTGTTCGCTTTGACCTTCCTTCACCTCAGCGGTGGAGGAAGGTTGCTGGCGGAGGAAGTGCTCATCAAGACGCTCGGTGGACAAGTGTTGTCCGTCGATACGGAAAAAAATATCCTCGGCATTGATTTTCTTCATCCCGCAACGGGGGAGAGAGAAAAACTTTTTTTTCTGGTGAATGGATCCACGGATTTTAGGGGAGTCGCAGCGCTCCGCGAGTTACGGCCCAAAGACCCCGTCACGGTGGATTATGTTGAAGAAGACAGTATGCCCGCCGCGCGTCTTGTTTCCCGTGTTCCTCTAAGCGGTCCTCCGGACGGCCTCGAAAAATTTCCCAAGTTTTAATCCTCACCATGCTAAAAAATTTATTCCTCTTTTTGATTTGTCTCTTCATTCTTCCCTTGCCGTTTTTGACGGCAGAAACGGAAGCTGAAAACAAATTCATCGAGGCCCTGCAAAGTGAGCCCGCCAACGCCCAGTACCATTTTGAACTCGCCAACCTTTACGCCTCCCGCCATGACCGCCTCGAAGAGCTTTCGGCCTACGAAGAAAGCCAACGCATGCTTCAGCTGGCCGCCTCGCATCTTGAGCAAGCGACGATGCTCAAACCCGATTTTATTGCCGCACAGTATAATTTAGGCGTGGTCTATAAAGGCGTCGGCCGCTACGAAGATTCGCGAAAACAATTCCAAAAAGTGCTTCAACTCGACCCGCAATCGGCGAATGCCCAAATGCAGATCGGAGCCGTCTATGAACGCCAGGGATTTTTTGACGAGGCCGAAGATGCCTATAAGCGCGCGAAGGAAATGGATTTTTACAATCCGGATATCCAGTCTGCCCTGGAGGATTTGGAAATGCATCGTCATGCCGATCACGAACGCATGGTGGCCGAGAGTGAACCGCGGGGATTCGGCCGTTTACGCGAAGGTTTCAATTACTCCAGTTTCAGCCAGGCCCAGAACCTTGAAGCGGACCGTCAGGCCGGACAAGCTGGGCAGGGATTACAGCAGGTCATGCCTTATCTTGGTGCGATGCTTGTCCAACAATTTATGAAAGGCCGGAACAAAGAGGAATAAGATGCTCTCTTCCTACAAAGCTGTTTTCTTCGATGCCGGCGGAACGCTTTTCCGTCCTTTCCCCTCGGTTGGCGAAATCTATCAAAAAGTGGCGGCCAAATACGGCTGTAAAGCCGAAGCCGGCACACTCGAGTCTCTTTTCCGCCAAACATGGGTGAGGCATGACGGGTTGGCCGAGCTGGCCAGCCACTGCAATGAAAAAGTTGAAAAGGATTGGTGGAAAAAAATGGTCCATGAGGTTTTTTCTCAAGCCGGCGGCGTTTCTGATTTTGAGGCTTTCTTCGACGAACTCTACGATACCTTTGCGGAAGTGTCCTGTTGGCAGCTTTTTCCGGATGCCCTAGAAGTGCTCACGGAATTGAAACGCCGCAAGAAACGCATCGCCATCATTTCCAACTGGGATTCGAGGCTCTTCAAAATCTGCGAGGGTTTCGGGATTCATACCCATGTGGAGTTTATTCTCGCCTCCGCGGTTTTCGGAGCGGCCAAGCCCAGCCCCCGCATTTTTGAAGAAGCGCTCCGGCGAACGAAGGTTTCGGCGGCGGAGGCGGTGCATATCGGTGACAGCTTTGAAGACGATATTCGGGGGGCCCGGGCCGTGGGCATGAGTGCTATTTGGATCAATCAGTACCCTTTAAAAGGGGACACGGTACACCCCCTTGCTCAAACGACACCCACTATCCGGCAGTTGAAAGATCTTATTCTAAGTTAAGGTTTAGCCTTCACTTGTCGAAATATTCGGAAGTGGGGATATGCTATACTTGCAATAGGTTTCAGAGTCATTGGAAAATTAAAGGGGAGGTGTAGTCATGAAAAGGACAATCGTCCTAGTGATTTTAATGGCGTTGGTTTTTTCGGCGCCTGCATTTGCCGATAAAATCCTTGAAAATGCGCAGTCTTCCGATTACGTGACCAAGATGCCCGCCCAGCTTTTGCGGGGTGTTGGAAACGTTGTCGTATCGCCGGTGGAAGTTCTTTCGCACGGGTACAAAGGGACCGTCGAAGGACGTCCGATTGTCGGTACACTGGAAGGTCTGGGTGAAGGTGTTATTTGGGGACTGGACCGTGCCGGACGCGGGGCGTGGGATATCTTGACGTTCTGGGCACCCAATTACAATGGCGCTCCTCCGACGCACGAACTTGAAATAGGCGGCTCAACGACCACCGCTTAAAGAAGCACAGTTTCACCTTTTCATTTTGCACGCCGCAGAATCGATTTTTTCCGGTTCTGCGGCGTTTTTGTTTTTCCTCGCATAAGCAGAAATTGATTTGACACTCTCTTTTGCTTGCGATAACCTTTCCGCGCACGATGGAGACAAAATCCATGACCGAAACTCCTGCTTTTACCACCGATCTCCTAAAAGGAAAAAAAGGAATCGTCTTGGGCGTTGCCAATAAACGCAGCATCGCCTGGGGCATTGCCCGCGCGCTTGCTGATCACGGCGCTCAGCTGGCCTTCACTTACCAGGGGGACCGGTTGAAAGAAAGCGTCGAAGAACTTGCCCGGACGCTTCCTCAAAAATCGCCTCTTTATCCTTGCGATGTCACCAATGATGATCAAATCAAAACCGTTTTCCGCCAACTTGAGCAGGATTTTGGATCGCTTCACTTTCTCGTCCACTGCATTGCGTTTGCCAAAAAAGAAGACTTGGACGGCCGGACCGTAGACACCTCCCGTGATGGTTTCAAGCTCGCGATGGATGTGAGTTCTTATTCCCTCATTGCCCTAGCCAAAGCGGCGGAACCTCTTCTGACAAAGGAAGGCGGAAGTATTGTAGCCCTGACTTATTTAGGTTCCGAGAAAGTGGTCCCCAATTACAACGTGATGGGAATGGCTAAGGCCAGCCTGGAATCTTCCATCCGCTATTTGGCTCATGACCTGGGAAAGAAAAACATTCGCGTCAACGGAATTTCTGCCGGGCCCATCAGCACACTTGCCGCGCGCGGGATTGCTGGCTTCACCACGATGCTTGAAAATCACCGCAATCGCGCTGCACTCGGCCGCAATGTCGAAGTCGAAGAAGTGGCCAATACTGCTTTTTTCCTTTTGAGCCCGCTTGCAAGCGGCATCACCGGCGAAGTGATTTTCGTCGATTGTGGCTACCGGATCATGGGTGCCTAACCGATGCCCTCTCCTCAAAATATCCTCGTTTTAGATCTCGAGACTCAAAAATCCTTCAAAGAAGTCGGTCGGGGCAAGCTTGAAAAACTAAAAATTTCCGTTGCGGGTATTTATGACTACCTTGCCGGTGAGTTTATGACTTATGAGGAGAAGGACTTAATGGTCCTGGAGAAGCGGTTGCGTGAGGCCGACTTACTCATCGGCTTCAACATCCGGCGATTTGATTTGCCAGTCTTGGCGCCTTATCTGTTTATGCCTATCGAGAATATCCCGATGATTGATCTCCTTGAGGATATCGAAAAAGCCCGCGGACATCGCGCAAGCCTGGAAAGCATCGCAGCCCCCACGTTGAAACAACATAAATCCGGTAGCGGCTCCGATGCCCTGACGCTTTTCAAAGAAAACCGGATGGAAGAACTCAAACGGTATTGCCTGGATGATGTTCGGTTGACCCGTGACATCTACGAATTTGGCTGCCGCGAGGGAAAAATCCTTTTTACTTCCACCTGGGACTACAAAACCTACGAAATCCCTGTCAGTTGGAAGGAAGCCACCGAAACTTTCTTGCGCCGCAACCCAGCCCAGACCCCCGCTTTTCCTAGCAGTTTGTTTTAATTACCCTTCTTAGTAGAAATAAATTTATTCTACGCAAGTTATTTCTATTAAATAGGTTATATAAAAATAAACCCACCGGATTAAATCTTGATAGAAAAGGTCATATATCCTATAATTAAGCCATGAGACTCACCACACGAAGTGAATATGGGCTGATTTGCCTCAAATATCTTTGCGAACATTCCAACGGGCATCCTGTCTCCATCAGCGAGATTGCGGAGAAAGAAAGTCTACCCAAGGATTACCTTGAGCAAATCTTCCTGGTGTTAAGACGTGCTGGAATTGTGAATAGTCAAAAAGGAACTCACGGGGGTTTTAACCTTTCTCGTCATCCCTCCGAGATTAGTCTCAAAGAAATTTTTGAAACCTTGGAAGGGGATATTTTCGAAGTTTTTTGCAGTCCCCAAGTGAGAGAAAAAATTGTATGCGAACATTTTTCGCAATGCAGTGTTCGTCCTATCTGGTTGAAGCTGGCCGAGCTCATCGACGAATTTTGCGCCAGTATTACGTTAGAAACCTTAATGAAGGACGAAAAAAATCTGCGTCAACATTTGAACACGATCAGCAGCGCAAAAGCGAGTTAAAGGGGTTAAAAATGAAATTACCGGTTTACCTGGATAATCATGCAACGACACCGCTGGATCCCCGGGTCCTTGAGGCGATGATGCCCTCCCTGACGAATGAATTTGGAAATGCGGCAAGTCGCAACCATCCTTTTGGCTGGCACGCTGAAAAAATGGTGGAAACAAGCCGTGATCAAATCGCCCATTTGATCGGCGCCGATTCCAAGGAAATTATTTTTACGAGCGGGGCGACCGAGTCTAACAACATCGCCTTAAAAGGGGCCGCTGAGATGTATCGTGAAAAAGGTGATCACATCATCACACAGGTCACCGAGCACAAGGCGATCTTAGACACCTGTAAATTTCTGGAAAAACAGGGGATCAAGGTGACCTATTTACCGGTGGATCAATACGGCCAAATACGGCTGGATGATCTTAACCGCGCGATCACCGATAAAACCATTTTGATTTCGATCATGTTTGCCAATAACGAAATCGGGACGATTCAGCCGATTGAGGCCATTGGGAAAATCGCCAAAGAGCGAGGCATTCTTTTCCACGTCGATGCGGCGCAGGCAGCGGGCAAGATTCCGATCGATGTTGAAAAAATGGGCATCGATATTCTTTCCATTTCGGCGCATAAAATGTACGGGCCCAAAGGCATCGGCGCCCTGTATGTCCGCCGCCGCAATCCCCGCGTCAGACTCTCGCCCGTCATTCACGGCGGGGGGCACGAACGCGGCATGCGTTCTGGGACCTTGAACGTCGCCGGTATCGTTGGGCTCGCCAAGGCCTGCGAGATTGCCGAAAAAGAAATGACGCAGGAATCTGGGCGCCTTGCCGCATTGCGGGATCGTCTGAAAGCCGGCATCGAAAAAGAACTCGATGAGGTTTATTTAAACGGCCACCCCACGGAGCGGCTTCCCAACAATTTGAATATCAGTTTTGCTTATGTCGAAGGCGAATCGCTCCTTATGGGCATCAATGAAGAGATCGCGGTTTCTTCCGGTTCGGCTTGCACTTCCGCCAGCCTCGAACCTTCCTATGTGTTAAAGGCGCTTGGTGTCGGAGAAGACCTGGCGCATACGTCGATCCGTTTTGGACTCGGCCGTTTCAATACGCAGGAAGAAGTGGATTACACAATTAATCGTATCGTTAAAGTGGTCAAGCGGCTGCGCGAAATGTCGCCTCTTTATGAAATGGCCAAAGAGGGCGTCGACATTAAAACCGTCAAATGGAATGCGTAATTACTTTTTAAAAATTTAAGGAATAAGGAGATAAAAAATGTCGTACTCAGAAAAAGTTATTGACCATTACAATAACCCTCGGAATGTCGGCAGCTTTGACAAGGCCTTGATCAATGTTGGAACAGGGATTGTCGGTGCGCCGGAATGCGGCGACGTGATGAAACTGCAATTGATGGTGGAAAACGGCATCATTCGGGATGCCCGTTTCAAGACCTTTGGCTGCGGCAGTGCCATTGCCAGCTCGAGCCTTGCCACCGAATGGGTGAAGGGTAAGACGCTGGATGAAGCGCTCAAAATCAAAAATGTCGATATCGTTAATGAACTAAGCCTTCCCCCGATCAAGATCCACTGCTCTGTCTTGGCCGAAGACGCAATTAAGGCAGCCATCCAGGACTATCAAAAGAAAGCGCAAGCCCCGGCGGCAGCCAAGGCCAGTTAAATGAACAAGGGGGAAACGATCATGGTCAATCTCACGGAAAATGCGGTAAAGGAAGTGCGGCGCATGATCCAAAGCCAGGAGCAAAAGGAAGGTCTTGGTTTGCGCATGGGCGTCAAGGGCGGAGGTTGTTCCGGCCTTTCTTATGCGCTCAACTTTGACCGGAAACACGAAGGCGATAATGAGTTTGATTTTGAAGGTGTCAAAGTTTTAGTGGACCCCAAAAGCTATCTTTACCTTCAGGGGGTGACGCTTGATTATGTCGATTCCCTCGAGGGCAAAGGTTTTAAATTCGTCAATCCCTCAGCTAACAAGACCTGTGGGTGCGGCGAATCCTTTTCGGTTTAACCCGCCGCCCCCTCTGTGCAGGTCACTGATTATTTTCAGGTTTTTGGAATCTCCCCCCGATTACTGCTTGATCCCGACCAACTGAAGAAAACTTATTATCAGCTCAGCCGCGAAAATCATCCCGATTTTTATCAGAAGAAAACCTCTGACGAACGCATGAGCGCGACGGAAAAAACATCTCTCTTGAACAAAGCTTATGAGGTTTTGCGCGATCCCTTCCGCCGCGTTGAGCACGTCCTTTCCCTTCAAGGATACGACGTGAATAAAGATTTGGGGCCGGTCTCCGCCGATCTCCTTGCTGAAGTTTTTGAAATTCAGGAAAACCTTGATTTGGGGAATACGCCACGGGCCTTGCTCGACGAAGAAGCCGTACGCCTCAAGGGACGGATCGAAAAGTTAACCCAGACCCTCCATCAAATTTCGCGCGAATGGGACAATTCCTCGGACAAGCCGGGGCAACAGGCGCTTGCCGAAAAAGTGCTTCGAATCATCCATGAGAAAAAGTATATTGATTCCACGCTGAAAAACATCCAGAGGGGTTTATGAAAAATCCCGTGATCGGGATTGATTTGGGAACGACCTACAGCCTTGTGGCCTATGTCGGTAAAACCGGCCGTGCCGAGATCATTGCGGATCCAGCTGATCCCGAAAGGGGTGCGCTTCTTCCTTCCGTGATCGGCATGCGCGAGGATGGGTCCCTTTGCGTCGGGTGGGAGGCGCGGGACAAACGGATCGAGCGGCCCACGCTGACCATCTCCTCCATCAAGCGGCTCATGGGAAAAGGCTCGAAGGAAATCGGCACCGAACAGGATTACATTCCTTTTCCTTTGAATTTGGAAGACGAAAAAATCATCCGCATCCCGTTTGGCGATAAACTTTGGACACCGCCGGAAATTTCCGCACTAATTCTAAAAGAACTCAAACTCCGCGCTGAAAAATTCTTCGGGACGGAAGTAAGACAGGCTGTGGTCACCGTTCCCGCCTATTTTAATGATAGCCAGCGTCAAGCCACCAAGGACGCCGGCCGCATCGCAGGCCTGGACGTGATGCGGATTGTGAATGAACCGACTGCGGCAGCACTCGCTTACGGGCTTCATCAAAAAAAACAGGGAAAGATCGCAGTCTACGATTTCGGCGGCGGCACCTTTGATGTTTCAATCCTCAATTTGCACGAAGGCATCTTTGAAGTTCTTTCTACGGCGGGTGACACGCATCTCGGCGGCGATGACATCGACTGGCGCCTTGCTCAAAAATTTATACAGGAAATCGCAGCTCAATCCGGCGAATCCCTCACTCAAGACCTCCTCCTCCGGCAACAGGTGGTAGAGGAAGCCGAGCGCGCGAAACGCGCCGTTTCGCACCGCGGCTCGTACGACCTTAAAATCATCGACGAAAAAAAAGGAATCCGGTTTGAACGCGCCTTCTCAAGGTATGAACTGGCCGAGCTCGCGCGCGACATCGTGGAACGGACCGTCGCCCCATGTGAGCAGGCTCTAAAGGATGCCGGCTTGATGCCTAAAGAAATTGACGAACTTATTTTAGTCGGCGGCTCGACCCGCATGCCTCTCGTGCAGGAAGTGGCGGAGAAAATTTTTCAGCAAAAACCGCATTGCGAGCTTAACCCGGACCAGGTCGTGGCACTCGGCGCTGCCATCCAAGCCCACATCCTTTCCGGCGAAATTAAAAATCTTTTGCTGCTGGATGTAACGCCGCTTTCCCTCGGCATCGAAACCTTCGGTGGTGTGATGGCGAAAATCATCGAACGCAATTCCACCATTCCCGCCCGCGCCAGCGAAGGCTTCACGACGTTTGTGGATGGCCAGACATCGGTCGATATCCACGTTCTGCAAGGGGAGCGGGAGCTCGTCAAAGACAACCGCAGCTTGGCCCGGTTTCAATTAAAAGGTATCGAACCACTTCCCGCCGGTCTCCCGCGCATCGAAGTGACCTTCATTGTCGATGAAAACGGATTGCTGCAGGTGAAGGCCAAAGACCAGCGCACGGGCAAGGAGCAGGCCATCGAGGTCAAACCTTCCTACGGACTGAGCGAGGAAGAAGTGAAGGCGCGCGTCCAGGAGGCGTATGTCCATGCCAAGGACGATATGGAATCACGGCTTCTTATTGAGGCGCGCAACCAAGCGGAGATTTCGTTTCGCGGCGCCGAAAAGGCGCTGGCCAGCGGAATAAAACTTGTTTCCACCGCTCAGCAGAAAAAAATCCGCGAGGTCATGGAAAAATTAAAAAGCGCGTGTGTCACCAGCGACCGGAAAAACATCCAAGATTTACGAGCCCTCCTTGAAAAAGAAGCTCTCCCTCTTGCCGAAAAATTGATGGACAAGGCCGTCAAAGCGGCCTTAAAGGGCAAGAAATTAAGTGAAGTGGAAGGAAAAAAATAATGCCCAAAGTGCGCGTCACCTTTCTTCCGATGAATAAAGTGGTCGAGATCGACACCGAAAAATTTCCCCTCGGGGATCACGGCCAGCCAGGTTCCATCCTCGACATCGCGCTTGCCAACGGCATTAATCTCGAACATGCTTGCGGCGGCAACTGCGCCTGCACGACCTGCCACGTTTGGGTGAGGAAAGGCGGAGAAAACCTTACCGAGGCCGAGGA
>ORMF011090807.1_pt1 | contig 19630 bp, 24 predicted proteins | sample 1779871 | NCBI WGS metagenome assembly ORMF01 (sample SAMEA104232316, study PRJEB22302) | groundwater metagenome | biome: forest; feature: aquifer; material: groundwater | place: USA | collected 2011-08-07 | depth 5.4 m | reverse complement strand
GCTGGGTATATGACTAGACAGGAGAGTACTGAGATGATGGCGAACCTATGGGCCACCTTCAGTGCTGTGTGAAGTAAGAGACGGTGCTGGTTCATCAGACAAAAGAGGATGAACAATTAGGTTAACAAAGGACACTGCAATAGATGGGGATGCGACGAAACTGCAACACAACTCTACCAAAAAACTGGTTCAAAGTCAATGCAACAAAGGTCGCGCATTGGCGTGCGATGAAACTAATAAAATACCGTGAACACGGTATTCCTTTTGTAAAGGATCAGAAGTAGAATTCTTTGCGCCGAAGTTCATCAATGAGCTATGGAGTATGCGAATTGGTCAGTCGCAATTAGAGCTCATAGAAGGTCGGATTTGTCCCAAACACAATTGCGCTCGAACATCCTGTTGTCACTGTCATAGGTATGCTTCCTCTTCTGCTTATGCACAAATCGCTGGATGGGTAGCGTTGCAAAGATGATAACTCAATTCGTAGATCATACCGAGTACGTACGACTAAGTTTATCCGACGCCTATAATTATCAAGACGCCATGCGGTGTTTCGTCGAACTGTCACTCCGCGCGCACCAACTCGATCATCGCAGGATTCTTCTGGATATACGAAGACTCGGTGGAATGGTAAGTATCATCGAAAAGCACTTGTTTGGGATAGCTTTATCCAAAATCAAACCCGGGCTCAGAATCTCTATTTTGTGCACACCGAAACAAGCAGAATCGGATGATCACCTTGAGACCGTTCTCATTAACAGGGGAGCAACAGTGAAAGGTTTCACTGATGAAGCAGGGGCGGTTGAATGGATTCGAGAATCCCGGTCTTAGGGGATTTGTGCGGAGGGAGAAACTGGATCTGTTGAGAATACTATCACAGCATACCAAGGAGCATTGCACATGGGAGCAGAAGAGGTAAAAGCCATCATCAAGGATTTCAGTGTGGAAGATCGCAGAAAGGTTGCGATGTACATCCTGGAGCTCGAGAAGGAACATGTGCAAAAGGCTATCGGACCTCAAATAGCAGATGACTTGGAAAGCGTTTCAAAGATTTTTCAGGAAGCGCTCGAGAAGGCAAGAAAGAAAGTTTGCTAATTAGGCCTTGGATCGCTGCCGATCCTGTCTTATCTCGTCCAAGAACCGGCGCAAAGCTTTTGCGAACGAAATACGAACGTGGTGGGTAGGAAGCGCGAATGAATGCCGACCGGTAGATGTCGCCCTTCTGTTGACTCTCTCTTTGCTTCTTCCTATCGTTTAGCAGAATTGACTTCCCTCAATTCTCAACTACTCTCTCCGCATTGTTATTGCGAGGCGCTTAGTCCTGAAGCAGTCTCTGATCATGGTGCGCAAGAGCCAGTTGTTTCGCAATCGCTATACTGAGAACTTCTCTCAACCATCAAGAGAAGACCACAGGGGATGGCTAAGAGCCCAAAACGAATTGAACTCATACGTTGCGATGAGATCGGCTGAACCTATCATTTGATGCCGCATGGCCCCTCTTCGCGTAACCGACGCCGAAACCCGCTACTCCCTTATCGACCCGCAGTTGCGTCGTGCCGATTGGAATCTTGTTGACCATACGCAGGTCGGGACGGAGATTCCCGTAGCTGGTTAAGACACACCATCTGTCATTGCGAGCGAAGCGAAGCAATCTCAATCTCAGGGTGAAAGAGAGATTGTTCCGCCTTCTGAATCCCGCTCAGAAGCGGAATCCAAGAGCGGGACTTCGTCCCTGAGAAGCGGGACTCAGGATGTGTAATCAAAAATCGAACTTGAATCCCATTGTTCCGTACACGTAGTCGGCATGTTCCCACGGACGCGGCTTACGGAAGACAACCGTAGAGAATTTGATTTCAGCATAGATAAACGGTGGAACAACTTCCGCCCAGCCGGTAAACATCAGCAGGCGGCTGTACTGCGCAGTGACTCTGAAACGATCGAATCGGTAGTTGCGATACTCGATGCGTAAGTACGGATCGATAAACGATTCCGGCTCACCGGCTTTGAAGATCGAGTACTTCCCTTCGACGACAATTGCTTTTCCAAGATTCACTTTATGGTAGCTTGCACCGAGATGCACGTTGAGGTTTTGTCGTTTTTCATCGAAGAGAAAATCAAACCCATAGTAGCCCTGAATGACTGAAGAGATGTAATACAGGCTGTCGAGATTAGGCGTAAGGTATTCCTCACGTCGGCCTGAAAGTCCACCAAAAGCAAACCGGCCACCTATTGCCGCGTAGGGGAATGATTCCGAATTTATTCTTATTGTCTCCCACTCGAACTCAAACTCTCCGACAATACCATCGCTGCCGTTGAGGAGGCGAGTTGTTCTTGTAACGACCTGCGCTCCGCTGCTTGAAGGTTTTTCCAACCCGCCGTTGATGGGGACCCACGCACCTATCTTCAGCGATTTGTATGAGCCCATAATCCATGTATTGCCTGTTGACCAGAACGGATAACCAAGCTCATCGTCACCAATGCGCCCAACAACACCCCACTCGTTGCCGAAGCGTAATGAAGCGCCGAAGAGAGAGAAGTCTGCCGAGACCCAATCCGGTCTTGATTGGTGCGCCATCGGGTTTGATTCTTCGACCGCACGATTTTTTAGTCCCATTGGCGGTTCGTTGGTTCGCGCTGCTGCAAACAAATCTATCTTTAAGTCGCGTGCAAGCAATGTTTGCGCGTACAATTTTCCGTACGAGACATCTCCGATTCGGATATCTGTAATCGTTTGTGAATCTGGATGAGCAACGATCGTAATTTTGTCTTCTTTGGAAAACTGCTTGCCCCTGTTTCTGAACGCCGCGTAGACCCGCAGCTTCAAGTTTGGCTCATTCATTTCCCATCGGGGAAATGAAGGGGCATATGCGCTATCCATGAGATTCAATTCGTTCAAGATTCTTTCCAGTGACTGAAGATCTTGTCGCGCTGTTTCGACGTCTGTTTTCAGCTTGTCGGGCGTTTGTCCGAAGGTTTCTGAAAATGTCCCGATGCACAACAGGATTGGAAGTAGCAGAGCAAGTTTATGCAGTGATGTTCTCATGTCGTTCAGGTTCCCCCGTTACAAACTAAACGTGTATGGTATTGAGAGCGTGAAGAAGTACGGCGGTTCCCACGGGTCTCGCTCACGCGTGAGAATTGAAGAGAACTTCACTTCCACACGAAGTTGTTCTGGAATGATTTCGAGCCAGAGATTGACAAGCGCTATATCGCGAAAGTACTGTCCGCTTATTCCAAAGCGCCGTGCAAACTGCTGATTCATGTAATCAACTTTGAAGTACGGGCTCCATAAAAGCCTGTTCCCTACAGGCTCGATCTCATCCTGAGAAATACCGGGCGTTCCTTTGTTGAATGTAGATAGTCCGATAAGTTCAATGCCAAGTCCTGTTTTGAAGCGATACAAGTTTGCACTGTTGTTGGTGTTGACAGTGAACGAATACCACACTTGTCCGGCAGCCTTGATGGTGTAAATGTTGTTGGTATCTGCGAATGTTCCGTCAGTATCAGTGCGTGGGAAGCCAACGAGAAATGAGCCGCCGGCATAAGCCCAATCGAATTCTCCGGTGACTCCATACGTTCCATTCAACGACCGTGGTTTCCATACACTGCTCAATACTGATGAACTTTGGGTTCCCCATTTGAACGGGAGTTGTCCGCCAACCTTGATTTGATTGTAGAGAGCAAAGACTGCAAGGTTTCCCGATGTCCAGAAGGGGAGTCCAAGTTCATCATTGCCTAATTTTACTTCCATGCCCCACATATTACCGAAACGGATCCGCACATTATCAAACAAGCGCAAGGTAACAACCGTAGCTCTTTTATGATCTACACTCGCAAAGCTGTAGCGGTCGAATGCAACGAGCACACTATCGCCATCTTTTATCAAATGTGGAGCTGTGAGATCTGCGATCCTGAACTTTCGATCGATCAGCTCTTTGTCTTCACTATACTCGCGGCTTTCGAGAAGCTGGCGATACATGTTGTGATCCTTCTTTTTCTCGAGTGCCTCGCGAAGGCGCTGGCCCTTTTTCTCTTTTCCGTTTCCGGCAAAGTAGATGGCTACAAGATCGGTTGATGGCTCGGGCGTGGCTATGACCTGGATATCGCCCCGACTTTCGATAAAGCTCGAATCGTTCTCCAGTACTTCGAAGAAGTATCGAGAGATCGAATCATTCAACGCGTCGGAGAGAGGAATGCTCCACGAACGTAACCTTGTAAAATAGTATGACTGCGGACCGAACGTGACTTTATCAAGAACACCCTGGAGTCGTTCAATTCGTTGACGGATCATTTTCAATGTGTCTGCAACATGGAATGTATCTACGAACGCCGGTTGCTGCATTTGCATCTGCGAGGGTGTTGTTCCAATTCTCCATGCGGCGGAATCTACGCCCGCTTTGCTATTTCCGGTGAACGTTGAGTCTCTCGATGGAAGTGGTTGTTTTGGAAGAGTGCTTTGTTGCCCTTTAGCCTTTTGCCGGGTTGTTGCGCCTGTTTTTTTCTTCTGGGCAAAACAATCATCGCTTGAAAGTAAGCCAACGACAATAACGATTAGCAGAATAATTGTTTTGTGTATGAGTGATTTCTTCATCCCCTGAGTTCTTCCCTCTTATCAGTAGAGTATTGATTGTGTAACTTGATCCGTGCGCGACCCGCCAATGCCCGTGACGGTGACTTTGATCTTAATTGCGCTCGGACGTGTTGCGTGCAAGTTCTGTACAATCATTGCGAAGTTCTTGCCCCGTCGCGTATCGAGCCTTGAGGTTATGCCTTCAGGTTGAATGACGGTACAATTGTCGACCGTGACATCACCATTGCCAACATCTGCGCTTGTGAACTTGATCAGGTAATCATTTCCTTGCCACGTTGAACCTGCCCACTTGATTTGCGGGGCGATTGGTTTCTTCACGGGTATTTCTTTGCGCAACATTTCCGTGTTTACAACAGAAAGCACGCGGAACGTCAAGCTCGTCCATGTGCGTTCGGGCTTGAATGTGAACGGATATTCGACTGCCGAAACTGTTTTGACCGGCGTGCTGCCGTTTGCAAGAATCTCCACGGTAAATTTGTTTGCATCAAGCCCACGTACACCGCTTGCGAAGGAAAACGGGACGTCCCAATATGCTTCCGGCTGTGGTTCCGGATCCCAGCGGGGGGGAGTTACAATAACAGTGAAGGTCGTTGATGCGCTCTCCAAATCTGGTGTTGCACCTCGATGTGCTTGGCCTGAAACGGTAATGTTTATCGGATTTGCGGTAACAATCGGATTTGCCCACTCAAGGAGAATTTTGCCGATATCTTTGACAATGGTGAATCGCGGATCGGATGAGGAGAAACTCACGATATCAACGCTCGGTCCGCCGACGTAAATGTTCTTCGCGTACGGCGAGCCAACGATCCACTTGTCGTCTTTCGGCGGTTCGACGTTGAGTGTGAGTTTTGGTGGGGCGGCCCCAGCACCTTCAACTTTGAGCGTGAAGCTTACCGGTTTGGTCGTCAAAGGAATTTCATTGCCAAGCTGTCGCCTGATGAGGTCACGTACAGATTCAGGTAATTCTTCCGGCAACTCGCGGCTGATTTGAGCTGAGGCTTGAAGTTTGTAAAAGCCTTTCTCCATAATCTTCCCCGCAAGAATCCCGTTGCCTTCCGTATCTTTCGTTATTGACGGAGAGAGACCTTCCGGCATGGCGCCGTCGAGTGATTTTAATTCATAGAATATGTTTGCTTTTTCAGTGGCAGTCTCAAGACCGCTAACTTTGAGAAGGGCACGGCTGCTATCCTTTGTAAACCAAATGAGCGTGTCCGGTACTTGTAATTCGGGCGCTTCGGAAATTCTCTTTACCAAGATTTCCGCTATCTCGCGTTGCGCATCGTCGCGTTCGGTAATAACGTCGAGCAAGCTGACAAGCGCAACAAGATACAGCACGAAATAGAATGACGTTTTCTGTTTCATCGGATTGTTCCCCTACTTTCAGTGTTCTTCACCACCAAGTTTAGGCGTTGTTGCTACGGTTTGCCTCTAACGACTTGTGCACTTCCTGGCGCACCATGGACGTGAATACTTCCTGAACCTTCACTTGAACAACCCGTTCAATTTCGTTTTCTACGACTTTTCCGATATGTGTTTCGATTTGCTGCAGCACACGCAGCGCTTCTGCTTCGCCGTTAAGGAGTTCACTGCGAAGTGCGTTGTACATTTGATGCTGGCTCATCAGAAGATCGTTCATCTTGCCGACATGCGCTTCGGTACGCTGTAACACCTGCAACGCTTCTGTTTCTGCATTGATAAACTCGTCACGAAATACGTTGTACATTTCACGCTGACTCGGAAGAAGCTCATTACGCATGACATTAACTAAGTCGCGCTGTCCGCCGGCGATGTCGTTCTTCAATACTTTAATCATTTCATTTTCACCGGTGATAATATCCCTCTTGAGGAGGTGAAGGATTTCTTTTTCACCGGAAAGCACCTGACTCTCGGTTGATGGAGCTGCGCCGCCTTTGTCTTCAGGGGTGAGGTAATACACTGTTGCAATCATGAGGAGAAGGAAAGCCTCAAGTGCGAGCGCACTGATGACAACCCATGAAGGAATCTGACGCCCGTAGATGGATCGAAGTCCAACAATAACTACCAGTGCGGCTGCGCCGCCATAAGCAAGACCTTGAACTTTATTTGAGAACCGCGCGATGCCTTTTGGCTCATCGCTGGTAAATTGTGCCTGCGGCGTGTATTGTCCCCCAGCCATAACTCGTTGAATCTCCATACAATTTCCTCCTCTGACTTCTTTTTCTTTGTAGACGTAAAATTTTTCAGATAACTAGCATTGGTTACTTACGTTAATATATCAAATTCGGGTTTCTTTTCAAATCATACAAAGCGGAATTCTTTCGTTCAGCCAACTAAAACTCGCAATTGCGATGCCACTGTCTATTCACACGAAAAGACATCGGTGACTATTGAGATACGTTAATGTTGAGATATTCATCTGTATTCTCAGGTTAGAGGATATAGCGACTTAAGTCTCTATTCTTAGCTATGTTCGAGAGCTTTGCCAGAACGAGGTCGCGGTTTACGAGGATTTTTTTCTCCTTGAGTTCGTCCGGAGCGTCGAACAAAATGTCGTCAAGGAGGGAAGTCATGATGGTGTGTAACCTACGTGCGCCTATATTTTCTACATTCTCATTTACTTCACTTGCAATCTTTGCAATCTCGTTAATGCCATCTGCTGTGAATTCAATCTCCACACCTTCGGTCTCAATAAGTGCAGCGTACTGTTTGATGAGCGCGTTTTGAGGCATTGTGAGAATCTTGACAAAGTCTTCTTCGGTCAAGCTGTTGAGTTCAACGCGAATAGGGAAGCGTCCCTGTAATTCAGGAATGAGGTCAGACGGTTTAGAAACATGGAATGCACCGGACGCGATGAACAGAATATGATCCGTCCGAACCATGCCATACTTCGTCATCACGTTCGACCCTTCGACAACCGGTAACAAGTCTCGCTGAACGCCTTCACGCGAAACATCAGGACCGCTTGTTGATTTGCTGCCCGCGATTTTGTCAATCTCATCGAGAAAAACAATACCCGAATTCTCAACTCGTTGAAGGGCTTCTTTGATTGCAGCGTCCTGATCAATCAATTTCTTTGCTTCTTCGTTCGAGAGAATGAGTCTCGCTTCGGCAATCGAAATCTTTCGCTTCTTCATTTTCTTTGGCATCAAACCACCGAACATCTCCTGAATATTTACACCCATCTCTTCGAGATTCATCGGACCGATGACTTGCATCAGTGGCGCTTCGCCGGCAGGAAGGTCAAGCTCGATTATTTTGTCTTCGAGCTTTCCATCACGAAGTTTTTGTCTGAACTTTTCTCGCGTCGCTTTGTTATCCTCTTGTTCATCGCTTAGTTGCAGCGCATCATTTGCTTCGGGTGAGTGTCGCTTGCGAGATGGTGGAATGAGAATGTCGAGAATGCGCTCTTCGGTTATTTCCTTTGCTTTGTCATTCACTTCTGCCCGTTTCTCCGCTTTCACCATGTTGACTGCATATTCCATCAAGTCGCGAATGATGGACTCAACATCACGACCAACGTAGCCAACTTCGGTAAATTTTGATGCTTCTACCTTTATGAACGGCGCATCCGAAAGTTTTGCAAGACGGCGAGCGATTTCCGTCTTGCCAACCCCTGTTGGTCCAATCAAGATGATATTGTTGGGCATGATTTCTTCGCGCAAGCCGGACGGCACTTGCAATCGCCGCCAGCGGTTGCGCAATGCAATTGCCACCGACTTCTTTGCATTCTGCTGACCGATGATGTACTTGTCAAGCTCTTTGACAATTTCTCTCGGTGTCAGTTCTCGGGCTCGTTGTTCCGATGCGGGTTTTGAGGTTGAATTCTTCATTTTGTTAGAGTTCTTCAATCGTCAAGTTTGTGTTTGTGTAGATGCAGATATTGCCGGCGGTTTGCAGCGATTCTTCAACAATTTCTCTTGCGTTAAGATTTGAATGCTTCACCAACATCCGTGCTGCAGCAAGTGCGTAGCTTCCGCCCGAGCCAATCGCAATGATCCCATCGTCAGGCTCGATGAGTTCACCTGTCCCGGAAATGACCAGCGCTCGTTCTTTATCGATCACAGCGAGCAAGGCATCAAGATGACGGAGATATTTGTCCGTTCGCCATTCTTTTGCCAGTTCGACTGCCGCGCGTTCAAGATTGCCGCGATGTTTCTCTAGGTAGTCTTCAAACTTCGCGAAGAGTGTAAATGCATCGGCAGCAGCGCCGGCAAATCCTGCCAGTACGGAGTCGTTGTAGAGCTTGCGGACTTTTTTCGCTCCTTGCTTCATTACCGTGTTGCCGACCGTGATTTGTCCGTCGGAGCCGATGACGGTTTTGCCTTTTAAGGTTAAGCCAATGACAGTAGTGGCACGGATGATTTCAGACATTGGGGGATGCTCGAAAAGTGGGAAAGAATGTTATTTGAGCTTGCGACGAAGGCGTGCAACAGGAATCAACATCGCTTCACGATACTTTGCAACAGTCCGACGGGCAATATTTAAGCCCTGTTCATTCAGGAGTTTTGCGAGCTTGTCGTCGCTCAGAGGTTTCAACGGGTCTTCGGCGTCAATCAAAGCCTTCAACTTGATTTTCACTTCTTTGTTCGAGACTTCCTCGCCATCCGTTGTGCTGATGGAATCGCTGAAGAAGTAACGAAGTGAGAATACGCCATAGTCCGTTTGTACAAACTTGCTGTTCACGACGCGGCTAATGGTGGAGATATCCATCTGAATTACTTCAGAGATGTCTTTGTAAATCATCGGCTTCAGTCTTTCACCCGTCTCGAAAAACTCCCGTTGCTTCTCTACAATTGTGCGCATCACTTTCACCATTGTCTCTCGCCGTTGATGAATGGAGCTGATGAACCACTTTGCCGCTTCAAATCGTTGGCGGATGAAATCTTTCGCTTCGGTCGGAACGCCGTCCTTTCTTCGCTTCGACATCAGCTCTTTGTACTGCTTGTTGATGCGGAGCGGCGGAACGTTTCTATCGTTAAGCGAAATAACAAAATCGTCGTCAGATTGCGTGACAATGAAATCGGGAACGATGTAATTCTCATGCGGCGTGAACTCGCCTTCGCCCGGCTTCGGGTTAAGATGTTGAATGACTTCGATGATGCGTTTCAGCTCATCGAGCGTGATGTTCAATTTCTTTGCAATCTCTTCAAAGTGTCGCATCGTGAAATCTTCATAGAACTCCTTCAGCACTCGCAAGGTCAGCGTCTTGAGATAGTGATCTTCCATCTCGTTCATCTCGACTTGCACAATCAAGCACTCTTGAAGGTTGCGCGAACCGATGCCAACAGGGTCGAGACGCTGAATTTTATGAAGAACCCCTTCCGCTTTTTTCAGCTCGATGTTTGTGCCGTGCGAGAGATTCAAGTCTTGCACAATCGAAGCAAGGTCCCGCCGCAAGTAGCCATCTTCGTCAAGATTACCGATGATTTCCGGTCCGACAACAATCTCTTCGTCGTCAAGCTCAAGCAAGGTAAATTGCTCTAACAAGCGATGATAAAGAGGAACGGAGTCTGCCAACGGCATTTCGTCCTTTTCCTCGCGGTCAAAAGGTTCAGAAGCCTTGTGTCCGGTATATTCGTCCTTTATGTAATCGTCAATTGTGTAATCGTCGTCTTCGGTTGATTTCGTCGGAGGTTCTTCTACTTTCGCCGGTGTCTCGCCTTCAGCAACTTCTGCCACGGGTTCCTCTTTTTCCGGCTCTAACTGGTCTTCAGAAACTTCGATTTCATCCTCCGTGCCTTCTTCCAGCAGAGGATTCATCTCCAGCTCAGCTTTGATTTTCTGTTCAAGCGCAAGCGTCGGAAGCTGAAGCATCTTCAGGTATTGCACCTGTTGAGGCGACAGCTTCATCATCATCTTATGTTGAAGAGAAAGGTTCAACATTACTTTATCAACGACTCAATTGCAGTTTTTTGTCTTGAGATACATTGTCATGCTCAGTCCTGCTCTGCGTGTCTCAGCCTGTCGCAGATTTCTGTTCTGTAACCAATTTAGTATTACAATAGTCAACAAAGATTTTGTACCACGCCTCGCCGTACTTACGAACGAGAGGCGCTTTCAGAAATTCATGCAGCTTCACTTGTTGCGCTTTACCAAGTATACGTCCCCCTCCACATTCAGAAATTTCTTCGTAGCGAACGAAATCCTTTCCGAAGCCTCTGATGCGAATAGGGAAGAGATGACACGAAATGGGTTTGCGCCAATCAATCTCCCCTCTCAAAAACGCCGTCTCGAAACTGCACTTTGCTATTCCATTCTCACAATAGACGAACACACATTCGCGCCGGTCAATGCAATTTGTTGCAAAATCGCCCGGCGAGCCATCGTACAACCCTGTTGTCTCGATTATGCGAATGTTCTTTTCGTCGAGGTACTCCTTGACGATGGGGTAGGCCTTTTTAAGTTCCAGCACTTCGTCATCTTCCAGTGGAGCCCCTCGACCGCCTGCTAACGTACAACAGGCGCCTTTGCATCTTTCGAGATCACAGCAAAAATCTGCCTGAGCGACGGCGTCATCAATGACGGCTTCGCCTATGATGAACATGCATTCCCCCGGCCGCCTTGATAACTCCACATAAGATACTGAAATTTCGTGTAAGAGAAAAGGGATTTCACCGCGTTGGCTCAAGATTTGTGCTCTACGTCAGTACGAGATATTGCTTATGCGATTCTCACAAACATTTTTCCCGGCTTCTGCCTCACAACCCCTTTGAACTCGAGCGAGAGTAAATGCACGAGGGCATCAGCGGTCGAGTAATGTGCACGTTCAGCAAGCGTGTCAATGTGAATCGGAGCGTCGCCCATTGCGTCATACAACTTCTGCTCGAATATTGAAAGCTGTAGTGGCGGCGATTTCTTTTTGATGATCCCGGCAGCTTTGATGATAGACTTCAGTTGCAGAGCTAAGACAGCAATCACGTCTTCAACAGATTCAACAAGCTGAGCTTTCTCTTCTTTAATAAGAAGATTCGCTCCACTCTTGCGCTTCTCATGCACAGCGCTGGGCAGGGCAAACACTTCGCGATTCTGGTCGAGCGCGGTTTGTGCCGTGATCATCGAGCCTCCTTCGGGTGAAGATTCGATGATGAGTGTTCCCAGCGAGATGCCGCTGATGATACGATTGCGACGCGGAAAATTTGGTGCGTCAGGTTTCGCTCCCATGTTGAACTCCGAAATGATTGCGCCACTGTCTGTAATTCGCTCTGCCAAATCTTTGTTTTCTGCCGGATAGATAATGTCAACGCCGGAGCCGACAACCGCAAGTGTTCTTCCATCAGCCTTCACTGTTGCCGAGTGCACAACTGAATCAATGCCTCTCGCCAAGCCACTCACAGTGGTAATTCCGAGCCTCGCAAAACCGTCAGCAAACTTCTCCGCCATTTGCGTTCCATACGGCGAGGCAGTCCGCGTTCCGACGATTGCAACGGAGTATTTGTCCTGTTCATTCAACTTTCCCCGCACAAACAAATACGCCGGCGGATCGTAAATGTTTTTCAAGTTGGATGGATATTCTTTGTCCCAATAGGTTACGACACGAGCATCAGCTTTGTTGAGACGTGAGAGCTGGTCGTCAACAAATCGCTTCGCTTGGTCTGCGCCAGAATCTCGAAAAAAATTTACAATGTTGAGAGCAGTTTTCTTTTCTATGGCTTCAACGTGAATCAGTTCTTTTGCTGAAGCAGAAATTACAAGATGAGAGTCTTTGAAGTGGGAGACGAGGTTTATGAGTCTGGTCGAGCCGATGCGGGGAATTGTGGAGAGGGTAAGAAGCTCGCGTAAATCGACTTTCATCGCATTCACTCCACAACATCAAGCCCATCAACAACTGCGACAACCACGCTGTGGACAGGCACATCAGTTCGCTTCAGGATTTGTGCCGCCGCGGCGCCTTCCTGCACAACAAGCACCGTGTCGCCAATTCCTGCATCAACGCTGTCAAGCGCGAGCAAGTCTCTGCCAAGCGCTTCGCCATCCAACGTAATAGGCTGGCAGATAAGAATCTTTTGGTCTTTGAGCTGCTCTTTCTTTTGCGTTGCGACGATTGTGCCGGTGACTTTGGAGAGTATCATATCTATTCAGTCAAATGTTGGAAGAAAAAATCTCTACAATTCAAGGTAATGTATTTGAAGAGAGGAAGAAAGCTTTGTCATGAATGGTGAATCTGTTTCTGTAAGAAAAAAGTGGAGGAGTGGAATCATTTTTCCAGCTCGTCCCGCAAATCAGGTCCCGGACGTTTAGGGCGATTGAAGTACCACCAATTTTTCTCTGCAGTCCATCCGTTTTCTTTTACCGCGTTATCGTCCCACAATGGCTTTTCTGAAGGCTCGATGAGTGTTCTCATCACTCCATCAAGTCTTCCGAGCCTTTTTATCAAAGCCTTGTGTGCAGGAGTTGACGCAAGCGGCATCACCTCTTCAATCAACTGACGACCATCCATGTCGTTGAGATAGTCATCGAGCGTTAAGTCGTAGCCGTGTGATACTTCCGTGACGACGGTTTCCCACATTTCAATCAATCCTTCTAATCCACCTTTGACAACATGTTCGGGGCAGCCTTTCTTTCTCAGATACGCTCGAATTGGGTCTTTCATCAGTGCTCACGTTGTGCTTGCCGAAGATATTCACCAAGTGAAATGCTGCCAAACTCATCGCGCCTATTCTTTCCGCGCTCAGAGCTTTGTTCTCTATTGTTCCTACCGCGTGCCCCAACATACTCGCCGCTTCGTTGGGGCGGCGTATCATGCCTGTTGACGTAGTTGGCTGCTACCGCCAGAACGATAACAAACCCACTGATGCAACTATCCCTGTCGCACAATCTTCGCCGTCGCAATCATTGCTCCGATGTGCCGTTGTAGATGCTCTGCCCCGTGATACAGGAGTGCAAGCTGGTTTGATGGAAGCCCAGCACGTCCGACCAAACGTGTGTCGTGTAACGTTTCGGCTTCAGTCTCGCGCAATTGTTGTATTGCTTTTTCGATTTGTGAAATTGTTGCTGCAAGCAATTCATCAACAGTTCTGTCGTCCGGCTCTTTCTCTGAACGCAAAACGACAAATTGTTCCTCAGTTAGTTTTTTCCCACGAGCGTACGTGTACAGCCTGTCGAGACTGCCTGCCATGTGTTTAAGATGGAAACCAACAGACGCCGCGCCGCCGGGCGTTGCCCAGAGTTGTTCTTTCGTAAGTCCGCTAACAATACGCGGCAAATCTTCAATCACTTGCATAAGTGAATGTGCAATCGGCGTCAACGCGGGATGAATGCCTTCGATGGGTCCGCGGAGCCAGGGTTCGATTTGGGGAGTGCTCATAAATGTGGTTTACGGTTTCGGTTCTGCAACTTTCCCGACGTCAGGCTCAGCATGATAAAGCAATTGACTCATTTTGAATACTCTTTCTGACCATGCTTTTGCTTGTTGTCTCATTATCTCACGATTCTTAGAATCGTTCCAATGATTATCCCAATCAAACAACCAACTGGTCAGTTCTCTTGCCACGTCAACCAACTCGGCTGCGTTTTCTACGTTAACTTCACACACTTCACGTGCCGTCCACTCGATGTACCATCTACTTTGTTCAATGACTTCTCGTACTGCCTCTTTCTGCTTATCATCAATGGAGAATAAATCTATTTTTTGAAGGCTTGTCGCCAAGTGTGTCAACCGTTTGTTCCAAGGCTCGCGCATGAAAGTTTCGCGCTGCATCTCGAGATTTTTCATGTCTCCTCCGTGATTCTTCTTACTATTTCGACAACTTGGTTTCTAATGACTACATTGAGATTAAAGCCTGGCGCGTTCATCTGTTTTGGGCGGATATTTATGAGCGAGTCGCATATGATTTCTCGCGTTCCCGAAATCCAGTTTGCGCCCCAAATGTCTGCTTGCTGCCATCTTCCAACAGAGCTTTCTCGCATTCGAAGTGAATTCGCTGCCACCGGCAACAACTTTACGAGAAATATCTACTGCAAACTTGATCACAGAACCGTGAGCGTCGAGCATCTGACTTATTTGCTCTTTCGTTGCTCGCTCTCGAAGAAGATGAATCAAGCGTTGCTACATGGAAATGATTTCTTCCTTAAATCTCTCTACCACAGTCAGAGCTTTCTCCATCGTCTTCGCTTCTGTAATCATCTGAATGGTCAGGTCGGTTTTCAAAGCTCTTATGGTTCCGCCACTTTCTTTACTTCTGGTTTTGTCACGTACAGCAACCCCGACATGTTCAAAACCTTTTCCGACCATTCTCGTCCCTGTTTCCTCATTGCTTGGCGTTGCAAGGAGTCTTCCCACAACTCATCGAGATGAAGCTTCCAATGGTCGAGTTGTTTTTGCAATGCGACGAGCACAACCGCCTTCTCCGCATCAACTTCCTTTATAGTCCATGCAATAAAGCCAATGCTTTCTTCAATAACATGCTCAACCGCTTTTTTGTGAGCATCGTTGCTTGAAAATGAATCTACGCGTGCAAGATTGACTGCGAGATTGCCTAAGCGAGTATTCCAAGTGTCACGCATGAATCGTTCTTTAATTATTTCTTCATTTCTCATAAGTCCTCCATGATCATTCTTATGATAAGTTCAACCTGCTCTCGGATAGTATTGTCTGAAAGCAGAGATGTTCGGTTTCTCTGGCGCGGGCGTATGTTTATGAGTGCGTCCACACTCACCTCATTCGTGAGGGGAAACCAATCGGACCCCCAAATGTCTCTCTGGTTGCTTCCATGCTTTAAAAGCTCCTGTTCACAATCGTGGTGTTGAAGTCCACCGCCTGCAATAATTTTCTTCTCGATGTCCACCGCAAACTTAATGAATTCTACGTGAGGTTGCAGCATGTCATTGAGTTCCTCTTGCGTCGGATGTTTATCAAGAATATGAACCATTGGGGAAGATGACTGGCAACCTTAGTAAGCAAATGATTCAATCTCTTTCTTAAACTTCTCCACAACATCGACAGCCTTCTCCATCGTCCTCGCTTCCGCAATCACACGCACAATCGGCTCGGTGTTGGACTTGCGAAGATGAACCCAATCGTCGGGATAGTCAATTTTCAATCCGTCGTCTGTGTTGATGATGCCTTCAAGTGCGTGAGCGGTTTGAATTTTCTGAAGCACAGCATCGGGCGACATCTTGCCTAAGTCAATCTTTCCTTTTGCAATTTGATATTGCGGTAGGCTCGCCTTCAACTCTGAAAGAGTTCCGCCAACCTGTCCGCCATCTCTTGGGCGAAACTCAGCAAGCATCTGTAGAATAAGTCCGATGCCGACAATTGCGTCGCGTCCCGTGTGAACAGCAGGGAGGATGACGCCGCCGCTTCCTTCGCCGCCGATAATGGAGCCGATGTTCCTCATCTTCTTCGCGACGTTGATTTCGCCGACTGGCGTGCGTAGCACTCTCGCTCCGTACTGTGCCGCAATATCGTCAACTGCTCGTGTTGTAGAGAGATTGACAACAACCGACTGCGTGTACGTGTGTCCAACTCGCTTTTCCTTTTCCAACACAAACTTCACCGCGGAAGCAATCGTGTACTCTTCGCTATAGGGCTCACCTTTTTCGGTGATGAGCACAAGTCTGTCGACATCCGGGTCAACTGCAATGCCGATGTCAGCTTTCTCAGCCTTGACGCGTGTGCAGAGATCCGTAAGATTTTCGGGAATCGGTTCGGGCGTGTGAGCAAACACTCCGCTTACGTCGCAGTTCATCTCAATCACTTCACAACCTAATTCTTTCAAGAGAATTGGAGTGATGATTCCGCCGGCTGAGTTCACTGCATCTACCACAACTCGAAGTTTCCTCTTTCTAATCTTGTCGAGGTTGAGATAGGGAAGAGCAAGAACGGCATCAATATGTTTGCGAATCCATGAATCGTCAGTTGTGTGTGTTCCAATTTCCTGCCACGATGCAAACTGCGCTTCGCCATTATCTGCAATCTTCCAAACGTCTTTGTTTTCTTCTGCGTCGAGAAAAAGTCCGGTTGAAGCGAAGAACTTCAGTCCGTTCCACTGCATCGGGTTGTGGCTTGCGGTAATAGAGATGCCGCCTGTCGCTCCGAGCTTCTCAACTGCAAGCGCAACAGTTGGCGTCGGGCAAATGCCGGTTGCGTGGACATCTACTCCACTTGCAAGAAGAGTTGACGAAACGATATTCGCGAGTATTTTTCCCGTAATTCTTCCGTCGCGTCCGAGCACAACCTCGGGTCTACGACCTCGTAGAGGGTCGTCTGCGTTCCTTCGTTTGCAATACTCGCCGAAAGCTGCTGCGTACTTCACCACGACATCGGGCGTGAGACTTTCACCGACAACACCGCGGATGCCGGAAATGCTGACCATTAACGACATGCTTTGTTCTGGTTTGAGAATAGAGGTTCGAGGTTTTGCGCCGAAGCGCATCCGCCCTTGGCGGAGGGTTTTGTTGGCTTTCAATTTAGGTAAGCGATGAAAGAGAAGCAACGAGGAAGTTGGGGCAAAGAAGTATGGGAGTATCGGAACCTAAAACATCACTCAAATTCCCCCGACACTCCCCTGCTATATTCCTCCATCAATCCAGTACTCCCAAACTCCAAACCTTTGCTTGAAACTGGCTTCGTTTTTCGTTACGTTTCACTTGTCCCGAAGGGATTCCTTCGGAAAGAACTCAGGACTCTCGGCAATGATATCGCATGAAGAGAAGCGAGGGTTGTTGGCGATTGCCCGCGAAGCAATAGCTTGTGCGTTGAAGGAAATGGTGTATGAGCCGCCCGTTCCAACGACTGAGGGATTAGCGCAGCCAAGCGGTGCATTTGTTACAATTAAAATTGACCACGAACTGCGCGGTTGCATCGGCTATATCGAATCTGAAAAGCCGCTTGCGGAAGTTGTCGCAGAAGTTGCAGTGAAGGCTGCGCTCGACGACCCGCGCTTTCCGCCGATGACGATGCCTGAGGTTGATCGTGCAACGCTTGAGGTCTCGATACTCTCACCGCTTCGTCGCATCTATTCGATTGAAGAAATCGAAATTGGGGTGCATGGCTTGGTTGTGGCGCTTGGCGTGAGACGAGGATTGCTTCTTCCTCAAGTTGCAACAGAGCACCATCTCAACCGGGAAGCCTTTCTCGAAGCGGCGATGCGAAAGGCGGGTCTTCCACCTGCATTGTGGTGTGTGCGCGAAACTGAGCCACATTTAGAAATGTATGTCTTTGAAGCGGAAGTGATTCAAGAGGCTGATGTCCTGCAATAGGAAATCAGTATGAAAGAACCAATCGTCATTCGTCCACCGGCTGTAGCGGGGATGTTTTATCCTTCGAACGCGAACGAGCTGCGTCAACAAATTGATCGGTTGATGCAACGTGTGGAGAGGAAGAAAGTTAAAGGAAAAGTTCGAGGCATCGTTGCTCCGCACGCAGGCTACATCTATTCGGGTTTCACTGCAGCTCATGCCTACTCGATGTTGCGAGGCGAGAAGTTTGAAACTGCTGTAGTGGTCTCGCCGAGTCATCGAGAATTTTTTCAGGGTGTTTCAGTGTACTCAGGCGATGCTTACGAGACGCCGCTTGGAGTTATTCAAGTCAACACGAAATTGCGCGATGAGCTGATAGCGGCGGGCGATTTCATCGTAGCTTCAGAGCGAGGTCATCGCACTGAACATGCCCTTGAAGTGCAGTTGCCGTTCCTGCAAGAAGTTCTTCCGCCGTTTACGTTGTTGCCGATTGTCATTGGCGATCAGCAACCGGAGTTTTGTCTGAAGTTGGGCGAAGCGCTTGCGAAAGTTCTGAAAGATGAGAACGCACTGCTTGTTGCAAGCACGGATTTGTCTCATTTCTATTCGTCTGATGTTGCAGACAAGTTGGAGAGCGTGATCATAAAAGATGTCGAGGAGTTTGATTACGAACGACTTATGCACGATTTGCAAACACAGCGTACCGAAGCCTGCGGCGGGGGACCAACCGTGGCAGTGATGTCGGCGTTGAAACATCTCGACGTAACGAACATTGAAGTGCTTCATCATTCAAACTCAGGTGATGTAACTGGAGATTACAGCAGCGTTGTCGGATATCTTTCCGCAGTTGCCTACTGAAAACTACTCGAAGCTGTTAGAAGAGGCTTCGACTACGCTCAGCCTGACGAAGGGATTTGATGTCGTCACCCTGAGCGAAGTCGAAGGGTCCAACCGAATGAAAGGTTCCCACTCGTGAACATTGCAATCGTCGGCGCCGGCAAAGTCGGTTCGGTGCTTGGAAAGATTTTGATTGAGAACGGCGAGAAGATTGTCTGCGTTGTTTCTCGGACGAGCAAGTCTGCGCACAAAGCAGGGAAGTTCCTGAAATGCAAGAATGTTTCGACTTCGCTTGTTGCAATTTCTCCGAAGACGGACCTCGTCCTTATTACAGCTCCGCACAGAGCAATTGAAGAGGTCGCGCACAAGCTCGCAGCAGTTGCTCATCTCAATTTCAAAAAGCTTTCTGTCTGTCACGCGTCAGGCATGTTAACTGCTGAAGTGCTTGAGCCGTTGGCGAAGAAAGGAGCGGTGGTGTTTTCATTTCATCCGCTGCAAACTTTTCCCCGTGAGTTTGAGCCGAAAGACATTGTTGATAGTGCCAGAGGAATTTACTTTGGTGTCGATGGAAATGCGAAAGCAGTCGGCAAGGCAAAACAGCTTGCCAAGAAACTCGGCGGCAACATACTTCTCATCAAGCCGGAGATGCGTACGTTTTACCATGCGGCGTGTGTCGTTGCATCAAATCATCTTACAACGATGTTATGGATTCTCGAACAGATGTTTGCTGCGCTGAAGACGAACGAGAAGAAGTTCTATCCGGTATTCGAGCCAATCATTAGGGCGACATTGAAGAACGCCGCCAGAACTTCGCCTGCAAAAGCGCTCAGCGGACCAATTGCCCGCGGCGGCATTGAGACTGTTTCGGACCACTTTGAAGCGTTACAACGATTTGCGCCGAACTTGGTTCCGTACTTCGGCTCTGTTTCTGCTGAGACAACAAGACTTGCAGAAGCGAAAGGCTCGATTGACCGCGAACAAGCGCGGGCGTTGTATAAGTTGATTTTTTCAAACCTTAAATTCTGAGCGAAGCCCTTCGGCTTC
>ORMF010339458.1_pt1 | contig 19634 bp, 14 predicted proteins | sample 1779871 | NCBI WGS metagenome assembly ORMF01 (sample SAMEA104232316, study PRJEB22302) | groundwater metagenome | biome: forest; feature: aquifer; material: groundwater | place: USA | collected 2011-08-07 | depth 5.4 m | reverse complement strand
GCCGCGCGCGCGCAAGAGCAAGATTTCTGTTCCCGCCGAAATGGCAGCCGTGAGCCCGCAACCTCAACAACCTTTAGATGACGCGGATGGCTGGGAGCCAATGGAAGATGGCCTGCCCGCGCCCCGGCAGGCGGGCCTGCCGCCTGAATCCGTTCAGCCGCGCCTCGGCGAGATTCTCGTACAGCAGGGCCAGGTCAAACCTGAAGACGTGGAACGCGCTTTAGATCAACAGGCGCAGGGAGATCCGCACCGGGTCGGTGAAATCCTGATTGAGCAAGGGAGCGTGAAGCCGGCGGAGGTGTTAGAAGCGCTGCAAAGCCAAAGCGAGTCCAAGGCGGCGATTTCCGACAGCACGGTGCGCGTGGATGTCGGGCTGCTCGACAAGCTCATGAATCTGGTGGGCGAGCTCGTGTTGTCGCGCAACCAGATCATGCAGTTCGCCGTGACCCAGGAGGACGCCACCTTCCTGGCGACCTCGCAACATCTCAACCTCGTCACTGGCGAGCTGCAGGAAGGGGTCATGAAGACCCGCATGCAGCCGATCGGCAACGTCTGGAATAAATTTCCCAGGGTGGTGCGCGATCTGGCGGCCGCCTGCGGCAAGCAGGTGCGCGTCGACATGGAAGGCCCGGAAACCGAACTGGACCGCACGATCATCGAAGCGATCAAAGATCCGCTGACCCACGCGGTGCGTAACTGCGTCGATCACGGCGTCGAAAGCCCCGAGGCGAGAACAGCCGCCGGCAAAGCCGCGGAGGGGCGCCTCTTACTGCGCGCCTTTCACGAGGGCGGTCAGGTCAATATCGAAATCAGCGACGACGGCGCCGGCATCAACCCGGAAAAAGTGCGCGACAAAGCGCTGCAGAAGGGTTTGATCAGCGCCGAGCAAGCCGGGCGCATGAGCGAGCGTGAGTTGGTGAACCTGGTTTTTCTGCCGGGTTTTTCCACGGCGGAAAAAGTGACCAACGTCTCCGGTCGCGGCGTCGGCATGGACGTGGTCAAGACCAATATCGAAAAAATCGGCGGCACGGTGGACATCCAGAGCAAGATCGGACAGGGCACCACGCTGAAGGTCAAGATCCCGCTCACCTTGGCCATTATTCCGGCGCTCATGGTGACTACCGGCGGCGACCGCTACGCGATTCCGCAGGTGAGCCTGCTGGAACTGATGCGCCTCGAGGGCGAGCAAGCGCGCAAAGGCGTCGAAATGGTTCACGGCGCGCCGGTTTATCGGTTGCGCGGCAATCTTCTGCCGCTGGTTTACCTCAATCGCGAGCTCAAGATCGGTTCGACAAGCTCACCACAGGTCGGCGAGCGCGCTGACGGCGACGGCAGCGTCAACATCGTGGTGTTGCAGGCGGACGGCCGCCAGTTCGGCCTGGTCGTGGACGGCATCAACGACTCCAAGGATATCGTCGTCAAGCCGCTCGGCAAACATCTCAAGGGCATATCATCCTTCTCCGGCGCGACGATCCTCGGCGACGGCAAAGTGGCGTTGATTCTAGACATCATCGGCATCTCGCAAAGCGCCAATGTGGTTTCGGAGACGCGCGAGCGGGCCATCGGCAACGCGACGGCGGTATCTCAAGAAACGGACGGCAAGCGCCAGAGTCTGCTCATCTGCCGCGCGGGCAAAGACGGGCGGGTGGGCATCGATCTTTCACTGGTCGCCCGGCTTGAACAGTTTACCCTTTCGAAGGTGGAAAAAAGCGGCGCCCACGAAGTCGTGCAGTATCGCGATGAGATCATGCCGCTGGTGCGATTGTCGGAAGTTCTCGACAGCGGCTCGGGCGCGGAAGGCAAGGACACCATCAAAGTCGTGGTCTACCGCGAGCATGGCAAGAGCGTGGGCCTGGTGGTGGAGCAGATCGCCGACATCGTCGAGGAGCGAATTACAGTTAGATCCGATCACCACGGCGGCCACTTACTCGGCACCGCGGTGGTCCAAGGGAAGGTCACCGATATCCTCGATGTGCGTGGCGTCATCGAGTCGGTCAATCCGGATTATCTCGCCCAGGCTGAAGCGGCATAGGGGGGTCAGAAGTCAGGGGTCAGAGGTCAGAGGTCAGAAGTCAGAGGGCAAACGGGAGAATCCGCAATCGAAAATCCAAAAGCGGCCCCGCAGACTAAAATCCAAAATGGTGTTGTGCTAGGAGGGGGGACCAATGGCTGAAGTCAAACAATTTGCGACCTTTTATCTCGACAAACTTTTGTTCGGAGTCGAAGTCGAAAAAGTGCAGGAAGTGATCCGCTACCAGGAGATGACCCGCGTGCCGCTGGCTCACGCCGTGGTGCGCGGGCTGATCAACCTGCGCGGCCAGATCGTCACTGCGTTGGATCTTCGGCGCCGGCTCGAATTCAAGGACCGGGACTCGGACAAGCTGCCGATGAACGTGGTGGTGCGCAGCGGCGAAGAAGCGGTGAGCCTGCTGGTGGACGAGATCAGCGATGTCCTCGAAGTCGAGGACCGGACGTTCGAAGCGCCGCCGGAAACGCTCCAGGGCGTAGCGCGCGAGCTGATTCGCGGCGCCTACAAACTGAAGGACCGGTTGCTGCTGGTGCTCGACACGGAAAAGACGGTGATGCTCAACGGCGGCCAAGCCAACTGACGTAAACGAAAAATAAAAGTAAATAAAAACGAAGGGTAAATCTATGAAATGGTATAAAAATTTAAAGACGGTTCAGAAGCTGATGGGCGGCTTCTGCCTAGTGGCGCTGCTGGCAGCCTTTATCGGTTACAAGGGCGTAAGCGGTATGGCTCTGATGGACGAATTGATGGGCGGGCTGTTGGAGCGCGACGTGAAGGGAGTGCTCAACCTTAAAGAAGCGCAGGTCGATCATATCCTGATTACCCGGGCGGTGCGCACCGCGCTGCTGGAAAATGACGCTGCCGGCGTCGAGAAAAGAGTCGCGGATGTCAAAAAGAACCGCGAGGAGCACCGCAAGCACTTCGAGGATTACCGTAATACCATCGTGCGCCCGGAGGTTAAAGTCAAAGCCGGGGAATTCGTCAAGCTGTTCGACGAGATTTCACAGATTCAGGACCAGATTTTGGGTTTGGCCCAGGGCGGCAAGATGGCGGATGCCAAGGCGCTGTTTCCCAAGGTCAATGAAGTCGCGGTGAAAATGGATAAAGAACTGAAGGAACTCGGCGAAGCGCGGATGACCGTGATGAAAAAAGCGGTCGACGACGCCAAAGACATTTATGCATCGAGCCGTAATTTGATGATCGGCATGATCGCCGGCGCCATGATGTTGGCTATCGGCGTCGGTTTTATGATCGCGCGGCTGATCGCCCAGCCTTTGAATCAGGCGGTCGGAGTCTTGCAGGCGGTGGCTAGCGGCGATTTAACGCGCCGACTGGAGCTAGACACCAAGGACGAGGTCGGGCAGATGGCGACGGCGTTGAACCAGGCGCTGGACAGTCTGGGGACGGCGATGCGGACGATCGGCGAAAGCGCGCACAGCGTGGCGAGCTCATCGGAGGAATTGACCTCGGTGAGCCATCAGATGAGCTCGAACTCGGAGGAGACGGCGGCCCAGGCCAACGTCGTGTCGGCGGCTTCCGAGCAGGTGAGCAAGAGTGTGCAGACGGTGGCGGCGGGGGCGGAAGAGATGAGCGCGTCGATCAAAGAGATCGCCAAGAGCACCACGGAAGCGGCGCGGGTAGCGAAGGAAGCAGTGCAAGTGGCCGAGAAGACCAACGCGACGATTACTAAACTCGGAGAATCGAGCGCGGAGATCGGCAACGTCATCAAAGTAATTACATCTATTGCGGAGCAGACCAATCTTTTGGCGCTCAACGCGACCATTGAAGCCGCCCGGGCCGGAGAAGCGGGAAAAGGGTTTGCGGTTGTCGCCAACGAGGTTAAGGAATTGGCAAAGCAGACGGGCGAAGCCACCGAGGACATCAGCAACAAGGTCGGTGCCATCCAGCACGACGCGCAGGGGGCGGTGGCGGCGATCCAGCAGATCAGCGGGATCATCAACCAGGTCAATGACATTGCGAACACCATTGCATCGGCGGTGGAAGAGCAGTCGGTGACGACCAACGAGATGTCGCGCAACGTGGGCGAGGCGGCCAAGGGCAGCAACGAGATCGTGGCGAATATTACCGGAGTGGCGCAGGCGGCGCAGAGCACCGCGAGCGGGGCCACCGAGACGCAGGCGGCGGCGCAGGAGCTGGCGCGCCTGGCGACTGAGCTTCAGGCTGCGGTCAACCAGTTCAAGTACGACGCGGACAGACATGAGTCCAAGCTGGTGGTGAAAGTGAAGGAGAAAGCGCCCAAGGCGCCGCACACCCCGCAGCATCAGCCCAAACCGACCTACAGACCGGCGGACACTACGCTGCACGCGCTGTGATAACCGCTCCGGGTGGAAGAGATGCGGGACCAAATCGACGACGACGCTCGGATAAGAAAAGTAGCGGCGACTTTCTCGGCCGACGAGATCGGCGACGTGCTCGAAGTCGAGGACCGGACGTTCGAAGCACCGCCGGAAACGCTCCAGGACGTAGCGCGCGAGCTGATTCGCGGCGCTTACAAGCTCAAAGACCGCTTATTGCTGGTGCTGGATACGGAGAAAACGGTGCAGCTTACGGCCTAGAAGCGCGGATCCCCTCACCCTGAACATCTCCGTGAGGGAGAGAGAAGGGTGAGGGTTCAAAACGGGTTCGAGCGAGAGATGAAATCGAACGGATGTAAATGCGTTTGCAAGAAAAAAGCATAGATCAAGGAGGGGAATAATATGAAGTGGTTCCGTAACCGTAACACAAAAGCGAAGCTGCTGATCGGTTTTTTTTCCGTGGCAGCACTGCTGGTGGTTTTGGGTGCCGTCTCGATGCACGGCACAATGGGCATCAATACAAATATGTTGGGCATTTATAACGATCGGCTGATCCCGGTGACGCAAGCGGCGACGGTGCGGGGCTCAATGTTGCGCATCCGAGCCAACGCGCTCACGCATATAATTACGCAGGACCAAGCCAAGCTCCACGAGCTCGTCGAGGATATCAAGAAATTGGATGCGAAGATCGACGAGGAGATCAAGAAATATGAGGCGAGCTACCTCGTGGAGGCGGAAAAGCAAGCCCTCGCGAAGTTCAAGAAGGAGTGGGCGGAGTTCAAGCAGGGACGCGACTCGCAAACTCTGGCGCTCTCGGCGGCGGGTAAAAAGGCCGAGGCGATGGCCGCCGCGACTGGGGAAGTCGGCAAGAACTTTCGCGAGGCCAGCGACGCCATTGACAGTCTCTTCGACGTCAATATCAAAGAGGCCAAGGTGCTGATGGATGAGTCCGCGAAGAATTACCAAAATGTATGGTGGACGACCGTCGGCGCTGTCGCGGTGGGCGTTGGGTTGGCTCTGCTGCTCGGCTGGTCGATCGCCGGGATGATCGCGCGTCCGATGGGTAAGGCGGTTGCGGTTTTGGAAGCCGTGGCTGCCGGAGATTTAACCAAGCATCTCGACGTGGACACCAATGACGAAGTGGGCCAGATGGCTTCGGCACTCAATCAGGCTCTGGAGAACATGAGATCGGCGTTACAGCACATCGGCAATAGCGCCCAGAGTGTGGCGAGTTCCTCGGAAGAGCTGACTTCGGTGAGTCACCAGATGAGCTCGAACTCGGAGGAGACGGCGGCGCAGGCCAACGTGGTATCGGCGGCCTCCGAGCAGGTGAGCAAGAGCGTGCAGACGGTGGCGGCAGGAGCGGAGGAGATGAGCGCGTCGATCAAAGAGATCGCCAAGAACACCAGCGAAGCGGCGCGAGTGGCCAAAGAAGCGGTGGAGGTGGCGGGGAAGACCAACCAGACGATCACCAAACTGGGAGAGTCAAGCGCGGAGATCGGCAACGTGATCAAGGTGATCACGTCGATCGCCGAGCAGACCAATCTCTTGGCCTTGAACGCAACCATTGAAGCGGCTCGGGCCGGAGAAGCAGGGAAGGGATTTGCTGTTGTCGCCAACGAAGTCAAGGAACTGGCCAAGCAGACCGGCGAGGCGACCGAGGATATCAGCGCCAAGATCGGCGCCATCCAGCACGATACGCAAGGGGCAGTGGCCGCGATCCAGCAGATCAGCGGGATCATCAACCAGGTCAACGACATCGCCAACACGATCGCTTCCGCTGTGGAAGAGCAATCGGTGACGACCAACGAGATGTCGAGAAACGTGACGGAGGCGGCGAAGGGGAGCAACGAGATCGTACAGAACATCACCGGAGTGGCGCAAGCGGCGCAGAGCACGGCGAGTGGGGCGACCGAGACCCAGGCGGCGGCGCAGGAGCTGGCCCGCCTGGCGACTGAGCTTCAGGCTGCGGTCAGCCAGTTCAAGTACGACGCGGACGGACATGAGTCCAAGCCGGTGGTGAGAGTGAAGGAGAAAGCGCCCAAGGCGCCGCACACCCCGCAGCATCAGCCTAAACCGACCTACAGACCGGCGGACACCACCCTCCATGCGCTGTGAGCGGAGGGAAAAGAACTGCGCGGCATCGGCGTTAACGAAAAAGATTGCTGGAAGGAGTAAGCGGAGGAGTGGGATGATTTGATCCTCCGGCTAGATAGCGGGCAATCGTAAAAAAGGACCTTAGAGAGGCATGCAATGGCCGCATTAAAAAATATTCGGCTTTCGCAAAAACTGGCGCTGATGTTGTCCGTTTCTCTCCTCGGAATGATCTATTTCGCTGGGGTGGGAATCGTCAAGAAGCACACTGAAGTTCGCGAGATGAGCGCCTACCGCGAGTTGGTGGATCTCGCGGTACGGCTCAGCAACTTCATTCACGAGTCGCAAAAAGAGCGCGGCATGACATCCGGGTTCCTTGCCAGCAATGGGGCGAAATTCCGTCAAGAATTGACGGAGCAACGGGTTCTTACAGACAAGCAGATAGAAGCGCTCAACGACTCGCTGAAGCAGGTCGATGCCGAGGCGTTTGACGAGCGCTTTAAAAATTTGCTGGGTATCGCCCGGCGCGACTACTACGACAAGTTGTCCCAGCATCGGAGCGCCGTGGATGCAGTGACTCTAGCGGCTTCCGAGGGGGTCGGATACTACAGCAAAATGCATTCCGCGTTTTTGGATGTTGTGACCTACATATCGTCTCTGAGCAGGGACGCCGAAGTTTCGGGTTTTATGGTTAGCTTTACCAATTTTATCAAATCGAAAGAATATGCGGGCATCGAGCGCGCCCTCGGATCGGGCGCGTTTTCCGCTGGAAAATTCGCGACCTTTGCCGACTTCACTAACTTTGTCGGGGTCAGCACGACGCAGGACATTTACCTGAAGGTGTTTTTAGCCTTCGCCTCCGCGGAACAACGCTCTTTGTACGACAGCACGATCAAGGGGCCGGCGGTCGAAGAGACCGCCCGCATGCGGCAGATTGCTTTGAAAAGCCTGGACACCAAGAGCATGGAGGCAGTGGATGCCGGCGCCTGGTTTAAGGCGATGACGGAAAAAATCAACATGATGAAACAGGTGGAAGATCGATCTTCCACCGCTCTTACGGCCAAGGTGTCGGAGATCGAAACAGCAGCGCGGCAGGCGAGGCTAATTTTCATTGCCCTCGCCGTTGGCATATGCGGTCTCACCGCGGGATTCGGTTGGATAACGATTCGGATAACCGTGCCGCCGTTGCGCGAGGCCGTAGAAGTCTTGGAGGCGGTGGCATCCGGCGATTTGACCCGGAGGCTCGACGTGAACACCCGCGATGAGGTCGGTCAGATGGCCACGGCTTTGAACCAGGCGCTGGACAGCCTGGGGACGGCGATGCGGGCGATCAACGATAACGCCCAGAGCGTGGCGAGTTCCTCGGAAGAGCTGACCTCGGTGAGCCATCAGATGAGTTCCAACTCGGAGGAGACGGCGGCGCAAGCCAACGTCGTATCGGCGGCCTCCGAGCAAGTCAGCAAGAGCGTGCAGACGGTGGCGGCGGGGGCGGAAGAGATGAGCGCGTCGATCAAAGAGATCGCCAAGAACACCAACGAAGCGGCCAGAGTGGCCAAGGAAGCGGTGCAAGTGGCGGAGAAGACCAACCAGACGATCACCAAGCTGGGAGAGTCGAGCGCCGAGATCGGCAACGTCATCAAAGTGATTACCTCGATCGCCGAGCAGACTAACCTTCTAGCACTCAATGCCACGATTGAAGCGGCCAGAGCCGGCGAAGCGGGGAAGGGATTCGCAGTGGTCGCCAACGAAGTAAAAGAGCTCGCCAAGCAGACGGGCGAGGCGACCGAGGACATCAGCAAGAAGATCGGCGCAATCCAGCACGACACGCAGGGAGCGGTGGAAGCGATTGCCACCATCAGTAAGGTTATCAACCAGGTCAATGACATTGCGAACACGATCGCGAGCGCGGTGGAAGAACAGTCGGTGACGACCAACGAGATGTCGCGCAACGTGACGGAGGCGGCCAAGGGGAGCAACGAGATCGTGCAGAATATTACCGGGGTGGCGCAGGCGGCGCAGAGCACGGCGAGCGGGGCGACCGAGACGCAGTCGGCGGCGCAGGAGCTGGCGCGCCTGGCGACCGAGCTTCAGGCTGCGGTCAACCAGTTCAGGTACGACGCGGACGGACATGAGTCCAAGCCGGTGGTGAAAGTGAAGGAGAAAGCGCCCAGGGCGCCGCATACCCCGCAGCATCAGCCGAAGCCGACTTACAGACCGGCGGATAGCACGCTGCATGCGTTGTAAGGAAATCCGAAGTTTTCCCCTGCAAGGAGGATCATGTGCGAGCATTGATTGTGGACGATTCCCGGGCGACGCGAACGATCATCAAAAAGATGTTGAGCGAAGTCGGCTTCGAGGTCTTCGAAGCCGCCGACGGGGTGGAGGCCCTCAAGCGCTTGAAGGAGATGGACCAGCCCGATGTGCTGCTGGTGGATTGGAACATGCCGGAGATGAACGGCTACGATCTGGTTTGTGCCGTGCGGGGGGATGCGCAGTATGACAAGGTGCCGCTCATGATGGTGACGAGTGAAACCGAGCTCGGGCAGATGGCCAAGGCGCTCGCAGCCGGCGCCAATGAATACGTCATGAAACCATTCAACAAAGACGTGATTACCGAGAAGCTCGCGCTCCTAGGAGTTTTGCCATAACGGAGGTTCAAGCCGTTCAAGTAGTTCAAATCGTTTCAGCCAAGCCCAGCCAAGCAATCTGAGGCTGGTCCGTCCTTTGGCGGAAATTTGAGGCTGATCCGTCCTATGGCGGACAAATCGTTCAAGCTGTCAGAAAAGACCGGAGACCGAAGACCGGAGACCGATGACCGATGACCGATGACCGATGACCGGAGACTGGAGACTGGAGACCGATAATCCAAAATCCAAAAGCGGCCCCGCAGACCAAAATCCGAAATCTAATTTATGCCAAAGCTACGCGTTCTAATCGTCGATGACTCGGTGGTGATCCGCCGCTTGGTGAGCGACATTATTACCGCCGATCCGGACCTGGAAGTGGCCGGAGTGGCGGCCAATGGGCGCATCGCCCTGGACCGGATTCCTCAAGTCAACCCCGACATCATCACGCTCGACGTCGAGATGCCGGAAATGGACGGCCTGGAGACGCTTAAAGAACTGCGGAAAACTTATCCGCGCTTGCCCGTGATCATGTTCAGCACGATGACGGAACGGGGCGGTGTTACCACTCTTGACGCTCTTTCGCTGGGCGCCAGCGACTACGTCACCAAGCCGGCCAACGTCGGCAGAGTCGGTGAGGGTATCGCACGGGTGCGCGACGATTTGATCCCCAAGATCAAGGCGCTCTGCGGACGCGCGACGAAGGCAGTCGCCAAGCCCGCCTGCCTGGCGGCGGGCAGGCCAGCGATGCCGGCAGTGGCGCGGTCTGCGTTGCTCCCGAAACCGCGGGCTCATCTGCCCGGCGCGCGCGTCGAAATCGTCGCCATCGGCACGTCTACCGGTGGTCCCAATGCCCTGGCGGATCTTCTGCCGGAACTGCCGGGAGATTTCCCCGTGCCGGTGGTCATCGTGCAGCATATGCCGCCGATCTTTACCAAGTTACTGGCTGACCGGTTGGCCGCGCGGATCCCTCTCGAAATCGCCGAAGGCAATGCCGGTGACCGAATTAGGCCGGGAAAAATATGGATCGCGCCCGGCGATTACCACATGGGGCTGGAAAAATCGGCGCACGGGGCGCGCGTCAAACTCAACCAGGAGCCGCCGGAGAATTCATGCCGGCCGGCCGTCGATGCCCTGTTCCGCTCTGTGGTGCAAATTTACGGCGCCGGAACGTTGGGAGTGATTCTCACCGGTATGGGACAGGACGGGCTCAGGGGCTGCGAGTATATCCGCGAAGCGGGCGGCCAGGTGCTGATTCAGGACGAAGCCAGCAGCGTGGTCTGGGGTATGCCGGGCTTCGTCGCCAGGGCCGGCCTTGCCGATAAAGAATTGCCTCTGAACCAAATAGCCGGGGAAATCGTGCGCAGGGTATGGCAGGGAAGAATCGGGCTGTCGGGCATGATACAGAAGGGAGCCGAGCGTGTCTCTTTCAGAGGCTGAATTCTCCTACGTCCGGGATTTAGTCTATCGGCAGGCGGCCATCGTCCTGGAAAAGGAGAAGAACTATTTGGTGGAAGCCCGCCTCTCGCCGCTGGTGCGCCGGCACGGCTTCATCTCGATGTCGGAACTGGTCGCGCAAATGCGTAGCCAGCCCGGCAACGGGCTGTCTTGGCACGTGGTGGAGGCGATGACCACCAACGAGACGTCGTTTTTCCGCGACATACACCCTTTTGAGTTGCTCAAGAAAAACGTGCTGCCGGAGTTGATCCAACGCCGGGCGGCGCAGCGCCAGATCAGCTTCTGGTGTGCGGCGTCATCGAGCGGCCAGGAGATTTATACGATTCTAATGCTGCTGCGCGAAAACTTCCCGCAGTTGCAAACCTGGAAAATCAACTTCATAGCCAGCGACATCTCCAAGGAAATGCTCGATCGCTGCCGCGAGGGCTGCTACTCGCAGCTCGAAGTCAACCGCGGGCTGCCGGCGCCGCTGCTGGTCAAATATTTTCAAAAGATCGGCACCCAGTGGCAAATCAAAGAAGATCTGCGCCGCATGGTCGATTTCCGCCAGATGAACCTGGCTCAAGCTTGGCCCGCCCTGCCGTCCATGGACATCATCTTCATGAGAAACGTGCTGATCTATTTCGACGTGGAAACCAAAAAAGCGATCTTGTCCCGAATGAAAAAGGTCTTCAAGCCGGACGGCTACCTGTTTCTCGGAGGGGCGGAGACGACGCTGAACATCGACGAATCATTCAAACGCGTGCAGATCGACAAGACCGCTTACTATCAGACCGGCCCAGTCTAGGAGCGCCCTATGACCATGAAGTTCGCAGAACACGAAGTCCGCCAGATCGCCGAGGACACCTGGAAAATTGTTCTCGGCGAGGAACTCGAGCCCGCCACGAAGCGGATCACGCCGGGCGAGATCGAAGACTCCATGGCGGCCTGCGCGCAGATCGCCGGTGATTGGCAACTCGCCGTGGTGTTGTATTGTTCGTCGGCCCTGGCGCGCCACGTGGCGACGGTGATGTTCGGCACTGACGAGAAAGAGACCTCGACCGCGGACGTCAACGACGCAATGTGCGAGATGATCAATATCATAGCCGGCAACATCAAAGGCGTCTTGAGCGGTTCAAGCCACCTGGCGCTGCCGAATCTGGTCAAGGGACAGGACTTCAATCTCATGTTTCCGCGCCACGTGCTACTCAGCGAAGTCGATTTCACGTGCAACGGCCAGCCGGTGCTGGTGGTCGTTCTAGGCGAAGACAAGATCGCGGCGAGGAAAGAAAGCAGACCCGGCGATCGACCCATCGAACCCGTCTCCGGGCGTGCCGGTGGGAGCTGAGCCTCCAAATCCATCGCGAAGATGTCAAACATTGGGTAAAGCCATGAACAAGGGGATAATCAAAGCATCTCAAGCCAGGCCAGGCATTTGAGGAGGTTCCATGAATGCTATTCGCATCCTGATTGTGGATGAAAATCCCATCTTGTGTTTAGCGATCTGATGCCAGCTATCGAACGGATCGTTAAGGCCCGATTCCAAAATGCAGAAATGCACCAACCCGACGCGAAGGTGATCGCAGCCACAGATGAATCAACCCACTGTAACGATCCCCTCTAACAGCCAGCTCGTTTCCTCGTTTCGAACCTACTCCCGCGGGGCGGGCTCCATGTGCGTCCTCGTGGGCGCCTCTGTGCTGGTGGGATGGCTTCTCGACATTCCATTTTTAAAGAGCGTGATTCCTGGCTTGTTCGCGATGAAAGTCAATGCCGCGCTCTGTTTCATCCTGGCAGGCGTGGCGCTCGGCTTGCTGGAAAATGAAGCGGCAAACGCGACGCCACGCCGCATCGCACAAGCCTGCGCGGCGATGGTCTCCCTCATAGGACTTCTGACCCTCAGCGAGTACCTATTCGGTTGGGATCTCGGCATCGACCAGCTCCTTATCGAGGAGCCGCTGGGAACCGTTGGCACCTCCCACCCTGGCCGTATGGCGCCCAACCTCGCGGCCAGTTTTGTTCTAATTGGTCTTGCCATGCTGCTTTTGGACGTAGAAACCTGCCGCTGCGCTCGACCCGCGGAGTTCCTTGCTTTAGTGACAGCGACGATCTCTTTTCTCGCCCTTATCGGATATCTATTTTCCGTCCAGTCCCTTCGCGGCATCGCCTCTTACACGGATATGGCGCTCCACGCGGCGTTCGCTGTCTTCATTCTCTCTACGGGGGTTTTTCTGGCCCGCCCCGATCGCGGTTGGACCGCTATTATAACGCGCGATGGTCCTGGCGGCGGCATGGCGCGCCGTTTACTGCCCTTCGTCATAGGGATTCCCTTGTTATTGGGCTGGTTACTGCGACAGGGTGACCACACCGACTCACACCTCCACGAGTCTGGATTCGCGCTCTTTGTCGTGGTGATCGTGCTGATCTTCTCAGTTCTAGCCATTTGGAATGCGAGCGTACAGAATTCTAATTATAAAGAGAGCCTGCAAGCAGAACAGGCGATTCGGCAGCGCGTTCAGGAGATGCAGTCCCTGCACGAGATCGGCCAGACGATAATAAATTCCGTCGATCTTCACACAGTCCTCGACAGCATCCTGGAGAAAGCGCTTACACTCGGCGCGTTTGACATCGGCGTCATTCGCTTGCTTAATGCAACCGGTAAATCGCTCACGGTAGCATCCAGCCGCGGCTACCGAGAGTCGGAAAGGATCAGGCCACTGGGCACCGACCCGAAAGATCCCACCATCGGCAGGGCACAAACCCAGGTATTCGAAAGCCGGGGCGCCTATATCGTTGAAAGCGTCCCCACCTCTAAAGGATTCCGCACCTTCAAGGCAGAAGGGGTCGAATCGGCCATCGTGGTACCCATCCGCGCGGGAGGGGAAATTATCGGAACAATGCAGCTTGGGAGCCGCACTCCAAGAACGTTCAAGCCCGAGGAGGTACACCTCTTCGATGCGATTGGTCATCCGTTGGGCATTGCTGTGCAGAAAACCAAGCTCCACGAAGCAAATCAGCAAGCTTTCAAGGAGATCGAAGCCCTTTACGCCGTCACGACTAGCGCCACTCAATCTCTGAATCTGAACACCGTTCTTCAAATGGTGATCCGAAAAATCACCGAGATTTTCGCCTTTGACGCTACGCGGGTATTTCTCTTTGACTCTTCGATGCAAACCCTCTTGCTGAAAGCTGCCCATGAGACCTCCACTGAAAAATTTGTTGGGAACGACAGTTTTCGCCGGGGGCAAGGCATTGTTGGCAGAGCAGCCGAAGCCGGCACCCCCATCATCTTCGAGGATATCCAGAATGACCCAAAATATCTGGAAATGAGTTACTTGGGCAACACAAGAAAGATGGGGGGTCGCTTCTTTGCCGCCTTTCCGATAATGAGCAAGCGTCAAACTCTCGGGGTGATTTCATTTTGCGAACATAAGCCCCGCTCTCTCGCCCCCACCGAAATCGGATTGCTGACCGCCATGGCAGGACAGATCGGCATAGCGGTAGAGAATGCCCGTCTATTTGAGGAGACCTACCAAAGGGCGGATGAGTTGACGCAGAAAACATTGGAGCTCGAAAAATCTAGCCGGGCCAAGGATGAATTCTTAGCGATGATTTCGCACGAGCTGCGAACGCCTCTCAACGTGATAATGGGGTATACGGGGTTGCTCCAGGAAGGCATGCTTGGCGCGCTGAACCCGCAGCAAGACGATGCCCTAAAGAAAGTGGCGCTCCAGTCGAATGATCTCTTAAGCATAGTTAGCAATCTCTTGCGCGCCACCCAGATCGGCAGTGGGGAAATCAAAGCGGAAAGGGCCAGGACCGATCTGGGTCAACTCCTCGATGAGATCAAGAACGCCTACGATCTTCCCGCGACTAATGAACTGACCCTCAATTGGGACTTTCCCTCGGACCTTCTGATTGTCGAGACTGACAGCGAGAAGCTCAGGCATATCCTGGGCAATCTGATTCACAACGCGATCAAATTTACCGAGAAGGGGTCCGTAACGATAGCGGCGCGCCATTTGCCGAAAAGCAAAACGTTGAGGGTTACGGTCGCAGATACCGGGCCAGGGATCGCCAAGGAGTCGCTGCCGATTATCTTTGATATGTTTCATCAGGTGGATGGTTCGAATACCAGGTCGCACGGCGGCTTGGGCCTGGGTCTGTACATCGTTAAAAAATACACGGAGCTGCTCGGAGGCAAGATCAAAGTGAAAAGCGCTACCGGGAGGGGGTCGGTGTTTACGGTTGCGCTCCCGTACGAATCCAGCCTATGCCGCGGAGCCATTCTGTCCACCGTAACACCGGAATCAAGGATTGCTGATCCCTGGGTAATGGAGCGGTAAGCATGGAACACGAATACAACAAAGAGGCTGTTCTCCTTTCTCCCTGGCGGCTTGTGTTCCGCCTACTGATTACCATCTTCTCGGTGGAAACGGTCATAATGCTTCTCCTCGCCACTCTTTTCCCGCACGAGCATAGCGTTCTTGCCTCCATCGCCGATGCTGCCCTGCTGGTTATTCTCAGCGCGCCGTTCCTATGGTACTTCATCGTCCACCCGCTTCGCCGCGCGGCAATAGCAGAACACCTTCAAGCAGCTACCATCATCGAGCATAGCAACGACGGGATCATCACCAGCAATGAGGCCGGCATGGTGGAATCCTTCAATCCGGCGGCGCAACGCATCTTCGGTTTTAAAGCCGAAGAGGTCTTGGGCAAGCCGATCGTCCAATTGATGCCCGAACGATATCGAGACGCTCATCAGCAGAAGCTCAGGCGAGCGGAGTCGGCGGGCAAGTCCTCACTGTTGGGAAAGACGATTGAGCTGCACGGTCTGCGAAGAGACGGGTGCGAGTTTCCCCTGGAGCTTTCCCTCAGCGCCTGGAAGACCGGAAAAAAAGCGCACTACGCCGGCGTCATTCGGGACATCACCGAGCGCCAGCGGGCCGAAGCGGAGATTCAAAGCCGCACGGTGTTGCTGGAACAGGCCAACAAGAATTTGGAGCGACAAAAAGAGATCCAAAAGCTTCTCAAAGAACTCAGCCAAGATATTACAAGATTGGACGTAGATAGCCTGCTCAAAAAGCTTACCGAGAGGGTTCACGAGATCTTTAAGGTGGATATCTGTGACGTCAGGGTTCGAGATGAAGAGGTTTGGAAGGTGATGGGAGTCTCGGGTATAGAATTCAAAAAAACACAGTTAGACAGCACCGCGACTGCCAGAGGACGGTCGAGATGGATACTTGACAATCGTCGCCCGCTTTTGATCCACGACCTCACCAAAACAGATCAGTATTCAGGCGGAGAAAGCATCCGCAGCGCAGGGGTGCGCGGCTACATCGGTGTGCCGATTTTTTCACGGGGCAGGGATGTCATAGGAATCCTGAGGGCGCTAACCTACCAGCCCCGAGAGACCAGCCCGGAGGAAGTCGATCTCTTGCAACTGATGGCGAATGGGACGGGCATAGCCCTGGAGAACGCCAAGCTTCTGGAGCACATAAGACAACAGGCTCAAACACTAGAGCAAGCCAACCGGCAACAGGCGGATTTTACTGCCATGATTGCCCATGATCTGCGCTCCCCATTGACGAGCATGATCGGGATAGCGGAGATGATGAAGGATGACCTGTTCGGCCCGGTCAACGAGGATCAGAAAAAATGGCTGAGAAATATTGAAGCTAACGGTCGGGACCTGGTGAACCTGGTGAGTGATTTCCTCGACGTTTCCAAGCTGGAGGCCGGCCATATCGAGCTTATAAAAGAAACCGTTCATCTCAAGGAACTCATAGAGCGCAACCTTGAGAGCTTTGAGATTCTGGGTCGAGACCAGAAAATCACCTTCAGGAAAAGTATCGATCCCGATCTGCCACCACTCGATGCTGACTCGCGCCGGCTCGATCAGGTCTTGAGCAACCTGTTAAGCAACGCCGTCAAGTTCACGCCCGCGGGCGGGCAGATAGAAGTGGGAACCAGGGCGGAGGACGGTCGAGGTGTGAACTTCTGGGTGAGGGATACCGGCATTGGAATTCCCAAAGAAGAGATCGGCAAACTGTTCGAAAAATACAAACAGGCCTCGAACAGCAGGAATGGGTCGCACGGGGGAACGGGCTTGGGGCTGGTGATCTGCAAAATGATCGTCGAGACCCACGGCGGTAGGATCTGGATTGACAGCGAAGAGGAAAAGGGAACAACGGTTTTTGTCTCGCTACCCGTCCTGCCTGGTCCTCAGCTCCGCGCGGACCCTCCGCCGCAGAGACAAGGGTACGAGTGACAGCCGGGCCAAGCTTTTCAAAGTCGCCTCCGGCGGACATTTTCCGCGAGGGAGCAAGGAGCACATCCATACTTGAGCGATTGGCAGGACGTTTTCGGGACTATCGCAACGAGGATCGGATCGAACTTCGGGTAGGGTCGCTGAGCCGCCAGCGAGTGTGTGGGATTGCGCTGGGCTACGAGGATCTCAATGACCACGACAGCTTACGGCACGATGTGGTGATGGGGTTGCTCAGCGAGAAGCACGATCCCTGTGGCGAGGATCGAGTGAGAGAGCAAGACCGAGGCAAGGCGATAGCGGGCAAGAGCACATTGAATCGACTGGAGTTGACGCCCGAAGATGCCAACGAGAAGAGCCGCTACAAGAAGATTGTGGCAGACCAGAGGGCCATCGATGAGCTGATGGTGACGGTTTTTATCGAATCCTATGAGAATGCACCGTCAGAGGTGATGCTCGACGTGGATGCGACCGACAATCCGCTGCACGGTAATCAGGAGGGGGGTATTTTCACGGGTATTACGCCGAGTATTGCTATTTGCCGTTGTATATCTTCAGTGGCGAGCACTTGCTATATGCGCGGTTACGCCAGGCCAATGAGGAGCCGGCCAGCGGAGTGCTCCAAGAGCTGGTGCGGATAGTGACAAAGCTCAGGGAGGCGTGGCCCGGGGTCCGAATCATTTTACGCGGGGACTCGGGGTTTTGCCGTGATGAGATTATAAAGGGAAATGGCTCCTGACCCTATTTACGACTCCCGAACAAGTTTTCTGGCACTCTACTTGCTCTATCCCCGATTTGCGGTACGTTGCTCAAGTATTTTCGCGGTCTGCCGATATTAGATTGACGGAAGCGCGTCAAATTATCGACACTGGCAACAGCAGCAAGGAAAGTAGCAAGCAAGATGGCACAGGTTCTTTCGCAGGATGAAATCGATGCCTTGTTGCAAGGCATGGCCAGCGAACCGGTGCCGGCCGGCGATTCGAGTCGCGCCGGAGAAGGCGCCGCGCCGATTGCTGAAGTGCCGAGCGCCTGGGGTGAGGTCAAACCCTACGATTTCACCCGCAGCGAGCTTTCATCCCGTGGCAGGCTGCCCGGCCTGGAGGTTATTTTCAACAACTTCGCCAGGCGGTTACAGAGCATGTTCGCTTCGCAGTTGGGCAAATCGGTGGATGCGAACTTTGAGATGATGGAAGTGGTCTCCTACGAAAACCTGATTCAAAGCTTTCCGGTTCCCGCCAGCATCCACGCGGTCCGCCTCGAGCCGTTGCGCGGCATCGGCATTCTCGTGGTCGAGGCGCGCCTTGCCTTCGCCATGATCGAGCTGTTCTTTGGCGGTACCGGCGACAAGGGGGCCAGGGCCGAGGGGAGGGATTTCACGCCCATCGAAACCCGTTTCCTTGGCAAATTCGTCGAAAAAATGCTTCGCGGCATGGAGGAGGCGTGGCAGTCGGTGATCCAATTGACCGGACGCTATATGAGATCGGAGATGAATCCTTACTTGCTCAACGTGGCTGGAATGGGCGATCCGATGATCCTCGCCAAGTACACCGTCAGCATGTCGCCGATCAACGGCACGATACTTTTCTCGATACCGCTGGCGGCCATCGAGCAGTTTCGCGAGCAACTTCGGTCGAGCGTGCCCGTGGGCAGCGACACAGAGAACGCCGGATTGGCTGCGCGCCTGCGGAAACCTTTAATGGATGTGGACCTTGATATTCAGGCGGTGGTGGACGTGGTGCATATGAAAGTCGGCGAGATCATGGGACTGAGGCCGGGCGACATTATTCAATTGAACGCTCCGGGAATGGATCAGATAGAGCTCTGGATCGAAGGGAAGCGTAAGTTTGTCGGCAAGGGCGCGCAAAGAAACGGCAACAAGGTGTTCATCGCGGCACGGCCATATTATTAAAGCTATTCCGGGTTTACCGTTGAGGAGTATTCACCACGAAGGACACAGCGCGGCAGAGCCGTAGCCGAACGAGAAAGGATAATTTTTACCACGAAGGTCACTTGTCTGCCGGGCGACAGGCAGGCGAAGAGCACGAAGCTAAGAAGTTTAAAAATATTAACGGTCCGAAACCTTCGTGTGCTTCGTGGTGAATGAAAACTAAGGGATAGTGTCAGGTTATTCACACGGATGCCTGAAGTCTCATTATTAACGACTCATCGCAATCCAACGAAACAGGACGGGTGAAGACATGGATGAAGCAGTCAACGAAAACGGTGCGGGTCGAAACAGCCTGTCTGCCGGGGCACAGGCAGGCAAGGATCAAGTGGATCTGTCGCTCTTGATGGACGTTCCCCTGCAGGTGACCGTGGAGTTGGGGCGGGCCCGCTTGACCATCGAGAATCTGCTGAGACTCAACCAGGGTTCGGTGGTGGAGCTGAACCAATTGATCGGCGAGCCGCTCAATATCTTGGTCAATAACAAGTTGATGGCCCACGGGGAAGCGGTGGTCGTCAAAGACAAATTTGCCATTAGAATCTTGGATGTGGTGAGCCCCGAGCGCCGCATCGAAAGCCTGCGCTAGGCGCTTACCTTGGAAATGTTGAACAGAACGACTCCAGGAAAATTTATCCCGCCAAGGCTCCGCCAAAGGACGGATCAGCCCCATATCGCTTGGCTGAGCCAAGGCGCAAAGTGACACTCGGTGTCATTTCGACCCCTTCGGCCATACTCAGGGCAGGCTCCGGGAGAAATCTTTCTTAGATCCCTCGCATTCGCTCGGGATGACGGACCTCGGCCCGTCACTTCGCGTCTTGGCGTCCCTTCGGCGTCGCTCAGGACATGCTTTGCGGGAGACATGGTTTTTCCGATCTCTTCTTCGTTTCCGAATTTCAAATACCCTTGGTTAGCTATTTCTTCT
>ORMF012639550.1_pt1 | contig 19655 bp, 13 predicted proteins | sample 1779871 | NCBI WGS metagenome assembly ORMF01 (sample SAMEA104232316, study PRJEB22302) | groundwater metagenome | biome: forest; feature: aquifer; material: groundwater | place: USA | collected 2011-08-07 | depth 5.4 m | reverse complement strand
GTAGTAGTAATTTGACATCGCAATAAACAGTGCGTCCTTAAGACCTGCACGCTGAAGCATGAGGGCTTCGAGGGCACGCGCTGTCCTTCCATTTCCGTCCAAAAAAGGGTGAATAGCCGCAAAGTGGTAGTGCAGAGCTAGCGCCTGTATCAAGGGATCATGCTGCTGGAATGCGCCTTGGATTTCCGCTGCCAATCTCTTGAACGCTGTTTCACACTCCTTCCCTCCGATAGCGCCGCGGTGTTTGGGGTTCCCGAAGGTCACGTTCTGATCGTCCCATCGAATAGTCCCTGGTGCGCAATGATCGTCATCACAGTCGGTGACAATTAGCTTATGTACAGCACAAATCAATTGCTCATTCACAGGCACGTCATCTGGCACCGTGGCAATCCATCGATAGGTGCGCACTGCTGCCTGGGCCTGTTTCTGGGAACGCGTCCGCAGCTCTTCCGACGTTTCAGCTTTGATGGCTACCTCAAGTTCATTGGCGGCAAAGTCCGCACCCTCTATTCGGGACGTTCCCGAGACCTCCATTTTTAGCTGAATTTTTTGTAATTCTTCCACCCATCGGCGTTGAAATGGAATGGCTTTTAGCGATAAAACAGCGGCTTTTGCGTCGGTTAGTTCTTGAAAAATTTCTGTCTCTTTGTACTTGATACAACGCGATGGGAGCGAATATTGAACGACAGACATGCCGGAATTATAGACAATTTGTCTACGCTTTAAAATCAAATTTTATTCTTATGCAATGCATTGATAAATAGCATGTTAAATCTATTGCTAAGAGCACTACAGCAAAAAATAATACAAAACATAAGTGATATTATATTGGGGTTGGGCCTACGTTTTTCGACGTGAATTTTCCTGGGAATCCAGAAGCGCTCTGCTGAGGTCGCCGCCCCAGTCGAGAGCCTCGGTTAACGCTACCTGCTGCGTGACCGGAGTTGCCAACAGCCGGAACATTGTCCCCGGCCTACGCCGCGGAGGAGCGCCGCTCCGCGCCCGCAACCGGCACATCCGCGGGGCGATCCCAGTCCAGGACCTTGTAGTAAGCCTTTTCGATGGAACGCGCGATTTCGGGCCAGAGGTATTGCTCCTGAATCTGCTGTTCGCCTTTAACAGCCATTTGCCGGCGAAGCGCAGGATCGCGGATCAGCCGGTCCAGCACACGGGTGAGATCCGACTGGTCCCCACGCTTGAACGTGAACCCGCAACCCGCGACGACCTCCTGGTTTTCGGGGATATCGCTGGTCAGCGCGCAGACCCCTGCCGCCATCGCATCGAGCAGGGCCAGCGACAAGCCCTCGAGATCGGAGGGCAGCACGAACACCGCCGCGTTCGACAACAGTTCGTCCAGATCTTCTCCCGAGACCCAGGGCAGCAAACGAATCCGTTCCGATTCATGGCGCCGCAAGCTTTCCACGTACTCGTCGGAGTGGCTCGATCCGCCGGCCAGGACGAGCTTCATCCCGGTCGAAATGCCCTCGAAGGCGCCGATCAGCAGGTGACAGTTCTTCTCTGGCGAAAATCTTCCCAGATAAAGGACGTAGTTGTCCGGAGTTAGTTCCCATTCAGCAAGGCGCTTGGGAACCCGCTTGGGCCGCAGACTGGCGCCATTCGGGATGTAGAGGGTGTAGCGCCCATACCTTCCCCAGTAATACCGTTGCAGCGTTTGCGAGACCACCATGGTCGCATCGGGAAGCGTCACGGCAGCTGCCTCGCCCCAGCGCAGGACCTGGGACGCGATCCGGCCCCACTTGCGGCGCTGCCAGTCGAGCCCCTGCACCGTGACCACCGTTTTCTTGCCGGCGAGCCGCGGCAGAAACGAAAACAGCGCCGGTCCCAGGCAATGATAGTGGACCACGTCGTAGCCGGAGAACATGGCGTGCACTGTGCTGAGAAATGTGTGGGCTAGGGTCTCCAGGTGCTTCGACCGGATGGTCGGCAGCCGCCGCACGCGCATTCCTTTGTACTCCTCGATCGGAGGCGTGAAGTAAGTCCGGCAATAGACCGTGACCTCGTGTCCCATGCGGGTCAGTTCCGCGCCGACCTGTTCGTAGTAGGACTCGATCCCACTGTACTTGGACACCAAGCCGCGGCCCCCGATGAACGCGACCCGCAGGCGGCCATGGCGCGGCTGCGGTGAAGGCTTGGCCACTGCCGGAGCGGCCACCAGCCGCTTGCGCTTAGCCATCCGCGAATAGATCTCCAGGAGCGCGTCCAAATGCCGGTCCGGATCATGCTTGGCGTGCAGCCGGCGCCGGCTCTCCACTCCCATTTGCGCGGTCAGGTTCGCACGGTTGAAAAGAAACTCGATCGCCTCGGCGAGTCGTTCGAGGTCGCCGGCGCGATAGAGCAGGCCGGTGACGCCCGGTTCGACGATCTCCCGGCGCGAACCGAGGTCGGAGGCTACTACCGGCCGTCCCCAGGCGTAGGACTCCAGAATTGATTTCCCCAGCGTCTCGTAGGCATGAGATGGAAACACGGAGAAGCAGCAGCCGGCGATGAGCTGCTCGAGTTTCGCGCCACCGACCATGCCGGCAAAAAGAACATGCGTCAGCTTCAAATCGCGGGCCAGCGACTCCAGCCGCGCGCGCTCCGGGCCCTCTCCTGCAATGACGAGGGGGACATGGGGCAGTCGCGCCATGGCATGTAAAAGCTCATCCAGGCCTTTCTCCGCGGAAAGCCGCCCGAAATAGAGAATGTAGCCTTTCTCAGGGACGAGACGTTCTTCCGGGGGCAGAGTCTGAAAATGCGGCAAGACTTCAATCTGTTGAGCGGGAAAACCAGCACTGATCAGCTTGGCGCGCACAAATTCGGTGGGCGCCAGAAACAGATCGACGCAACGCTGGTACGTCCGCAACCATTTGTGCAGATACGCTTCCGCGGCCAGAACCGCAGCGCTGGAGCGCGGTCCCGCGTGACAGTTTTCCGTGACCGCGTGAAAATAATTGCCCCCGAGGCACAGTTCGCACGTTCGCCCATGCGCCACGAAGTTGTAGTTCGGACACAAAACCTTGAAGTCGTTCAAGTGATAGAGAATGGGGATGCCCTGCCTCTTCAGTTCCCACAAGATCGAAGGTGACAGGTGATGGTAGATCCCCCGAACGTGGGCCAGATCGGGCGAGTAGTCGCCGAGGCAGGCACGCATGCGGCGCCGGGCGGACGGCGAATAGAGCGCGTGCGCCGCCATCCGCGCCTTCTTCAGAAAACCGGCGTGGGGATCCTTGAAATCGAGATACGGAATCAGGTAGCTGCGGCCGGCGAACGAGGAGGCGCGCCCGTGGTCCATGCTGAACAGAGCAGTGTCGTGGCCGCGCTCCGCCATGCGGCGGATCAGTTCGAAGAGGTACGCTTCCGTGCCGCTAAACAGGTAGTTGTACTTGTTGCAGTAAAGAACTCGCATATTCAGGCTCCGGTTGGGCGATACGAGCCAGGAACTGGTCCGCAAACTGGCGGAGATTCCGCTGGCGGTCATAGTTGACGGCGATGCTCTCCGCGGCCGCGCGCTCCACTGCGCCCAGCGAATCTTTGTGATCGAGAATCCACTGCACGGTACTGACGAAATCGGTGAGGGAGCCTGACTTGTACAGAAAGCCCGTGCGTCCATGTTCGACCAGCTCGGGAATCCCGGTGATGGCGGGCGCTACCACTAACTTTTCGTGCGCCATCGCCTCCATCAAGACCACGGGTAGCCCTTCGCTCAGGCTGGTGAGCGCGATCAGGTCCGCATACCGGTAATAGCCGGAGAGGTCGGCGCGGGCCACAGGGCCAAGAAGCAGAACCCGGTCCCGAAGCCGTAGGTCGTCGATCAGGAGCTCCAGAGCAGGTCGCTCCGGTCCTTCGCCGACGATCCAGCAGAGAAAATCCAGGCCCCCATCGCGCAGAGCCGCACAGGCCTGGATGAGAAACTCATAGTTCTTCACGGCGTGGAGGCGTCCCACCGAGAGAAGACAGAACCGGCGCGGCTCGGGTTTGGCCACGGCGGCGTTCGCGCGCGGGACGCGATCGACCCCAAGGCGCTGGACGATGACCTTTGACGCTGGCGTCGAAGGAAAATTCCGGAGAATATGCTCGCGGTTGAAGTCGGAGACCGTAACGCAGAAGCGGCACTCGCGCAGTTTGGCAGCGAGCAGATCCGCACGCACCAGCAGATCGGAGCCGTGCAGGGTGAAGCTAAAGCCGATTCGCAAGAGCCGCGCCGCAACCAAAGCCATCCACGAAGCGAAATAGCCATGATGGGCGTGGATGTGCTCCACACCCAGAGGGGCCAACTCCTCCGCGAGCGCGGCACCCAGCAGAGTATGGCCCAGAGACCGGACGCGCCTGCCCGGAGAGGCCGGGAGTTCTCGCAGCACGGGTTTCAGCAACAGCGAGTAGGCGTGAGGCTGCGAGGCGAGCCGGCGGACCGCCTGCACCAGTTGGGCGTCGGAAAGTGGCTGAAGAAAACGCGTATCGTTCCAGAACTGGCGCTCTCTTTCACCCAGTTCGCCCGGCCGCACCCGTTTGCCGCTACAGCAGATCACGCGCACGCCGCGCTCGCGCAGTTCGCCGATCTCATCCATCACGTAAGGCTCGATAGACGAAGGGAACTCATTGGCAATGTAGGCTACGGTGGTCATGAAGGGGCCTCCTCGGACGAGCACAGCATCCCTGCAACCGTGAACATCAGCCCGATCACAAACTGGTAGGCCATGTCCACGAAGAAGGCGTTGAACAGATAGACGCTGAGCAGAATGGGCCAGGCTTTCCGCAAAGCGGAGATGGGCGGGCTCTCATCGGCAGCTGCGCCGGTTCGGCCCAGGCGGAAGAGGTTGAAGAACAGAATTCCGTAGAGCACCAGGCCAGGAATGCCGAACTCAATCAGCAACGACAGATAGGTGTTGTGCACGTAGAAGCTGCGCAGCTGGTAGCCCTGCATGCGGCGGGCGAGTTCCGAGTACATTCCGCCGGCGGTCCAGCCGGTCAGCGGACGTTCCTGAAACATCCCCCAGGCCGCGTCGTACACCGCCATACGCGCTTCTACCGGACCGCGCTCCGCGGTGCGGTCGCGAAGAGTATTTGCCAGTGAATCGTCAGTGAGACCGATCGCCAGGCCCATCACCAGACCCGCCAAGGCGACTCCGAGGCACGCACGGCGCAGACGCGGAACACCCAGGCGGAATCCCAGAGCGATGGTCGAAACCGCGAACGAGATCCACACCGCGCGGGTCATGGTCGCCAGCACAGCCAGGGGCAGCATCAGCCAGAGCAGCAGCACGACCTTCCGGTGCTTTTGCGCGAGAACAATGGCGAGAATCCCCAGGATGTTGAGCGACAACCCGTTGGCGACCGCCTGCAGGAATGGGCCGCGCGCGCGGTCGGCGTGGATGCCCAGACTTTCGTCGAGAATGAACCGAGGGAAGATCAGGGTCCGGGCATCCGCCAGGAAAGCGACGGCTGTGAATACCAAATATGCCAACGCCAAGATGACGAAGAGCTCGAAGTGTCTTCGGGCAGAAGCGCCGCGAAACAGCAGCATGGCCACGTGCAGCAGAACGAAGGGCACAACAAATTTGCTGGCCACCAGGCTCCAGGTCTGCGCGTCGAAGGGTTCGCGGAGGGCGCGGAGCACGGCAAGAATAACCAGGCCCAGCAGCGGCAAGCTGAGTCCGGCAACGAACGGGATTCTCTCGCGCAACGCCAGCGATCGCAGCGCCACGAAGAAGACGAGTACGCCCAGGGCGATCCGATCGGCGCGATAGAAATCGAGGTCGGGCGGCCGAAACAGAAAAACCGTCAGGGCCGCCAGGTAAAGGGCAGAGGGAAACGCCAATCCCAACTGGAGAGGCCGCAGCAGCAGTCCGAAGGCGAGCCAACCCGGACTGCTTGCCACCGAATCCCAGTTTGTCGCGCGGCTGCTCATGGAGAGCTGTCAGGCGCCTTCGGGCGCAAACAGCACCCGAATTGTGGACATCAGGATGCGCAGGTCGAGGGCCAGGGTCCAGTTCTCGATGTAGGTGAGATCGAGATGCATGTTGAGATCGAACGATGGACTGTTGCGCGCAGTGACCTGCCAGAGTCCGGTCATCCCGGGCTTCATGTCCAGGCGCCGATAGTGGTGAAGTTCGTAGCGGCTGACTTCGTCCACCGGGTGCGGTCGTGGGCCCACCAGGCTCATGTCCCCGCGCAGCACATTCCAGAGTTGCGGGAGTTCGTCGAGGCTGTAGCGGCGGAGGAAGCGGCCGAAACGGGTGATTCTGGGGTCATCCGCGAGCTTGAAGATCGGGCCTTCCCTCTGATTGCGGGCGCGCAGAGTCTCCTTCAACCGGTCGGCGCCGGTGGTCATGGAGCGGAACTTGTAACAGCGGAAGGGGCGTCCCTTGGCGCCGGTGCGTTCCGCGGAGTAAAGGGCCGGCCCGGGCGAGTCCAGACGAATGAGCAGCGCAACGGCGGCCATCAGGGGGCCGAGCAGCACCAGTCCCAGTAGCGCGCCGGCAAGGTCCAGCAGGCGTTTCAGAAGCAGGGCCGCGCTCGGCAGCGACTCGTGATGCAGGGCGATGACCGGAATGCCTCCAATGCGCTCAACGCCTGCGTCTGGCCACAGACCGGGGGGCAGGTCGGGCACGGCTTGGATATCCAGGTGATTGCGAAAGGCCACTTCGGCAGCTTCTCGCGCTCGAGCTGGTTCGCCGGGGACGGCCAGGATCACTTCGTCAATGAATTGGGCGCGGGCCAGCCAATCCAGGTCTTCAATCCGCCCCAGAACTTGTGGGGAGAGGGGAAGGTGATCGTCCACAAAACCGACAACGGTTGCCTGGTGAAGAGGGTCGTCACGCAGCGCCCGGGCCATGGCGCGGGCGGCTGGGCCTGCGCCGACGATGAGCACGTTGCGCGACTCGGTTTCACGGAAGTGCTCGTTCCATCCCTTCCTTCTCACCTGGCGCCAAAGCAGGAGGCCAGCGAGGCTGGTCACGAGGGCGGTGAGCGCGGCGAGCGGCTGCATGACATGCCACGCCGCGACGAGAACCAGGGCCATCCCGAACACAGCCGATCTTGCCAGGATTGGGAATTCGTCTGAAAGCGGCGCCCCGGCGTTCTTGTAGAGTCCCTCACTGAAGCCGAAAAGGATCACCAGTACGGCATAGACTGGCATCGCTGGCTGCGGCAGGCTCCAGGTGGGAAAGACCAGAGAAGGGAGCAGGCAAGTCACGAGGAGAACGATCAAGTCGGGGATCGCGAGCTGGTAGAGCGCAAACCGGTCGGCGGTCTGAGGCTGCGGAATCAGGAATCGCGCCCAGTTTCGATTCCGCTCGTGACGCGGCTGGGGATTCTCGCTGAAGGCTCTCGCGCGCCTGACATCAGGGTCCGGGCGGTTGCTGACGTTGGGCGCAGACCCGAAGAGCGGTGTGCCGGGAGTCCCTGGGATCATGCGCGCGTAGGGCGAATCCCAACCTTCACTTGCAGCGTCTGGTAGTCTGTGCGCCAGGTCAGCCATAAGTTTCACAAGTTGCGATAAAGGCCCGGTGGTACCGGGAAACGACGTTCGGCCAGGACGGTCCCAAGTAGAGGGACTCGTGCCCTGCGCAGCTGCTCTTGCATGTGGGCGGCAACCAGCCGCCTGGTCTTGTTGGCCGTCAGCACCATCACCAGTCCGTTGCAGGTCTGGCTGATTTTGGCGGTGAGCCAGGAGACGGGATCAAAGCACAGAATGGAAAAATCGAATTCCATTGTGGCTGTGCGCAGCCGGGCAAGACTGGGCTCCCAGATCCGCTCCGGGCTGTCATCCAGCCAACTCCGGCGCGGCGCCAGCCAGAGGCGCGGCGCAATCTGCCAGGAAGTCTCTGTGCGATTGCCGGCCGGGATCTGCAATTGAGTGTGCAACGGCACGGATTGCAGCCGGACATCGATCAAGCCGACGTCATGCGAGCCGGTTTCGGCCAGCGCCATCGCTACGTCCAGGCACAACTGAGCCGTCTCGGTCTGACTTTCGACCGCGGCAAATCCGACGTGCCGCACCGGCGCGGGATCTTGCCGGAAGAAAAGCTGCTGCGCCAATGCCTGGATCTGCTCGTCGTAAACGGAATTCACGCGAGAGGCGGCTCGGCTGACGGCCGCCTCTCGAATGCTCGTCACGCGTTGCGGCTCGGTGGCAGATGATTTCTCGGCAATCAGTTCGCCAAGGGTGTTCATGGGAGCACGGCTTTCTGTCGGCGGATCCGCCGGATCGCGGACCCTGCCGCCCGGGTCTCAGATTGAGGCAGCCACGCGAGCACTGGAACCTCCAGTAGGCCGTCGGCTTCGCCCGGGGTGCGAATCGTGGGGTCAAAGTACTCGGCCGCAAAGCCCGCGCCGATGCTGGCCGGCAGTGCCAGTCCGCAGGAGATCGCGAACCAAAAAAGCATCGAGTGCGTGGGGAGGGCGGGCGCGACCGGCGGCTCCACCACCGCCACATTCAGGATGCGCCGCTCGTCGAGCGGGTCTCCGATGCGCGCCTCCTCGCGCTTGCGCCGGTACAGGAGGTAGTTGTCCTCGTCCGCCTTGGCGCCGCGGATCAGATCCTGCTGGGCCACCGCATCGGATTGCATCTGCTCAGCCAGTGTTCGCAGCGTTGCGATCTGGACGGAGGCCCGGGCTTGCCGCGCCTGCAGACTCTCTTCCTGCACCTGGGTCTTCTCCAGTTCCATGCGGGCCCATTCGTAATTGGGATCCTTGTCGGTGGTTTCGTCCCGCACCGGGGTCAGCGCCTCGGCGGCAATGGACTGGCGGGTTTCTTCGATCTGGTGATCCAGTTCCTGCACCAGACGATAGGAAGGTTCAAAGCGCGTGAGAAGCTCGGTTCGTTTGAGTTGGAGTTCCAGCAGATGGGTCTTCAGCTTCTCAAGAAGTTGGGGATTGTCCGCCCAACGTTTCAGGGTGACCGAGCGGGTTGGAAACGACTTCAGTTGCGCGCGCAGCGCCGTGGCTCGCCGCTCGCTTTCGACCCGCTCCTGGTCGATCTGCCGGTAGGCCGCTTCGGCTTCTCCTAACTTTTGGAGTGCGATGTCGCGTTCCAGCGCGGGCGAGGCCACGCCCCGATCGCGGGTGAAGCGCACCAGTTCCGCTTCCGACTGGTGCAGCCTTTTTTCGTATTCCGCCGTTTGTGTTTCGAAGAACTGCACCTCGCCTGAAGGCCGCTGCAACGCCATATGCTTGCGCAGGTAGGCGCTGGCAAACGCCGAGAGCACCCTGGCAGCCTCTTGCCCCCCTGTGGCTCGATAGCGCACCTGAATCAGGTTCGACTTGCGCAGCGGTTCGACGGTCAATCTTTGCGCCAGTTTGCGGACCGCGCGCTCCACTTTCTCGGTTCGCCCAGCGGCGACACTTCCGGGCGGAACCAAACCGGACTCCACCACCACTTGCTTCAGAAGGCCCTCGTCGCGCAGCAGTTCGACCTCGGAATTCAGCTCCTCTTCGCTGATTGCAGGGCGCGTGAAGTCGGCGAGGCTGGCAGACTGGGCGGAAACCAGTGGATCGGAGCGCCCGCGGCGCAGCAGCACCTTCAACTGCGCTTCATAGCGCGGCGAGACGAGCGCATAGAGCAGCGTCGCCAGAAATACGAGCGCGAAAGAGACAACTACGAACCTGGATTGCCGGAACAGAATGGCGGCCAGTTCGCGCAAGGTGGGGGAGGGCGTAGTGCGCGAATTTCGGATCTGTCCCGCATCAGGCATAGCCGTTGCACCAGGCGATCACCATCAAGTGAGTTGTGAATCCGCCAGAGTTTTGAAAACGCCATCCGTGTGACTGCTGCGGCCCCTTTCTATTCAGAACTGCAACGGATTCAAATACCAGGTCATCGCACTGGCCGGAACATACTTGCGGACCTTCGAGATCCGGTTCTGCGGCACGTAAATGAAGTCACCCGGCTGAAGATGCCAGTCTTCACGCAGGTTGCGGGAATTCAGCATTTTCTTCACGTCGAGCAGGTGAGCCTCGGCCACGTCCAGCGAGATCCGGCGAAACAGGACCACCTGGGAATGCTTCGCTTGCTGCGTGAAACCGCCCGCAATGGCCACCGCCTCGTTGACCGTCAAGTCTCCGCGTAGTTCGTATTTCCCCGGGCGGGAAACCTCTCCCGAGGCGAGGAAGTAGGGTTTGTCAAAATCCTTCAGGGTGACGGTAATTTCCGGATCATGCAGAAAGCCGCTGTAGGCCTTGATAATCGCCTGCTGCAACTCGGCGACAGTCAACCCTTCGGCTAGAAGCAGACCGGCGCCTCTCAGCACGACGAACCCGTCCGGCTGGACGGTCAAGCTCTGGTTGAATTCGGGGGAAAAGGTGAAGTTAACTTCGAGGATGTCTGATTTCGTAAGCCGGTAAAGCGGATGACGTTCCCCTCCGAGTGCAGGATCTCCCTTGCCATCCGCTTTCCCGGGGCTGGTGGCCTCTCCCTTTGCCGAGATGCCCGCCACGGTCTGGCTTGAGCCCTCCGTAGATCCCGCCCCTGCGAGACGGTCCGAGGGCGGAGTGGAAGGCCGATGAGCGACGACCGGTGTCAGTGCGATCTCCTGCGCTGGAGCGACCAAGAACAGCTGACGGGTGAGCAAACCGGCAGCCACAAACATCACGCATTGGACGAATGTTTTCATCTCCGGGCTCGACCGTTGCTCGCACGGTGCAATTCAGTTCAAGTTCTGAACTGGTGAATGAAGGTAGCGATATGCAGCCAAGCCGGCAAGACTTGGGAAGTACGGCCCACTGCGGTAGGTACCGCGCCCGAGGACAGGGAAAAGGCTCAAACTCGGCAGTTCGGGCTATGGGCTGGGGTTGTCCCGTTGGCGGCTGCGGCCGGGAAGGGCCGAGCTGCCGCAAAATGGGTGCACAATCGTATGCCTACCAAAGTAGACAGAGTAGGCATGATTCATCACAAACCTGGTGTGACGCAGCCTACATTCGGGCCCTGCCCCTTGGGGGTATCATGCCACCGTGAAACTCGTGCGTTCCGAAAAAACCGCTCCAAGGATCCCCGCCGTCGAAGCCCCGCAAGTCCAGATACTGGTGGCCGATTCGGGTCCCATCCAGTCCCAGTTGCTGGCGAGAGCCTTGCGGGCCCGGCGCAATTTTCGGGTCTCGACGGTTGCATTGGAGGTCTCAGCTCTCCACCAGTTCATGCAATCGAACCAGGCCGACGTCGTATTGCTAGCCGGAAATCAAGTGCCCAACTTCAGCTTGCTGCGCTGGCTGCACGTCTCGCATCCGGCCGCCGCCGCCGTGCTGCTGGTCGAGAACTATGACCGGGAACTGGTCGTGAACGCCTTTCGTGCCGGCGTCCGCGGTCTTTTTCTTTTCAACCATGCACCCTTCCGTATGCTCTGCAAGTGCATCAGCAGCGTTTCCAGCGGACAGATCTGGATCAACAGCCAGCAACTGCGCTACGTGCTGGAGGCCTTGTCCGAGGTGACCACGTTGCGCGTCGTGAACTCCAGTGGCAAGTCTCTTCTGACGCCGCGCGAGGAACAGGTGGTCGCGCTGGTGGCCGACGGGCTCACCAATCGCGAGGTCGCCAACGAGTTGGGACTGAGCGAGCACACCATCAAGAAATATATGCTGCGCATCTTCGACAAGCTGGGGATTTCGACCCGCGTGGAGCTGGTTCTTTACGCCGTCTCCCATGGCGAAAATCGCCAGGCGGAATGGATGCCGGGCAGCGCCTAAGCGAAAAAGACCGGTCTCCGGGATACAATTGGGCCACGCCGCAAGGCAGGGAGATCGCCCCTTGACCGCTTCTGGGCCCGCAGCACGACGCTGGACGGTGATCGCGGCGGGTCTATTGATCCTGGCTCTGGCACTGATTGTCATCTACACCGGACCCAACGCCTTTCTGAGTCCCATCGCGCTGGTGGTGGTGGCCGCGATCGGGCTGGCGGCGCTCTTGCTCCAGTTGCGGTTCCGGCAGGATCTCCCGCAGGTGCGCTCTCCTTTCTGGCTCAACATCCTGGGCCTTCTCTGTGCCATGCTGGCGCTGGCGGCCGACTTCCTCGGAATGCCTCGCCGGACGCTGGAAGTTGTCGCGTTCGCCGCGGTGGTGTGTTTCGGCATCAGCGGATCGCGGATTCTGCATGCGCTGCGCCGGCAGCGGAAGGCAGCGGAATAGACTAGGGGTCTCTTTGCGATCTTCGCGGGTTTTCTTTGCGAGCGGCGGCCAAGAGCTTTTAACCGCCAAGATCGCAAAGGACTGCCGCAAAGGTCGCAAAGAAGTACTTGCGTCCAGTATTCTTGCCCAATTCAATCATTCAACCTGACCCGCTACAATGCCGCTATGCGCGTCACGGTGTTTGGGTCGTCCGGGTTGCTCGGGCAGGCTTTGGTTCGGGAGCTGAAAAACGAACAGCTCACCGCCCTCTCTTCCGCGGACGCGGACCTTCGCGAACCGGCGCGCGTTCAAGAGGTAATTCGCGCTGCCCGCCCCGAGTGGATCATTCTCGCCGCTGCCTATACTGACGTGGATGGCTGCGAGTCAAACCGCGATCTGGCCTTTGCGGTGAATTGCGAGGGCGCCGTCAACGTGGCGCAGGCTGCCCGCGAAGCTGGATCGCGGCTGATGTTCCTGAGCACGGACTACGTTTTCGATGGCAGCAAGGGATCGCCCTATGATGCCGGTGACGCCCGCAACCCGATCAATGTTTACGGCGAAAGCAAGGCGCGGGCTGAGGAACAGCTCTTGGAAATACTGCCCGATGTTTGTATCGTCCGGACATCGTGGCTGTTTGGACCTGGCGGCAAGTGTTTCCCGGCGACGATCCTGAAAATGGCTGCCAGCAGTCCTGAAATCCCGGTAGTGAATGATCAGTGCGGCTGTCCAACATTTACGCTTGATCTGGCATCGATCCTGGCCCAACTCTGCCGGAAGTCCACCCGTGGCATCGTGCATGCCACCAATTCCGGCAACTGCACGTGGTGCGACTTCGCAACCGAGATCGTACGGATGGCGGGCTTGTCGGCCGTAGTCCGGCCGGTGAGCAGTACGGAGTTTCCCCGTCCCGCGCGGCGTCCGGCATATTCTGTGCTTTCGCCCGTGACTCTGGAAGCCTCCGGAATCCGAATGCAGAAATGGCAGGACGCCCTGCGCCGCCACCTGCAAAATTCCAGCCCCTGAAGGGGCAGTTGAAGAGAAGCGCTGAAGCGATACCCTGATACGAAACTCGATTCTTCGACACCCTGTAAGCCCGACGACAAAGAGCACTGTGCCAACTACCAACGTAGTCTTCCCGCAGTGCTCTGGTTTATCCTTACCTGCCTTCGAGGGAACAATGAAAACGCGATCTTTGTGGATGAAACCCGGCTTGCTTCTGGGCGCTCTTGCCCTCACTTGTTGTTGGGCCTTCGCCCAGCCGTTCGATCCGGCCCTCTACCAGGAACTTCACTGGCGCTTGATTGGCCCGTTTCGCGGCGGGCGCACGGTGGCGATCTCCGGCGTTCCAAGTCAGCCCAACGTTTTCTATATGGCTCCCAACAACGGCGGCGTCTGGAAGACGACCGACTACGGCCGCACCTGGAACCCGATCTTCGATGACCAGCCCACCGGCTCGATCGGATCTCTGGCGGTAGCGCCTTCCAACCCGGACATTATTTATGTCGGCAGTGGCGAAGGGCTGCGCCGTCCCGATCTTTCCGTCGGCGATGGAGTTTATAAGTCCACCGACGCGGGCCGCACCTGGCAGCATCTCGGCCTGCGCGACGCCCAACAGATCGGCACGATCATCATCGATCCCAAAGACCCCAATCGCCTTTTCGTCGCCGCCCTCGGGCATCCTTACGGGCCGAACGCAGAGCGAGGCGTTTATCGTTCGCTCGACGGTGGCCAGAGCTTTCAGAAAGTCCTCTACAAAGACGACGACACCGGCGCCATTGATGTCGTCTTCGATCCGCGCAACTCGCAGGTGATCTTCGCGGACATGTGGGCTTCGCGCCGTCCGCCCTGGACCACCGGCGGCGGTTACAGCGGCAAGGGCAGCGGGCTGTATAAGTCGTCCGATGGCGGCACTACCTGGCGGCAGATCAGCAAGGGCCTGCCGAGCGAAGCCGACGGCTTGGGCCGCATCGGGCTGGCTGTTTCGCTGAGCGATCCCGATCGCATGTACGCCATGGTGGACGCGAAGAAAAACGGCGGCGTTTACCGCTCCGACGATGCCGGCGAGAGCTGGCAACTCGTCCATACCGAAGAGCGCGTCTGGGGACGCGGCGACGACTTTGCCATGGTGCGCGTCGATCCCAAGAACAAAGACGTGATCTACGTGGCCAATACTTCCACCTACAAGTCCCCCGACGCCGGCAAGAACTTCACCGCCATCAAAGGCGCGCCCGGCGGCGACGACTACCACACCATCTGGATCAATCCCGACAACCCCGACATCATCGCGCTGGCCGTCGACCAGGGCGCGACCATCAGCGTCAACGGTGGCAAGACCTGGAGTTCCTGGTACAACCAGCCCACCGCGCAGTTCTACCACGTCATCACCGACAACCAGTTTCCCTACTGGGTCTATGGCGGACAGCAGGAAAGTGGCAGTATCGGTACCGCCAGCCGCAGCGACTTCGGCGAGATCACGTTCCGCGACTGGACCACCGTCGGCGTCGAAGAGTATGGCTACGTTGCGCCCGATCCGCTTCATCCCAACCTGATTTACGGCGGCAAGGCAACGGTCTTCGATCGCACCACTGGCCAGACCCGCGATGTTTCACCCGTCGTGCTGCGCACAGGCCAGTACCGCTTCAACCGCACGGCGCCGTTACTCTTTTCGCCGGTTGATCCGCACGTTCTCTATCTCGGGTCGAATGTGCTGTTTTCCACCCGCGACGGCGGCAATAGCTGGCAGATCATCAGTCCTGACTTGACCCGCGAAGACCCGGGTGTACCGCCCAGCCTCGGGCAGTTCGTAGACGCCGATCCCGCCAAAGGCAAGCATCGCGGCGTGATCTATTCGATCGCGCCGTCACCGAAAGACATCAACCTGATCTGGGCGGGCACTGACGACGGCCTGATTCACGTTACGCACGACGGCGGGAAGACCTGGCAGAACGTGACGCCGCCTGAGCTGACTCCCTGGAGCAAGCTCGCGCAGATGGACGCTTCGCACTTCGATACCGCGACCGCCTACGCCGCCGTGAATCGTTTCCGGCTCGATGACTTGCATCCTTACATTTACCGCACGCACGACGGCGGGAAGACCTGGCAGAAGATCGTCAACGGTCTGCCCGACGAGCCGGTCAACACGGTTCGCGAAGATCCTGAACGCAAGGGCTTGCTGTTCGCAGGGACCGAGCGCTCCGTGTATGTGTCATTTGATGATGGCGACCACTGGCAATCGCTCAGACTTAACCTTCCGCCCACTTCGATTCGGGACCTCGTTGTCCACAACGACGACATCGTCGTCGGTACCCACGGGCGTTCTTTCTGGATTCTCGACAACATCACGCCGCTACGGCAGGCGAGCGCTCAAGTCGCCGGCGCGGCTGCGCATCTCTTCGCGCCGCAGATGACTTATCGCGTGCGTCGCAATAACAACACCGACACGCCGCTGCCGCCGGAGGAGCCTGCGGGACAGAATCCGCCGGATGGCGCGATGTTCGACTACTGGCTGAAGTCGGCAACGTCCGGCCCGGTTGTGCTGGAGATCCGGGATGCGGCTGGGAATCTCGTCCGCCGCTTTTCCAGCGCCGACAAACCTGAGCCCGTCAACGCCCAAGAGTTGAATGTTCCCACGTATTGGATCCGTTCCGCGCGGGTCCTCTCCGCGGCCGCCGGCATGCACCGCTTCGTCTGGGACTTGCATTATCCAGAGCCGGATGTGCTGGAGCACGAATATCCCATCTCCGCGATCTATCACGACACGCCTCGCTATCCGCTCGGTGCTGCCGTGTTACCGGGTCAGTACAACATTTCTCTGACAGTTGGCGGCAAGCACTATACCCAGCCGCTGCATCTCCGTATGGACCCGCGGGTGAAAACCTCGCCCGACGACTTGCGGGGCCAATTCGATCTGGACCGCAAGATTGCCGACGCACTGCATCGCGATTACGAGGCCGTCCAGCAAGTGCGCAGCCTGCGCTCGCAATTGAAGTCCCTCACAGAACGCAAGCCGGGTGCGGAGATCGCCAGGAAGGTCGCCGCACTCGAAGCCAAAGCAGCAGCCCTGGGAGGCGACGAAGGGGGATACGGCACGCGCTTCCTGAGCACGCCCGAAGGACGCAGCCTGGCGCGGCTGAACACCGGGCTCAGAGCGGTTCTCAGCGCTCTAGACAGCGCCGATGCCGCTCCGACCACGCAGCAGTCCGCCATGTTCGCGGAGTTGGAGAGGGCGCTCGGGGAACAACTGGGCAATTGGGAGCAGGTCAAATCGAAAGACGTTGTTGACCTGAACTCGCTGCTGAAACAAGCTGGATTGCCTGCAATCGATCTGACGAAGCTGCCAGCGGACTCGTCCGATTCAGCGCAAACGACTTCGCAGGATCGCGACCGGGATCTGGAATGATTGAGTGTGGGTCGGACACTCTTGTCCGACTAAATTGCGAGAAGAAGATGGTGTAAGGCCCGGAGGAGTCCGGGGCGCTCTTCTTCCGCCCCTTCGGGGCTCATCTTCATTCCACCTTTCACCCACGGCTTGCGCCGTGGGCTGCATTCTTGCGCCGCTTCGCGGCTGGGAAGGTCACATTCTTCGGTGCTTCGTTGACGACTAAAATGGGAACTCGCGTTTCACTAGCTCCATCGCCGCCTCGCGCGAAGCGAGACGCCCTTCAAGTTGTGCGTCTTCAACGGCTGTCAGGATCTCTTTGAAGCGCGGCCCCGGTTCATATCCGGCTTCGATCAGATCCTGCCCGGTGATGAGCGGCTGCGGCCGAATCGCCTCCGGCGGCATCGCCTGCAATTGCTCGCGCGCGTATTCATACGACTCGACCAGACCGTTGCTCGAAAGGCAATCGATCCGGTGCAGCTCGAGGTGTTCGTCGAACCCCGGCAGCCGCAGAAACTTCTTCAGCGTGGACGCTTTCATCCGCTGCACCTCGGCAAAGCGCATGTGATTGTCCACCAGCGCCAGAATCTGGCCGGTGTCGTCGTTCGAAAAGCGGAGCCGGCGGCAGATTTCCGCCGCCATCTTGACTCCTACTTCCACATGTCCGTCGAAGCGAATACGATCGGGAGCCACCCGGAAGGTCGGCGGCTTGCCGACGTCGTGTAGCAGCGCGCCCCAGGCCAGAGTTCGTGAGCATCCCGCCGGCAGCTTTTCCAGCAAAAGCATCGTGTGCACGAAAACGTCGCCTTCAGGATGGAACTGCGGCGGCTGCTCGACGCCCTTCATGGCTGAGATTTCCGGCAGCACCTCCTTCAGCAGGCGGCTCTCATCCAGCAATTCAAACGCCCGCCGTGCATGTCCCTCGGTGAGCATCTTGGTGAGCTCGTCGCAGACTCGCTCGCGCGAGACTTGATGAATCTGCGCCGCCAGCCTGTGAATTGCTGCCAGAGTTGCCGGATCGATCCTGTATTCGAAGCGGGCCGCAAAACGCACCGCCCGGAGCATGCGCAACTTGTCTTCGCCGAAGCGATGCTCGGGTTCGCCGATGGTGCGGATGATCCCGGCTTTCAGGTCCTCGCGTCCGCCGACAAAATCCAGCACTTCATTGGTGATCGGATCCAGCAGCAGGCCGTTGATCGTGAAATCCCGGCGCCGGACGTCTGCCCGCGCGTCTTTCGTGAACCGAACCTCGTCCGGATGTCGCCCATCGGAGTAGCCAATATCCGACCGGAAGGTTGCCACCTCGACGACTGGGATTATTTCGCTCGGTCCCACGGCGGAAGCGCCGGACTCGTTCTTCGGGAGCGGCACCAGCACCACGCCAAACTGCGCACCCACGGCGAAGGTCTGCGGGAAGATTTCCATGACCTGCTGCGGGGTGGCGCCGGTGGCGACGTCATAGTCGGCGGGCTCGCGCCCCAGCAGCAGATCGCGCACGCCTCCGCCGACCAGGTAGGCCTGATGTCCCCGTTCGCGCAGCGCGCGGACGATGTTGGTGGCGTGTTGGCGGGCGGCAGACATCAGCACTCAGCACTCAGCATTCAGCATTCAGCAATTTAGCCGAAGCAACGCCGCGCGCTCGGTTCGAGGCGCGCAATATCGGTTCGTCTACACTAGAAGCTGTTAGGTCATAGCTCGACCTCATTATGCCTGACGCCTACATCCTCGGTATCGAAAGCTCCTGTGACGAGACGGGCGCCGCTGTGGTGCGTTCGGGCCAGCAGATTCTCTCCAATGTGGTTGCCTCGCAGATCGCGACTCACCAGCCCTACGGCGGAGTGGTCCCGGAGCTGGCCTCGCGCGAGCACTTGCGGGCCATTGTTCCCGTCGTGCGCCAGGCCCTCGCCGAAGCAAAGATGACGTACGAATCCGTTGACGCGATCGCCGTCACCCAGGGACCGGGCCTGGCGGGAGCGCTGCTGGTCGGTATCAGTTTTGCCAAGGCGCTGGCCTTTGCGCTGGAGAAGCCGCTGATCGCCGTCAATCATCTCGAAGGCCACATCCATGCCGTGCTTCTCGAGCGCAGGCAGAGCGGGAATAACGACCTGCAATTTCCCGTGCTCGCGCTGGTGGTCTCCGGCGGACACACTCATCTCTATCTGGCGCGCGCAGAGGCAAACTGCTGGACCTACCAGAACATCGGCCACACCCGCGACGATGCCGCCGGCGAAGCCTTCGACAAAGTCGCCAAGCTGCTGGGTCTGGGCTATCCCGGAGGTCCCATCATCGACCGGCTGGCTTCGCACGGTAATCCGGCGGCCGTCAAATTCCAGACCTCGCAGCTTAAGCATCGCGACCGCAACCGGCCTCGGGACGACGATCAGCCCCGCTTTGATTTCTCCTACAGCGGAATCAAGACGGCAATGTTGCGGTACGTCGAGACGCACAGCCTGAGGTCTGCGATCGAAGCCCGCCGCCGCGCGCTCTCGGGCATCGAAAAGCCGAAGCTGGAAGACTATCTCCGCCTCTGCGACCGGCAGACGCTTGATCTGGTGGCATCGTTCCAGCGTTCGATGGTCGAGGATCTGGTTGCGAAGACGCTCGCAGCGGCCCGCGAGCATGACATCCAGACGCTTTTTGTAAGCGGGGGTGTGGCGGCCAATCAGGAACTGCGCGCAACTTTTGCGCAAGAAGCTGAGATGCAGGGTCTCCCGGTATTTTTTCCGTCCCACTCACTCTCGACCGACAACGCGGCGATGATCGCCGCCGCGGCGTTCCCGAAATTCCTGGCCCATGATTTTGTGCGGATGGATTTTTCCGTCGAGGCAGGCATGAAGTTGGGGGCCATAGCGCGGAGGTTGTAGTGTGCTAAAAGACGCTCAGCCAGAAACGGAACCGGACTTAACAATCTTTTCCGCGTCTTCATCCGCGATGTTTTCTGTAATGTTCTCGAGAAGCAGAGCAGCCACCTGCATCGGCTCAACGCGTACGTGGCGCTTCTCTTCAATCTTGTGTGCCAGCTCCTCCAGACGCTCCAAAGTCTGCTCGGTGAGCGGGACAAGCCGCCGCTTCGTCCAAGCGGGATCAGTGGCTCGTCCCCCCCCCGCAGGCACCCGAAAGCGCCCTTGCACCTCTGCCACGATCTGCATCGCCCCGAAGTACCCGCCGCCAGCGGCGACCTTG
>ORMF010505117.1_pt1 | contig 19666 bp, 9 predicted proteins | sample 1779871 | NCBI WGS metagenome assembly ORMF01 (sample SAMEA104232316, study PRJEB22302) | groundwater metagenome | biome: forest; feature: aquifer; material: groundwater | place: USA | collected 2011-08-07 | depth 5.4 m | reverse complement strand
CGTCATTAATGAGCAGCGGGGTGCCATCAACACCTTTGGCAAGATCGTGGATGGTAAGCCGATACTGTGTGTGATACAGCTTCTTGACCTTTGGGGCTGTTATGTCGAAGATGAATGTTCCCACTTCCCCTGGTTTCACTATATCCTCGCGCATAAAGGCCACGCGGAGAGCATCGCGCCAACTGTCATCATGGAATGGATTTTGGGTTTTCCCATCCTCAGCAAAACTACTCAGGCGTACGATTTCTTTTCTCCATATTGCGCTGCCTGCATTTTTTAGCTTTAAGAGAATCTCCTGTGTGTCGCCGGGTTTCATGACATCCGGAACGCTCATTTCTATCAACTGCGCTTTCCAATTCCCCTGTGTGTCTGATAGTGAACTCGATTTAACTGCCTCAACTGCGGTCTTCACAATGATCACACCTTCACCATTGATGAGGACCGGCTGGTTGGTGAGTTTGAGACTGGCATCTGTCAAGTGGAGGGCGTATCGGCTGGTGAACATGCCCTTTATTTTTGGAGCGCGAACGCTAAACGTAAAGTGTGCGCTCTTGCCCGGGGCAACACTGGTTTCTTTCATAGCCGCGACACGGTTGGGATCAATCCATGTGGGTGAACGGAATGGATTGGACTTTTTTCCGCTTTCGTCCGTTGAAGTGAGCCGCACAGTGGAACGCTTCCAGGGAACTTTTCCAGTATTTTGAATTTCAATTTCCACCTTTACGGTCTGTCCTGGTTTCATACTCAAAGGAATAGTATTTTGAAGAACCTTGGCCTGATACATCGGCTCACCTGAAACGATAATGGAGCGGCGGCTTCCCACCATTTCTCTGGTAATCAGCACATCGTCATGCGGAAGAATTTGAAGTCCAAGGACCTGTTCAAACCCCTGGGGGGTGGTGGGGAATCGGAAGCTCACCTGAAACGTCGCGATCTGCCCGGGGGCAACCAACTCTTCGTTAAAGACAAAATTTCCGTGGTCATTAGGCCATGCGAGTTTGGGATCAACGGGTGGCGGTGGTGTACGGTAACTACCCAGTGTAATCCCCCAACCTTGATTTAAGAGTGCCACGGCACGGACACTTCCGAGTACCGCGACTTCTTTTTTGTCGTTGGGTCCATAGAATGTTGCTTTCTTCGCAATCGCTCCTGGTGCCGTGGGACCCGCCACAAGGGGCTTTCGGGGGGTGGGAATCCACAGTGCCGATGTAGTACCAGTAACATCTCCGACCGTCAGCACGACTTCGCCTTTTTTCCATTCTTTTGTCCCAAGATTCTTAAATCGCACATCAGCTTGCACGCTGTCTCCTGCAAACATATGCGCTGGAAATGAGTTCCCAACATAAACCCCGGCATATACTTCATCTAAAGTTACTGGTACCCCAACAGGATAATACCGCACGAGTTTACGCAGTGGGATAGTGGTTGCCTGGGCACGAATATTCGCATCAAAAAGAACAGTGACAACCTCCGGGGCAATAAAGGGTCTACGGAAGCCATCTTGCATAAGCCATAACACATCGGAGTCGCGCTCTTTCACAAGGGTGCGTTCCGGAAATTGGAGGGGGGCAAAATACCGCGTCCATATTTTGTAAAAATTGTAGTTTGCTCCCACTAATCGATTATCCACTCGCGCACCCCCGCGCCACGGGTTATAGATGTAGAGCCCGGCGGTGGCTTGATTTTTTACGATCACCACGAATCCATCACTGGTGGTCGCCGACTGTCCAACTGAAAACCGTGAAAATTCTACCGGATGATCGAAGTAATACCTCAGACGATTGGCGCTGGCGCGCACTTGATTACCAAATCCTTTATACGCTTCCACTCCTTCACATCCATCACAACGGGAATACCCGGTGGCCCAGTCATACTGTTTTTGTGAAGGGCTGGGGTCTTCAATCAGCGACTGTTCCTTCTGGAGCATCACCAAAATCACTTCGGGGTTGATGCGAGCGTCCTGAGCGGCTTGCCAAATAATCTGTGCGGCGGTTTTCGTTTCGCCCACGGGTGGAGTGGATTCCATGTAGCCGGCCACCGCACCACCCTTTTGTGAAAGAAATAATTGGATCTGATCCACCGTCATGGCATTTATGTCGGTCAAGTCATCATCGTTGATAATATCGTTGGCGTCAAATTTTGGATCTGTGACAAGATCAACCGTCTGCGCAAAGCTCGCAAGCGGTTGGAGAAGAAAAATAGCGATGAGGAGTTGAATGAGGTTGCGCTTCATGTCTTGAATTATTAGCCTTTTTACTATAGCATACTTGAATGACGTTGTGATGAGTATGTTCTTACTTCTATGCCTTTTTCCTGGAGTAATTTAAAGTCACCAATTATTGGCCTCTCACCCATGGCAGACATGACTGATGCTCCGTTCTGCACCATTGTTCGGCGTGTGAGCGATCCCCCTCACCCTAACCCTCTCCCCATTGGGGAGAGGGAACAATTTCGTAGCCCGATTATGTTCCGCGAAATGGTCGCGAGCGATGCGATTGTTCGTGAGAATCCGAAAACACTCGAGATGGTGAAATTTGAACCCATCGAACGGCCTATTATCCAACAAATTTTTGGTTCAGAACCAGAGGTGATGGGGCGTGCCGCCGCGATCATTATGGAGCGTTTTGCGCCCGATGGGATTGATATTAACATGGGTTGCCCGGTTTATAAGCTCACGAGTAATTTTAACGGTGCCGCCTTAATGAAGGAGCCGGAGAGAGCAGCTGATATTGTCAGAACTATAAAATCCGCAATTGGTGATTCTGCGCCGGTATCGGTGAAAATTCGGCTCGGCTGGAGCGACCTCACTCAAGGCCGTGAATTTGCCAAAGTACTTGAAGATGCTGGAGCGGATCTAATTACGGTGCATGGCAGGACAAAATGTCAGGCCTACACTGGTCGGGCCGACTGGAACGAAATCGGCGAAATTAAAAAGGGTGTCTCAATTCCCGTGTTGGCCAATGGCGATATTGTTGATGCTATAACGGCTCAACAGGCCTTGTCGTTGAGCCGTTGCGACGGGGTCATGATTGCTCGTGGTGCATTAGGAAACCCTTGGGTGTTTAGAGAGATTTTAAAGGCACTGTCATTCCCGAGCGACATCGGGGATCCAGAAACGATCGTGGATTCCGGCTCTCGGGCCGGAATGACAGTAAGTTTGTCTGAAAAAATTTCCATCATTCTCCAACACGCCGAACTCATGATCGAACGCTATGGTCCGCACGGCATGATTCAATTTCGTAAACACTTGAGTTGGTATTTCAAAGGTATTGCAGGAACCAAAGCTCTACGTATGGAATTGATGGAAATCAACACGCTCGATGAACTAAAAACTATTTTAATTCAATCCCCAGTTGTGTCGGATCAATCCGGATGATCCGGTCATCTTCCGCCACAGGGCTCCCCCGCCCGTCGCGATTGGATGTCAGGATATACAGCATTCCATCGGGGCCTTGAGAAACGGTTCGTAGCCGACCGTAGGTTCTTCGAAAATATGCTTTCAGTAAAGTAGCCTTTCCATCATCGGTAATCGTTGCTGAATAGAGTGATTCCCCTCTTAACCCCGCGAACAGAATTCTATTTCCTGCAATCATCATGCCCGATGGAGCCCAAGTCTCCTTTGGACCCGAATGAAGAACTGAGCGCATCATTCCCTCTTTCGTCTCATCTCCCTGAATTGTGGGCCAGCCGTAGTTGGCTCCTTTTTGTATTTGGTTCAGTTCGTCGAGTCCAGACTGCACACCACTGCGACCATGTTCCGTTGCCCAGAGTCTCCCTTGTGCATCCCACGCAATCCCTTGGACATTGCGGTGACCATACGAATACACAGCATTACCAAATGGATTGTCTTTGGGAACGCCCCCATCCTCAGTGACACGCAAGATTTTCCCGGCCAATGAATTTATATTTTGAGCATTATCGCTTTTCTGTGCATCGCCCGTGGTGATGTACAACATTCCATCAGGACCAAACGATAACCGCCCGCCGTCGTGGTTTGAAGCGCCAGGGATTCCTTCGATAATCACTTTACGATCCTTGAGTGTGGTTCCGTCCAACTGGTAGCGCTCTACCCGATTAGTGAGTCCCCCACTGGACGCAGTCGTCAAATAGAGATAAAAAAAATGATTTTTCTCAAAATTCGGATGTAGTACTAACCCCAGCAATCCTCCTTCACCGCGGTGTGCCACACCTTCGACCTGAATCACGGTACGTTTGTCGTCAATGAGCAACAAGCGCCCTGGTCGCTCAGTGACTAAAAATTTCCCCCCGGGCAAAAAAGAAATTTCCCAAGGAATCGAAAGATGATCGGCAAGCACCTCCGGAGCACTCGGAGCCTGAGGTATTTTATCCCCCGAGGAATTGGAAGGGGGTTCATCCTTGATCGCGGAGGGAGTCGGCCGGAAAAACCACTGCTGGTTGTTCCATATTAGAGTCACAATAATGAGAACTCCAACAACAATAGAAGTAAAATATTTTTTCATATGCTACCGCTTTCCCTTTTTTAACAACAATATCTTATCCAAAATTCCTATCGGCTCTCCGTCTAAATTTATCACCGGCAAACCATCGTCGTCGAGCTCTTGGGATTTCAGCACCGGCCGCAGTGAATCCAAAAATCGTGATGGGATCGCGTAGTTGCCCCCTTGACTTTCGCGCGCGCTCGAAAGTATTAATGCATCTTTTGCGCGCGTAATGGCAACGTACAATAACCGTCGCTCTTCTTCAAGATCCTGTAATTTCTCCAAACTTCGGAAATGCGGCAACGCACCATCGGTGAGGCCAATCAAATACACCACTTTCCACTCCAACCCTTTAGCTTGGTGAATCGTGGAGCATACCAGATGTGGTTTCTGTTCTGTGACCGCACCACCTTTTTGAAATTGTTCCGACAGCGCCATGTCGGCAAATAGCTGATCTGGTAATGTATAATTCGCCACAAAGGCACAAAAGGCCATACAGTCATCGTATCGGTCTTGACCGTCATCATAATTGTCTTCCAAATATTTCCTGTACCACGTGTTGACCCAATTGCCTAAGTGCTCTGCCAATGCCGCACCAGAGGTAATAAAAAGAAGCGGAAGAATCGGCCGTAGCGTTCGTTCGAGTTGTGGAAATTGTGAAAACAAATGTTGAAGTTCTTCACGCTTGACCCCTTTGATCACGCCCCAAATTTTTGTAGCATTCGCCGGACCCACCCCCGGCAATAATTCGGCAAGTCGGGTCCACGCCAATTCGTCGTGCCATAGCGCAACGACTTTCGCGGCTGCGATACAATCCTTAATGTGCGCTTGTTCAAAAAATCGCATGCCCCCACGCAGAATGTAGGGAATGCGCTGGCGCTGCAACTGCAATTCCATCACCAGTGATGATGACGTTGCGCGAAATAAAATCGCTTGCTCGGTCAGCGGAATGCCTTGTTTCTCGAATGCCCGAATGCGACTAATAATTTCTTCGGCTTCTTCTTCGAGGCTTAGTGGTTCAATGAGTTCTGGCGGTGCTCCCGAAGCCCGTTTCGCTTTAAGCTCCTTCTGAAACCCCGCAGCATGAGACTTAAGGCTGGCGTTGGCAAGATTGAGAATTTCTGGTGTGGAACGATAGTTGATCGTTAACGGGAAGATCTTCGCATTGGGAAAGCGTTTGGGGAAATTGCGAATATGTTCGACGTCAGCCCCGCGAAAAGCGTAAATACTCTGCGCATCATCCCCCACTACCAAAATATTTTTTGATTCTTTTGAAAGTTCATCCACAATCGCATCCTGCACGCGATTAATATCTTGGTATTCATCGACGAGCACATATTGAAAAATTTTCGAATTCACCCGAGGATCTTGCAACAAGTCTTGCCAATACAACAGGAGATCGTCAAAATCCATAGCATTGAGTTCACGCTTACGACGCTGAAAAAATACTTGAAACTCCATCATCCACTGTGGAAGAGCGATCACTCGCGAAAAACGCTCCTTTACCACATCTTCAATAGGAATAAGCGTATTCGCACTATAGCTAATCATACCTCCGATCACTTCGGGTTTCATGGTGCGTTCGGGCGGTTCGCCAAAGACCTTGATTGCTTGTTTTAAAGCACGTTTACGGTCTTCTGTATCTAGAATAGTAAAATTCGACGTAAAACCCACAGCGCTAGCCCCCTTCCGAAGCACCCGATTGGCGATATGGTGGAATGTACCGCCCCACAAACCCTTACTCTGGTACCCAAGCATTGCCTCGCATCGACCCATCATTTCTTTGGCCGCTTTATTGGTAAATGTCAGTAATAAAATTTCACCGGGGTCCACACCGTGTTCAATAAGATGCGCCACGCGATGGACAATTGTTTTTGTTTTTCCGGACCCCGCTCCGGCCAACACCAAACACGCTCCGTCGGCATGAAGCACAACATCGAGTTGCTGAGGATTTAAAAATTGGTGAAGGGACTCCATAGTACAAGAAGAATAGCATACTTCTTCCCAACCAAAAACCCCTCCGATTGCCGGAGGAGTTTTCAAAGTCTCTACGAGTTCTTATGCTCGGCTGCTCTTATAGCAGTCGCGACAGAAGATCTTGCGGGACGGGTCGGGCGTAAACGGAAGCTCCGTAATGGCCTTGCCGCATCCAGCGCAGGTGATACCCAGAGCGGAGACGTCTTGCATCTCGCGTGGAGGTCGGCTGTTAGACATACCACCGCCGCGGTTATCGCGGAAGCTGTTTCGTCGTTGGCTGTTACAGTCCCGGCAGTATACCGGGCGCGTGCCGTCCGGCACAAACGGAAGCTCAGTCACTGCGGCAGAGCAGCCGGCGCACTTGAGGTTCATGCTCGAGACGTCATGCATTGGTCGTGGAGAGGAACTATCATTATATGGCACAAAGAATTCACCTCCCTTCATGTTATGGATAGTGGTGAATCCTTGATACCGTCCTCTCGCGACGTCGATGATAATTCGAGTTACGATTTGGCTGTTTTCGAAAGATTCTACCTGTGGAAAACTATAGCACACCGCGTCTAAAACGTCAAAATTAAAATGAGAACACAGCCCGCCCTACGATATTCGCTCAAATATCAACCTATTCTCCGCGACGCAGAGGCGTGGAGAGGCAACAGGAACGGTGGCTGACCCCATAATCCATGAAGATCATTCTTAATAAAGAAGAGCGCGGACTGCCTGCTGGCAATACCGCGCTCTAAACAACAATGCTTCATCACTCCTTTGGGGGAGGATGTAGAAGCTTGAGAAGCGCTTGAAGCGCTCCCCGAAATTTTTCGTTCCGCTTGAGGAGATCTCTCCACCGGCCTTTGGGGCCAGTTTTGGTTTCCTCTCGGAGCTCCTCTACCGAGTAGAACCCCTCGGGTACGGCGAGCGTCCAACCACGCGCCTTACCCTGGGCAAGGAGGCTCTTGGTGCGCCGCATGGCTCTCTCCAAAAGCCCCTCCACGTCGGCGGTCCTCCCCTTGCCGGAAACGATGCGTTTCCTGGCCATGGTCTCCACAGCCAGAAGTGTTCGTTGCCAGCGGAGCACTTCTTGGTAGGTCCTCCGGTCCTGCTCAAGCTCCTGCTCGAGCAGGCCGATGGGGTCCGTCGTGGCCATTGATGGTCCTTGGGCGGCCACGATGCCGCCAACCAGAACGAACAAAAATCCAAACATCATTACCATTGTCTTCATCGCATTCCCTCTCGCCGTTGTTGGACGGCATTGTCAAATTTCCAGCCAAAAACAGACAATAAAGTATACCACTTTATTGTCTGTTTGTCAATATTAGGCCGTATTACTGCGGTTTTGGAGTCTGAATTGATGTTGACCACCAATTCCAAATACTCGGAGGATCGATGACAAAGCCGAATTGCTTCTTCATCTCTGTATTCACTCGCTTGTATCCATACTGGCGATATTCATCATTAGTTATGAGCAACGTCACCGCGCCATTATCCCGTTGATCAATGCGGTATCCAATAACGTCTTGCTTGGGGTCATCGGCTTTTAGTGAACGGACTTGGCCGATCATCAGTTGCGGCGGTTGTTTATAGTGTTGCTCAACAAAACGATCCATATCGTCCATGACCTGATCGCACACAATCTCGACCCGCCCAGAATCTTTTAAAGAACACCCTGCCTGCGGGAATAGGTCTTGGCTCACTATCTGTGTCATTATTTTCTGACCATCTTTACGAGGATCAGCTCCTTGGTCTTTGAAAAATCGGTCAACGACCTTGGTTAAACCCGGTGAATATGCTGATGCGAATTCGCGATATTCTGCAAAATTCTTCGCCTGGTAGTCGACGATGTCCTGTTGCCCCGCATCATCGCGCGCTTCTGTTCCAAAAAACAAAGACAACAACGCTACGTATTCCACTCCATTAGTATCCATAATCATTTTTGGATCGACTGTTGGGCGAATACCAGGTCTTGTCAGTGTCGTATGGTTGAGCGGTATCCGAACCGTGTGGAGTAGCTCTGGATCGCCCTTTCTGCGATACACTTGAGCCTCAAGAGAAATGTCTTCCTGTTGGAATAATTGGAGTACCTCAAGGAGTCCCCCTTGTATGGAATCCGTATCACTTTTATTAATGAGTCTGTTACTCCAACGCAACAAATCGACATCGCCTTGGCAAACGGATGTAGACTCCATGTTGCTAGCCCCTAGTTTGGCAGAATAAAGAGAGTCGCCCTTTTTGGTGTCACTGACAAATATACAATGTTCTCCGCCGTCGTCGTACACATAAAAGTCCACAAGACTTTGAGAGCCGCGAATCCCCATCACTTTGTCCGAGCCGAGTAATTTTACATATAATCGCGGAATGTCCTTTTCTTTATCCAAAGGAACGAGTTTGTTCGTATCATCAAACGCCGTTGTGATGTGTTCAAGATCAACATCGGCGTACTCTCGCGTTGGGCGAACGCCCACCGTCAGCATGCGATACAGGATATCGCTAAAATACAACTCATTGATGCTCTGGCCGTTTACCGTTAATTCAATGGTGGTATGTTTTTCTTGTGTGCACTGAATTGCCGGTGCACAACCGCGTGCCGAACGCGGACATGTATATGCTGGTGATATTGAAAACGGCTGCAACTCTCCCGCGCGCGATGTCATCTCATAAATCCCTCGCAAATCATTCGTGACTTTCAACGTACTGGAGTATGTTGTGTTATTGGACGGATCGTTCCATGTATATGTGGACTTTCCCGGAGCCACCAGCCCTAAACCGGGCTTGTATCCATAGATTTCCGCGGCGGCGCATACTTGCCCATCATCCGCTGATTCACCGCACCGGCTCTTCGTTATCGTTTGATCGAGTTCGTTGTTAGCACGGATCTGCTCATACCGGCAAAGATCAGCCGCCCATTGAAGGCGCGGGAGCGTTGTTCCCATCACCCGTGAAACGCATCGTTGTGGTAACGCTTTCCATTCCGGAATCGAGGCATTGAGACTTCCTAATATTGCGGCTGTTGAAGGAGTGGAATTATCCCCGATAGAACAACTCTCCCCCATAGTCAAAAGACGACCCAATAGAGATGGTTTTGACTCTTTTTGGCAACGGCTGGAACATCCGTCACTATCCTTGGTATTGCCATCGTCGCACTCTTCTCCCGACTGGACAATGCCGTCCCCACAATATGCCTCGCATTCTGTTTGTTGCTGCCCATCGCCGCCGGAAAGATAGTTCCACGCGGAAACACCTGATGATGAAGCAGTCACCTGTCCCGTTTCAGCACTGGCATGATCCGGTGATGGAGTAGGACTCACCCGCATGTGTGCACCAATTACAAACACAAGGCTGATGGCGGTAAGGATAATAGTTTTCCGAAGATGGGTAGGCATAGTTATTTTTTCTCATTCTGTCGATGTTGGACAGCACTGTAAAGATCCTGCGCGATTTTACGAATCTGCTCGACTTTTTCAAGTCCCATAAACAACTCGCTTGGAATCTGATTGACACCGACAAGCGCTCCTCCCATGTTGGCCGCCATCAATGCGGTGCTGTCAGCGTCACCGCCAGCATTGGCCGCTTCGAGAACAGCCGCGCGGATATCGGTCGGGTGACGACCAAATACCCAAAGACTGAATGAGAACGTATCCCGTACGTACTCGCCGGGCTCCAGATGGTCAAACACTTCGGGGAGCCCAACGTCGAGGCAATTTCCGGCAACCGTAATGGCCGGCACAAACGTGTTGACGATTCCAAACCGTTGCTCGAGTCTTACTGCACTTTCTTTGATGTGCTGAAAAAATAACTTCACGTCAAAAGTTCTCGAATCGCAATTCGCAAGATAGCGAACAGCTTCGGCCTGAAGCGCCATACCCACAACGGCTCGCGGATCGCGATGCGTGAGCGGCGCAATAAGCGCGGCATCCTTGACAATATCCTCAAGCGTCCCATGAACGTGCCAAAGACCCAACGGTGCCGCTCGCTCGGCAGTTCCGTTACCCGCCGCGCCCACAACGCCACACTTATCCAACGGGAGCCCAGTACGAATATTATGGAGCGCCTGAACAGTGGCTTGCCCCCACCCACGGCCTTGGCCAGAAGTACGAAATGCACGATACATTTCGACCGCCTGGTCGTGGAGGTCCACTCGCCCACGCCGAGCCAGAGACTCGCCGAGCACCATAGCCAGAATCGTGCCATCTGTCACCCGACCGGCCGGAATCAACTCATTCAATCGTCCGCTCCACGTGGGCTGGTAAAACACATCGCTTTTGCGCGAACCCTGAACCGTCTCGTAGGTCCGCCCTTCCGACGGATATCCCGCAGCGTCCCCAAGAGCGCCGCCCAGAAGACAGCCATAGAATTTCTTCTCTAGCATGCGTTCTTTTTTCTCTCGTATCTCTCCCTCCCTAGGTTCCTGATGCTGCTCCATCATAAAATACTGCGTTATTGGATTGTATTGGACGCACTATCGAGGAGCTCCCCCAACGCTTCAGTAATTTTTCCGTATCGATCGGGATTGACAACTCCATTTTTTTCTCTCATATATGGAACGCCTTTATCGAGTATCTTACTAATTACTTTTTTTGTTTCTTGGTCTGCCGTCACAAGAAGCCCTTTCAACCTATTGAGAGTAGTTTCCGGCAAAAGATACGCATAAACATCATCGAGGGATTTTGATCCGTTCAACAACGTTTCCGGGAAGACCTCGGTTTCTGCGCGTTTGCCAACAACTGCACTCCATTGACTAACAGCTTTTGCCATTTCCTTCGCCGTTTTTGTCGACATACCGCGTTCACCCGCCCACTTAAAGATGTTGGCAAATACTTGGGCGGTAAAATCAACCCTGGCATCCTCACTGGGCATAGTGTGAATTTTCCAGTGAGGAACAGGTTTAGGGGAGATGGCAAGCTTCACAAAATCGCCGTGCTCGCTTGGAACCCGCAGCATGCCCTGCTTTGCTTGTTCAGCGCTCGGCTTGGCAAACCATCCGGATGGACTTTTTGAATTAACATAGTTCACTATTGTCTCGGGGCCTTGCGCAACTTCTTTTTTCATCACAACGCCAATCCCGCCGCCAATTTTGGTTCCAAATTCCTTTTCCCATGGGATTGTACGTCCGGCAAATACTCTATCGCTTTGTCCCAGCGCCGCGTACTTCTCTGCGGCCTTCGCTAAATCCGATGAAAGATGTTTTAATTCGCTCACGGGTCTAATAACTCCTTTGTCGCGAACAATATTTATAAAATCATCCTCAACCATCATCACGGTCGGGTGATCAAAAATCTTAACTGCATTAAGACCAGCTGCATACTCACGAGAGGCCCTACTAAAAGCATGAAATCGTACGGCTGTTTGATAAAACAAATTATCCAGTTGTTCGCTTGTTTGCTTGATGACAGTTGCTGTTAAGGCACGCCCAGTGGCAGCCTGGAATACATCAACCACTGGTGCGGGTATTGGCGGAGGCACTCCCTTCGTCGCCGCGAGTTTCTCGCTCAAGCTCCCAGCGCGTTGCGTCGGAAGGACAATTTGCCCAGCGCGCGAACGGTATGCCATCCTCCCGGCGCGGCCGCGTGGTCCGAACCATCCCCTCTGGGCAAATTGCCGCATTCTTGTTTGCGCAAATGTCTTTAGGCTCCCCGCAAATGCTGACCCTCGGATCGCGACAATACCCATAGCCCCGCCCTTGAACCCCCAGTCCCAAAGAATACGCGCGTCCGATCCAGCAAGGGTCCCGGCATCGCGATCCCCTTTCGACATGGCCATTACGATATTGGAAATACCATTCTGGAACGTTTCCCCTCCACCAAGCGCATGATCGGCGCCCTCAATAGCAATAAGGCCCACAGTCGCCCAAAAACCAGAAAACGCAGCGATGCCACCCGCAAGGAACACGCCAGCAACCGGAAGGCTATAAAACCAAACATTTTTAGTCTGCGCAATGGCCCTGGCCTGCGCCGCTCCCCACTGTTTGGGGTACTGTTCAATCAGCGCAGCATACAGACCATCCGCGAGCTCTGGAACACCGAACTTGAACGATGACGCACCATGCCCCGTGGGAGTCCAATCAGTTTTTTCCAAGTCCAGCGCAGCATACAGAATCATCATGCTCTCGGCATTCAACGCATCATCGGATTTATTAAGTTTATAGTTCGTGTAATAGTTGCCAATCTCCTTCAGGGCAGAGGTTTTAAATGCCAGCGCGATGCCATCATTATATGGAAGATCCATGGACGGAATGAATGTGTCGGGAGACGTGAACAAAGCGCCGATGGGAACGCCGGGATCGACTGCGCGCCCCACGGCCCCGCTGACCACCCCCAACGCAATCACCAACTTTTGTAACTCCGCAATTTTCGTATCATATTCCCTCCCCGAAGACCACATGGTTGCCTTCTTGATATTGTAAAACGAAGTTTTATAATCCTTAATGTCAAAATCGGGAGATTTGGTATCCACGGCTGAATTTGGGCCATAAACATACGTGTAGACCTGTTTATCAATGAGTGCCTTGAGCGGCGCCTCGTCGTTTGCCAACAGCTCTCGATTGACGATGAGCTGATCTAATGCCCGATAATACAGTCCACTCCCTTGATTCTCTTCGACAGAGACTCCCGCAAGTTTTTGGAGCTGCAGCCGCACGGCGCGAGACGCATATTCTTCCACAATAACATCCGAGATTTCCGTCTCCGAAAGGCCGATCGCCCACAAACCATCAGAGTGATATTTGGCGTCCAGCAATGGCCGGCAATGCACGTCCAGCGCATTGTATGAGGCAATATACTGCGCGTAGCTTCGCGCAAATTTATGCGCAAGAGCAATATCAGTGACATCCTGTTCAAGGGTTTTTTCCAGCTTGTCGCTCTGGCTTTTCTGCAGCATCAAACCATCGGGTTTGCATTTTGCAAAATCCGAATATTTGATGCGCGCAAACACTACTCCGGGCGATTGCAAGAGTACAGCAGCACAGAGTAACACTGCGAGTGCAGTACGCCAATATTGTTGTTTTGGTAAACGTGCCATAGATTATTCCGTATCGTGTGAAGAGGCTTTCTGTAACATACTCCGAATCCACTGCTGATTGAATGCGCCAAACCCATCTGGGTCTGTCCGCACTGCCCGAGGATTGTTCATGATCGTCTGCCCCGACGGTTTTAAGCCGACACCGGGAAAATCTCCGCATCCGCGCGTGACGGCTGTAATGCCTTTTTCCCGCCAGGAAGACGGGGGGGTCTTGCCTGCAACTGGAAGACAATTTGGTCCGGTTTTAGTAAATAATGCCGCGTCTTTCGAATACTCAAACTCATCTGCCAATCCCAGCCACGACCCTATCGCATTAGCAATATACGCCGCCATTTCCTCCGGAGAAAGTCCAGGATGGACAACCACAAATGAAGCCCCTGATATCTTCCACGCCGGATACACACGATTGCTCACAATCACCACGAAAGAATGAATGGCAGAACAGGAATACTGGTATTTGTCCGCAATACTTCGCGCGCACTGCGCGAACGAAGCAGAACTTGGGTCAGACGCCGCAAGGCACGGATCATCCAAGCGTTTTGTATCAACCACGCCGCGGATTCCGCCAGCAAACTCATTAAACGGCTTTATCCGCGTAAGAGCCGTCATTGTATCCTTGATCGTTGCCTCTTGGAGTTCAACCGCATTATCAACCTTCCATAAGAGGGAAACGCGCGGCGCTCCCGAATCCGATGTGTCATCCCCGATGGTGTGGCACTCTTTCGCGGGCGCACCTTGGGCCATCGTCTTTAATGGGGTGATACGGTCGCTCCACCACAGAGCAACCCGCGAAAATACGCTGACCCCCGTATTCTCAACGACCCGCGCGAGGACAGAGGGTCGCCGGGAGACTTCTGGGTTGCGGCAAGAACCACCTAATCCTGTAGTATCCTGTTTTGGCGTAAACGTTGCCACTGCTTCTGCGAGTTCTATAAACGGTTTTGGTTTCGTGCCATCCGTAGGAATCTGTGTATTCTTTCCCATCAAAACATATGTGACTGTGGATTTAATCGCACTGGTGGTATATTCGAACGGTTCCAGTGGTGGCGGAGTCACGAGCGCCACATACTGTGTTTGTTGTTTGCCTTCGACCATCACTTGTTGTGGAATGAGCGGGATAACGCCGGGTACGAACTGTTTCTCTTCCTCATTTTGATATGCTGAAGTCCAATCCTTATCCATTAAGAGCAGGCAGCGATCAATCCCCTCTCCGCACTCTTCTGGTCCAAATACTACTTGAGTAGGAACATTGCTTGCTATCGCAGTGAGGACAAAATCACCGAAAAATTTAAGTTTGGGTTCAACCGGCGCACACACACCCTTCAGTTCTTTCGGCTTCGTTCCGGTACGTCGTGCAATATCTTCGCAGATAAAGTATTCATTGACCACGCCGTAGGAACGCGAAAACTGCTCGGGAGTCCATCCCACGCTAGAATCTGCCATCAAGCTGTTGATGGTTGGTTTGAAGCTATTCACGCTTCCGAAGCAGCCTGCCGCCATAAGGTACCCGTCACTTGCAAATTCCGGACTGATAGTCGAACAGGGGGTAAACTCTTTGGCGCCAGGCAACAAACACTGTGGCACTTTATCAAAGACCATGCAGCTTTCCTTGATAGGTTGCTCACCATCGTCAACCCCCGATACCGCAGCCTGACAATCATCCTTGCTTTCGTGAGGTGTAAAAATAAGATCTCGCACTTTATTAGAACCCTTTTTTTCAACCGCTACTTGGAACTTGCACCCCGCAATCGGTTTGGCACTACTGTCAAAACAGTTCGCCGCATTACCCGTGTAGAGAGCGATCTGGCTATACAGAGATTCATTGCGGTCACCACCCTCCACACCGGGAACATAGTTTTTCCAAGTGACATCGGAAAGAGAAGGGGCGCAGTTGAGACGTTGCGAAAAAGATTTTTTTACTTTATCTATGAACTCATCGTTCCATTTTTTATAATATTCGTCCAATAAACCAAAGAAATGTCCGATTTCGTGGACAAATATCTTTTCTACGAGCTCTCTTATCTGTGGATCCGATTTTTTGTTTGCGGCTTGAGCGAGAAGGATTACAGCATACTCTTTATAAAATTGCGAACTTCGCAAGAGGTCTGGATTGTAGTAGAGTGTCAGATCAGCCCCGCAATGAGGAATGTCCGCAATATTATTAAATTCTTTTTCTTCAAGACATGTGCCTTCTTTACACTTGTCGTCAACGAGCCCGTCTATCGGTTTTGTAAAAACATTGAACTTCTCAATGTTACTCTTGTACGGTTCCACCCAGGCAAGACCTTTCGCAATGAGCTTATCACGCACCTCTGCTACGGCTTTGGCTTGATCGTTCTCCGATTTTTGAGGCAAGAGGAACGTTAGTGTGATATGCTCTTTGTCCACAGGGCCCCCTTCCAAAACTTGGGTGCAGCCACTTCCAACCTTAAATTTGAAAATAGCATCCGTAGGATCTTGGGGTGCATTGTCTTTCACCATAGCTTCGTACTCCTCGGCACCCGTTTCTTCATTACCCACTGTAACAGGGATGCGTACATTCCATCCGCCAGCGGTCGGTTGTAAATCGACAAGAGCGATTTTTTTTAGGAGTCCTATCTGGTCCCTGCGCTTCTTGTGGTCTTTTACGGAAGTAACAACAAACTCTGGTCGCCCGGCCATAATAGCAGCCGCACTGGGCCAACCGGTAAAGCGAACTTTCATAAAAAACTCCCGATCCGATGTCGGTTTTTCGGTTTCGAGTTCAATCGTCACTTGTTTAAGTAACTTAAACTTACATTGGTCTGTACAAACACTGCCCGCCTTTCCATTTCTATCCTTGCCCTCGTCACATTCCTCGTCCAACTCCTTATCGATTACCGCATCGCCGCATTGTGGAGGCTTTGGCGGACAAGGTGACCATTCACTCCATCCTCCACCGGAAAGTGGCCACTGCTTTGAAAGAATCGCGCCATCAGAACTTTTTTGCATCACACTCCCGTCCCAGCATTTATCTCCATCATTATATGACCCCGATTTCGATTTTATCCACGTTGTTACGTACCGCCTACCCCATCTTATGTCACAATAACTTCCCCCAGAATGTTGATAGTAGTCTTTTAGCCTACATCCTCCTGGTCTAGTGGTACACCCTGGAAGTTGGTCGGTTGAACATTGAATTATTACGCTACGTAGTCGACCTTCGACAGGAGCTGTCTTGTATATATAATTTTCAGTTTCCTGATCCGCAATGGTTTCTGTACAGGGGCCACCATCAATCGGATTGCTATTATCGTCTACGTCCAGCATCGACCAACCCTGACCGCCACAGACTTCAGCAACACTCGCAGCATCGACTGTAAACCCATACCCAACCATACCCACAATCGAAAGGAAGGCGATGAGAATGATTTTTCTTGTGAAGTCTAGCAAGCGCATATTGCTGAGGAATGACATTGGCGACGCTATTGTTTTAAAAGATCTTTTACCTTTTCTAAAAATGGAATAATAATTGGTTTGTTTTCATCCTGGTTTTTTCGCAAAATGCTATCTAAAAGATCTTGCGATATCACCTTGGTATCTTCAATAGTATTGGTGATCATATTGGTCACTTGTACTTGCTTCACAGACGATTGAAACGGCAAATACAGGGTTTGACGGGATGCGTCATTGAAGACCGAAGAAACTTTGGGTTTATCGTCGGTAAATTCAACGATGATATCGCGAAATTGCGGTGTAAAAGATGTGCTCGATAGTTGTTCGCCGCTATCATCAACAGCATCGATACGATAAAGTCCGCTGCCTGAATTTGGAATAAATGGAGGATCAGCGTTGATCGCTTTAATTTGTTCAATGGTGATATCACTGCCGTCCGAAATAATTGTTATAGCAAGGATGACGCCCGTGTCGCGCTCCACTGGCTTGGCTTCGATAGTGCTCCAGAATGGAAGAAATAACGAAAGCCCCGCATCCGCCGTGCCTGCCGAAACCTTGTCCACCACAAACTTGATAGTCTTGGATTTGAAGGGCTTAGGAAATTCAATCAACGGTTCGGTGAGATTCTCGAGCGGGCCAATGCCGCCTTCTGCGGGGTAGCGCCTTCCTCCGCCAAACTCAAAGTGGCCGTCAAGGATATCGTTGTGCGCTCCAGCGCGATTGATAAGGGTGGCTCCAGTAAAGAGGACTGTTTCTTTGGAGGTGTACTGCACCCAAGCCGATTTCTTGTCTTCATTAATCTGTTTGGCATTCTCGCTGTTACTGATCCAATCCCCGCGAACTCCATGACGGGCATTCCCACACGGGTTGGTTTCGCGCTGGGTGGAACAGGTGATTTCAAGCACCTCGGAAGAAGCAGACGAAAACCCCGGGCGATACTTCTGCGCTAATACACCCACAACAAGCAGGAGGCCCGTTAACAAGGCCACGTGGACATGTTTGCGGTGGAATGATAGAGCAGGACGTTTCATGGTTTTGGAGGTTTTGGTTTGGTTGGCGGAACGTAATGAATTTCAATAAGGGTGTTGGTTTGCACCGGACCGTCTTCAGTGGTTTTGGTTAATTGTTCTAATTTGTAGTTGCCCTCGGGAATATCTTGAGCAATGTAGAGAACACGCTTTGTCTGATCAAAGGAACCATCGGGGAGTTTTTGAGCAAACCCCCATTGATACCATGGACGCCATTCGGCAATCTTGTCAAATGTTCCATCTGCTTGGAGATACAACCCGGTGTTAACTTCTTTAATAGCCATGAGAATTGTTTTCGGCTGATCGCTGGGTTTTGGAAGAACAAGAGGTTTGTTTTCTGCAATTGTGGTGGGAAGAGTAGAAGCTACAGGGAACAGAAAATTCCCTTCTACTCCGTCGATCGTCAGCACACGATCGTTGTAGAGTTTCCCGGGTTCTAACCCTTCTTCAAGGATAAACAGATCCGTAACGCCAAATCGAGTGATCACTTTGCTCTTGAGCAGTGTGAGTTTCTTGCTTTTCCCCTCCTCTTCCACTTTCGAAAGGTTCGCGTTGGCTGGAAGCAATTTCCCTGGAATGTCCAATGGTAAATTCCATTGGATGCTGGTGGAGGAAACAACAGTGGGGGTAGGAGGTGTGGGCTTCCATGGGGGAGGGGGCTCGGCAGGATCTGAGGGAATCTTAGGCTTCTCCACGGGGCGGAGAAGAGGCTCTTCGATAGAGGGAGGAGGGGTCACTACCACCTCGGGCAACACAAGAACGGAAGGGCGGTTGGCTATCCCTCTGGTAAACGGAATGCGAAACGTGAGAGTTTGCTGTGTTGAGGCAGAAGGTGCGATGGGGCCCAATACCACTTCGGGCCCGTTGGCGATAAGAATGCGATACTTGGTCTGGGCATATTGGGGATCAGCCGCGTCATACGCAATATAGTCTCCATCAGAAATTTCCAATGGAGTGAATGCGGCCCATGATGCTCCATTGTTTACACTTTTTTGAAATGTGACCAACTCATCAATATTGTGCGGAGTATCTTCGGGATTTAAGATGGCGGCCTTGATGGTTGGCTGAAGTCCTTTGATTGTCGCTGTTGAGCCGGCCGCTATAGCGGAAGAACGCGCTGTGTAGTTGCCCAGTTGAATCAGTGTTTGCGCAGAGGTGTTCACCGAGACGGAGGACAACCCAGTATTTGTGGTCAATGCGGAAACATAACCGGTTTTTTGTATTGCCAATACGGCAGCGGCGGCGGGCACTGCCCAATACGATGCGGATCCGGAAGTAATGGTGGGATTCGCGCCATTGAATGTGATGGTTGTAGGGACGGCTGCAGAGCCGAATTCATCTTTTGCATCAACGCTCAAGGGGAACTGGACTAAAATATTCAGTGTATTAAGGCTTGTGGTTTGATAGGTTGTGGTTTGTACAAAAAGCACATAGATACCGACGGAAGAATCATACCGCACAGACAATGTTGAACCTTGGGTGCACGTGGCATCTGTTTTTTCCTGTTCTGTCGGCGTGATTTCAAACACTCCGACTTGAGTGCGATTAAGATCACGCCCTCCGTCATCGGCCAATCCAGTGATCTGTTCTCCAGTATTGCACCAAAAGCTAAACAGACCATCGGTGACGGGGGCGCTATCGCCCTCGCGGGTAACGGTCACCTTGATGTTGCCTACTTCTCCCAGCGCGGCAGAGGCGGTCTGGGTGTTGACTGTCTGGCGCTCAAGACCGGAGAACGCAAACACCGCCAAGGCGAGGAGGGAGATGACACTCGCG